>Ga0210378_10001038_pt1 | contig 14563 bp, 13 predicted proteins | sample PLM1_60_b1redo_FD_155465 | JGI IMG/M metagenome (GOLD analysis project Ga0210378, IMG submission 155465) | Groundwater sediment microbial communities from an aquifer in East River, Colorado, USA - PLM1_60_b1 redo | ecosystem: Environmental > Terrestrial > Soil > Riparian zone | place: USA: East...
AGAGCCGCCTGAGCGCACCGTCTTCCTGCTCTGCGCACCGTCGACGAACCCCGAGGACGTGTCGGTGACGATCCGGTCCCGCTGCCGGACCGTGCCGTTGCGGGCTCCTGCGGCGGAGGCCGTCGCCGCGGTGCTCGTCCAGCGGGACGGCGTCGACCCGGCGACCGCGCGCTGGGCGTCCCGCGTCGCACAGGGGCACGTTGGGCGCGCGCGCCGGCTCGCCCGGGATCCGCAGGCGCAGGCGCGGCGACGAGCGGTGCTGTCCGTCCCGCGCTCGCTCAGCCGGATCGCCGCCTGCTTCGACGCCGCCGATTCCTTGATCAGGGCGACCGAGGACGAAGCCGCGGCGGCCACGACCGATCTCTCCGTCCGCGAGACGGAGGAGCTGAAGCAGGCGCTCGGCGGTGGCGGTACCGGCAAGGGCGCCGCTGCAGCGGCGCGCGGTACGGCCGGACAGATCAAGGACCTGGAACGCCGGCAGAAGTCACGGGCCACCAGGGCCCAGCGCGACGCCCTTGACCGCGCGCTCGTCGATCTCGCCGCGTTCTACCGGGACGTCCTGATGCTCAAGCTCGGGGCACCCGTGTCGCTGGTCCACGCCGACGTGACGGACCTTGCCGAGGCGGCCGCAGCCAAATGGACGGCCGAGTCGGCGCTGCGCCGGATCGAGGCGATTCTGGCCTGCCGCGAGGCGATCGAGGCGAACGTGAAGCCCCGCATCGCGATCGAAGCGATGATGCTCGCCCTCTACCAGGGCTAGCCGAACTGCACTTCTCGACTTCTGGCGTTCGGCGGGGCGTCATCTTTTTGCGACGGGCAACGGTCACGACCTTCTCGCCGTCAACTCCTTGAACTTCCGTGGCGGTATGCCAGGGCGTTTCCTTCACCATGGGTTCATCGATCGTTCTCGGGCGTAGCGGGCGCGGGTGGTGGGGTTGGGTTATCGCTCAATCTGAGTACGGCGTGGTGGGCGATCCAGAACGGTTCGCACGGCCATTGGGTGTTGCAGTGTCCACAGGTTCCGCCGATCTGGACGGCGTGCCTATTTCGCGAACGGATCGCGTAGTCGAGGGCCATTCGGTTGGCGTAGTCGTCACTCACCGGGTATCGCCTCGATACCAGCTCGGCGGGTCACGGTCGTCGCCCATTGCACCTGCGGACACGGCCAGTGACGTAGGCAGCGGTTGCAGACCACCTCGGGCACCGTCACGCGTAGGTGTGTCTCAAGCACGGTTCGGGCTTGGACGCGGTTCTCCGGTGTCGGATCAGTAGTCAGGTTCGGCGGTTGTGGATCACGCGTCATGGGGGCACCTTCCCTAGAGAAGACGAGAAGGTCTCAGTAAAGCCCTGTTCTCTAGAGAAGGTCAACGGGCCGAGCGGCTTTTGTGACAGGGGGTAAGGTGAGCAACTGGCTTCCCTAGAGCACAGCGCGCACGTAAGGAGGCATGTTGGACTCGCTGCCGGACCTGCCCGCGAGCGAGCTACCGCTCTATGAGCGGATCGCCGACGTTGTGCGGGCTGCGATCGAGTCCGGGCAGCTTGGCCCCGGCGCGCGGGTGCCAGGGGAGAACGAACTCATGCGCCGCTACGGCGTTCACCGCGTGACCGCGCGGGATGCTCTGGGCCTACTCCGTAACTCCGGCCTGGTCGAGGCCGTGCCGAAAGTGGGCACCTTCGTCCGACGCTTCGCGCCGATCTACCGCTTCGGGTCACGTCGTCTCCGCAAGGAACGATGGACCTCAGGACGGACGATCCAGACCGCCGAACTCGGTGACCGGGCGCTCGCAGTGGACATGATCAGCGTCGAGCACGTGACCGCCGACGACCGCCTCGCCCACCTTCTCGAAGTCGAGCCCGGCGCGGCGCTGTTGCGCAGATCCCGCCGGTACCTCGTGGACGACAAGCCGGTTCAAGCCGCCGTGTCACACCTTCTGGCGAGCGTGGTCACTGGTAGCCGCATCACCGAGGAGGACACCGGACCGGGCGGCACCTATGCCCGGCTGGAAGAGCTGGGTTACGGACCGGTGCGATGGGTCGAGGAGTTGGCCGTCCGGATGCCGACCCCCGACGAGACCCGGCTACTCGGGCTAGGTCCAGGTACCCCCATCGTCACCATCACGCGCGTCGCCTACACCGCCGACGATCGGCCAATAGAGGTCAATGACATGACCTTCGACGCCAGCGCGTACGTCTTCGTCTACGACATCACCGATGACTAGGCCCGTTCTCAGCTCAAGATATTGCGGGGTCTGCCGTTCAGGTCCGACCTGCGTTTATGGGCCCCGGACGGCGTACCGCCCGGGGCCCATAAGCTGGCTCAGCTCAAGCGGCGCGCCGCCACTATCGCGAACCGGCCGAGGACCAGCAGCCCCACGCCCGCGCCCAGGACCAGGATGAGGCTGGCTCCGGTCACCGGCAGCTCGCCGCTGTCCCCGCCGGCCTTGCCGCCCTCGTACGGGGCAGGCTGGGGGGCGGGCGTGGTCGGCGGGACGAGCCCGCCCGGCGGCACGTTGGCCGCGGCACGGAGATCGCCGATGGCCAGGTCGAGCAGCGTGCCGGTCTGCGGCAGGTCGAGCACCTCAAGCCGGAGCGTCGCGGCCTTGGCGTCGACGCTGGTCGCCGTGACGGTCTTGTCGACGTGGCCGAGGCTCAGCCGGAGCAGCGTGCCGGTCTGCGGCAGGTCGAGCACCTCAAGCCGGAGCGTCGCGGCCTTGGCGTCGACGCTGGTCGCCGTGACGGTCTTGTCGACGTGGCCGAGGCTCAGCCGGAGCAGCGTGCCGGCGCGGGCCGGCGACATCGTCCCGACCATGCCGCCACCGCCGAGACCGAGGTCGGGCAGGAGGTCGCCCAGACCGGGGACGGGGGTCTTGGGCTGCGACGGGACGACCGCACCGGGCGGCTTCGGCGCCGGCACCGCCGGCAGCACGCCCGGCTTGGCCGGCGCGGCCTTCGGCTGGGCGCTCTTGAGACCAGGCAGGTCGGGCGTGGCGCCGAGCGGGACCTCGAACACCTCGTCCGGCGCGTCCAGCCGGTGCAGCTTGCGACCCTGCGCGTCCACGACCTCGACGATCGGTGACGTGTACTGGACCGACGAGCGGTGCGTGCCGGTGGCCGTCGCGGTGAGCGTCGGCGGCGAGATGATCTTGATCGTGTGCTGTTGCGGCGTACCGCGGAAGATCGTGAGCTGCGCGGCCGAGACACGGGCCAGCGAGGTGACGCCGAGCCCGCGCTGACCGTGCACCTTGACGATGTCGGTCCTGCTCTGCGCGAAGGCGGTGTGCGGCAGGTCGAGCACGGATGCGCCGACGAACGACACGGGCGCGGGGAGGTCGGTGCCCGGGATGACGGTCAGGTTGGCGATCGCGCCGGCGGCCTCGGTGAGCTGCGCGGGCTTGGTCGGATTGGTCGTGCCGGCGTGCCAGCGCGCGTGCGCCCGGAGCTGGCCGGGGCCGACGCGGGCGAGCTTGAGGTCGGTGGGCGCGGCCTGGATCACCGAGGGGTGTGCGTTGTCCGGGGCGGCCTGCTGGCCGAGCGCGGTCTGCGGTACCTCGGGCAGCTTCTGCCCGAGGAGCGAAGCGTCGAGGTACGCGGCCCCCGTGCTGGTCTGCACCGCGCCCTTGCTGTTGACGGTGCTGCCGGCCGTGGGGACCTTGAGGTCGGCGAGGGCACCGCGCTGCGCCCCGAGGGGCGTGGCGTCCAGCGCGGTAACCCGGATGAGGCTGGCGGACGAGCTGGCGCTGTACGCGGGTGCCACCAGGCTGGCGTAGGCCGGCGCTCCGATGCCGGCGGACGCGGCGACCACGGCGACGGCGAAGCCTGTGGAGGTCGCGCGGGACAGCCTTTGACGTGAGCGTTGGTGCATTAGGGAAATCCCCTGTTCTCTCCAGACGTCAGTGCTGCCACGCCCAACGAAGGGGTCATGCAGGGGGTAACGGCGCAAACACGCTGGGTCCCCATGCTGGCCGAACGGATGAAGTACGATCGGCCGTTCGGATGACCCCTTAGCTGTGGGGTCTGGTCGCATCACCGGTTGAGCTGGGGATATCGTCCGGACATGGGCATGCTGTGCGCGGTCAGCTTCACCCGCTACGGCCGCCTGTACTATCTCGACCCCGGCGTGTACTCGCCGCAGGTGGGCGAGAAGGTGCTGGTGCCGACGGACGACGGCGTCGAGGTGGCCGAGTGCGTCTGGGCGGCCCAATGGGTCGCCGAAGACACTGCCGGCTTCCCGCCGCTCGCTGGCCCTGCCGCCGCTGCGGACCTGGAGCGGGACGCCCTGCTGCGGAAGCGGAAGGCGGCCGCGAAGGTGGCGGCCAAGCGGCTGATCCGCGAGCACGAGCTGCCGATGAAGGTCGTCGCTGTCGACCATTCCATTGAGGCCAACCGCGCCACGATCTACTTCACCGCGCCGCAGCGGGTCGACTTCCGCTCACTCGTGCGGGATCTCGGCGCCACCCTCAAGTGCCGGGTCGAGCTGCGGCAACTCTCCGCGCGGGACTCGGCCCGGGTACAGGGCGGCATCGGCTCGTGCGGGCGCGACCTCTGCTGCGCGACGTTCCTCAAGGACTTCGAACCGGTCAGTATCCGGATGGCGAAGGACCAGGACTTGCCGCTCAACCCGATGCGGATCTCCGGCGCCTGCGGCCGGCTGATGTGCTGCCTCAAGTACGAGCACCCGCTCTACAACGACTTCAGCGAGACGGCACCGGCCGTCGGGGAGCGGGTCGACACCGAGCAGGGGCCCGGGCGTGTGGTGAGCCGGTCGGTACCTGCCGACACGGTCACCGTGCGGCTCGACGCCGACGGGTCGCGGTGCTCGTGCAGCCGCGCCAGCGTGTGCGGATCGCGCCAGGCGTTTGAGGGCTCGACGGCCTCCGAAGGTCCTGTCGGCGGCTGAGCGTTTTACCGGGTGCGGGTCCACCATGAAGCATGACCACGCGCAGATCGTTCCTGGCCGGCGGCGGCGCTGCCCTCGCCGGTTCGACGCTGCTCGGTGCCGCGACCGCCTGCGGTCCGGAGGATCGGCCGCGCCGATCGGCGGCGCGTTTCGACCCGCGGAACTGGGACAGCGTCCGGGCCCAGTTCACCCTCGACCGGAACGTCCGTCCGCTCACCGCGTTCGTCCTCGCCAGCCACCCGGCGCCGGTCCGCGCCGCGATCGAGAAGCACCGCCGCGGCCTGGACTCCGACACCCAGGGCTACCTCGCGCACGAGCAGGACCTCGAGTCAGCCGTCGCCGAGGCCGCCGCGAAGTACCTCGGCACTGACTCCAGCAGCGTCGCGTTCACGGACAGCACCACGATGGGGCTCGGCCTGGTCTACAACGGGTTCCGGCTCCGTCCAGGCGACGAGCTGGTCACCACCGAGCACGACTTCTACGCAACGCACGAGGCGCTGCGGCTCGCCGCCGCCCGCTCCGGCGCCACCGTTCGGCGGGTGAAGCTCTATGACGATCCAGCCAAGGCCGACGCGGACGCCATCGTCGACACGATCCGTCGCGCGGTGACCCAGCGGACCCGCGCCATCGCGGTCACCTGGGTGCACTCCAGCACCGGCGTGAAGCTGCCGATCCGCCAGATCGCCGACGCGCTGCCGCCTGGGCCCGACCGCGCGCTGCTCTGCGTCGACGCGGTGCACGGGTTCGGCGCCGACCACGTGCCGGTCACCGATCTCGGCGCCGACGTGTTCGTCTCGGGCTGCCACAAGTGGCTCTTCGGGCCACGCGGCACCGGCCTTATCTGGGCCCGCCGCGATGCCTGGGACCGGATAACGCCGACGATCCCCACTTTCGACCCGTCCGGGTTCGCCAGCTGGCTCGGCCGGACAGGCGTCGAGCGGGCGCCGGGTCCTCTGATGACGCCCGGCGGGTACCACTCGTTCGAGCACCGCTGGGCCCTCGCCGAGGCGTTCCAATTGCACCTCGACATCGGTCCCGAGCGGGTCACCGAGCGCACCGCCGAGCTGGCGGGGCGTCTCAAGGACGGGCTCGCCGGGATAGCTCACGTGCGACTCGTCACCCCACGCGACCCCGCACTCTCTGCCGGCCTGGTGTGCTGCGAGATCGGCGGGATGGATCCGTACGAGGCCGTGTCCCGGCTCCGCAGCGGTCACCGGATCGGTGCGAGCGTCACCCCTTATCGGACGCCGCTGGTGCGTTTCGGCCCCAGCATCGTCAACTCCGACGAGGACATCGAGGCGACGCTGAAGGCCGTCCGCGCGTTGGACTGACGCCTGTGCAGGTGGTCGCGGGTTCCCGGGCTATAGCCGGAAAACCACCACCACCTCAGAGTGGAGCCGTCGTGAGCGGCCCGAGCGGTCGGCGCGCGAGCCGGCTCGCGAACAGGGCTGCGGCCGCACGCGGATCGTCCGCCTGTGTGATGGCCCGCACCACCACGACCCGGTCCGCACCGGCGGCCAGCACCTCGTCCAGCCGGCTCACGCTGATCCCGCCGATCGCGAACCACGGCCGGCCGCTGGTGTTATCCGCTGCCCAGCTGACCAGCGACAACCCCGGTGCCGGCCGGCCGGGCTTGGTCGGGGTGGGCCAACACGGTCCGGTGCAGAAGTAGTCGACACTATCCTCAGTGGACGCCGCGCCGGCCTGCTCAGGGGAGTGCGACGAGCGGCCGATCACCACGTCGTCGCCGACGATCCGCCGCGCCCACGACACCGGCAGGTCGTCCTGGCCGAGATGGAGGACGTCGGCACCGGCCGCGAGCGCGACATCGGCCCGGTCGTTCACCGCGAGCAGCGCGCCGTGCCGGGCGCACGCCTCCGCGAACACCTCCAGGTACGCCAGCTCCTGGGCGGCTTCGAGCCCCTTCTGCCGCAGCTGGACGATGTCGACGCCGCCTGCCAGCGCCGCATCCAGGAACTCGGCGAGGTCGCCGCGCTCGGAGCGGGCGTCCGTACAGAGGTAGAGCCGTGCCTCGGCGAGGCGCTGGCGCAGCTGCGTTCCGTCGAGCCCGGGCATCGGGTGCTCCTTCCTGTTCGAGCGTGCACCGACAGGGCGCTGGCCGGCTGCGCCGGGCCAGACGCCGATCGTCGGCGTTGTCTCTATCGGCGCACGCTCTGGCGGCGGCGCCAAGCCTGCCACGGTAGGCTCGACGTGTCCGCGGGAGCCCGGTGACACCGGGCTGAGAGGGGGCCTGACAGGCCCCGACCGTCCGAACCTGATCCGGGTCATGCCGGCGCAGGGAGTGGAGATGATCGACGTGGAGCCACGGAGAGTCGTGGTCGTCGGCGGGGGCGTAATCGGCCTCGCCAGCGCGTGGCGGATCGCGCAGCGCCTGCCCGCCGAGGTGAGGCTGATCGACCCGGCGCCGGGCGGCGGCGCCAGCGCGGTCGCCGCCGGCATGCTGGCCCCGCTCACCGAAGCGCACCCCACCGAAGACGCGTTACTGCGCCTCTCCCTGACCGCCGCCGAGCGGTACCCCGCGTTCGTCGCCGACCTGGCCGCCGCGAGCGGTGAGGATCCCGGCTACGCCACCGCCGGGACGCTCGCCGTCGCGTTCGACGCCGACGACCGCGCCGAGCTGGATGTTCTCGCCGGCCACCTCACCGCCGCTGGTCTCGATGCCGAGCGGCTGACCAGCCGGGAATGCCGCCAGCTCGAACCCGGTCTGGCGACGGGCGTCCGGGGCGGGTTCCGCGTCGACGGCGACCGCAGCATCGACAACCGCCGGCTCGTGCATGCTCTGCGCACCGCCGCCGCGAACGCGGGCGTCCGTATTCGCGAAGCCACCGCCACGGCGGTGATCGAGGAAAGCGGCCGTGTCATCGGAGTCCAGGCCGACGGCTTCATTAAGGCCGATGTCGTGGTCGTCGCCGCCGGCTGCTGGTCGGGGCGGCTACATCCGAGCCTGGATGGGCTGGTCCGGCCCGTGCAGGGCGAGATCCTGCGGCTACGCGCCCGCCGTGGCGCGGTCCCGCTCGGGCGGACCGTCCGCGCCACCGTGCAGGGGCACCCCATCTACCTGGTACCGCGTGCTGACGGCGAGGTGGTCGTCGGCGCCACCCAGCGGGAGGCCGGCTTCGACACGGCGGTCACCGCCGGTGGGGCGTACGCGCTGCTCCGGGACGCCCGCGCGATCGTGCCGGGGATCGACGAGTACGAACTGGTGGAGGTACGGGCCGGCCTGCGACCGGGGAGCCGGGACAACGCGCCGCTGATCGGCGCGTTCGGCCCGACGGGGCTGGTAGTCGCCACCGGCCACCACCGCAACGGGATCCTCCTCGCCGGCATCACGGCCGATGCCATCACCGCGCTGCTCGACGACGGGCGCCTCCCCGAATACGCGACAGCCGCCGACCCGGCCCGATTCGTGCAGGTCGCCCGATGATCACGGCGCACGTGAACGGGGAGGAGTGGGAGCTGCCCGCGAGCACGACCGTTGCCGACGTCATCACCCGCCTCACCGACGCGCCACGCGGAATCGCCGTCGCCCTCGACGGCGCTGTCGTGCCCAAAGCGCTGTGGGCGGCGACGCCGGTCACGGCCGGTGCCCAGCTCGAGGTGCTGACGGCGGTGCAGGGTGGATGACCTGCTGACCATCGCCGGGCGCCCGATCGCGTCCCGGCTGATCATGGGCACTGGTGGGGTGAGCAACCTGACCGTCCTGGCCGACGCACTCCGCGCCTCCGGCACCGCGCTCACCACGGTAGCGATGCGCCGCTTCGATCCGGCGGCCGGCGGCGGCGTCCTCGATCTGCTGCGCGAGCTGAAGATCGACCTGCTGCCGAACACGGCCGGCTGCCGTACCGCCGCCGAGGCCGTGCTCACCGCCCAACTCGCCCGCGAGGCGCTCGGCACGGACTGGGTGAAGCTTGAAGTCGTCGCCGACGACCACACCCTGCTGCCGGATCCCGTAGAGCTGCTCGACGCGGCCGAACGGCTCGTCGACGACGGTTTCACGGTGCTCGCGTACACCAACGACGATCCCGTGCTGGCGCGCCGGCTCGAAGGCCTGGGCTGCGTGGCGGTGATGCCGCTCGGCGCGCCGATCGGGTCCGGGCTGGGCATCCGCAACCCGCACAACATCGAGCTGATCGTCGAGGAAGCCGGCGTTCCGGTGATCCTCGACGCCGGCATCGGCACCGCGTCCGACGCCGCCCTGGCGATGGAGCTGGGCTGCGACGCGGTCATGCTCGCGACCGCCGTCACCAGGGCCGACGATCCCGTCCGGATGGCCACGGCGATGCGGCTCGCCGTCGAGGCCGGCCACCACGCGCGCCTCGCCGGGCGGGTGCCGCGCCGCTGGTACGCCCACGCTTCGTCCCCGGCGCGCTGAGCCCTTACCGCCGTCGGGCGATCACGAGGTGGCCCTCGATCGGCATCTCCACGGTGCCGGCGCTCGTGCGGAACTGTACTCAGCCCTGAGGCTGCCGCCACCAGAAGTGCCCGACCGGGCCGACGCCCTTGCCCAAGGGGTACGAGCCGGCCACCGCTCGCGTGACATAGGCCTTGCCTGCGCGGACGGCGTCGACCAGGTTGTTGCCACGCGCGAGGGCCGCCGTGACTGCCGCGCCAAGACAGTCGCCGCCGCCGTGCGTGTGCTCCGTCGGGTGCCGCGGCGCCGTCAGTTCGACGAACGTGTCGCCGTCGAAGAGCAGGTCGGTCGAGTCCGGTGAATCGTGCAGGTGACCGCCCTTGACCAGCACCCACTCGGGCCCGTACGCGTGCAGCGCCACGGCCGCCTTCTCGGCGTCGGCGCGGTCCCTTACGTCGATCCCGGTGAGCAGCCGCACCTCGTCCAGGTTCGGCGTGATCAGCGTCGCCGCCGGGAACAGCACGCTCCGGTACGCGTCCAGCGCATCGGACCGCAGCAGCGGATCGCCGTGCATCGACGCCGCCACCGGATCGACCACCAGCGGCGACGCCAGCCCGCGCCCGATCCCGTTGCGGGCAAACGCCGCCGCCACTGCCTCGATGATCGGCGCCGAGGCGAGCATGCCCGTCTTGGCGGCGTCGACGCCCATATCCCTGGCGACCGCATCGATCTGGGCGGCGACCGTCTCAGGCGGGATCTCGTGGACGCCGCTCACCTGGACGGAGTTCTGCACGGTCACCGCCGTCACCGCGAAGACCCCGTGCACGCCGCAGCCCAGGAACGTCTTCAGGTCACAGGCGAGCCCCGCCGACCCGCCCGAGTCGGTGCCGGCGACGGTCATCGCCACAGGCGGCGTCTGACCTTCGTGATGAAGGGCACCTTCATCACGAGGGGCGCCATGAAGGGCACCTTCATCAAGGCGAGTCGGCGGGGCGGGCCTCACGGCACGTCCACCACCGGGAGGTAAACCTGGGCGCCGTGATCCACGAACTCCGCTGACTTGGCGCGCATCCCGGCTTCGATCGCGTCTACGTCCGTCAGGCCGCGCTCCTCGGCGTAGCGCCGCACGTCCTGGCTGATCCGCATCGAGCAGAACTTCGGCCCGCACATCGAGCAGAAGTGGGCGGTCTTCGCGGGCTCCGCGGGGAGCGTGGCGTCGTGGTACGCGAGCGCGGTGTCGGGGTCGAGCGCCAGGTGGAACTGGTCGGTCCAGCGGAACTCGAACCGGGCGTCGCTCAGTGCGTCGTCCCGAGCCTGTGCGCCGGGGTGACCCTTGGCCAGGTCGGCGGCGTGTGCGGCGATCTTGTACGCGATCACGCCCGCCTTCACGTCGTCACGGTCCGGCAGGCCGAGGTGCTCCTTCGGCGTGACGTAGCAGAGCATCGCGGTGCCGTGCCAGGCGATCATCGCGGCGCCGATCGCCGAGGTGATGTGGTCGTACGCCGGCGCGATGTCCGTCGTGAGTGGACCGAGCGTGTAGAACGGCGCCTCGTCGCAGATCTCCTGCTGGAGCTTCATGTTCTCGGCGATCTTGTGCATCGGCACGTGGCCGGGGCCCTCGATCATCACCTGGACGTCGTGCGAGCGGGCCACGCGCCCAAGCTCGCCGAGCGTCTGCAACTCGGCGAACTGCGCGTCGTCGTTGGCGTCGGAGATCGAGCCAGGGCGCAGGCCGTCGCCGAGCGAATACGTGACGTCGTACGCCCGCAGGATCTCGCACAGCTCGTCGAAGTGGGTGTAGAGGAAGTTCTCCTTGTGGTGGGCCAGGCACCACGCCGCGAGGATCGACCCGCCCCGGCTGACGATGCCGGTCTTCCGACGGGCCGTCAGCGGTACGTACCTGAGCAACACTCCAGCGTGGACAGTCATGTAGTCGACGCCCTGCTCACACTGCTCGATCACGGTGTCGCGGTAGACGTCCCAGGTCAGTTCCTCGGCGGCGCCGTTCACCTTCTCCAGCGCCTGGTAGATCGGCACCGTGCCGACCGGGACCGGCGAGTTGCGCACGATCCACTCGCGTGTCTCGTGGATCCGCCTGCCGGTGGAGAGGTCCATGATCGTGTCGCCGCCCCAGCGGGTGGCCCACACCATCTTGTCGACCTCCTCCTCGATGGAGGAGGTGACCGCGGAGTTGCCCAGGTTGGCGTTCACCTTCACCAGGAACCGCGAACCGATGATCATCGGCTCGCTCTCCGGATGGTTGATGTTCGCGGGCAGTACGGCCCGGCCGGCCGCGATCTCGTCGCGCACCAGCTCGACCGGGAGCCCTTCGCGGTGGGCGACGAACTCCATCTCCGTCGTGATCTCGCCCGCGCGGGCATAGGCGAGCTGGGTGACCGCGCCGTTGACCGGCTTCCGCGCGGCGATCCACTCCGCGCGCCGGTGTGGCAGTCCGGTCTGGAGGTCGAGGGGGTGGTCGGGGTCGGTGTACGGCCCAGAGGTGTCGTAGAGGGTGACGACCTCCCCGTTGGTGAGCGGCACCTCGCGCACAGGTACCCGCAGCTCACCGCGGTAGGCCTTCCGGCTCCCCATGATGGGGCCGGTGGTCACGGACGGACGGACATCAGCAGCCGTCATCGGCTTCGCTCCCTACGCCGGCATTACCCGGTCAGGTTCGGCGGTCGGTGGCGCTGCCCCTGCGTGGGCCAGCCACCCTCTCAGCCCGCCTGCGCGAGCTCCCGCGATGGATGCCACCACCGTAGTGAGGCGCACGGCCGTCGTTCAAGCATTGGTGCGATTCGTCTGCAGTGCGATGAAACGTCCCGCTAGAGGTGCGCTGAAGTCGATATCTGGCGGTCAGCGGTGGACGCGGTCGCCCACGCGATCATCACGGACGCCTACGACACCAGCAGCGTCACCGACGGACCAGTCGGGCCGGCGGGGCCGAACAACCCGAACGGCGCGACCAACAGCGCCGGCGGCGGCCTGCACGACGACGACCACGACGTGGCTGTCCGACCGTCGCCCAAAGTGAGCGTGCTACTTCCAGCGGCCGGCGGCGTAGGCCGGCAGCGTCAGCGCCTGCGCGACGATCGTCCGCGTGCCGTCGTGCGTGACCGCTGGCGAGCCGTACAGCTCGTACCCCTCGTCGATCGCCGAACTGACGCGGCCGCTGAACTCCGCGTCGTCCGGACCACTGATCAACAGGTACCGCAGCCGCTCTTTGACGTGCTCCATCCGTTACCTTCCTCGCCGCCTCAGGGACACAACGGTAGGGGTTCGAATCTCGTCGCGGCGTCCGGGTACACTGATCGCCGCGGTACCCGCCGCCTTAGCTCAGTCGGCAGAGCGGCTCACTCGTAATGAGCAGGTCATCGGTTCGATTCCGATAGGCGGCTCCACTCGGAGCAGCGGAAACGGCCCCCGGATCACCGGGGGCCGTTCTCGTGAGTCTCACTTCTAGTCTCATTTTCCCGGGAACAGTACGCGGGCCCAGACGGTCTGAGGCGTCCTCTGCTAGCCGCGCGCGACGTGGGTGTACCGCTCGGTCACACGCGAGTCGGAGTGCCCCAAGAACTCCTGAACGACGCGCAGGCTCACACCCTGCTCCAGCAGGAGCGTCCGGCGGTGTGGCGGCCGTCATGGACCCGGGCGTCCCGGACGCCGGCAGCGCGGAGCAGCTCCCTCCAGTCGTCCCAATCGTCGCGGGGGTCGATCGGCCGGCCCGTCGGCTGGGCGAAGACCACATCGTGTTCTTCCCACACCGTGCCCGCGCGCTGGCGCTCTTGCTCCTGCTGCGCCTGGTGCTCACGGAGCATCTCGACCAGCTCGGCCGGGATCGGCACGACGCGCTTGCTCTTGCCCTTCGGCGGCCGGAACACGAGGCCGCCGCCCTGTCGATCAGGGCAAGTCGACGCGTGGGCAGTGCAGTCCGCCGGGCATGGAGATGGGTTGCCCTTCTTGTTGGCTGCGTCGAGTACGACATGGGCAACAAGCGAGCAGCCGAGGCAACCCGACGAGCGGCACTTTCCCTTGGTAAATGCCAGTGACGCAGGAATCCTCAACGCCCCGCATCACAAGTGTCGCCGTACAACTTGCAGCTCAAAAGGCGAAGGCTTGGGCACGAATCGGAGACCGTCGGCAGGTCGAAGTGGCATTGGATCAGGGCCGAACTCTCCTAGAATCACTGCCATATCCAGAGAATCTCGATAACCACCTCATCGTTGACCCAACAAAATTCGATTACTACGCGATGGATTGTTACCGCGTGCTGGGTGAAGATCGGCTTGCTGAAACCTATGCTCGCGAGGTCATCCAAGCCGGTACTGACTTCGATGGAACCATCAAGGCACCGATGCGTGATGCGGAAGCCTGCGTGACGCTAGGCGTGGTTAGCGTGCGTGCCGGGAACGTTGAGGAAGCCGTCGCGTTCGGCCGCCAAGCGGTGACGGGGGAGCGCAAATCGCTGCCCTCTCTCCTCATGATCTCGCGTGAACTCGCCACGGCTCTTCGTAACCGACACAGCGACAACACCGACGCTTCGAGCTATCTACGAGCTGCGCGCGATCGCTGCTGCATGAAGCCCCCGCTCTGTCCTGGCATCCCCCTAACGGAGCCGCCTGACCTGTCGGGTCTCAGGACCTGCGTGACAGATCGGTCTCAGGACCTGCGTGACCGCGAGGCGGTTGGCATCACGGCTGGTAACCCTGCGCGGGGCGCACGATCAGCGGCAGATCCGGTCGTTCTGGCTGCACCGATTCGCGGGCGTGCCATCCGTGTGCCAGGTCGCGGCCTGCGGGTTCTTGTCCCGGTGGCCGATCCGTCCCGGCCGCCACCAGAGGCCGATCTTCTAGCGCCCAAGCCTGGCCAGAAGATCCCGACAGGCCGCATCTTCCGAGCCGTGCTTGCGGAAGTCCCGCTTGCGACCGCGCTCCAGAAAGTACACGAGCCAACCGGCGCCGCGGTGCTCAAGCACGTACGTCTCGTCCGTGCGTTCGCCGTCCAGCGAGACCAAAGCACGATCGTCAGGGAGTAGCAGGTCCCGGAGCCGAGCGACCGTCAGCGGAATGTCATTCACCCCAACATGTGTCAACGGTCACCGGGAAATCCGGGTGGACGGACAGCTGGCCTCCGGTCTGGCGGACATGAGTTCTCCGGATGGGTGGACACCGGATCTCCGGTTGGGTGGTTAGGACAAGGGGACCACCCCCTGCCCGGCGAGGGCCTCGGCGAGGCGGTGGCTGTCGCCCTTGGTGAGCACCAGGTGGGCGTGGTGCAGTAGCCGGTCGACGGTC
>Ga0210378_10001039_pt1 | contig 14545 bp, 12 predicted proteins | sample PLM1_60_b1redo_FD_155465 | JGI IMG/M metagenome (GOLD analysis project Ga0210378, IMG submission 155465) | Groundwater sediment microbial communities from an aquifer in East River, Colorado, USA - PLM1_60_b1 redo | ecosystem: Environmental > Terrestrial > Soil > Riparian zone | place: USA: East...
GGAGCGGCACGAGAAGCTGTCCGAGGACGTCGACGCGATCCTCGACGAGATCGACGAGGTCCTCGAAGAGAACGCCGAAGAATTCGTTAGAGGTTACGTCCAGAAAGGGGGCCAATAGACAGGTATGTCCGATTCTCGGCAGGCCGAAGACAAACGGTGCCCGGACTGCGGGAGCTTCAAGCCGCTGGCCGAATTTACAAATGACCGGAGGCGTAAAGACGGCAAGGCGTTCTACTGCAAGCCGTGTGCCCGCCTCCGCCATCAACTGAGTCGGGACAAGAGGCGAGGTCACCCACCGAAAGCTCGATACCCGCGCGGGATTGATGTGCCCGACGGGCACAAGTGGTGTCCTGACTGCGACGTAGTCAAGCCGGTAGCCGAATTTGCCTGGACGCGGGCGAAGAAGTCCGGAATCCATCCGTACTGCCTGCAGTGCCACAACGTCCGAAGCAAGGCAAGCAAGGAGAGGGTTGGCGGGACGCGGAATTACCACCTGAAGCGGCGGTACGGGCTCAGCGCGCAGGAGGTGGACGCGTTGGTGGTGGCGCAGGGCGGGCTCTGCGCGATCTGCCGGGAGGCGCCGGCGGAGCATGTGGATCACGATCATGTGACCGGTAGGGTCCGGGGTGTTCTCTGCTTCAACTGCAACGGCGGCCTCGGGCAGTTCCGGGACCGCACTGACCTGATGGCGTTGGCCATCGCCTACGTGCAAGGAGCGACGTGGCCGGAGCTGCTGAACCGGGAGGGCGTCTTCCTGGGTATTACCTCACCCCCGGGATCTCTTCGTTCACTGACTTCCTGAAGACGGCGGCGCCGGACCTGCTGCCCGGGCGCCGCCCGCTGCCGCCCGGCACGGCGGCCGACCTCGCCCCGCACGCGACCACGATCGTCGCGGCGACGTACGCGGACGGCGTGATGATGGCCGGTGACCGGCGGGCGACGATGGGCAACCTGATCGCCCAGCGGGACATCGAGAAGGTCTTCCCGGCCGACGCCTACAGCGTGGTCGGCTTCGCCGGCACCGCCGGCATCGGGCTCGAGATGATCCGGCTCTTCCAGCTCGAGCTCGAGCACTACGAGAAGATCGAGAGCACGCTGCTGACCCTGGACGGCAAGGCCAACCGGCTGGCCAGCATGATCCGCGGCAACCTCGGCGCGGCGATGCAGGGGCTGGCGGTGCTGCCGCTGTTCGCCGGCTTCGACCTCGACGCCGACGACCCGGCCAGGGCGGGCCGGATCTTCTCCTATGACGTGACCGGCGGGCCGTACGAGGAGCGTGGGTACGCGGGCATCGGCTCCGGCTCGCTGTTCGCCAAGGGTGCGCTGAAGAAGACCTGGAGCTCGGAGCTGGGCCGGGACGAGGCGATCCGGGTCGTCGTGGACGCGCTCTACGACGCCGCCGACGAGGACTCGGCGACGGGCGGGCCGGACACGGCCCGGCGGATCTTCCCGCTGGTGGTGCTGGCGACCGCCGAGGGCACCAGCCGGGTGCCGGACGAGCAGGTCGGCGCGGTGGCCGAGGCGATCCTCACCGAGCGGGCCGGCCACCCCGGCGGGAAGGGCGTCGAGCGATGAGCATGCCGTTCTACGCCTCCGCCGAGCAGATCATGCGGGACCGCTCGGAGTACGCGCGGAAGAACATCGCCCGCGGCCGACCGGTGGTCGTGACCACCTACGCCGACGGGGTCCTGTTCGTGGCCGAGAACCCGTCCACGACGCTGCACAAGGTCGGCGAGATCTACGACCGGATCGGCTTCGCCGCGGTCGGCCGCTACAGCGAGTACGAGACGCTCCGGGTGGCCGGCATCCGGCTCGCCGACATCCGTGGCTACTCGTACGACCGGCGCGACGTCACCGGCCGCGCGCTGGCGAACGCGTACGCGCAGACGCTCAACTCGATCTTCACCGAGCAGCAGAAGCCGTACGAGGTGGAGCTGTGCGTGGCCGAGGTCGGCGATGCGCCGGCCGACGACCGGCTCTACCGGCTCACCTACGACGGGTCGATCGGCGACGAGCCGGAGTACGTGGTGCTCGGCGGGCAGACGGAGCCGATCGTGGCGGCGCTGAAGGACTCGTTCCGGGCCGGGCTGCCGCTCGGCGAGGCGCTCGGGGTCGCGGCCCGGGCGCTGGCCGCGGTGGGCGCCGACAACGGCAAGCCGCGCGAGCTGGCCGCCAACCAGCTGGAGGTCGCGGTGCTGGACCGGACCCGCCCGGCGCGCAAGTTCCGCCGGGTCGTCGGCGCCGCGCTCGCCGGCCTGCTGCCCGGCGCCGCGGCCGAGCCGGCCCGGCCCCAGCAGCCGGCGGACGGGACGGCGCTCGGCACCGAGGGTCCCGGCGCCACCGCGGAGACCGCCGGCCCCGCCGCCGACGCGCCGCCCGCACCTCCGGCGTCGCCCGGGGACGGCGGCGGATCGGTCGACACCGGCGACGCTGCCGAGGACCCCTCGCCCTCCTGACCTGACGCCGCCGGGTGGGAGAGCGGCTCAGGCAGGGGACGGGCCCCGTGCCCGTCGTCGAGCCCGCCCGGCGGCCGGTGTTCCGGTGCGGGCTGTCAGCGTCGGTCACCGGCCGGCTCGTACCCCACGCCGTAGGGTGGCAGACATGGACCGGCGCATCTTCGGGATCGAGAACGAGTACGGGGTGACCTGCACGTTCCACGGGCAGCGTCGGCTCTCCCCGGACGAGGTCGCCCGTTACCTGTTCCGCCGGGTGGTGTCCTGGGGCCGGTCCAGCAACGTCTTCCTCCGCAACGGCGCCCGGCTCTACCTCGACGTCGGCTCCCACCCGGAGTACGCGACGCCGGAGTGCGACAGCCTCGTCGACCTCGTGGTGCACGACAAGGCCGGCGAGCGGATCCTGGAGGGCCTGCTCGTGGATGCCGAGCGGCGGCTGCACGAGGAGGGCATCACCGGCGACATCTACCTGTTCAAGAACAACACCGACTCGGCCGGCAACTCCTACGGCTGCCACGAGAACTATCTGGTGGCCCGGCACGGCGAGTTCTCCCGGCTGGCCGACGTGCTGATCCCGTTCCTGGTCACCCGGCAGGTGATCTGCGGCGCCGGCAAGGTGCTGCAGACCCCGCGCGGCGCGGTCTACTGCGTCAGCCAGCGGGCCGAGCACATCTGGGAGGGCGTCTCCTCGGCGACGACCCGGTCCCGGCCGATCATCAACACCCGGGACGAGCCGCACGCCGACGCCGAGCGGTTCCGCCGGCTGCACGTGATCGTCGGCGACTCGAACATGAGCGAGACGACCACGCTGCTCAAGGTGGGCTCGACGGACCTGGTGCTGCGGATGGTCGAGGCGGGCGTGGTCTTCCGCGACCTGACGCTGGAGAACCCCATCCGCGCGATCCGCGAAGTCTCGCACGACATCACCTCCAAGCGTCGGGTGAAGCTGGCCAACGGTCGGGAGGCGACCGCGCTGGACATCCAGCGGGAGTACCACCAGAAGGCCTCCGACTTCGTCGACCGCCGCGGCGCCGACCCGACGACCAAGCGGGTGATCGAGCTGTGGGGCCGCACCCTGGACGCCATCGGCTCGGGCGACCTGTCGCTGATCGACCGGGAGATCGACTGGGCGACGAAGCACCAGCTCATCGAGCGCTACCGGGCCCGGCACGGGCTGTCACTGTCGTCGCCGCGGGTGGCCCAGCTGGACCTGGCGTACCACGACATCCACCGTGGCCGCGGGCTCTACTACCTGCTCGAGCGCAAGGGCTCGGTGGACCGGGTCGCCTCGGACGTGGCGATCTTCGAGGCGAAGAACACGCCGCCGCAGACCACCCGGGCGCGGCTGCGCGGCGAGTTCATCCGCCGGGCGCAGGAGAAGCGCCGCGACTTCACCGTCGACTGGGTGCACCTGAAGCTGAACGACCAGGCCCAGCGGACGGTGCTGTGCAAGGACCCGTTCCGGTCCCAGGACGAGCGGGTGGAGAAGCTGATCGCGTCCATGTGAGCACGCGCGTCCTCTGGCGCGCGTGCGGGGAGCGACGGCGCCCGGTCGGCTGGCGCTCGCGCCCGGTGACCGGTCGACGGAGCGGATACTGACCCGCCCGGCCCGGCCCGGCCCGGCCCGGCCCGCCGGAAGCGGTCGGCGACGATGCCCGTGGCTCGCCTCCAGGCTCGCTCCGCTCCTCGGCGCCCCAGGTGGCGCCTGCGATGCTCACTCACCTGTCGCCTCGCGGTGACTAGGCTGGCGGGGTGTCCTCGCGCCGTGCCGAGCGACTGGTGAACCTCGTGCTGTGCCTGCTGTCGACCAGGCAGTTCCTCACCGCCGAGCGGATCCGGTCCGCCGTGCCCGGGTACGAGCCGGACGACGGCTCGGCCCGGGCCGACGAGGCGTTCAAGCGGATGTTCGAGCGGGACAAGGCGGAGCTGCGCGAGCTCGGCGTGCCGCTGGAGACCGGCCGGACCAGCGTCTTCGACGCCGAGGAGGGCTACCGGATCGCCCGCCGCGAGTACGAGCTGCCGGAGGTCTCGCTGGCGCCGGACGAGGCGGCCGCGGTCGGGCTCGCCGCCCGGCTGTGGCAGTCCGCGGAGCTGGCAGAGGCGGCCCGCGGCGCGCTGCTCAAGCTGCGCGCCGGCGGGGTGGACGTCGACCCGGCCCGCGCGCTGGACGTTGAGCCCAGGCTGGACGTCGCCGAGGAGGCCCTGCACCCGTGCCTGGACGCGGTCCAGTCCGGCCGCGCGGTGGCCTTCGCCTACCGCAAGCCGGACGGGCGGGCCGACGACCGGGAGGTCGAGCCGTGGGGCGTGGTGTCCTGGCGCGGCCGGTGGTATCTCATCGGCCACGACCGGGGGCGGGACGCGACCCGCTGCTTCCGGCTGTCCCGGGTGCGCGGAGCCGTCCGGCCGGTCGGCCCGGAGGGCGCGGTCAAGGTGCCGACCGGGATCGACCTGGTCGCGCACGTCGCCGCGACCGAGCCGGCGGACTACGGCCGGGTCGCCCGGGTGCGGGTCCGCCGCGGCGGCGGCACCTGGCTGCGGCGGATCGCGTCCCGGACCTTGCCAGGCGGTCCCGGCGAGGACTGGGACGTCGTCGAGATCGGGTACGACGACCCGGAGTGGGTGGCCGACCGGGTGGCCCGGCAGGGCACCCTGGCCGTGGTCGACCAGCCGGTGGAGGTGCGGGAGGCGGTGATCCGGCGGCTGCGCGCGCAGGCCGACGCGGGCGAGGGCCGGTCACGGTGAGTGATCGGTGAGCGGCTCGGCGGACCGGTTGCCCCGGCTGCTCGCCCTGGTGCCGTACCTGCTGGCCCGGCCCGGCATCCGGATCGCGGAGGCGGCCGCGGACTTCGACGTGCCGGAGGCGCAGCTGCGCCGGGACCTGCAGCTGCTGTGGATGTGCGGGCTGCCCGGGCACGGCCCCGGTGACCTGATCGACCTGTCCTTCGAGGGCGACACGGTCACCGTCGGGTACGACGCCGGCATGTCCCGGCCGCTGCGGCTGACCGGGGACGAGGCGCTGGCCCTGGTGGTCGCGCTGCGCACGCTCGCCGACGACCCGGAGCTGACCGACCCCGACGCGGTCGAGCGGGCGCTGGCGAAGGTGGAGACCGCGGCCGGCGGCGCCGCGGAGGTGGCCAGCGCGGTCGCGGTCCGAGTCGAGCCGGCCGACCGGGTGCTGGCACAGGTCCGCGGCGCGCTCGACCAGGGCGCCGCACTGCACCTGACGTACTACGTGGCCGCCCGGGACGAGACCACCGAGCGGGACGTCGACCCGGTACGGCTGCGCTGGGTGGACAACCGGTGGTACCTGGAGGCGTGGTGCCGGCTGGCCAAGGCGGTGCGCTTCTTCCGGCTGGACCGGGTGGACGCGATCGAGGTGCTCGACCAGCCGTCCCGGCCGCCGGCCGACCTGGCGCCGCGGGATCTGTCCGGCGGGGTCTACCAGCCGGCGCCCGACCACCCGCTGGTCACGCTCCGGCTCGGGCCACCCGGCCGCTGGGTCGCCGGCTACTACCCGTGCGAGCGGGTCACGGAGCTGCCGGACGGGCGGCTGGAGGTGACGCTGCGGGTGGCGGACACCGCCTGGGTGCGCCGGCTGGTGCTCGGCCTGGGCGGGTGGGCCGAGGTGGTCGGGCCCCGCTGGTTCGCCGACCACGTCCGCGGCGAGGCCCGCGACGCGCTCGCCGCGTACGCCTAGGACACGCCCAGGCCCCCGGGTAGTCTCGCCGCGTGCTCGTGCTGATCGTCTGGGTCGCAGCGGCGGCCCTCGCCCTGGTGATCCTCGCCATCCTCGGCTACGGGCTGTACGGGCAGGTCAGCCGGCTGCTGCGGGCGGTGGCAGAGGCCGGCGCGGACGTGACGCCGAAGGTCGCCGCGCTGCGGCCGGCCGGGTCCAGCGGCCGCCACCGCGCCGGCTGAGACCATCGGGTGCCGGCGGGCGTACGCGCCGCGGGCGAGGTCGCCGGGTCTCCGGCCCGGGCCGGCCGTCGTACGATGAGGCCGTCGTCTGCTGAGAGGGTCATCCAATGCCCAGCATCGGTGCGCCGGAGCTGATCATCATCGCGCTCGTCCTGCTCGCGCTCTTCGGCTACAAGAAGCTCCCCGACGCTGCCCGCGCCATCGGCCGGTCGGCGCGCATCTTCAAGGCCGAGACCAAGGGCCTGCGGGACGAGCCCGCGCCGCGGGACCTGGAGTCGAAGGCCGAGGCGGAGTACCTGCGGCAGACCACCCCGCCGCAGCAGCCCGCGGCCGCCCCGCCGCCGGCCGCGGCGCCGACCCCGCCTCCGCCTCCGGCTCCGCCGCAGTCCGAGACCCGCTGACGATCCAGACGGGCAGTGAGCGTGCCGAACCCGTTGCGGCGGGTCCTCCGCCGCCGTCCCCGCGAGGACGACGGCACGATGTCGCTGCGCGACCACATCGCCGAGCTGCGCAGCCGGCTGCTCAAGGCGCTGCTGTTCGTCTTCCTCGGCGCGGTCGTCGGCTGGATCTTCTACCCGCAGATCATCGACGTCCTCAAGCAGCCGTACTGTGACCTCCCGGTGGACCGCCGCTTCCAGGGCGCGAGCGGCGGCTGCCAGCTGATCTTCACCTCGCCGCTGGACGGCTTCATGCTGCGGATGAAGGTCGGCGCGATCTCCGGCGTGATCCTGGCCGCGCCGTTCTGGCTGTACCAGCTGTGGGCGTTCATCACGCCCGGCCTGCGGCGGCGCGAGCGCCGCTGGACGGTCTCCTTCGTCGGCATCTCGAGCCTGCTCTTCGCCGCCGGCGCCGTGCTCGCCTACCTGACGATCGAGAACGCGCTGGCGCTGCTGGTCGGGCTCGCCGGCGACTCCGCCCTCGCGGTGATCGACATCGTCAAGTACATGAGCTTCGTGACCTCGATGCTGCTCGTCTTCGGGGTCGCGTTCGAGCTGCCGCTGCTGGTGGTGATGCTCAACTTCGTCGGCATCCTGCCCGCGGCCCGGCTGCGCCGCTGGCAGCGGCTCGCGGTCTTCCTGATCTTCGTCTTCGCGGCCGTCGCGACGCCGAGCCAGGACCCGTTCAGCATGCTGATGCTGGGCATCCCGATGGCGCTGCTGTTCGAGCTCGCGGTCCTGGTCGCGTGGGTGCACGACCGGCGCAAGGCCCGGCGGGAGGCGGCCGGGTCGTTCGCCGAGCTGCCCGACGACGTGGCCTCGCCGCTCGACCTCACCGTCGAGCCGGTCGACGGCCTCGATCCGGTCGACGGCCTCGACCCGGTCGACGACGTCCGCCGCTGACGGCCGCGGGTCCCGGGGACGCGGTCGTGACCATGACCGTGGCGCTGCTGGCCAACCCCGTGGCCGGCCGGGGGCGGGGTGCCCGGCTGGCCGGCCCGGTCCGGGCGGCGCTCGCGGACGCCGGGCTGGACGTGCTGGTGCTGGCCGGCGAGTCCGGGCCGCACTCCACCGAGCTCGCGGCGGAGGCGGTCGCCGGCGGGGTGCAGGCGGTCGTCGCCGTCGGCGGCGACGGGCTGGTGCACTGCGCGGTCCAGGCGCTGGCGGGCACCGGGGTGCCGCTGGGCATCGTGCCGGCCGGCGGCGGCAACGACCTCGCCGGCACCCTCGGCCTGCCCGCCGACCCGGCCGCGGCGGTGGCGGTGATCGCCGCCGGCCGGACCCGGACGATCGACCTCGGCCGCACCCTCCCCGCCGTTGCAACCAGCACCACGCCGGGGTCGGTGGCAGGGACCGGCCCGCACGGAGCGGCCGGTCCGGCGGCCGGGACGGGTCCGACCGGCGCGAGCGGTCCCGCCGGCGGGACCCAGGGCGGGGTGGGGGTAGCCGGCGGACGGTGGTGGGGGACCGTGCTGTGCGCCGGCTTCGACTCGGGCGTGGCCGAGCGGGCCCAGCGGATCCGCTGGCCCCGCGGCCCGCGCCGCTACGACGTGGCGATCCTCGCCGAGCTGTCCCGGCTGCGGCCGCGGACCTTCCGGCTGACCCTCGACGGCCGGACCGTGGAGCTGGACGCCGCGCTGGTGGCGGTCGGCAACGGCACCCGCTACGGCGGCGGCATGCGGATCTGTCCCGGCGCCGAGCTCGACGACGGGCTGCTCGACGTCTTCGTCGGCGGAGTGGTCACCCGGCGGCAGCTGATCGTGCTCAGCCGGCAGGTCCGCACCGGACGGCACGTCGGGCACCCGTCGGCCTCGCTCTTCCGCGCCCGCGATGTCACCGTCGAGGCACCGGACCTCCGCGCGTACGCGGACGGGGAGCGGCTCGGCCCGCTCCCCGTCGCCACCCGGTGCGAGCCCGCCGCCCTGCGGGTCTTCGCGCCCTGACCGGCGTAGCCCGGCCCCGGGTACGGTCTCGGCATGGCGCTCGTGCGGTCGGTGAACCTCGGCTCGGCCCGGCCGATCCGGACCAGCATCGGCACCACCGGGATCGACAAGCGGCCGGTCGAGGGGCCGGTCCGGGTGCTGGTGCCGGCCGCCGGGGCGAGCGGGCTGTCCGGCGACACGATCTGCGAGACCCGGCACCACGGCGGGCCCGACCAGGCCGTCTACGCGTACGCGCGGGAGGACCTGGACCGCTGGGAGGCGGACCTGGGCCGGAGCCTGCGGTCGGGCAGCTTCGGCGAGAACCTGACCACCGAAGGCCTGGACCTGACGGCGGCCGTCCTGGGCGAGCACTGGCGGGTCGGGTACGGGCTCGTCCTGCAGGTCACCCTCCCGCGGATCCCGTGTCGCACCTTCGCCACCTGGCTGGCGGAGGCCGGCTGGGTCAAGACGTTCACGCTCCGGGCGGCGCCGGGTGCGTACCTGCGGGTGCTGCGGCCGGGCACCGTCCGCGCCGGCGACCCGGTCGTGGTCACCGACCGGCCGGACTCCCCGGTCACCGTCGGGCTGGCGTTCCGGGCGATCACCACCGAGCCGGAGCTGCTGCCGCTGCTGCTCGAGGCTCCGGCCGTGCCGGACGAGCTCCGCGACATCGCCCGCCGCCGGGTGCCCGTCGGGCTCGACGGCTGAGGCCGGTCCGTACGCTGGGAAGAGTGAGCAGTCCCGCCGAGCGGTACGCGACGGCCCGCCGGCGGTCGAGCCGGCCCGCGCTGGCCGACTTCACGGCCGGGTACCCGTTCGACCTCGACCCGTTCCAGGCCGAGGCGTGCGAGGCGCTCGAGGACGGGCTGGGGGTGCTGGTCTGCGCCCCGACCGGCGCCGGCAAGACGGTGGTCGGCGAGTTCGCCGTGCACCTCGGCCTCGCCGAGGGCCGCAAGTGCTTCTACACCACGCCGATCAAGGCGCTGTCCAACCAGAAGTTCAGCGACCTCGTCGACCGGCACGGTGCCGCGAACGTCGGCCTGCTCACCGGCGACAACGCGGTCAACGGCGGCGCGCCGGTGGTGGTGATGACCACCGAGGTGCTGCGCAACATGCTCTACGCCGGCTCGCCGGCGCTGGACGGCCTCGGCTACGTGGTGATGGACGAGGTGCACTACCTCGCCGACCGGTTCCGGGGCGCGGTCTGGGAGGAGGTGATCATCCACCTCCCGGCGGCGGTCCGGCTGGTGTCGCTGTCGGCGACGGTGAGCAACGCGGAGGAGTTCGCCGACTGGCTGGTCACGGTGCGCGGCGACACCAGGGTGATCGTGGACGAGCACCGGCCGGTGCCGCTGTGGCAGCACATGCAGGTCGGCAACCGGCTGTTCGACCTGTTCCGCGACGCCCGCGGAGCGGAACCGGGCCGGCATGGTCGCGACGCCCGCGGAGCGGAACCGGGCCGGCATGGTCGCGACGCCCGCGGAGCGGAACCGACGGGTGGAGTCCGGGACGGGTCGACCCGGGAGGTCGACCCGGACCTCGTCCGGTACGTCCGCGAGCGGGAGCGGTACGTCGAGCCGGGCCGCCGCGGCGGGCGGCCGCGTGGCTGGCGGCCGCCGTCCCGGGTCGACGTGGTGGAGCGGCTGGACCGGGAGGGCCTGCTGCCGGCGATCACGTTCATCTTCAGCCGGGCCGGCTGCGACGCGGCGGTCCAGCAGTGCCTGCACTCCGGCCTGCGGCTGAACGGCCCGGCCGAGGCGGCCGAGGTGCGCGCCGTGGCCGCGGAGCGGACCGCGTCGATCCCGGCCGAGGACCTCGACGTGCTCGGCTACTGGGAGTGGGTCGACGGGCTGCAGCGCGGGGTGGCCGCGCACCACGCCGGGCTGATCCCGACCTTCAAGGAGACCGTCGAGGGGCTGTTCGCCCGGGGGCTGGTCAAGGCGGTCTTCGCCACCGAGACGCTCGCGCTCGGGATCAACATGCCGGCCCGGTCGGTGGTGCTGGAACGGCTGGTCAAGTTCAACGGGGAGACCCACGCGGACGTGACACCGGGGGAGTACACCCAGCTCACCGGCCGGGCGGGCCGGCGCGGCATCGACGTCGAGGGGCACGCGGTGGTGCTCTGGTCGCCCGGCGTCGACCCGGAGCAGGTGGCCGGTCTCGCCTCCACCCGCACGTACCCGCTGCGCTCCTCGTTCCGGCCCTCCTACAACATGGCGGTCAACCTCGTCTCGCAGCTGCGGCCGGCGGAGGCGCGCGAGCTGCTGGAGCGGTCGTTCGCGCAGTTCCAGGCCGACCGGGCGGTGGTGGGGCTGGCCCGGCAGGTCGACCGCAACACCGAGGCGCTCGCCGGCTACGCGGAGGCGATGCGCTGCCACCTGGGCGACTTCGCCGAGTACGCCGAGCTGCGGGCCAGGCTCAAGGAGCGGGAGGCGTCGCTGGCCCGGGAGGGCGCGGCCCGGCGGCGGGCCGACGCGGCCGAGTCGCTGGAGCGGCTGCGGGTCGGCGACGTGATCCGGGTGCCGAGCGGACGCCGGTCGGGGATGGCGGTGGTGGTCGACCCCGGCGTGCACCCGACCGGCGAGCCGCGCCCGCTGGTGGTGACCGAGGACCGCTGGGCCGGGCGGCTGTCGCTGGTCGACTTCCCGTCCGCGGTCGAGCCGATCGCCCGGGTGAAGGTGCCCAAGCACTTCGACCACCGCTCGCCGCAGGCGCGCCGGGACCTCGCCTCGACGCTGCGCAACGCGCGGCCGGAGGCGGCGGACGGCCGCCGCCGCGGCCGCTCGGCGGCGGCCGACGACGCCGAGATCGCCCGGCTGCGCAAGGCGATCCGGCAGCACCCGTGCCACGGCTGCGCGGACCGGGAGGAGCACGCCCGCTGGGCGGAGCGCCACCAGCGGCTGCTGCGCGACACCGAGGCGCTGCGACGGCGGGTGGAGAGCAAGACGCACTCGATCGCGCGCACCTTCGACCGGGTCTGCGCGCTGCTCGCCGACCGCGGCTACCTGGACGGCGACCAGGATGAGCGCCGGACGGCGAGCACGGTCACGCCGGCCGGGCGGCAGCTGGCCCGGATCTGGTCGGAGTCGGACCTGCTGGTGGCCGAGTGCATGCGCCAGGGCGTGTGGGAGCCGCTGTCCGCGCCGGAGCTGGCGGCGGCGGTGTCCGCGCTGGTCTACGAGTCGCGGCGGGAGAGCGAGGGTCCGGCCCGGCTGCCGGAGGGCCCGGTGCGCGACGCGCTGGCGGCGACCGTGCGGCTGTGGGCGGAGCTGGAGGCCGACGAGCGGGAGCGGCAGCTGGAGCTGACCAGGGAGCCGGACCTGGGCTTCGCGTGGCCGGCATACCGGTGGGCGCGCGGGGAGTCCCTGGACCGGGTGCTGTCGACCTCGGCGACGGCCGGCCAGGAGCTCTCCGCCGGCGACTTCGTCCGCTGGTGCAAGCAACTGCTCGACCTGCTGGAGCAGCTAGCCGTGGTGGCGACGCCCGGGTGCCGGCTGGCGCGGACCGCGCGGGAGGCGGTGGCGTCGGTCCGCCGCGGCGTGGTCGCCTACTCCGGCACCGTCTAGGCTTCGAGGCGCCTCTCGTCGCCAGACGAGCAGGCACCTGCAGGGTGGAGGAGACCACGATGCAGCCTGGGCAGCCGCCCGAGCAGGACCCGCAGCGCGGCCAGCCGCCGTACGGGCAGCAGCCGCCGTACGGGCAGTTCCGTCAGGACGAGGGCGCCGAGGAGCCGGCCCCGCCGCCGTACGGCCAGCAGCCGCCGCCGGGCGGGTACCCGGCACCGCAGTACGGGCAGCAGCCCTACGGCCAGCAGGGCTACCCGAGCGGCGCGCAGCCCCAGCAGCAAGACCCGTCCGCCCCGGGATACGGGCAGCCCGGCTACGGCCAGCAGCCGGCGTACGGGCAGCCGGCGTACGGGCAGCCCGGCTACGACTCCGGTCAGCAGCCGGCGTACGGGCAGCCGGGCTATCCGAGCGGCGCGCAGCCCCAGCAGCCCGGCTACGGCCAGCAGTCCTACGGCGCCCAGCCCACCCAGCAGTTCGGTGCCGGGCAGTACGGCCACACCGGCTACGACTCCGGCCAGCAGCCGGCGTACGGGCAGCAGCCCGGTTACGACTCCGGCCAGCAGGCGCCGGCCTACGGCGGCTACGGCCAGCCGGCCGGCTACCCGGGCCAGCAGGGCTACGACCCGTACGGCGGGCAGCAGCAGACCCAGCAGTTCTCGACCTACCAGCAGGGCCAGGGCCAGCAGTACGGGCAGCAGCCGTACGGGCAGCAGCAGTACGGCCAGCCCGGCTGGTCGAGCGCCCCGCCGGCCAAGAAGGGTGGCCGCGGCGCGCTGTTCGCCGTGCTCGGCGTGGTCGCGGCGCTGCTGGTGCTCGGCGGGGTCGTCGGCTACCTCGCGCTCCGGCCGAAGGTCTTCGACTCGGACGCGCTCAACCGGACGATCACCAGCCAGTACAAGGACAAGTTCGGCGACTCCACGGTCAACGTGACCTGCCCCTCCGGCCAGAAGGTGTCCAAGGGCGCCACGTTCACCTGCGACATCCAGGGCCGCTCGGAGAAGATCGAGGTGACGGTCGCCTCCGACGACGGCGACTACACCTGGAAGCCCACCAACTCCTGACCGGCCCCGCCGCGGCCGGGGACAGGTCAGCGGGCCGTGGCCGCCTGCAGCGCGGCGAGAAGCCGGTTGAGCGGGGCGTCGAGGTTCCACCGCTCGGCGAGCTCGACCAGCCCGGCCGGGTCCGCGGGCTCGGCCGGCAGCGCGTCGCCGTGCGCCGGCACCGGCGCGTCGGTCCGGACCCGGGCCACCGCGGGGGCGGCCGCCAGGTAGTCGCGGGCCGCGGCCAGCCGGGTGCGGGAGCCGGACGGGAAGCCGGCGTCGGAGCCGGAGTCCAGCGCCGCGAGCAGCCCGTCCAGCGAGCCGAAGCGGCTGACCAGGGCCGCGGCGGTCCGCTCGCCGATGCCGGGCACCCCGGGCAGCCCGTCGCTGGGGTCGCCGCGCAGCACCGCGAAGTCGGCGTACCCCCGCGGCGGGATGCCGTACCTGGCCGACACCTCGGCCTCGCCCATCACCTCGAGCTTGCGCACCCCGCGGCCCACGTACAGCACCCGCACCGGCGGGTCGTCGCGGACCACCTGGAAGAGGTCCCGATCACCGCTGACCACCTCGACCGCGTCGGTCTCCGCGGCGGCCAGCGTCCCGATCACGTCGTCGGCCTCGAAGCCCTCCGCGCCGACCGCGGTGATCCCCAGCCGGTCCAGCACGTCGATCAGCACCGGCACCTGCGGCACCAGCCCGTCCGGCACCGTCTCGCCGCCGGCCGGGCTGACCCGGTGCGCCTTGTAGGACGGGACCGCGGCGACCCGGAAGCCCGGCCGCCAGTCCAGGTCCAGGCAGGCCACCAGCCGGTCCGGCCGCCGGGTGCGGACCAGGTGGGCGACCATGTCCAGGAAGCCGCGGACCGCGTTGACCGGAGTCCCGTCCGGCGCGGTCACCGTCTCGGGCACGCCGTGGAAGGCGCGGAAGTAGAGGCTGGCCGAGTCCAGCAGCATCAGCGTCACTGTGTCCGCTCCCCCGACCGGCCGGCGGGCGCAAGCGCCAGCCGACCGGCCGGTGTCGCTCTCCCGCTCGCGCTGCGAGCCCTCGCGCTCACGACTGTCCGCCCCCCCGACCGGCCGGCGGGCGCCAGCCGACCGGCCGGTGTCGCTCTCCCGCTCGCGCTGCGAGCCCTCGCGCTCAGGGAGGGCTGAGCCGCCCTCCGGCGCATCCGTCGTCGGGGTGTCTGCCGTGGTGCCAGCTGCACGGTCC
>Ga0210378_10001040_pt1 | contig 14530 bp, 16 predicted proteins | sample PLM1_60_b1redo_FD_155465 | JGI IMG/M metagenome (GOLD analysis project Ga0210378, IMG submission 155465) | Groundwater sediment microbial communities from an aquifer in East River, Colorado, USA - PLM1_60_b1 redo | ecosystem: Environmental > Terrestrial > Soil > Riparian zone | place: USA: East...
AAGGCCACCGAGAGCTTCGGCACCGGCCTCGACCGGCGCCTCACCGTCGCTGAGGACCTGGAGCACCTCGACAGCCTGCCTGCGCATGTGGCCGAACTCGTCCGGTCGGCGTGGGAGCTGGGCGGCCGGCCGGAGTTGGACAGCCTACGGCTGCGGGCCTGGGCGCACATGCTGGGGTTCGGGGGTCACTGGTCGACCAAGAGCCGCCGCTACTCGACCACCTTCACCGTCCTGCGCCGGGCCCGGGTCGCGTTCGCCAAGCGCCGCCGGGCCCGCGACGGCGTTCCCCTGGATGCCTGGGGCCGGCCCGAGGACGACCAGGCCGTGCTCGTGGTCGCTACCTGGGTGTACGTCGGCGCCGGCTATGAGACCGAGGGCGAGCGGTGGCTGGCGCTGTCGGCCGCCGCCCGCGCCCGCGAACAACGACGCATCGCCCGGGAGGAACTACGAACGATGGCGGCATAAGCAGGAGCGGCAAGCGATGACGGACAAGCTGTTGACCATGGAGGAGGCGGCCGAGCGGTTGAACACCACGCCCCGGCATGTGCGCCGGCTGGTGTTCGAGCGCCGCATCGCCTACCGCAAGGTCGGCCGCTATGTCCGCTTCCACCCTGACGACTTGGCCGAGTACGTGGCCGCCCATCGGGTCGAGGTCGCCCGTTCGGCTGGCGGGCGGCTCCGGGCCGTTGGTGGTTGGAGGTAGCAGTGGGCTACGTCGAGGACTTGCGGGGCAAGAAGCAGGGCCGTGGCCGGCCCAGGTGGCGGGCACGCTACCGTGATCCGTCCGGTCGGGAGCGGTCCAAGAGCTTCGCCCGCAAGGTGGACGCTGAGCGGTTCCTGGTCGGCATCGAGGACGCCAAGCTGCGCGGTGCGTACGTGGACCCGGCCGCCGGCAAGGTGCCGTTCTCGGAGTGGGCGGAGCGCTGGTACAACACGACAGCGGCGCTTCGCCACACCACCCGGCGGGACTACCGGAAGCTGCTCGATCAGCAGGTGCTTCCGGCATTCGCTGGTGATTCGCTGGCCGGCATTGATGCGTTGGCAGTGCGCGAGTGGGTGGCCGACCTAGTCGCTGGCGGGCTGTCGGCGCGGCGGGCTCGGAAGGCCCACGCGGTGCTCAGCCAGGTGCTCGCCTCGGCAGTCGAGGGTGGGCGGCTGACTCGCAACGTGGCCGCCGGGATGAAGCTCCCGAAGGTGCAGCGCACCGAGATGCAATTCCTGGACGCTGAGCAGGTTGAGGCTCTGGCCGAGGTGATTGACCCTCGGTATGGGACGCTGATCCGGTTCGCCGCCTACTCAGGGATGCGGCCGAGCGAGTTGGCCGCGCTCCGGGTCGGCCGCTTGGACCTGCTGCGTGGTACCGCCCGGGTGGTTGAGGCCGCTCCAGAGGTTGATGGGCACCTGCATTGGAGCGGCGTGAAGACCCACGAGGCGCGCACGGTCCGGCTGCCCCGGTCGATCGTTGAGGAGTTGGGCGGTTACCTCGCCGGCCGTCCCCACGATCCCGAGGCCCTGGTGTTCACGGCGCCGTTGGGCGCGCCGCTGCGCTGGTCGAAGTGGGGCAAGGCGTTCTTCAAGCCGGCGCTTCGCGCGGCCGGACTGCCCGACGGGCTGCGGCTGTACGACCTGCGCCACACCTGCGCGTCGCTGCTGATCGCCCAGGGGGCGAGCGTGAAGGCGGTGCAGGCCCAACTCGGCCACGCGACCGCAAGCATCACCCTGGACACCTACGGGCACCTGTTCCCCTCCGAGATGGAGGCTCTAGGCGACCGCCTGGAACAGGCCCGGAGGGCCGCACTCGCGAACCGGGAGCGGACCCCACGCGGACCAACCGTCGTGGAGTTCAGTGAAAGTGCTGGTAGGTGACGCGGAGGAGGTGGGATTCGAACCCACGGGGCCCTCTCGGGTCCGGCGACTTTCAAGGTCGCTGCCTTCGGCCGCTCGGCCACTCCTCCGGGGAGGTAGTGTAGGGGCTCCCGGGGCGGCACCAGCTCGGTCAACGACGCCGGCTGCGCCTCCGGCCGGTCGCCGCCTGCCGGCGGGGCGGTGGACGGCGCCGGCGGACCAGGACGGCCAGCAGCGCCGCCCCGGCCGCGGTCAGGCCACCGAGGACGGCCGCCAGCCGGCGGCTCTGGCGGTCGCCAGGGAACAGGGTCGCGGCCAACTCCTGCCTGGCGGCGACCACCCGGTTGCGCTGCTCCATCCGCCGGCCAAGCTCGACCAGGGTGTCGTCGTCGATCAGGTCTTCGACGGCGGTCAGCAGCACCGAGTCCTCGGTGTCCAGATGGGTCCGGACCTGCTCGGCCAGCACCTTGATCTTTGCCTCGAAGCCGCTGTCGTCCGGCTCGATGCCGGTCAGCTCGCGGGCCAGCCGGTCGATCAGCCGGTGCTGCTCGGCTCCCTGGTCGAGCGGGGCCAGGTCGACCCCGGCCCGCCCGGCCCGCACCCGGAAGATCGGGTAGAGGAGGCTCTCTTCCTGGTCGACATGGCGGCGCAGGGCGGTCCGCAGCTGGTCGAGGAGGACGGCGCGCTCCTCGGCATCGTCCCCGTCCTGCCGCTCGAACCGCTCCAGCAGCCCTTCGAGCTTCCGGTGGTCCTGTCTGACCAGGGTCAGCGCGTCCATGCCCATCCCGTGTTCGACATTTACCGGGAGCGTTCACCGGAGCAGGCTCCGCCAAACCGGCCCGGGCCCTGGCTCAGGCCTTGGATCGGGTGCGCCGGCGGTTGCGCGGACCCCGCCGGGCGATCATCGACCGGTCCGAGGACCATGGCGCATAGGGAGCCATGGTGAGGGAGGCAAGCGACAGCAGCACCCGGTCGTAGTTCACCCGCCAGCCGGCGAAGTCCCGCCACGCCTGCTCGAGGTCGGCCTTGAGGGGCACGCCGGCCTCGGCCAGCTGCCGGCAGACCTGATCGAACTCGCGCCGGTCGACCGAGATCGCCTCGTCGGGCCAGTGCGGGTCGGGGTCGTGCTCGATGCCGAAGAAGTCGGAGATCCGCCCCAGGGCGACATAGCCGGCTCGGATGCACAGCTCGGCGTCGGGGCTGCGCGGCCGGTCCACCGTCGAAGCCAGCAAGGAGGCCGCGTCCAGCACCGCCGCCGACGCCGTGACCCAGGAGTGCTCCCAGTGGGGGGATCGGAAGAACACCAGTGCGGGCAGGGAGGTGTGGGTCTCGGTGATGTCGACGAACCAGGTCTCCCAGCCCCGCCACAGGTCGTTGAGGCGGTCCCAGCCTTCGATCCTGGATACTCGGATCAGCATGGCGGCCGCGGTCGGCGGGGTGTCGGCGCGAACATCCAGCGCGGCGACCGCCGCCTCCCGCCTGGAGAACGACTGGTACATCGAGGGCAGGTAGCTGATCAGCATGGCCAGCAGCACCAGCCCGATGCCGGCCTCCGAGAACGCCAGCACCGTCGTCGGCAGGTTCGGGGGCACCGCGAACCCCAGGGTGTAGATCGACGAGCCGCTGAGCTCGAGTGCCTCCCGCAGCGGTCGCACCCCGAGCGACCAGAACAGCAACATGTAGCCGACGCCGGTCAGCACCAGCCAGGTCGCCGCCAGGCTGAACAGGCTGATCGGCCCATACAGGGCCATGTCGCGGTCGCGCGCCTGGAAGCTCCTGGCCCGCCGTCCGCGCAGCTCGAACAGCCCTCGCAGGGTGGAGAACACCCACCGCGTGATGAGCACAGGGATCGCACGGGGCACGACCAGGGTCATGATCGCCGACAGCAGCGTTGTCACCACCACCAGCGCCCCGACCACGAATGCGAGCACCGCCAGCACGGTCGTCCCCACCGCCCGCCTTCCTTCCCTTGTCGCGGCTACGTCCCGTGGCGGCGGGCTGCGGCCACGGCCCGGGCTGCCTCCCTGGCCCGTTCCCGCGGCACCCAGACCCGGTTCCCGCCAACTCCGGTGAGGTGTACCAGCCAGTCCAGCAGCCGCCCCCACCGCTCCGGCCGCCCCGGGTCGGGTTCGCCGCTGGAGGGGATCCCTGCCTCGGCAAGCACCGCCCGGACTCTTGAAGCCAGCTCAGGCGTCCGGAAATTCCCCAGCCGCCGCCTCGGCGTCCCCGGCGGCAGGCTTCCCGACCCCGCGTCCATCCCGGGATCATGCCACCTGCCCGCTTGGGCCGGTGTCCGTGGTTGCCTACAATGTTCCCCGCCCAGGCAGCCAGCTTGGGAAATCCGGAGGCATCGCCTAGTCTGGTCTATGGCGCCCGCCTGCTAAGCGGGTTTGGGGTTCATCCCCCATCGTGCGTTCGAATCGCACTGCCTCCGCACTGCGCCGCTAGCTCAACGGATAGAGCACCAGACTACGGATCTGGCGGTTGGGGGTTCGAATCCCTCGCGGCGCGCACCATAAGCCCAGGTCAGCGGCCTGGGCTTCTTGCTTTGCTTGCCCTGGGTCAACGATGCGGTCAACGATTCTCCAGATTTCCGCATCGACCGAGGGAGCAAGCGTGACGATCCGGTCCCGCCGCGGCGGCTACCAGGTGATCGTCTACGCCGGCATCGACCCCGTAACCGGTCGGCAACGCCAGATCGCCAGGCAGGTCAAGGGCAAGCGCGAAGCCGAACGGCTGGAAGCCAAGCTCCGCGCCGAGGTCGCCGACGGCCGCCACCGCGGCACCAGCGCCCGCACGGTCGGCGAGCTGCTGGACGTGTCTACCTCGCATGGCGGGAGACCAGCGGCAAGCCGCTCTCCCCGCCACGCTGAACGACTACCGGACCATCGTCGAGACCAAGCTCAAGCCGGCTCTCGGCAAGCTGCGACTCCCCCAGCTCGACCCGGTCACCCTGGACCGCTTCTACGGCCAGCTGCGCCGCAGGGCCGAGCGGCTCAGGTTCACCACCGTGGTACGGAGATAGCCGACAGCGGCGTGGTGGTCGCGCAGCCCACCCCAGCGGCGCCACAGCCGCACGAACGCCTCCTGGGCCAGGTCCTCGCCCACCGCCCAACTGCCGGTCAGGTAGAAGCCCAGTCGCACCATGTCCGCGTAATGCCCCTCGAACAGGCGGCTGAGCGCCTCATCCCGCCCAGGCCTGACGTCCATAAACACTAGACTCACCAGCCACCGCCAAGGTTGCCGGCCAGTCCAACATGACGCGACCCAGGCTTGACAATACATAGCAGCAGCCTCGCCTCGTAACACCCTGCCGGCCCGAGCCGTCGACCGTGACGAGGCTGCTATCTCTGTCAGCCGGGGCGCTGCCGATCTGCTCAGGGGTGTCGCCTGGGCGCGATAGGGTTCCGTCCGGCGTGTTGTCGTGCCTGGGCCGGCTTGTGACCGCCACACTGCTCGACGACGAGGAGGCCTCCGATGGGACGCTTGGTCATCAACAACGCCATGACCGTCAACGGCGCCTTCGAGGCGCCGTCACCCGATGAGTGGCTCGTGCTGGACGCCTACAGCAACAACGTCTCGCTTGAGCAGTTCCTGGTGGCTGACGCGATGGTGCTGGGCCGCAAGACCTATGAGGGGCTGGCCGCGGTCTGGCCGCAACTGGCCGACGACCCGACCTTGGGGCTGTTCGCGGACCGGCTGAACAGCATGCCCAAGTACGTCGCGTCCCGGACCCTGCGCGGGCCGTTGGCGTGGAACGCCACCCTGCTGGAGGGCGACCTGGCCGAGCGGGTGACTGCCATCAAGGAACGGCACGGCCTCCTGATCGTCTCCGGCGCTGGCGAGCTGGCCCATGCCCTCACCACCCAGGGCCTGGTCGACGAGTTTTGGTTCTGGGTGAGCCCGTATCTGTGGCCGGCCGGGCCGCGGATCTTCGACGGGGTCGGCCCCGTCCGCCTCGAGCTGATCTCCTCGACGACGTTTCCCTCCGGCGTGGTGCGGCTGGCCTACCGGCCAGCACCCGACCAGCAGGACGGTGCATCCGGCTAGGTCCAGGGGACGTGCCACAGGGCGTGCTGCTGCGCTCTGCGGCAACGTCAGCAAGGCGACGTCAAGCAGCACGCCGCCGCGCTGGCCACGCCGGCAGCCAACCCATGAGCAGGGCGGGTGGGTCCCTAAGCGACCCGCACGACCTCCACGTCTGGGCGGTCGTAGCGTTGCAGGAGTTTGAACAGCTGCCGGAACGCTACGACCGATCGACGGTGGAACTCATCAGGGTCGCCTGAGGCCGCCGGCCAGCCCACTGAACCGAGTGACTACCACGACCCGTTCGGGACGCGGGGCGACCGCCGCGGGCATGTTCGCCTGCGGCGTGCTGGTCTGGTCTTGCACGGGCGCGGTGGCGGACAATCCCGACGATGACCGAACTTCTCAGCGCCGCCGAGGCCGCCCGGATCCTGGGTGTCACCCGCGGCCGCGTCGTGGAGCTGGCGACTTCCGATCCCGGGTTTCCGCCGTCCCAGCCGTCGCCGGCCGGGGGCCGCGCGTGGCCGCGGGTGGCGGTCGAGGCGTGGGCCGCTGCCCACCCCGACAGGGGGCCGCTTCACCGCGGTCCCAGCGTCCCCGAGGTCGGCGCGCGATCCCCGGAGGTCTGGAAGGTCGCTAACCTGGCCGGCGACGAGGCGCAGGCCCGCAACCACACCTGGATCGGACCCGATCATCTCTTGGCCGCGCTGATGCACCCGGACTGCCCGGGGACGGCGCGGGCGGTGCTGGCGTCGCTGGGCGTCACCGCCGAGCGGCTGCGGCAGGCCCGCGAGCGAAGCTTCATCGACCCGTTCGAGCCCAGCACCGGCTGGAAGAAGGTCAGTCCGGCCTTCCAGCTGGTCCTGGAACGCGCGAACCTGGAGGCGGTACTGCTGGCCGACGCCGAGGTCACCAGCGAGCACGTGCTGGTGGCGCTGGCCAGCCAGTGGGCTGCGGACGCCAGGGCGATGGCGCTGCCGTCCAGAGGCGACCTGGACCCTGCCGAGGTGCGCCGGCGGGTCCTCGACGTCACCGAGGGCGTGGCGGTCCCGCCACCCCCAGCGCCCGAGCCGCCGCTGGATCCCCGAGGAGGGAGGCCCCTCCCCCCGGCATGCTGGCCACCAGGCTCGCCCCAAGCCTCGTGGTGCGGACGGGGCGCGATGCCCGGTCGTCAAGGGCGAATGTCCGGCACACCGCCGCCGCGCAGGTCGAAGCCCGCAGGCCCATTCGTCCTTGACGGCCTGCCCGGGACCACGGTCGCCGGCCGCGGTTGGTGGCGGAGGGGACGCGCCTTCGGCGCGTGCTGCTTCGCTGGCAAGCTCCGCAGCCCTGCCGGTCCAGGCCCGGTCCGTCTTGGTCAGGGCGGTCTGATCCCTGGTCCGATCCCTGCGTCAACCCCTGCTCCGATCCCTGCGCAGCCGAGCGGAGCACCCCACCCGTCCCCGCTCACCGCATCGGTCCAGCTCAAGACCCCCTCAGGGGGAGTGGAGCGGCCGCGCCGAGTGGATGCGCTTCGCGCGATTGATTCAACGGCGCGTCCGCGATCTTGGCGTGCCTTCGGCCCGCGCCGCCTGCGGCGGCATCTCAGCCTGTCCTGGTTGCCACTGACGGTGGTGCGGTAGGAGCATCGTGCTGCTGCCCGACGTCGGTTGTGGCTGAACGAACCGGCACTGGCGCGGCACCGCTCGCAAGTCGATGGCCCGGCCGTCGCGAGGACGCCGGCCCTCGCCCCTGGCTGCGCGACAGCTAAGCGAACAGGTGTAACGAAGAGACGGCCACCGCTTCTATCCGTCAGTCCAGTGCGCCAAGTGGCCATCAGATGTGTCGGTCTGGCGCTGTAGCCGAGCGGTCAGCACGACCGGACGTTCCCCGCCGGCCACTGGCAGATGGAACCGAACGACAAACCGGTGAATAGCCAAGACGGTGTCCTGCTGCTCGATCGAAACTTGGCCCGTTGCTGTCATCCGCAGCGTCCCCGGGCCGGTGACATACACATCGCCCAGCCGGACGTCGACGCCCAGAGGATGTGGCTCGATCACTTGACTAACGGTACCGCCGGGGCCCAGCCGTCGATGGAACGTCGGTGCGGCCGAGACTAGCTTGAGCGGACCGATGACGGGCTGGTCTCCCGCGACCTCAATCTGGCCGGTCATCAAGTGCGCCGGCAAGACCACCGCCGGTCCGCCCGGCGGACCGCCCGGCGGACCGAAGAAGACGTGGCCCCAAAGGCTCAGCTCGATATGCTCCGGCCCGGCGGGCGTCCCATACACGGCGTTCGCCGCCGTCGCCGGTCGAGGCACTGCTCGCAGCTCCAAGTTCACGACCGTCGCCTCGGGCGGCGCCACCGCCGCGAGCAGCAGCCGCAGCAGCTCACGGCGATACGCGCTCCGTGTCCGGTTGCCGTCCCGCCAGGGCACCTCACGCTCGAACGGCCCCTGCTGGTCCTGCCGCTTCACAAGGTACGGTGCCCGCTCGGTCGTCATGTAGAGGGCGACGACACTACGGCCGGCGCCGACCGGGACCACCAAGGGCGTCAAGCCTGGGGTGATGCCCTCATCCATGATCGCCGTGACCTGCGCCCACCAGTCCGCAAGCTCAATGTCGGACGCACCGGTTACCTGATGGGCGTCCTCGTCCAAGCCAACGATCCACAGGATCGCTTCACCGCGGGCCGCGTTCGCGTGACCAGCCACCTGGCGCGCCGCCCTGACCGCCTCCGGCCAGACCGCCTTGCACTCGACCCGGAAGTCCTCAATCCTGGCGCCGTCCACCACTCGCTCGACAAGATCGAGCACGCGGCCTTCGATGTGCTGACTGAACATGATTGCCGCATCGTAGACCACCGCGTTCGGCAGCTGGCCGCCTTCCCACAGCCTGCGGGCCGCCCGCGGCTGGGTCTGCGATAAGCAGCCACCGGGGAGTGGCGGCTGAGACCAGCCGCCTGCAACTCAGCCCCCCTCGGCGGGAGTGGTAAGGCCGCGCCGCAAGCGTTCGCCTGTACGGATGGACCCCCGAGATCCTCGGCTTCAGTCATGGCCACGCCCCAGGGTCGGCTGATGACGAGGCGTACGTGATGGGTAGAGCACGGGAGGCTCGCCGAGAGGGTGCCGCAGAAGATGCCAGCGACGGTCGCCTGCCGTTGTTCGCCACACGCGGTAGGTCCACTTGGCGTTGTAGTAGCCGAGCATGACCCACAGCACATCGATGCCTTCCAGCAGGTCGGGCGCGGACGTACGGGCAGGGTCTGCGCTCACGTTGGAGCGGTCGAGCGTTACTACGAGGTGCGTCTCCCGCGGCCTGGCCTCACGGAGCTTGTCCACATTCGCAGCCATAGCGCTTCGCAGCAAGCTGCCGATGCCGTGGTCGCCCTCGGTGACGTTGCCGATCGGTGGAAAGACGGAAAGCTCATTTCCCTCGTCGCTACGCATAGCGCTGACCAGGCCCAGGTCGAAGAGTTCGGTGAGCAGCCGGAGATCGACAGCGGTCAGGTCTTCCGGCGCTTCGCCAGCCCGGAACTTCGCGACCCCACTCCGACCACGATGGCGGCGGAGCAGGTCAACCAGAGGCTGCCTGAGACGGTGCACATTGGCGCCGACCCGAACGCCCACCAGCCACGCTTCCAAGTTTTCGGAGCTGACGATCTCCCGCAACTCGGCCTCGAGCTTGCGCAGTTCAGCGTCGAGCGCTCTGACGTCAGGTTCGACCAAGGCCGTGATCTCCATGGCGACCGGAGGCACTGCGGCGTCGTAGGTGAAGTCGACCCGGAGACCACTGCTGCCGTCCCGGCGGGTCCGCGTACCAAGGTCGCGCCGGTCGCATCGTGCAACTTCCTCCTCGATGTACTCGGCCGCCTGCTCCTCGGCCTCGCGAGCAGTCGGGCCAGGCAGCCGGGTCACCCGGATCACATCGGCCTCCTTCGTCGCTCGTTTCGCCCATGCTAGCCAGGGCTGACGACCTCGGACACCGCAGGCTTACGATGGCATCCCGACCACCCGTAGCCCCCTGCAAGAGAGCACATTACTTGACGGTCCACGGTCCACGGTCGCGGGCGAGCTGCGGAAACGCAGGTCCGCACAGCGGTGACCGCAAGATTCATGGTAAGGATGGGCCAGTTTCAGAGTCGCCCTCTGGAACGCGCTAACTCCGAGTTCGCGAGCGAGCTGACTGCCCTATGTCTAGGCCAAAGCGACACCACTTCGTGCCGCGCGCCTACCTCGGGCGCTTCGGCCACGATGGGCGCGTGCTCGTCCGATGGCGCAGCAAGCCGGAGCCAAGAGTGGTGGGCGTGCAGAACGTCGCCGTGGAGTGCGGGTTCTACGAGATGGAAGGACCAGAAGGGGCAAGGTCGGTCGCCGTCGAGGAGGCGCTGGCAGGCCGCTGGCAGGCCTGGAGGGAGCCGCAGCAGAGGCCATCCAGCTCATCGACAGGACCGGGGCGCCGCCGGATGTGGGGATCTCGGAGCGCACGACGCTCGCGGCCTTCATGGCCCTGCAACTCACTCGGACACCAGAGCAGCGCGGCCGCGTGCTCTTCGCCAAGGACCTCGCGGCCTATGCTGGCGCACGCGAGATCGACGCGGTGATCGTCGCCGAGTACCTGGAGCGCGTCCATCTCGGCTTCCAACCAAGCGACTCCGAGGTCAGCGCTGCGCTCGACCTCGCGCAGGTGGCATTACGCGACCCGGCCGTGCTCACAAACGAGTTCGCGATCCGGCTGATGCTTGAGTCGGTCGATCAACTCGTACCGGTCCTCCTCGACCGTCATTGGACTCTGGAGATCGCCCGGAAGCCGCGGCTCCTCACCTCCGATCATCCCCTCGTGATCTGGCGGAAGCCCTCACGGCGCGACCAGTACGAGGGGGTCGGCATAGCGAACGCAGAGGAAATCCGCTTTCCGCTCGACCCGGGAAAGCAACTCGTTCTGACACCCACCCAGGAGCCGCCGGTCCGCCCGATCGAACCCAAGCGCGTCAGAGCTTGCAATGCGGACGTCGCCAGGGGTTGTCACCGTTTCATCGTGGGGCATCCGAACTGGCCGAGGCGGCTACGGGAGGTGCCGCTCGCACCGAAGCGCCCGGTTATCCGGTTCAACACCGGCCCGCTGTACGAGAAGCGGCCAGACGGCACTACCGTCTACCGCGGCGAAGTGCTTCACACCCGGGTTCCGCGCCGCTGACCGACCCTGGACCGCGACACGGAACGAGTCCCGGCCGATGCTGAGCCAGGATATTGCAGCCGTGACGCTCGCCCGTGACCTGCGCGACCTGCGGCTTGTACAGCGTTCAGGCGCGTGTGTCCGCGACTACCTGGAGTAGTGCGCTGACCCCGAGGAGTAGTGCGGCCCCACAACCCGCTAGGACGCTGGATCGTCCCGCGGTCCTGCGTAGACAGCCTACTCTCGCTCATAGACGATCTGGTACTTCGAGCCATCTTCACTGGTGATTCGAAGCATCACGCAGAACGGCTTGCCGCCCGGATACTTCTCATTCAGGTCGCGCCAATGGGTTACAAGGAAGCGCACAGCCCCAGTGGTGCTTCGACTCGATATGCCAGCCGCGTAAAATACCCAACGCTTTGCATTCCCGGCTCGCTGCACAAAGGCATAGTGGTCGCCGTGAAGCGGAGAGGCTCCGGCAAGGGTAATGGCACTATTGTCATTTATGAACCGACCTATCGAGTGAAGTGAGTCCTCGACATAGCTTGATGCCCGGTTGTAGCCGGGTGAGCCGACTGCGATGAAGGTCGAATCACGCTCGATTTCGGATTCGTCGAGCGGCGAAGGAACGAATTCTACAACAACATCCGAAAGCTGAAGCCACTTCAAGAACCCTGGCTGCTCGTTCGTCCCGGGCACAACGTAGTTGAAGAGCCGCTGAAGCCACGGCATGAGATCAGCCTCAGAGGCCGGCACAGCGCTCTCCCCGAAAGACCGAGGCGACCCGTCTACACCCAGAGCGCCACCTTGTTGGATTCTGAGATTCGAGAGATAGACAACCAGCCTCTTGGGACCCTTGATGCCGAAGAAAGACAGCAACGGCCCACGGCGTGTCACTCGGTACAGCAACCATCCCAGAGCGAGAAGAATGAGAAGGAACAGAAACTCGGCCACAAGGTTCTGTGCGATACTCTCCAACCAGTTCTGCACCATTACTCTCCAACAGGACCAGGGCGGACGGTCGTCACCTGTCGCGGTGATGGCGGCCTGCGCAGCGTCTGCGGAAGCGACGAACTCCAGCGCCTCCTCAGCCGACACGCGGCCGGGGAGCGTACACAGCGAGGTTGTGTAGGACCACCAGTCTGCCGACCGACCTCTGGGTGGCCTCGCTGATCAGTCCCTGCCGATCCGCCAGCAGGCCGAGTGCACCGAGACCCCGACGGCAGCTTTAGAGTTGTCTGTTGCTGTCTCGCCTGCGCACGTCAGGGTCTCGGGCGCTTGAAGAACGTCAGGTAGGCATAGCCCTTGATCGTCCCCGAGAAGTGTCCCGTCAGGGGAACCGACTCGTAGCTCACCAGCTCCCAACCACTCTGACCCATCTGGTTCAGGTAGCCCTTGAACCGCTCGACCTCCTCCCTTTGCCGCTTGGCGCTCCAACGGTCCGAGATATTGATCGTCTCAACGTGGTACTCCCACTGAGGCACTGCGGCGTCCCTTCTGACGGCGATCCAAGCACCCGGCCAGGGGATGCTCAATGGGCGACGCGGCTACCTTGGCCCGGCCGGGCGCGAAGACGATGGGCACCGCCATCTTGGCCCGGCCGCATCCCAGCAATGCGGCAGCCCAGCAGCTTCACGCGATTGGCCATACGCTCAGCTTCCTCGCAGCCGACTCCGTCGCCATCACGGTCCAAGTCAAACGGATCTGGGGCCAGGACGGTGATCGGACCTTCCACGTAGTTGGGGCCATTCCCCGAGCCACCCGCGCAGTCATAGTCCCCGATCCCATCGTGCAGGCAGGCGTCGGGGTAGGCCGGATCGCAGTTGCTGGGCGGCGCGGTCGGGGGCGGGGCGGTCGGTGGCGGTGGGGGTGGCGCCTTGGCGACGACCAAGGTGACAGCGCCACCAGGAGCGACGCTCGTGCCAACCTTGCGGGACTGGGAGAGCACGGTGCCGGCGGGGGACTGGGCGGTGGTCTTGTAGGTGATGCTCGCATGGAGTCCACGATCGGCGAGGACCCTCTTTGCCCTGGCGAGCTTCATGCCGACCAGCCTGGGGACGGCGACCTTGGGGATCGTGGTCGGCGGTGCGGTGGTTGGGGGTGAGGTAGCGGTGGTGGGCAGGGTGGCGGTCGCCGAGGTGGCCTCGACCGTTGGCAGGGGTGCCTGGGCCTGCTGGCTGGTCGTGTCCGGGTGGGGCAGCAGGACTGCGATGAGGACCAGGACGCCGACGCTGGCGGCGACGGCGATCCAAAAGGCTTTGCGGCGCCACATCGGGTTGGGGTTGGGTGGTCCCCATTCGGGCGGCCGGCCGGGCTGGGGTGGCGGGTTCGGTCCTGATGGTGGCTGGGTTGGTGGCTGGTTGGGCGGCTGCGGCCCCCAGCCTTGGGGGTTCACCCATCGGTCGGGCACGGCAGGCCACCTTCGGTGCAAGGAGGACGCGGACGTCATTACAGGCGTCTAGCTACTTCCCCATGAAGAAGTCGGGGTGGGGATGGCTGCTGAGCTGTGGGAATGCAGACGGGGGGCGGCGTGGTTTAGTCGAATGACACCGTTGTCGTTTGTTGTTGGAGGCTCCCGCTGCTGCGCGTCACCACCTCCGAGGTCACCACCTGGGATGACCTGCTGCCCGACCAAGCCAAACGTCTGCCTGACGAGCTGGCTCGCATCGACGCCTACCTCGACGAGGAGCGGTTCATCGCCCGGTGGCGGGCGGTGTTCTCCGCGCGGCTGGGCCGCCGGTCTGTCCCGGTCCCGACCCTGCTGCGCCTGTTGTACTTGAGGCACCGCTACCAGCTCGGCTACCAGAGCTTGTGCAAGGAGGTCGGCGACTCGATCGCCTGGCGCAGGTTCTGCCGGATCCCGCTGGATCAGCCGGTCCCGCACCCCACCACGCTCAGCAAGCTGGTGGGCCGCGCCGGCCCGCAGGTCATCGACCAGCTCAACCACGCGCTGCTGGCAAAGCTCGCCGCAGGCAAGCTGCTGCGCGCCCGCAAGCTTCGGGTCGACACCACCGTGGTCAAGGCCGATATCGACGACCCGACCGACGCGGACCTGCTGGAGCAGGCGGTCCGCATCTCGGCGGGCTGGTGCGCCGCCTCAAGGCCCACCGCGTCGCCTCCCCCACCCCTACCGGGACCGCTCCCGGCCGGCAGGCGGCTCAAGCAGCTCTCCCACACACTGCGGCGGCGCACCGGGGTGGCCATCGGCGAGGTCGACCGGCTCACCGCCCAGGTCGCCACGATCGCCCGGCGCGCCGTGGGCGAGGTCGCCGCGGTCCAGCATGCCGCCCACCGCACGCTGGCGCGGCGGCCGGGTGAGGGGTGGGCCCGGCGGCTGACCGGCCAGCTCGACCAGACCGTCACGCTCACCGGGCGGCTGCTCGACCAGACCGCCCAGCGGCTTGCTGGCAACCGCAGCATCCCCGACCGGGTGGTGTCGCTGGCCGACCCGGACGCCCGCCCGATCCGCAAGGGCAAGCCCCGCTCACCGACCCAGTTCGGCTCC
>Ga0210378_10001041_pt1 | contig 14526 bp, 19 predicted proteins | sample PLM1_60_b1redo_FD_155465 | JGI IMG/M metagenome (GOLD analysis project Ga0210378, IMG submission 155465) | Groundwater sediment microbial communities from an aquifer in East River, Colorado, USA - PLM1_60_b1 redo | ecosystem: Environmental > Terrestrial > Soil > Riparian zone | place: USA: East...
CACGATGGACGCCCCGGCCGAGCGGCGCGCCGAGGCCCACCTCGCGCGGGCCCGTGCCGCTGCTGTCGGCGGCGGCTGGGAGCTGGGTCTCGCTGAAGTGGAGGCGGCCCGTGCGCTGGTCGGCGACGGCGCCGGACCGCATCTGGCCGCTCCGCTCGACGCGGTCGCGGCCCGGCTGGTCCTCAGCGGACCCCGGTTCGACCGGCTCGTGGCCGCGACGGTGCTGGCCCGCCGGGCGCTGGCCGCCGCCGAGGCCACCCTGGAGCAGGACGACGCCGGCCAGCCCGAGGTCGCGTGCGAGGCCCTGGAAGTGCTGGGACGCTGCACCCGCCAGCATGACTTCGATGCGGCCGAGGAGTACTTCGCCCACGCGCTGCGCATCGCCGAACGGAACTCGCTCACGGTCTGGCGGATCCGGGCCATGATGGAACTCGGCGTGATCGACAAGCTCCGCCACAGCGACCCGGACAGGCTGCAGCAGGCCCGCGAGGCGGCGCTGGCGGCCGGTGCCCTCATCACGGTCGCCTGGGCCGACCTGCAGCTGGCCACCGTGCACCTCGTGCGCGGGGAGTACGACGAGGCGACAGGCTGCGCCGAGCGGGTCATCGAGACGGCCACCCGGCTTCGCCTGCCCCGGATGCGGATCCTGGCCACCGGCTCCCTCGCCGGCATCGCCGGTGCGCAGGGCCGTCGGGCGGAGATGGAGCGGGCGCTCGCCGTCTGCGAGACCGAAGGCGCGAAGTTCGGCTACGGCAACGAGGTGCTGGCATGTGCCGGCGGCGTCTGTTCGCTGCTGACGGAGTACCGCGATCGAGCGATGGACGAGTTCGCCAGCGCGGAAGCCGAGGATCTGGCAGTCGCCACGCTGCGCGCCTCCGGGTACCGCGGCCCGCACCTCCTGGTCGGCACGATCCAGGGCGACAGCGGCTGGGCGGAGTACGACGAGTTCGCGACCTCGCAGTTTGCCAAGGTCAACTGGAACCACCCGTTCCTGGCCGCCACGCGCGCCGTGTTGCTCGGCCGCGACGGCCACCGCGACGCCGCCGGCGAGGCGATGAAGGAGGCGGTGCAGGCCGCCGAGCGGCTGCCGATGGGCCGCGCGCTGGTCCGCCGGCTGGCCGCGGAGGCGGCGCTCGCGGACGGCTGGGGCGATCCGATCGGATGGCTGCGCGCCGCCGAGGACTTCTTCCACTCCTATGAACTGCCCCGGGCGGCGGCGGCGTGCCGCGCCCTGCTGCGCCAGGCCGGTTCGCCGCCGCAGCAGCGCCGCGCCGGCAGCAGCTCGATCCCCGACGAGCTGCGCCGCGCGGGCGTGACCGTCCGCGAGCACGAGGTGCTGGTGCTGCTAGCCGACCGGCTCGGCAACCAGGCGATCGCGCAGCGGCTGTTCCTGTCGCCGCGCACGGTGGAGAAGCACGTCGCGAGCCTGCTGACCCGCACCAAGCAGGCCGACCGCGCCGCGCTGGTGCGCCTCGCCCGGCGGCACCTCCACAACCGGGTGCCCGTCTAGGCCAACGCCCTTGGCTGATCGGCCAACGTAGACCCGCCGGACCGGCGCTCGGCGAGGCTGACTCGCTGGTCCCACCGGTCAGCTCGGGGGTGCGCCTCCTGGTTACTGTGTGCGTCATCGTCGGCTATGCGCGTGAACTTACGGAGAGGTGACGTATGACCCGGTTATGGCGTTTATTGGCGGCTACCGCGCTGCTGTTGGGATCGATGAGCACGGCAGCGGTGGCCACGCCTGCGGCAGCCGCTCCCGATGACGACATCATGGCCAGGCTCAAGGCAGTCCCGGGGCTGACAGTCGTCGCCGAGCAGCCGGCGCCCGCGCCGTACCGCTTCTTCGTGCTCACGTACACGCAGCCCGCCGACCATCGCAAGCCGTCGCGCGGCACGTTCGAGCAGCGTTTCACCCTGCTCCACAAGGCCACGGACCGGCCGATGGTGCTCCACACCTCCGGCTACAACGTCTCGATCCGGGTGTTCCGCTCGGAGCCGACGCGTCTGATCGACGGCAACCAGATCTCGGTCGAGCAGCGGTTCTTCACCCCCTCGCGGCCCGCGCCGGCCGACTGGTCGAAGCTGAACATCTGGCATAACCGCAGGTCATAGCCCCTCCACCACCCTCTGGCGCACATCTGGCGCACCTTGCCCGAACGCGTCGTCGATCGCCGCGCGGGTCCGCGCCTCAGCGTTCGGCATCAGATGCACATAGGTCCGCAGCGTGAACGCCGCGTCGTGGTGCCCCAGGTACTCCGACACCGTCCGGATGTCGACCCCGCCCGCGAGCAGCGTCGAGGCGTAGGTGTGCCGCAACTGGTGGATGCCGTTACGCCGCACGCCGTAGTCGATGCCGGCCCGGACGCGGGCCGGAGTCCACACCTGCATGTCGAACCACGGGTCCTTCACCGCCGCGCCGTTCCTGGTGAAGATCAGGCTCGCAGTAGTCGGCGCGCCGTCCGCGACAGCCCACGGCAACGTCACCGACACCGCCGGGTACGTCTTCAGCGACGCCGCCAGGGCCAGCTTCACCCACTCCGGCAACGGAACGTCCCGCTCCCGGCCTCCCTTCGGCAGGTCGAACACCTGGCGGCCGGCAACCACCTTGACCTGCCTGCGCAGCGTCAGGTTGCCCTGGAACCAGTCGACGTCCTCGACCGCGAGACCCAACACCTCGCCGACCCGCAGCCCGCACCCGACCGCGAGCACCGCGCCGGCCCGGTACCGCTCGGGTAGCTCGACATGCAGCCGGGTCACTTCGTCGCTGCGCCACGGTGTGACCCGCGGCTTGCTCGGCGCCGGCCGCGCCCCTTGCACCGACTTCAACTCGCACGGGTTCCGCGCGATCCGGCCGTTGTCCTTCGCCGCCCGCAGGATCTGCGACAACAGCGTCTTGACCGGGCGCACGTCCGCGAGCTGCAACTTGCCGAGCCACCTCGTGATCAGCTCGGGGTTCGCCGCGATCGTCACCAGCTGGTAGGTCCCCAAGTACGGCGTGATGTGCAGCCGGAGGCGCGCCTCGACGGCCTCGCGGGTCGTCGCGGACCTCGGCGAGTAGCCGTCGAACCACAGGGCCGCGTAGGCGGCGAGGGTGATCCTGCCCTGTGCCGGGTCGACGAAGGTGCCCTCGCGTAGGTCGGTGCGGACCTTCGCCAGGTGGTCCCGGGCCTCCCGCACGGTGGCGAACGTGGGTGAGCGCTGCTTGCCGTCACGGTCCCGGTAGCGGGCCGCGTACCGCTGGCCCTTGCCGTGCCGCGCGGTCTTGACCTTCTCGCCGTCCACGGTGCGGAACCAGCGGTCGTCGATGTCAGCCATTGTCGCCTCGCCACTTCTCGGCGTCCTCGGCGAAGTGCTGCAAGGCCGCGGACTCGTTGGCCAGCTTGCCGATCTCCTCGTGCGGGACCTCGCTGTAGTACGTGCGGGGATCCTGGCCGAAGATCGGCAGTGACCCTCGGATCCACTCTCGGACCTTGTGCACGGGCGCGGACAGCTTCGGCGTCACCATGACGGGGTCGTTGCTCATGAGCTTCATCGGTGCCGGATCTCGCACCATGCCGATGTCGCGCCAGTCGGGTATCTCGCCCAGCGGCACCGCCATGTGTAGCGGCGTCACGTCGAGCAGGTACGCGAGCGTGAAGAGTTCCTCGACGGTGACGAATCGGCGCCGGCCGTACTCAAGGTTCGCCACGACCATCCGGTCCCACTTGATGCCCGCGGCGGTCATCTCGTCGGCTACTCGCTGCTGTGACCAGCCTTTCCGCCTGCGTAGGCGCTTCACGCTCTCGACGATCGCCTGCGTCGGCGTCGGCGGCCCCTGCTGCTGTGTCATACGAGCACAGTAGCGCGCCTGCTTGACACGACGCAACCCCTCGTGGCACCTTACGGCCAGTGTGCTGCATGAGCGGCACGGTGTGCTGAGGAGGCACAGGAATGGCTGAGCGCAGACCGCTCGCAGCGCCAGGTCAGGTCGCCGAATACCTCGGCGTGCCGCCGGAGACCCTCAAGCAGTGGCGCTACCGCAAGATCGGCCCCAACTGGACCAAGGTCGGCCGGCACTGCCGCTACAACTGGCAAGACGTCGACGCCTGGCTCGCGGCGCAGGGCGGTAGGGGCGGAACGGCGGCGTGAACCGCACACGACGAAGCCCGGGCGACGAGTCCCGGGCTCCATCCAAAGCGGCTTGCGACGGCCTGACCGAGACGCTACCGCAGGTCGGCGACAATCCCGCCGTCGCACGCCGCAAGGCCCGCGCACAGCTGCGGGCCGCGCTGAAGGCCCGTCGGGACCACGGACTTAAGGCACGGCACGCCGCCAAGCTCCGGCGCTACGGTCGTGGCTAGGTGGGCGCGACCAACGCCCTGGCGGCGTACGCCCGCTGGCACGACCTGCCGGACCTGCCGCACCGGGTGCTCGTCTACATGGCGCTGCGGACGATGGACGCCGACGACCCGCCGCTCTACTGGGCAGGGTGGGAGGAGCTGGCGGTCGCGGCCGGCCGGATGATCCCCGACCACGACCCGCACGACAAGGCCGTGACCAAGGAGCGCAGAGCCGCGCTCAAGTCGGTCTCGGCCGTGCTCCGGATCCTGCGGGACCGCGGCGCCGTTCGTCTCGCCACGCGCCCCGCGCCGGGACGCCGAGCCGAGTACGCGCTGAACCTCGACCGCACAACGGTGCACGCTCAGCGTGAACCGTCGCCTGTGGATAACCCAGCCACGGGGCGCACTGTGCGCCCCCGGGGGGGGACCAACGGTGCACGCTCAGCCGACCAACGGTGCACGCTCAGCCGACCAACGGTTCACGCTGAGCGTGCACCCCAGGAGTATTTAGGAGTAAGAGGAGAAAGTGGAGTGGAGTGGCCCGGTCCTCCTTCGTCGGACGGGGCGCCACAAAACGGATTCGACAACTGGAGATCCCAGGACCTCGCTCTCTTCAAGGATGTCGTCGGCGACGCGATGACCTCCGACGGGTCGATGTGGACGAAGGGCACCTTCGCCGCCGACGTTTGGTACGAGGCGCTCCGGGGCCACAAGACCAGCCCCCTCGACTGGCCCGGGCGCTACCTCGGCGGAATCCAGGAGCGGGACGGCCTAGAGGACTACCTCGCGGCCAAAGGCATCGAGATGGAGGAGCCCCGATGAGCCGAGACCTGCCGTACCGCCTGCTCCGCGCCCACGTCATCGAGGCGATCCGTAACCAGCCCCCGCACCTACACCTGCCCATCGTCGAGGTGCTCGTGGACCTCTGGCGCAGGTACCTCCCCACAAGCGCAACAGACGGAACAAGCGCAACGCCCCTGGCCAGGCACGTTGCGGATGTTCCGCTTGTTGCGGAACAGGGCGGAGTACCGGTGCTCTGCACGGTGTGCGGCGAGACCATGACCGTGTACGAGGTAGGCCAGACCACCCACCCCTCGTGTCAGGAGCCCGCCGCGTGAGCCGAGACCTGTCGCACCGCCTACTCCGCTGCTTCATCATCGAGGCGGTCAACGCCCAGCCGCCGCACCTCCACCTGCCCATCGCCGAGCACCTCGACGCCGGCCGCTACCGGGTCCTGTCCTACCTCGACGTCGACGCCCACGACCGACCCGACCCGGACTCGTTGACGTTCCTGGTCGAGGTCGAGGTGTCCGACGGCTGGGCCGGGCTCTGCTCCGTCCACCACTCGCGGCTCGGCCTGACGGAGGAGGACTTCGCCACCGAGATCCAGAGCATCGCGTGGCAGAACGGCCGGGGCATACCCGATGACGCGTCCAGCCTCACCGGCCCGTAGCCGGCCCCGTATCTCAAGCCCGGTGCGCACCGGCTGGCCGCCCCGCGCGCCGGGCTTGATCCTGCCCGCAGACGGCACCTTCGTTTACACTGCGTGCAAGGCGGCCAACCTTGGAATCAAAGGGGCACCGCCGTGGGCACCAACCTGATGGACCGGCTGCGGGAGCGCCGCACGCAGGCGCGGACCTCCGCGGACGAGATCCTGACCCGCGCGGCCGAAGAGCAGCGGGACCTCTCACCGGACGAGCTGGCCGACCACAACCGGCACGTCACCGAGGAACGCGAAGCCGCCGACGAACTCGACCAGCGCCGCGACGAGCAGATCGCCGAGCTCCGCGCCGGCGCCGCCCGCCGCAACGGCGGCCCGGTCCTGACCCGCGCCAACGCCGACATCGCCCGCGCGTTCAAGTCCGCCATCTACAGCAAGAACCCGGCGCCGATCGAGTTCGGCACCGACATGGTCGACGAGTGGCCCGACGATATGCCGGAGGTCGCGCAGGGCTACATCGGCCGCGTCAAGGTCCACACCCGAGACACGTTGAAGTCCACGGCGACGCAGGCGCTCAGTACCGACGTCTACTCGACGATCGTGCAGCACATGGTCGAGACGTCGTCGCTGATGGCCGCCGGCGCCACCGTCGTCACGACCGCCACCGGCGAGGACCTGGTCATCCCGAAGAGCACCGGGTTCGTCACGACCGCGATCATCGGCGAAGGCGCCAGCATCACCGAGTCCAACCCGACGCTTTCCACGGCCACGCTCAAGTCGTTCAAGTACTCGAACTACTTCGAGATCAGCCAGGAGCTGGCGAACGACACGCCGACGAACCTGCTCCAGTTCCTGGCGCAGCAGGCCGCCCTGTCCCTCGGCCTGGGCACCACCGGGTACGGGGACGACATCATCAACGGCGCCGGCTCCACCGAGCCCCGCGGTCTGCTGCTGGACGCCGGCACGGGCGTGACCGGCCCGGCCGGCACCGGCACCTCACTGGGCACGCAGGGCACCCTGAACCAGGGCACCGACATGTTGTGGAACCTGGTGGGGTCGGTCGCCGAGCCGTACGCCGCCGCGCCGTCCTCGGCGTTCCTGCTCCGCAACGCCTCCGACATCATCGTCCGCAAGCTGAAGGACACCACCGGCCAGCCGGTCCAGGGCCTCACCGAACGGGGCCGGATCCTCGGCTACCCGTCCTTCGTCGACCCGTTCATGCCCGCGATGGCCAACACCGCCGAGAGCATCGCGTTCGGCGACATGTCGAAGTACTTCATCAGGATCGTCAACGGGATCCGGTTCGAACGCTCGGATGAGTTCCGGTTCCAGGACGACCTCGTGGCGTTCCGCTGCATCCTGCGTCTCGACGGCGCCCTGATCGACACCGGCGCCGTCAAGACCGCGGTCAACACCACCTGATCCCGTGTGGCCCTTCAAGAGGCGCACCGAGGACCGGGCGCTGTGGCAGGTCGGCGACGCCTACCCGGGGCCGCCGACCCTGTCCGGCGTGCGCGTCACCCCCGACACCGCGCTGCGCCTCTCGGCCGTGTGGGGCTGCGTCCGGCTCCTCGCCGACACAGTGTCGGAGCTACCCGTCCACGTGTACGCGAAGGGCACCCGCACCGAGGTCGACCCGCCGAAGGTGCTCGTCACGCCGGCCGCCGGCACCGACCTGCCCGACTGGCTGTGGCAGCACATGGTCAGCTACCTGTTGCGCGGCAACGTCATGGGCCTGGTCGTCGACCGGGCCGGCCTCACCCGTCCGTCGCAGATCGAACTGATCAACCCGGACCGGGTCGCACCCGAGATCGACCCGTACGACCGCACCGTCATCTGGCGCCTCGACGGTGAGGAGATCGACCGCGACAACCTGTGGCACCGCCGCGCCTACCCGATGCCCGGCCTGCCGCTCGGCCTCTCACCCATCGCCTACTTCGCGCAGTGCATCGGCCTCGGCCTCGGCGCCGAGCAGTACGGCGCCAAGTTCTTCCGCGACAACGCCACGCCGAGCGGGGTCCTCACCACCGAGCAGCAGCTCACCGGCCCGCAGGCCCAGGAGACGGCCGCGATGTGGAAGGACTCGCACCAGGGCAGGCGCAAGACCGCGGTCCTCGGCGCGGGCGTGAAGTTCCAGCAGCTCAGCGTCTCGCCCGACGAGTCCCAGTTCCTCGACACGATGCGCTTCAACGTGCAGCAGGTGTGCCGCATCTACGGGGTGCCGCCCGAGATGCAGGGCGCCGAGTCGGGCAACTCCATGACCTACGCCAACATCGAGTCGCGTGACCTGTCGTTGCTGAAGTACTCCGTCGGCACCTGGCTCGGCCGCCTCGAACGCGCCATGAGCACCCTCGTGCCGCGCAGCCAGTACGTGAAGTTCAACCCGGGCGCGCTGCTCCGCACCGACCTCAAGACCCGGTACGAGTCCTACGAGATCGGGCTCCGCGCCGGGTTCCTCGGCCTCGACGAGGTCCGCGAGCTTGAAGACCGCGAGCCGCTGCCCGCCGCCGCCGCGCCGCCGAGGATCGGAGCCGTCGCATGACCGTGCTCACCCGCGCCTACTCGCCGACGCTGGAGATCCGCGACGACGGTCGCACCCTGTTCGGCCTCGCCGTCCCGTACAACGTCGAGGCCCGCATCGTCGAGGGCCGCAACCGCTACACCGAGACGTTCACCCGCGGCGCGTTCGCCGACGCCGCCACGCACACGCTGACCGCGAAGCATCCGAAGACCGGCGACGACCTCCCCATCGGTGTCAGCGTCGAGTTGCGGGAGGAAGCGGACGGGCTGCACGGCGAGTGGCACGTGAGCGACGTGCCGCTCGGCAACGACGTGCTGACCCTCGTGCGGGACAAGGTGCCACTCGGACTGAGCATCGGGTTCGTCGAGGGCCGCAACCGGTGGAACCGGAACCGGACCCGCGTCGAGCGCCTGTCCGCCACGGTGGACCACACCGCCGTCGTGAGGCAGGGCGCCTACCTCGGAGCGGAGATCCTCGGCGTACGGCACGCACAGCAGCCGGGCGCACCCCGCCTGCTCGTCGCCCGGCTACGCGCGAGGCCATGATGGCCAGGCTGCCGCGCCGGTGCCTGTCCTGTGGGGAGCTGACCGCCAACAGGTCGCGGTGCACCCGCTGCACGGTGGCGCGCAACGCCACGCGTGACGCCGCCCGCGGCACCACCGCGCAACGCTCGTACGGTGCGGCGCACCAGTCCGTGCGCCGCCGCCTGCTGCCTCTCGCCTATGGCCAGCCCTGCCCGCGGTGCGGCGCCACCATGCACGAGGGCCAGGCGCTCGACCTCGGCCACAGCGACCAAGCGGCCAAGCGCGCACGCCTACCAGGCGACCGCATCGAGCATGCACTGTGTAACCGAAGCGGCCGGTTTTCTGACTCAGCGTCACCCATGACCCTCGTCCTAGCCCCCACGCGCGTTACACACCCAGAGTCACCGCCCGGGGTCGCGTAGTGAAGGCGGGCCCGAAGGCGGCCCCCACGGGCAGCCCGCTGCACCTGCATTCGCTGCCGAAGCAGGGCGGCGACCGGGTGATCGCGTTCATCGAGCGGTACTGCCGGCTGCCGAAGGGCGGGAAGGGCAACCCGGCCGGCCGGCCGATCCGGCTGCGTCCGTGGCAGCGGGAGATCATCCACGGCCTGTACGACCCGGACCCGCGGCCGCGTCAGGGTCTGGTGTCCGTGAGCCGGAAGAACGGCAAGAGCCTGCTCGCGGCGTGCATCGCCCTGTACGGGCTCCTCGGCGACGGTGAGGAGTCCGGCGAGGTCGTCATCGTGTCGGTGGACGAGCCGACGGCGCGGGTCGTTTACGGCCTGTGCCGGCGCATGGTCGAGCTTGACAAGCGCCTCGCCGGTGTCCTGCAGGTCTTCGCCGACCGGCTGTATCACCCGGCGACCGACTCCGTGCTCGAGGTCCTCCCGGGGCAGTGGAACCGGCTACAGGGCCGCAACCCGCACCTGACGGTCGTCGACGAGTGCCACGTGGCGGACCCGGAGGTGTGGGACGCGATGGCGTTGGCGGGCGCGACCCGGGCCCGGCCGCTGATCCTGGGCGTGTCGACGGAGTGCGACGACGACGACGGCAACTTGATGGCCCGGCTGGTCGAGCACGGCCGGAACGCCGATGACCCGGATTTCTTCTTCGTCGAGTACACCGCCCCGATCGGCTGCGACCTTAACGATCGGGAGGCGTGGGCCGCCGCCAACCCGATGCTCGGCGACACCCTGCCGCCGGAGGCGCTGGCCGCGTTGCTGCGCACCACGCGGGAGCCGCGGTTCCGCCGGTTCCACTTGAACCAGCGGGTGACGCTCGACGGGGCCTGGTTGCCGCTGGGCGCGTGGGCCGGGTGCGCGGACGCGACGGTGGTGATCCCGGACGGCGCCGAGGTGGTGCTCGCCCTGGACGGTTCGTACAACGGCGACGTCACCGGCATCACGGTGGTGTCCTGCGACGAGGTGCCGCACATCGACGTGGTCGAGTGCTGGCAGCGCCCGGAGGGCGCCGACGGGTGGACGGTGCCGATCCTCACCGTTGAGGACACCATCAGGGCCGCGTGCGCACGGTGGCGGGTGCGGGCGGTCGCCGCCGACCCGTACCGGTGGGCCCGCTCCCTGGAGCTGCTGGCCGCGGAGGGCCTGCCGGTCGAGGTCTATCCGCAGACATCGGTGCGGATGACACCGGCGACGACCCGCCTGTACGAGGCGGTGATGAACCGGGCGTTGACGCACTCGGGTGATTCTCGGCTGGCGCGGCACGTGCGTAACGCGGTGCTGAAGGAGGACGCGCGCGGGTCGCGGTTGGCGAAGCCGACCCGGTCGCACAAGGACCTGTCGCGTCCGATCGACTTGGCGGTGTGCGCGGTGATGGGGTTCTCGATCGCGGCGCAGGTGTCGCCGGGGCCGCAGTTGTTCGTGTTCGACGACGGGTGAGACTTGGGGGGCGTCAACGGCTGCCTGTTCACCAGCCGAAGGACTGGCCACGATGCTCATGCCCTTGTCGGGGCTAGCCGGTACCTGCGCCCCCCTGCCTCCCGCGCGCCCACGGGGCAGACGTCGGCGAGGTCGGGGAGTTTCCCCGGGGAAACCTGCCTCCCGCGCGCCCACGGGGCAGACGCCTCTACGGAGTCGGCGGCGGTCTTCCGCTCACGCGCGATGCGGTATGCCTCGTCCAGCCCGGTGGCCCCAGCGATGACCGCGTCCACCAGATCCGGCGCGTGCTGGAGCACTGTGGACGCGGTACCGATACGAGTCGGCGTGACACCGGAGTGTTCCGCGATGGAACGCACGGAGTGTTCCGAAACGGAACGGGCCTGGGCCGCGATCATGGCCCGCTGGGTTTGGGCAGAAACTGCCCAAGCTCTGGCGGCCACCACTGCCTCCCGCGCGCCCACTGGGCAGACTCAACCTCACCGGCCGCGGTTCCTTGTTCCCGCGGGTCCCGGATGGAAGGCCAGGGAAGTCCTTTCAGGCCCCCACGGCCGGTCATCGGTGGCGCCGGGCGGCGTATGCACTTCCGACAGCCTGTCTTTTTGCATATCGACCCACCGTGAGATGGTCGATTGCTGCTTCTCGCCGAGCCGCGCAGCGATCTGCTCCTGCGTCAGGCAGTCGAGCCATAGATCCCTAGCCTGGCCTGCGCCCGCAGGGCAACGGCGCCCCGCTTAGAAACTAAGCGGGGCGCCGTTCGCTGTGCGCGCTAGGACAGCTGTTTCCGTAGCTGCGCAAGACCGCGGCGCCGGAGCTGCGTCACGGATTGCGGGCTACCTAGCCCGAGAACCTTGGCCGCGTCGCCGGGCGTCAGTCCGTAGAACACTCGCAGGACGACGGCCTGACGTTGATGCAGGGTCAGGCCGGACCAGTCGAAGTTTCCGACGATCACCGCGACGTCGTTGAGCGCCACGTCCTCGGCGGACGGTGCCACGGGCAGGATGTCGCCGATCCATTCGTCGTCGGCGAGCGTGTCGCGCTGAGCACACGCCGACTTGACGTGGTCGGTCAACAGGTTCCGGGCGATCGTGGAAAGCACCGCGCCGAAGTCGGCGCCGCGGTCGTCGTGGAACGAGTCGAGCCGGCGCAGGACCCGCAGCCACACGTCGGCTGCGAGGTCTTCGACGAGCTGCGGCGAGCGCACCCGGTACCGGAAGTAGCGCAGGACGTACGGCCGGTACATCAGGTACAGCTCGGCGAGCGCGTCCGTGTCGCCGCGCTGGCCGCGCTCGACCAGCGCCCAGGCTGACTCATGCGCCGTCATCGCCGCCGTCCTCGGCGCGGTTGACGTAGCCGTGGCACCACGGAAGGTCCTCACCTGCGACCCAGTCGCAGGCGACCATCAGCCGCGTGGTGCACGGCCCGCACAGGTCGGACGCGAGGCAGTAGCCGGCGGCGAACCGGTGCAGGCAGGTGCCGTGCTCAGACTTCGTGCACGGCTGGGCCGCGGGGTAGCCGGTGCGCCGCTTGTCAACGCCGTTGACACGTCCGCGGCTCCTGATCGGGCCGCCTTCGGCGAACGGGCCGCTCACCGGGTCGCCCCGTACGCGCGGACCCAGACCGCCCCGTCGACCCGGTCGACAACATGCATCGACCGCCTGCCGCTCAGGGTCACCGGGTCGACACACGCGCCTTCGCGACGGTGCATGTCGAAACCGGCCGCGGTGGAGAAATGGCGGTGGCACGACGGGCAGTGCGCCTCGACCAGACTTGTCCACCGGCGGGCGCATCGCCCGCACATCCCGGGCCACGTCGGCCCGGTGCGGGTGTCGGCAGAGGAATCTGGGGACTCGGGAGAGGGTTCCGGTAGGTCGCTGTGCCCCCCTTTCCGGGCCTGGACCTTCGCGACCATCGTCACCATGTCTGGCGTCTGCCAGATCGGGTGACCTTCGGGTCGGTCGCTCGGAAAGGTGCGGTCGACGTAGCGGTGCGCCAGTTCGAACAGCCGGAACCACTCCCAGTCCGCTGCGCTCAGCGTGCCGGCCGCGGCGCGGCACTGGGCGTCGGAGTAGAGCCGCGGGTCGAGCGGACGGGGCTTGTAGCCCTTGTCCCACGGGTAGCCGCTCATGAGACGGCCTCGCGCTCGATCTCGTCGATGATGCCGAGTGCCGCGGCGCAGTCCTGCGCGAGCAGCGCCGGGCGGACCAGGGAACAGACGTAGAGCTGGCCGAGACGGCGCTCGGCCTTCGCGACCGCGGTGACGAGCTGGTCGGTCTTTCGTCGGTTGGGGATGATGTTCACGGGGAGCCTCCTGAGGGGCTCTCAAGGGCCCGGGTCGCGGTGGTTGCACACCGTCCGGGCCCGCCTTATGAGTGGCGCCTTATGACGCTTGGTCAAGACCACGTTGCTGGCGACGCTGCTCGGCCTCGTCGCGCCCACCGAGCGGATCGCGCTTGTCGAGGACGCCTCCGAACTCCGGCCCACCCACCCGCACGTGGTGCCGCTCCAGAGCCGCCCGCCCAACGCCGACGGGGCCGGCGAGGTAACCCTGCGTGATCTGGTTCGGCAGGCGCTCCGCATGCGCCCCGACCGGATCGTCGTCGGCGAGTGCCGGGGCGCCGAGGTTGCCGAGCTGCTTGCCGCGCTCAACACCGGTCACGACGGCGGCGCCGGCACTCTGCACGCCAACTCCCCGGCGGACGTGCCCGCACGGCTGGAGGCGCTCGCGGCCACGGGTGGGCTGGCGCGCGATGCGCTCCACAGCCAGCTCGCCGCCGCCCTGCATTGCGTGGTGCACGTCCGGCGCGAACCGGCTGGTCGGGTGGTCGACGAGGTCTGCGTCCTGCGGCCGGATCCGGCTGGGCGGGTTGTTCCAGTGAGTGCCTGGCGCCGTGATGGGGATCTCGGTGCGGGGGCACCGTTCCTCGCGGAGTTGCTGGCGCGGCGGCGGGTCCGGTGCCCGCTGCCGTCCGATGGGGGCGCGTGGTGATCGCCGCGACGGTGGCGCTGCTCGCCGCCGCGATCGTGCTGCTCGTGCCGGTGGGCTCGCCCCGGCGGCGGTTACGTGGCGTGATCGGTGGTGACGCTGTTCGGACGGCGGGCTGGTCCCAGTGGCGGTCGCGGATCCCGGGTGGGCGGGCGCCGATCGTGCTGGTGGCGTCGGTCGGGGCCGTCGCCGGTTGTGTGGCGGGAGGCCCGGTCGCCGGGCTGGCCGGTGCGCTGTACGGCGGCGCGGGCGCCAGGGCGTTGTCGCGGCGGCGTCTGGCGAAGGAGTGCACGCTTACCCAACTCGCCGCTCTCGACGCGGTCGCTGGTCTGGCCGACGATCTCCGTGCGGGCCGCACTCCGCAGGACGCCCTCGCGGCCGCCGTCGCCACGATCGAACCAGTCGTCGACGAGGTGACCCGGCGCGCACTGCGATCCGTTACCGGAGGGTCCGGAACCGATCTCGTTGCGGCGTTGCGTGCCGTGAGGCATCCCGGGCTGGAACACGTCTTCGCGCGTCTCGCCACGGTCTGGCAATTGACCGACGCGGGCGTGCCGCTCGCCGCGTTGCTCGACGGCCTGGAGTCGGAACTGCGCGCGCACCGGCGGGCCGCTGACCAGGCCCAGGCGCAACTCGCTGCCGCCCGAACGACCGCACGGCTTCTCGCCGCCCTTCCGGTGATCGGGCTGGGGTTGGGGTTCGCGCTGGGCATCGATCCGCTGGGCATCGTCCTGCGCACGGTGCCGGGAGGGGTATGCGCGGTGGTGGCCATGGCGCTGCAACTCGCCGGTACGGCGTGGACTGAGCGGCTTGGCCGTACGGCGGTGACGCCGTGATGCCC
>Ga0210378_10001042_pt1 | contig 14513 bp, 12 predicted proteins | sample PLM1_60_b1redo_FD_155465 | JGI IMG/M metagenome (GOLD analysis project Ga0210378, IMG submission 155465) | Groundwater sediment microbial communities from an aquifer in East River, Colorado, USA - PLM1_60_b1 redo | ecosystem: Environmental > Terrestrial > Soil > Riparian zone | place: USA: East...
GTCCGTGCTCTCGGGCCTTCTGCCAGCAGCCTGTGGTAAACCAGGACGTGGTAACTAGGATGCCATGCCCGGCTTTCTTCTCCTCCATCGCGCCCGCCAGTTCGCGGACGTGACTAACGCCGACGACCTTCGAGTGGCGCTTGGCCTGAACTATGCTAAGCATCGCACCCCCGGGTGTCTTGTTGACCATGACGGCATCAACACCGTCGTCCCTGCTGTGCTCGGTCGTCCAGCCTTCCAGGCCCGTGGCCTCGAATACCTGGCGTACGAGGTGCTCGAACTCGTCCGGGGTGAGATCCATCAGGTCCGGGCGAGAGTCGAGCGTCGACACCGCGTCCAAGCCCTCGATGAACCGGTACTTCGACAAGTCGAAGTCCACTATTGGTCTAATGGCCTCCAGGTCGTACGGGTGTGGAGAGACCAGCGCCCGCAGGTGCCGCAGGCAGACGTCGGGACGGACGTCACGCAGGACAATCTGCTCGAATGCGTCGCGATCGACGCTGAGGCTGATGAGGCACGGGAACTCCCGCCGACCGGTGGCCGGATTAGTCGCCCACACGTGTCCGTTGAATGCGACCGACCGAAGAGCGGGGTCGGCTTCGAACACATCGCGAAGGCATAACAGCGCGACTTGGCTGACCACTGGTCGATACAGTTCGTCGGTCTCCTTGGCTGGGCGAGCGACCTCCCGCTGCTCGTCCTTGCTTTGGACGTACTGGACCACACGGGTCACCGGCACCACATTGGGCCCGGGGAGCTCGAACCTGACAACGGCCTGCTCGCCATGCGGGCTGTAGGTCACCTCGGCGGTGCGCGGGAAGTCCGACGGCAATGGCACGGCGGCCAGCACCATTCCCAGGTAGCGCTCGACGGCGTCCCGCCCCCTCGCCCGCAAACCCGCGGCGAGCTCTTCAATGGTGCGGTTGTGCTCGTCCACTTCCCGTTGTGCCTCAGCCAGCCTTACGGCGTGGCGGCGGCGGGCCTTGACAACGCGGCCCTGCCGCTCGGTCTCTGCTTGCTGGTGAGCAGCCTGAGCGCGTTCGAACACTCCACGCGCGTCGTCCAGTCGGTGCTGATACCGTGTCTCGCCGCCGAACAGCCGTCCCAGTGCGGATGGAGGCGTAGGCGCGAATTCCGACCAGTCGAGCGGAGCCAGCGGCTGGGCAAGTGTGCCCAGGTCGAGTGGAGGGATCGTGACCCGACGGCGCAGCCTCGTGAGTTCGAGTCGGGAGGATCGGGACAGCCCTCGGGTCAGGACCATGCGCAGCTCCTGCACCCGGCCGTCCAGCTGCCGGCTGCGCCGCTCGGCATCGGCCGCGCGGCCGGCGACGTACTGGCGCCTAGCCTCCCTCTCAGCCACCTTCTGAACCGCGGCCGCCGCCTTGCGGGACCGTTCCGCATCACGCTCCTGCTGCTTGCGCCACCGCTCGTGGTCGGCTGCGCTGGGGCCGCGCGAACGTGGCACAGTTCATCACCTCGGATGCTTGCTCAGGACGGTCCATCCCTGACCGCACCATAATGACCAGAAGAATCAGATCAGGCACAGTCAGGACGGCGGAGGCAAACAGGAGCCGGCCAGCGTGAGGCGAAACAGGGAAACCCACGGTCGGCTGGGGCCGGCGGGATGTCTTTTGCTTCGCCTGGCCCGACGCTCACGGGAGCTCAGATGCCGATCTCTCGATCCAGCTCCGCCATGAGCTCTGCGGGCGTGACGATCCGGATGCCCGGGTTGTGGATGTCGAGGAGGTCGGTGTCGCCCGTGACGAGCAGGTCGGCCTTCGCGTATAGGGTGAGCGCGACGAGATAGTCGTCATCGCGGTCGCGACCGATCGGCGTCGGTGCTTCCTCCGGGTAGTGCATCTCCGCGGTCCGTCGGAACTCGGTGACCGCCCTGTCGGCGTCCGCCGTCGACAGGTAGCGGGCGAACTTCGGTGCAGTACCTCGTCCAGCTCGCTCACCAGGTCCGGCGAGGCAACCGCCCTGATGGCGCGGATCGTCAGGGCGTGACGGATACGGGCCGGCGGGGACGATCTCGGGGTCAGGAGACCAGACACGAGCACGTTGACATCGACGACTGCGCGGAGCACAGACCAGTTCTAGCGGTCGGCGCGGGTCAGCCGCTCACGGCGTGCCCGCCGGACCGCCTTCGTCTCCTCCACGGCCAGCTCCGCCGCTTCCTCGTCGGTCAGCTCGGGCTGACCCGTGCGACGCCGGTACTCTGCGGCCGACTCTGCGATCTCATCGAAGGCAGGGCCGGCAGGAGTCGGCGGCTGCTGTGCCGCTGCCTCGCCCACGACCGTCCACCTCCTCCGCTGTCGGCTACCAGTGTCCCCTCTGCAGGGATCTCCGTGCACGGCCACGGTAGCAACCTCCGCTCGGCGGCGGGCCTCGGCGTGACCTTCGCCAAGATGATCGGAGTCGGCATGATGGTGGCGATCCTCGTGGACGCGACGCTGGTCCGCGCGATGCTGGTGCCCGCCATGCGGCTGCTCGGGCGGTGGAACTGGTGGGCGCCGGGTCCGCTGACCACGGCGTACCGGCGTTACGGCATCCGCGAGTGGGCCGAGCGCGCGCCGGCCCCGCGAGAACCGAACCTGGCGGTCAGGTAGCAACCCACCGTTCGGCTTCATCAACATCACCGTCGAGGCGGTCGGCGCTGAACGGCGACCGTCACGTCGCAGACCGCGCCGGCCGCCCAGACCCAGACCCGGGCGGCCGGCGCCGTCTGCCCCACCTCGGCCGTCCACTCGGAACAGCTCATGTGCCTGGCGGGACCGGCGAAGGTCGGCACGCCGGCGAGCCGTCGGTCAAGACGACGGCAGGGCCCTGGCGACCGGCGATGCTAGAGCCAGGTCCTCGGAACAATCGGCGCCCGGCCCGCCGGGCGAAATGATCGGCAGGCGAGCCAGGCTGGCTGGACTCGGCGGCACCATCTGGCCGTGCTCGGCGCCGATCCCACTTCCAATGCGTGATCGAGCGTGGTACAAAGAGGGAGGAGTCTGCCTAAGGGGGCCGTTCATGGCAGAGCGTCGCAGGGAACGACGTCGTGAGTCTCGTGAGCCACCCACTCCGCGTCGTGAGACCCGTCGTGAAAAGGCGACAAAGTTCGTTATTCCAGCTCGCGACCTCGACGTCACTCCTGAGGAGATTGCGACGATAAAGAGCGAGTTGCTGAAGGACGCTACTCGAACGCTCCGCAACTTCCGCACGGCGGCTGGGGACGCGGTCGAGGTGGGCGACATCGAGGCGATCTCGTTCTCGCTGTCGTTCAGTCTCAGCTTCAGCCTCGGGTTTGGAGAAGCAGAGGAACTTGCCCGGCCGACGACGTGACAGGCTCTCGACCAGCTGAATAGGTATGCAACGAGATGTCTGCGGGTCTCACCACGCAATCACCGGGCCTTCGAGTGCCGCCCTTCACTACCTTCGTCATCAAGGTGTATGAGCGGTGCAATCTGAACTGCTCCTACTGTTACATGTACAACCTCGCGGACCACACCTACCAAGGCAAGCCGGCGCGCATGTCAAAAGTGGTCCGCGACCGCCTGTTTCAGCGCCTCGGAGAGCACGCCACCGCCCACGGTATCGATCCCATAGTCGTGGTGATCCATGGCGGCGAGCCGCTGCTCGCTGGAATAGACTACATGGATGGGTGGCTGACGGCACTTCGGCGGGCGATGGACGGCATCGCCGAGGTGCGGATCAGGCTGCAGACCAATGCACTGCTGATCGACTCGGACTGGGTCGAACTGTTCTTTCACCACGGCATCCGGGTGGGCGTCTCACTCGACGGCCCGCAGCGTTACAACGACCGCTTCCGGCTGGATATTCGCGGCGCCGGGTCCTACGCGCGCGCCCTGGCCGGACTGGAGCATCTTCTGGACCATGAGCACGGCGAGCACGTCTTCGGTGCGGTCTTGTCGGTGGCCGATCCGGCGATTCCCGCGCGAGAGATGTGGGACTTCTGGCGGGACCTGGGCGTCAGGCGTTTCGACTTCAACCTGCCGCATTGCACGCACGACAACCCGCCGTGGTTCAGCATAGCCTCCTTGTCACAATGGCTCATCGAGCTTTTCGACCTGTGGTGGGATCTCGACGACCCGTCCTACGAGATCCGCTTCTTCCGGAACGTCGTGAGCCTCATCATGGGTGCGCCGTTCAGCACGGACTACCTTGGCGGGCGGCCGGGTGGGATAGCGGTCGTAGACACGGACGGTGCCATCCAGGGCGCAGACGCGTTGCGCGCCTGTGAGGACGGCCTGGTCGAGTTAGGACTCGCCGTCGCGTCTAATTCCTTCGACGACGCCCTTGGCCATCCGATAGTGCAGCTGGCAAATCACAGCTCGGCCCAGCTGAGCGTGAAGTGTCAAGAATGCCTGGTGCGCGACGTGTGTGGTGGGGGTTATCTGCCGCACCGTTTCTCCAAGAGACACCGCTTCGACAACCCTTCTGTCTACTGCGACAGCCTGTACGCGACCATATCGCACGCGAGGGAACGGATCGTGGCCGCGCTGGGACCTGTGTGGAAGGACACCTGAGCCGAAAGGTGATCGCAGCCTGATGACCACCCTGGCGTCGTACCTGCTGCCGACCGACCCCGCCTTGACGAGGTCGGTGGTCCGGCGATCGGGCCTTGCCCGACTGGAGGAGTTCGTCCACCTCGCAAAGTACCTGGCGTCGGTGCCGGCGTACGAGGACAGTTACCGGGAGGCGCTCGCCGCCTTGGAGCAGTTCGACGAGGAGGAGCCAGACGTCTTGTTCCGCCGGCTTGCGTCGCCGGTCTTTCGGGGCTGGCTCGCGCTGTGCGGCGGGGTTCGCCGCTATGGCGTCGAAGATCCGGGGCTGGCGATCCACCTGCAGTACTTGAGCACCATGCGCTTCAGGTTGTCCGAGGGGGAGTACTCCACGACGATGAGATCCGTCGGGGGATACATCGCGACGTGGGACGTCGGGCTCGTCGCGTCCGTGCCCGGATACGACTGGGTGCGGGTCGAGAGGACTGCGAATCGCCTGGTCATCTCGACGCCGGACGGTCGCGAGCTGGTCCGCGCCGACAACGTGACTAACGACTTCGAGGCAGACCTCGAGACCACCTCGGAAGGGATCCGACTCCTGTCAGCGCCGTACCTACCGGGATCGCGGGTTGCTCTACGGAACGATGTCCCTCAGCTCCGCCTGCAACTGTCGGGTAGCGTCGAACGCAATGCCGCGATCGTGTTCGGCGCGGTGGACAATTCTTCCGAGAGTTACCCCGACTTCGACGCCGGGCCGTTCCTTGAGGCGGGCTCGATAATCTCGGAGGCCTGGCCGGAAGAGTACGCGGACTTCCAGGAAACCCTGCATGTCGTGGTTCCGCGTTCCGCGCCGCGTGGATGGAACGCCCGCGGCATGACCGTTTCCTCGCACCAAGGCGCTGTGTGGCTCTTCGTGCGGGACGTCCTCGAGCTGGTCGAACATCTCGTCCACGAGCAGAGCCACATCAAGCTCAGGTACGTGGAAGAGTCGTTTCCGATCCTTGAACGAGACCAGAAGTCGGAGCGCTTCCGGGTGGGATGGCGGCGAGATCCCCGTCCGCTCGTCGGGATCTATGAGGGCGTCTACGTCCATGCTCACGTGTTGCTTGCCTTGCTGGCCTGTGCTCGACGTGGCGCGTTCTCCGGTGTCACGGCGCAGCGTTGCCTGGACCGTGCCGAGCATGTCGCGGGCGAGTTGCGGGACGGATTGGAGATCCTGGTGGAGCATGCGCGCTTCACAGCTGTGGGACGTGCGTTCGCCGAGTGGGCCATGAAGCTCAGCCAAGATCTGTATCCCCCCGCCTAGCCGCGCGGAATCGACGGCGGGTGTTGCAGCTCCGACTACTCTGAGTCGGTGGCCGGTTTCCAGGTGCAATTCACAAGGCACCGCGTGCATCAAGAGCAGTCATTACTCCACAGAGGCGGCGGCGCGAACCGTGGCGATGCGGGCGGTAACGAGTTCAGGCTTACGGCGCAATGCTGGGTCTTGCTGAGCGCGTCGAACGCCTGCGACGGTCGCGGGCCCGCCGCCAGGGCGACGGCGGTGGCGTTGCGCTGCGACTCCAGGGATCCGCCGTGCACGATCACGGTAGCAATCCCCGGAGGACGGCGGATCTCCAGCGTGGCGCCGGTCGTGGCGCGAACTGGGGTCCGACAGGGTCTCCAGGGCCGGCGGCGCCACGCCGATCGGCAGCAAAGTGCCTGGTAGACGGCGTGGCGGTCGCGGACGGTGGCACTCCTAATGCGTTAGTCGGCTGCGGTTCGAGGCACACGCAGCTCCGGCCCTCCTTGCTCAGGCCGGCTCGCAGACGACGGACCCACCGCTCTCTCGCAGCCGAGGCTGGGCGACAACGGCGCGGTTGCCGCGGGTGACGGTGATCAGGCCCGCCGCGTGGAGGGCGGCCATGGCCCGGTGGGCGGTGCCCGCGGCGACAGTGAACTCGGCGGCGAGCTGGACGACCTTCGGAAGCTGGTCGCCAGGCTGCAGCCGGCCGCTGGCTATGTCATCGCGCAGAGAGGCGGCGATCGTCTCGGACGGTCCACGGGGCGCCCTCGGCTTCGGCACCACGGTAGGCATGATCTCGGCCATCTTCTCGGCCGCGCGGCGGTCGGCCTGGTCGACCCAGGCGGCGTAGACCTTCAGCGTGGTGGCGCCGCCGCTGTGGCCGAGACGGCAGGCGACCGTGCGCAGGTCGACGCCGGCGGCGAGCAGCTCAGTCGCGGAGTAGTGCCGCAGGGAGTGCAGCCGGGTGCTGCGCAACTTCAGCCGCACTGCCATGAGCCGGTAGCGCTGGCTGACCGATCGCGGGCGGCGGGGCTCGGAGTAGTTCGGCGCGGGGGAGAACAGGAAGGTCTCGCCGTCGAGACGGCCGTCCAGGGCCTCCAGCTGCCGCGTCACCCGCTCGCGGTGCTCGCGAAGCAGGTCCAATGTGTACGGGTCGAGCGAGATTCGTCGCTGGCCGCCGGTCTTGGTGTCCTTTTCCTGGATGCCCGAGCGCGGTTGGGAAGTGGCACGCTCGACCCACAGGTTCGCCCGCTCCAGGTCGACGTTCCGCCACCGCAACGAGCACAGCTCTCCGCGCCGGCAGCCGGTGACCATCGTCAGCCACAACAGCATGCCCCACTCGGGATCCCGCCAGGCGTCGTTCAGAAGCTCGGCGGCCTCCTCGGCGGACGGGGGATCGGGCCGGGTCTTGCGAGGTGACGGCGCCTGGGCCATGGCGGCGACGTTGACGCCGACGTAGCGCCAGCGGACGGCGCGCTCCAACGCGCCGCGAATGATGTAGTGGATCTTCCGGGTTGTACTGGTGCTCAGCGGCCGGCAGATGTGGCCCCTGAGCGGCCGACCCTTGCACAGCTCGCGGCAGCGGTGCAGCCGAGCGTAGAAGCGCTCCAGCAACTCCGCGTCCAGTCGGCCGGCCTCCATGGAGCCGAAGGCCGGCAGCACGTACAGCCGGATCAAGTCCTCGTACCGGTCCCGGGTCGTCTCCTCGAGCTCGGCGACCTCCATCCACTGCTCGATCGCCGCCGCGACGGTGATCGCCGACTTCGGGTGCTTGTCCTCGTCGACCTGGCGCTGCAGCTTCGTCAGTGCGACCTCCGCCTGGTCCCAGGTCTCGCAGACCTCACGCAGCCGCCGCTCGCTGCCGGTCAACGGGTCGACGCCGGCGAAGACCATCGCCCGGAACCTGCCGGACGGCAGCTTCTCGATGTGGCCGCGGGGGCGACGCCGCCGGGTAGGCATAAAACAACGATAGAACCGTTCGTTCCACGTTTCGTTCCACGCGAGCGAACTCCGAGGGATGCTCGACAAGTAAGCGCAGGTCAGAAGGTGTGCCCCCGGCAGGATTCGAACCTGCGCACCCGCCTCCGGAGGGCGGTGCTCTATCCCCTGAGCTACGGGGGCTCAGCGACCGCGAAAGGGTACCAGGAACGGCCCACGCGGCCGGCGCCGTCGGGCTACCGTGACGGCGTGCCGGAGCGTGTGCCCCGGGTGCTGGTCGTCGACGACGAGGCCGTCATCCGCCAGCTGATCGCCATCAACCTCGAGCTCGAGGGTTTCGAGGTGCACCAGGCCGAGCACGGGCTGGACGCGCTGGTGAAGGCGCGCGAGCTGGACCCGGACGTGGTGACGCTGGACGTCATGATGCCGGGCCTGGACGGGTGGGCGACGGCGCGGCGGCTGCGCGCCGACCCGGCGACCTGCCGGGCGCGGATCGTGCTGATCAGCGCCCGCACCCGGCCGGCCGACCTGGACGCGGGCCGCGAGGTCGGGGCCGATGCGTACGTCACGAAGCCCTTCGACCCGGACGACGTGGTGGACGCGGTGCGCCGGCTGGCCGAGCGGTCCGCCTAGCGACATGGCCTAGGACAGCGGCCGCCCGCCGCGCTCTCGCAGCAGCTGCTCCATGGTCACGACCTCGGCCTGCTGCGCCTGCGCCATCTTGGTGGCGAGATCGCGGACGTACGACAGGGAGGCGTGCTCCGCGGCGTCCGACGCCATCCCCAGCCCGCCCTGATGGTGCCGGATCATCAGCTGCAGGAAGTAGACGTCGAGCGCCGGCCCGGACAGCGACCGCAGCCGGTCCAGCTCCGCGGTGGTCGCCATCCCCGGCATCAGCCCGCCCGAGCTGACGCCGTCGTGGTCGTGCGAGGTCACCCAGGCCATCACCGGCACGTCCGACTGCGGGGTCAGCCCCCAGGTCTGCAGCCAGCCGCGCAGCTGCCCGATCTGGCCGAGCTGCTGGGTCTCGATGTCGTACGCGAGCAGCCGCACGGTCGGGTCGGTGCCGTGGTCCCGGACCACCTGCGCCATCTCGGCCGCCTGCGCGTGGTGGGTGGACATGTCCCGGGCGAAGCCGGCGTCCACCGACGTCTCGTCCGGCGCCCGCGGGCCGCCCAGCCCCGTCACCACCGCCAGCGCGGCTCCGGCGGCCAGCAGCGCGACGGCCGTCACCAGGGCGAGCACGACCAGCAGCCCGCGGGGCCGCGTCGCCGCCGGCTCCGCCGTCCCGGCCGGGTCCGTCGCCACGGTCATGGTCACTGCTGTGTGGGGCTCGGGCTCGGGGCGGGGGCGCCGCTCGGGCGGGCCGGGGTCGGGGCCGCGGCACCGGACGGGTCCGGCGGCAGCGGCGAGCCCTTGAACTGCGGGTTGACGCAGGAGCCATTGGGCTCCGGGGCCACGGTCGGGTTGAGCCGCAGGTCCTTGATGAACTCGTCGATCCGCTGGTCCGAGGCGGACTCGACGAACAGCTGGTACCCCCACGCCTGCAGGGAGACCGCCGACTTCAGCCCGGGGTACGGGCTCATCAGCATCTGCTCGACGCCATCCACCCGCCTCCTCAGCGCGTCCACCTGGTCGCCCGGCAGGTCCGGCCGGTACGTGATCCACACCGCGCCGTGCTCCTGCGAGTGCACCGCGTTCTCCTGGCGGATCGGGTTGGGGTAGACGGTGCCGGTGCAGTCGGCCCACGCGTTGGCGTGCTGGCCGCCGGACGGCGGGCTCTCGTCGTACCTGATCGTCCCGTCGTTGTGCAGCCCGCCCTGGTAGTCCTTGAGCACGATGCCCTCGATCTCGCGGGCCGCGGCCGCCTTCGCCTCCGGCGTGTTCTTGCCGGCCTCGTTCACGCGGTAGATCGCGTAGCCGATGACCCCGGCGGCGAACAGCACGACCGCCATCGTCATCGCGATCACCCCCCACGGCCTGGGCCGGCTCACCGTGATCGGTGGCGGCGGCTTCCGCCCGGACTTCCCGCCGCGGGCAGAGCTGCCCTTGGGGCTGGACGTGCTCTTCCGGGCGGTCTTTCCCTTGGGCGGCATGCGGACGCTTCCGTGAGGCGGGTGGATGACCCGCCAATGGTACGTGCGCGGCGTGAAAGCGCCGTGAGCCTCTCCCGGCGCGCTAAGTAGCATGGGCGGGGTGACACCAGCTGAGCTCTCCACCGCCGTCCTCGAGGCCGTCCGGGCCACGGTCGAGGCCGGTGACCTCGCCGTGCCCGTGCCGGACACCGCGGTGGTGGAGCGCCCGAAGAGCCGCGAGCACGGCGACTACGCCACCAACGTCGCGCTGCGGCTGGCCAAGCCGGCCGGCCGGCCGCCCCGCGAGGTCGCCCAGGCGATCGCCGCCCGGCTGCGCGAGCACCCCGGCGTCGACCGGGTCGACGTGGCCGGTCCGGGCTTCCTCAATGTCACGCTCGCCAAGGACGCGCTGGCGGGGCTGGTCCGCACGGTGCTGGAGGCGGGCGAGGCGTACGGGCGAGGCGACGTGCTCGCCGGCCAGCACCTCAACCTCGAGTACGTCTCGTCCAACCCGACCGGCCCGCTGCACCTCGCGCACAGCCGGTGGGCCGCGGTCGGCGACTCGCTCGCCCGGCTGCTGGTCGCGGCCGGCGCCGAGGTGACGAGGGAGTACTACTTCAACGACGCGGGCACCCAGATCGACCGCTTCGCCGCCTCGCTGCTGGCCGCGGCGGCCGGGCGGCGGACGCCGGCGAAGGGCTACGCGGGCGAGTACGTCGTCGCCATCGCCCGGGCCGTCCTCGCGGACAACCCGGGCGTGCTCGAGCTGCCCGAGGAGAAGGCGCTCGAGGTCTTCCGGAGTGAGGGCATCGAGCTGATGCTCGCCTCGATCCGGCGCTCGCTGGCCGACTTCGGCGTGGAGTTCGACGTCTACTTCTCGGAGCGGACCCTGCACGAGAACGGCGAGATCGAGCTCGCCGTCGAGCGGCTGCGGGCGCAGGGGCACGTGTACGAGGCGGACGGCGCGATCTGGCTGCGCACCACCGCCTTCGGCGACGACAAGGACCGGGTGCTGGTCCGCTCCGACGGCCGGCCGACCTACTTCAACGCCGACTGCGCGTACTACCTGGACAAGCGCGAGCGCGGCGCGGACCGGTGCGTCTACCTGCTCGGCGCCGACCACCACGGCTACGTCGGCCGGCTGCGGGCGATCGCGGCCTGCCTCGGCGACGACCCGGACGAGACGGTCGAGGTGATCATCGGCCAGCTGGTGACGCTGGGCGGCGGCCGGATGAGCCGGCGGGCCGGCAACCTGGTGCTGCTGGACGAGGTGCTCGCGCTGATCGGCCGGGACGCCGCGCGGTATGCGCTGGTCCGGTGGTCGATGGACTCGCCGATCGACATCGACGTCGACGTCTGGGCCAGCCGGACGGCCGACAACCCCGTCTTCTACGTGCAGTACGCGCACGCCCGGCTCGCCTCGCTCGCCCGCAACGCGGCCGAGCTCGGCGTCACCCTGCCGGACCCGTCCGAAGTGGACTACGGGCTGCTCGGGCACGAGCGGGAGGGCGACCTGCTGCGGGCGCTGGGCGAGTTCCCCCGGGTGGTGGCGGGCGCGGCCGAGCTGCGGGCGCCGCACCGGGTGGCGCGCTATCTGGAGGAGCTGGCGGGGACGTACCACCGCTTCTACGACGCGTGCCGGGTGCTGCCGCAGGGCGACGAGCAGGTGACCCCGCTGACGCACGCCCGGCTCGCGCTGTGCGAGGCGACCCGGGTGGTGCTCGGCAACGGGCTCGGGCTGCTCGGCGTCACCGCGCCCGAGCGCATGTAGACAGCAGACAGTCGCATGAGGACACACGAGGCGGGGGCGCTGCACGCGGACGCCAGCGAGCCGCCGTCCAGCCTGCTGGCGCCGCCGCCGGACACCGCGGTGCTGGCCCCGGCGGTGTGGCCGTCGACCGCGGTGCGCGGCGAGGACGGCGCGCTCGCGCTGGGCGGCGTCGACGTCCGCGACCTGGCGACCGAGCACGGCACCCCGGCGTACGTGCTGGACGAGGCGGACTTCCGGTCCCGCTGCCGGGACTTCGTCCAGGCGTTCGGGTCCGATGGCTCCGCCGAGGCGCACGACGTCCACTACGCGGCGAAGGCCTTCTGCTCGCTGGCGGTGCTGCGCTGGGTGACCGAGGAGGGCCTCGGACTGGACGTGTGCACCGGCGGCGAGTTGACCGCGGCGCTGCGGGCCGGGGTGCCGCCGGAGCGGATCGCCATGCACGGCAACAACAAGTCGGTCGCCGAGCTGGAGCGCGCGCTGGACGCCGCCGTCGGCCGGGTCGTGGTCGACTCGTTCGTCGAGATCGCCCGGCTGGCCTGGCTGGCCGAGCAGCGCGGCGTCCGGCAGGCGGTGCTCGTCCGCACCACGGTCGGGGTCGAGGCGCACACGCACGAGTTCATCGCGACCGCCCACGAGGACCAGAAGTTCGGCTTCTCGCTGGCGTCCGGGGACGCCTTCGAGGCGGTGCGCCGGGTGGTCGGGCATCCCTGGCTGGACCTGGTCGGCATCCACTCGCACATCGGCTCGCAGATCTTCGACACGTCCGGTTTCGAGGTGTCCGCGCGGCGGGCGGTCGGGCTGCTGGTGCGGCTGCGGGACGAGCTCGGCGTCGAGCCGCCGTACCTCGACCTCGGCGGCGGCTTCGGCATCGCGTACACCGCCGCAGACGACCCGATGGACGTGCCGGCGCTGGCGGCGTCCCTCCGCGCGATCGTGGCCCGGGAGTGCGCGGCGGCCGGGCTGGCGATGCCGAGGCTCTCGGTCGAGCCCGGCCGGGCGATCGCCGGGCCGGCCGCGGTGACCGTGTACGAGGTCGGCACGATCAAGGACACCCCGCACCGGCGGTACGTGTCGGTGGACGGCGGGATGAGCGACAACATCCGGACCGCGCTGTACGACGCGCAGTACACCTGCGTGCTGGCGTCCCGGGCGAGCGAGGCGCCGCCGGTGCTGTGCCGGGTGGTGGGGAAGCACTGCGAGAGCGGGGACATCGTGGTCCGGGACACCTGGCTGCCGGACGACCTGGTCCCCGGCGACCTGGTCGCGGTCGCCGCGACGGGGGCGTACTGCCGGTCGATGGCGAGCAACTACAACCACGTCCCGCGCCCGCCGGTGGTGGCGGTCCGCGCCGGGGCCGCGCGCGTCGTCGTACGCCGGGAGACCGAGGACGACCTGCTCCGCCTCGACGTGCTCGAGGAGGCACCGTGAGCGCGAGGGCTCGCAGCGCGAGCGGTGGGCCGGCGGTTGTCAGCCTTGCGCTTGCGCCCGGCGGACAGTCGACCGGACGGGGGACATCGTGAAGGCGCGGGGGGTGCCGGTCTGGCTGTGGCTGGTGCTCGCGCTGGTGGCGGTGGCCCTGGTCGCGAGGGCGGTCTCGGCGATCGTGACGCTGCTGGTCGGGATCGCGGTCGTGTACGTCGTCTTCGTCGTGCTGACCGGGCGGCGGCGACGGTGAGGGTCGCTCTGCTCGGCTGCGGGACGGTGGGCACACAGGTCGTCCGGCTGCTCGGCGAGCAGGCCGGCGACCTGGCCGCCCGGGTCGGCGCGCCGCTGGAGCTCGCCGGCATCGCGGTCCGCCGCCCGGCCCGGCACCCGGACGTGCCGGCGCGCCTGCTCACCACGGACGCCGCCGGGCTGGTCGAGCGGCCCGACGTCGACGTCGTGGTCGAGGTGGTCGGCGGGATCGAGCCGGCCCGCACGCTGCTGCTGACCGCGATGAAGACCGGCAAGTCGGTGGTGACGGCGAACAAGGCGCTGCTGGCCGAGGACGGCGCGACCCTGCACGCGGCCGCCCGGGACGCCGGCGTCGACCTGTACTTCGAGGCGTCGGTGGCGGGCGCGATCCCGCTGCTGCGCCCGCTGCGCGAGTCGCTCGCCGGGGACCGGATCAGCCGGGTGGTCGGCATCGTCAACGGCACCACCAACTACGTACTGTCCAGAATGGACTCGACCGGCGCCGGCTTCGCGGAGGCGCTGGCCGAGGCGACGGCGCTCGGCTACGCGGAGGCCGACCCGACCGCCGACGTCGACGGGTTCGACGCGGCGGCGAAGGCCGCCATCCTCGCCGGGCTCGCCTTCCACACCCGGGTGACCGCGGCCGACGTGCACCGCGAGGGGATCTCCGACGTCACCGCGGCGGACGTGGCCAGCGCCAGGGCGGTGGGCTGCACGGTCAAGCTGCTGGCGATCTGCGACCGGGAGGTGGACGGCTCCGGCGCCGAGTCGGTCGGCGTCCGGGTGCACCCGGCGATGATCCCGCGCACGCACCCGCTGGCCGCGGTCGGCGACGCCTTCAACGCGGTCTTCGTCGAGGGCGACGCGGCCGGGCAGCTGATGTTCTACGGCCGGGGCGCTGGTGGCGCGCCGACCGCGTCAGCCGTGCTCGGCGACCTGGTCGCGGTGGCGCGCAACCGGCTCACCGGGGCGCGCGGGGCGGGCGAGTCGGCGTACGCGGACCTGCGGGTGCGGGGGATGGGGGAGACGCCGACCCGTTACCACATCTCGCTCGACGTGGCCGACCGGCCGGGCGTGCTGGCGGCCGTCGCGCAGGCCTTCGCCGCGCGGGACGTGAGCATCTCGACCGTCCGGCAGGAGGGCCGGGGCGCCGACGCCACGCTCGTCCTGGTCACGCACACGGCGCCGGACGCGGCGCTCGCCGCCACCGTCGACGACCTCCGCGACCTGCCGTTCGTCCGCGAGGTGACGAGTGTGAT
>Ga0210378_10001043_pt1 | contig 14507 bp, 13 predicted proteins | sample PLM1_60_b1redo_FD_155465 | JGI IMG/M metagenome (GOLD analysis project Ga0210378, IMG submission 155465) | Groundwater sediment microbial communities from an aquifer in East River, Colorado, USA - PLM1_60_b1 redo | ecosystem: Environmental > Terrestrial > Soil > Riparian zone | place: USA: East...
CCCTTGGCGGCGATCATCCCGTGGATGTCGTCGGGGGTCGTCTCCCAGCGGACGAGGATGACGTCCTCGCCGTTCTCGGCGCTCTCGGCCGCCGTGTCGGCGTCGAATACGACCTTGCCGGACGCGGCTCCGGGCGATGCGTTGAGGCCCGTTGCGGCGACCTCGAACTCCGCCTTGGGGTCGATCATCGGGTGGAGCAGCTGGTCGAGCTGCCCCGGGTCGATGCGGATGACGGCGTCCTCGCGCGAGATCAGACCCTCGTCGACCATGTCCACGGCGGCCTTCAGCGCGGCGGCAGCCGTCCGTTTGGCGCCGCGGGTCTGGAGCAGGTAGAGCCGCCCGTCCTCGATCGTGAACTCGATGTCCTGCATGTCGTGGTAGTGCTCCTCGAGCCGGCGCATGGTCTCCAGGAGCTGCTCGAAGGCCTCAGGCAGCGAGCCCTGCATTGTCTCGAGCGGCTGTGGCGTGCGGATCCCCGCGACCACGTCCTCTCCCTGCGCGTCGGCCAGGAACTCGCCATAAAAGCCGGGCTTGCCCGTCGAGGGGTCGCGTGTGAAGCACACGCCTGTGCCGGAGCCCTCGCCCTTGTTGCCGAAGACCATCTGGACGACGTTGACCGCCGTCCCGAGGTCGTCGGCGATGTGGTGGGCTCGGCGGTAGACCTGCGCCCGCGGGTTGTCCCACGACTCGAAGACGGCGCGAACGGCGCGGGCCAACTGGTCGCGTGCGTCCTGCGGGAAGGCCTCACCGGTCTCCTCCAGGTAGATCGCCTTGTACGTCTCGATCAGGCCGGCGAGGTCCTCCGCGGACAGGTCGACGTCCTGCGCGGCCCCACGCTCCCTTTTGAGCTTGGCGAGTGCATCCTCGAAGCGATGGCCGTCGATGCCGTCCACGACGCCGCCGTACATCTGGATCAGGCGCCGGTACGAGTCGTTGGCGAAGCGTGGGTTCCCCGTCGAGGCCGCGAGGCCCTCTGTGGCCTCGTCGTTCAGGCCGAGGTTGAGGATCGTGTCCATCATCCCCGGCATCGAGACGGCCGCGCCCGAGCGCACGGACACGAGCAGCGGGTCCTCGGAGGCGCCGAAGCGCTTGCCCGTCTTCTCTTCGAGCGCGCGCATGTGCTCGTCGATCTCCTCGTCAAGGCCGTCCGGGAACTCGCCGCCCGCAGACATGTAGCCCCGGCAGGCGTCAGTCGTGATCGTGAACCCGGCCGGGACCGGAACCCCGAGCTGCGTCATCTCGGCGAGGCCGATGCCCTTGCCGCCCAGCAGGCTGCGCCCACCTTCCGAGGGCTCGTCGAAGTCGTAGACGAATCGGGTCGCGGTCACGGCCATGCGAAATCTTCCCACAGCCTGACCGCAATACTCCCGCCATGACAGAAGTTCGTCTGACGAGTGCCGACCGCGTGCTCTTCCCCGAGGACGGGGTCACCAAGGGCGATCTCTTCGAGTACTACGGGAAAGTTGCCCCGGTGCTCGTCCCACACCTGAAGGACCGGCCGTTCACCATGAAGCGCTGGGGCAGGGGCATTCGCGCGGAGTCGTACTTCCAGAAGCAGGCGCCGAAGGGGCTGCCGGACTGGGTGAAGACGAAGCAATTCCGGACTCATCCGCGCGAGGGTGGCTCGCGGCTCGTCGACTTCGTGCTCGTGAACGACGAGCGCACGCTGCTCTCGATGGTGCAGATGAACTGCATCGACATGAACGCCTGGTACTCACGAGTCGACAAGCCGCACCGGCCCGACTTCGTGCTCTTCGACCTCGACCCGCCGGAGGGCCTCTGGCGAGAGGCGATCGAGGTCGCCCACCTGATTCGCGGTCGGCTCGACGAGCTGGGCCTCGAGTCGCACGTGAAGACGAGCGGCTCGACGGGGATCCACGTGCTCGTTCCGATCGCGCGGCGCTCGACCTTCGAGGACACGTACGATTTCGCCGAGCTCGTCTCGCGCGGCCTGGCCGAGGAGCACGATGGGCTGATCACGGTGGAGTGGCTGAAGAAGAAGCGACGCGGCGTGCTCGTCGATCACAGGCAGAACGGCTGGGGCAAGACGATCGCCTCCGCGTATTCGGTGCGACCGCGGCCCGGCGCGCCCGTCTCGACGCCGCTCCGCTGGAAGGAGCTGAAGCCCGACCTGGACTTCCGCGACTTCACGATGGACGTCGTGCTCAAGCGCGTGCAGAAGCACGGCGACCTCTTCGAGCCGGTCCTGCACGGGACGCAGGCGCTCGGGCCGGCGCTGCGCGAGGTCAGGAAGAGCGGTGTCGAGCCCGTAGGTCGGCGAGGCGCGCGAGCCCGCGGAGCCCGAGCCAGATCGGCGTGAGCAGGACGTAGAAGACGACCATCGCGGCGCCGAGAAGCATCCACCACGTCGCCCAGCGCCAGAGAGGCACCGGTGTCTTCGGCTTCAGGCCGGCGCTCCCGTCTCAGTGCGACGCTGCTCGACGAGGCGGATCACGCGCGCAGCCGTCTCCTCGATCGACAGCTCGGTGGTGTCGATCACCGGGCAGCCGAGCCGGCGGTGGATGGCCTTGGCCTCCTCGAGCTCGTCGTAGATCTCGAGCAGCTTGGCGTACTGGTGGTTTCCGCCCCCCATGCGGCGCTTACGGTCGATCCGGATCTCCTCGAGCCGCTTCGCGTCGATCGTCAGGCCGACGATCTTCTCAGAGGCGATCTCGAACAGGTCGTCCGGCGCGTCGATGCCCTTCACGATCGGGATGTTCGCCGCCTTCCAGCCGAGGTAGCCGAGGTACATCGAGAGCGGCGTCTTCGAGGTGCGGGAGACACCGACGAGAACCACGTCCGCGTCGTGCAGGCCGCCGCCCATCCCGTCGTCGTACTTGACGGCGAACTCGATCGCCTCCATGCGCTTGAAGTAGGACTCGTCGAGGGCATGGCGTGACCCGGGCTTCATCCTGGCGCTCATGCCCGAGACTTTCGCAACCGCCTCGATCGGGTGCCCGAGCAGGTCGCAGTAGTGAAGCCGGGCGCGCCGGCACAGCCGACGCATCTCGTCGCGGAACTCCGGCGCGACCAGCGTGTAGACGACGACGGCGGGACGGCCGCGGGCGCGCTGAACTGCCGCATTCAGGTCGTCCACCGTCTCCACGCGCGGATGGCGGACCTCCTGGAAGGGCTGATCGGGGAACTGCGCCTCGAGGGCGTGGACGAGCCGCGTCGCGGTCTCACCCGTCGAGTCGGAGACGACGTGGAGCTCCACCGCCTGCTTGGCCATGGACTGAGCCTAGCGGGGAGGTATCTGCGAAATCTCGCCGAGCTTGCCGAGCGTGTCGCGGACGTTGAGCAGGAGGCGCAGGCGATTGGCCCGGACGGCCTTGTCCTCGGCCATGACAAGCACGTCCTCGAAGAAACGGTCGAGCGCCGGGCCGATCTCGGCGGCGGACTCGACCGCCCCGTCGAAGTCGCCCGCCTCGAGCGAGCCCTCCAGCTGCGGGTCCAGCCGCTCGATCGCCCGCGCAACCTCGAGCTCGGCAGGTTCGACGAGGAGCGCCGAGTCGAGTTCCGCCGCGGCTCCCTGCTCCTTCTCCGCGAGCCGCTCCGACCGCGTGTAGGCGGTATGGATCGGCCCGAAGCGCTCGTCTGGCAGGTCCGCGAGCGCACGGGCGAGCCGGGCGACCGAGCCGAGGTCGCGCACCTCCGAGCGCCGTGCTGCGCGCACGTACTCGACCGGCACGTCGACGAGCCCTTCGAACCGCTCCTCGACGAACTCCCGGACCTCCTGATCGAGCTGCTCCCGGGGAATCGCCAGCTGTCCTTCGGCGGCGAGCCGGCAGAGCCCGATTGCGGCACGCCGGAGCCCGTAGGGATCGCGCGAACCGGTCGGCTTGTGCCCGAGTCCGAAGGAGACGTTCAGCGTGTCGATCTTGTCCGCCGCCGACAATACGCGTCCCGCCTCCGTCTGCGGGAGCGGAGCATCCGCCGCGTCGGGCAGGTAGTGCTCGTCGATCGCTGCCGAGACCGCCTCCGGGTAACCGGCCAGTCGCGCGTACTCGGCGCCGACGTGACCTTCGAGCTCGGGGAACTCGCGGACGAGCTCTGACGCCTGATCCGCCTTGGCCAGGCGCGCAGCCTCGAGCGCCGCCTCGCCCCCACCGAGCGCCTCGACGAGCCTCGCGAGCCGCACCGTCTTGTCGGCGTAGCTCCCCGCTCCGGCGAAGAACGTGATCGCGCCAAGCCGCTCCGCGAGACCGTCGAGCCCCACTTTCAGGTCTCGCTCGAAGGTGAACGACGCGTCTTCGAGCCGCCCCCCGACGACGTTCTCGAGACCGTCGCGGACCGTGTCCGGGTCGCCGCCGTTCGCGACGAACGCGAAGCGGTTCTCCCCGAGCGGGAAAGCTCGTATGTGGTGCTGGATCGTGGTCTCGATCACACGGCGGGGAAGCTGCAGATTACGCTCGTCGAACTGCCCGTCGATCACTAGCGGATGCTCGACGAGGAAGACGACCTCCTCGAGGACGCCGTTGGGGTCGCTCCAGCTGCCGAGCTCGTCCAGAGCTCCGACGATCTGTTCACGGCGGGCCTCTTGGTCGGGCTCGACATCGGCGGCACGCAACGTCTCGACGTACGCAGCGGCGTCCGGCACCTGCACGGAGCCTGACGTGAATCTGTGCCCATAGGTCGTATCGCCGACGATCGTCTCGGCGTCCACCATGGCGAGCCTCCAGCGCACCGGGCGCGGGAAGCGCAGGCCGCTGTCGTCCCAGCGCATCGTCTTCGAGAAGGCGAGGCCGTGCACGAACTCGTCCACCTGCTCGGGCAACACGTCGGCCAGCGGCCGCCCCGACAGCTCGACGCCCAGGAAGCCGTCCCGCTCCTGCAGGTCCTCGACCGCCACCCCATGTCGTCTCGCAAAGCCCGCCGCAGCCTTCTCGGCCATGCTCACGGGAGGGCCTTTGATCCATTGGTCCGGAGTCCGCTCGGGCACGTCGTCGATGAGCACGGCGAGCCGTCGCGGCGTGATCAGGACCTTCGTCGGGGCGATGCCCAGGGCCTGCTCGGCAACCCCGGGCAATTGCGCGAGAGCCTCGCGGCAGGCCGTGGCCGGCAGCTCCTCGCAGCCGATCTCAACCAGGAGCGTCGCCATCGGCTCCCACGTAGAGCTGGGCGAAGCGGCGCGCAAGCTTGCGGACGCGGCCGATGTAGGCGGCGCGCTCCGTGACGGACACCGCGCCGCGCGCATCGAGCAGGTTGAAGGCGTGCGACGACTTCAGCACCTGGTCGTACGCCGGCAGCGGCAGGCCCTTGTCGAGAAGCTGGTCGGCCTCCGCCTCGTGCTCGTCAAAGCGCCGCTGGAGGACGTCGACCGGCGCCTCTTCGTAGTTGTAGCGCGACCACTGCCGCTCGCTCTCCCGGTAGACGTCGCCCCAGGTGACGCCGGGAGCCCACTGGAGGTCGAAGACCGAATTCTTGCCCTGGAGGAAGAGCGCGAGGCGCTCGAGCCCGTACGTCATCTCGGCCGGGATCACGTCCAGGTCGATGCCGCCGAGCTGCTGGAAGTACGTGAACTGCGTGACCTCCATCCCGTCTGACCAGACCTCCCAGCCAAGGCCCCAGGCCCCGAGCGTCGGCTGCTCCCAGTCGTCCTCCACGAGCCTGATGTCGTGCTTGCGGAGGTCGATTCCGAGCGCCTCGAGTGAGCCGAAGTACTGGTCGAGCACGTCTTCGGGTGCCGGCTTGAGGATGACCTGGTACTGGAAGTAGTGCTGGAAGCGGAACGGGTTCTCGCCGTAGCGGCCGTCCGTTGGCCGGATGACGGGCTCGAGGTAGGCCGCGCGCCACTCCTTCTGGCTCGGGTCGAGCACGCGGAGGAAGGTGGCCGGATTCGACGTGCCTGCGCCGAGCTCGGTGTGGTAGGGCTGCATGATCACGCAGCCACGCTCGGCCCAGTAGGACTGGAGAGCGGCGATCATGTCCTGGAAGTTCACGGCCCTGATCCTACGAGGTAAGACTCGGCTCGCTACGGGTTTCGCTCCATGAGCTTCTCGTTCGCTCTGGCAAAGCCGAACTTCTCGTACAGCGCGTGCGCGTCCTGCGTGTGCAGCAGCCAGCGGCGCTTCGAATAGGGCCCGTTCTCGACTGCCTCGGTGACGAGCTCGACCCCGAGCCCGCGACCGCGGTACTCCGGCAGCACGTAGACGTCTGCGAGGTACGCGAACGACGCGTCGTCGGAGACCGTTCGCGCGAAGCCGATCTGCCGCTCGCCGTCGTAGAGCCCCACGATGCGTGAGGCCTCCCGGATCAGGCGCTCGACGGTGTCGCGAGGCCGCCCTTTGGCCCAGTACGCCTCGGTCGACAGGAACGCGTAGACGGCATCGATATCGACGCGTCCCGGATCATCGTCGAGCTCGAGACCTTCTGGCAGCTCACGCTTCACGGCCTAACTGGCCAAGGTCTTCAGGCGGAAGCCGCCGTGGTACTCGTACGACGCGGTGACGACGCCGAGCGCCTCGCGTGCAGCTCCCTTGTCGATCTGCGCGTCGGCGAGCGGCGCACCCAGGAGGCCCTCGATCCCACGGATCCCGTCTCCAGAGAGCGGCAGCGCACCCGCCGCGCACCGCGAGCAAACGGCTCCACCGGCACGGGGCGAGTAGCCGGCGAGCGCGTCCGTCGCCCCGCACTCAGCGCAGCTCGTCAGGTGCGGCAGGTAACCGGAGAGCCAGAGCAGCTTCAGCTGGAACGAGAGCGCGAGCGCATCGAGCGCGGGCCGCTCCGCCTCGTTCCCCGGCCACTCGTCCAGGGCGTCCAGGAAGCGCGTCAGCGCCTCGAACGCCCGCGGGTTCGCCTCCTGCTCGACGAAGAGCCGCAGCATCGCCTCGAGCCCGACGAGCCCGACGCCGAGCCGGTACGAGTCCTCCCTCGCCGCGCTATGCGGCCGGATCAGTTCGACGCCCGTCACCGTCTGCAGCTCCCCGCTGCCCTGGTGGAGCATCAGCTCGACGTGGCTCAGCGGCTCCAGCCGAGCACCGAAGCGCGACTTCGTGCGACGGACGCCCTTGGCCACCGCACCGACCCGCCCGCGATCGAGCGTGTAGACGTGCAGCACGCGGTCGGCTTCGCCGAGGCGGATCGAGCGCAGCACGACAGCCTCCGTCCGGTACGTCCGCCCCACGCCTCTAGTGTAGAGAGGAGCCTCGTCGGGAACGGACGCGCCGAATGCCCAAGATCACCATGTACACCACCCGTTGGTGCGGCTATTGCGTCCGCGCGAAAATCCTGCTCGAGCAGTGTGGCCTCGCCTTCGAAGAGATCAACCTCGACGACGATCCGCATTTCCGGCAGCGCCTGTTCGACCTCACGGGGGGCTGGACGGTCCCCCAGATCCTGATCGACGGCGAGCCGATCGGCGGCTACGTCGAACTCTGGCGGCTCGACAAGGAAGGAAAGCTGGCGGCCTAGCGGACCTGAACGGGCGTCCCGAGGGGCATCAGGCGGCTCAGGCGGATAATCGAAGCGTTCCGCACGCGGACGCACCCGTGCGAGACGTACCCAGGCAGGATGTGGGGCTGGTTCGTCCCGTGGATCCCGATGAAGCCGCCGCCGGGCCAGTCGGTGAGAACGGGCGAGCGGGCGCTGATCCCGATCGCGATCGGCCCGTAGACCGGCATGCTGTAGCCGGTCAAGACCTCACGCGTATAGAAGTCGCCGCGCGGCGTCGGCCAGTGGGACTGCCCGACTCCGACCCGCGTCGTGAACACCTTCCTCCCACGACGGTAGAGAGTCGCGCGAAGGGCGCTGCGGGAGATGAAGAGCCGGGTGCGAATCGTCCGGTACCGCCCCAGTGACCTTCGCGGAACCCAGCCGGTCGAGCTGTTGGGGAGAACGGCGAGACGCACTTGCACCCACGTTTGCCCGTTGCGGAACTTCCTTTGGTACAGCGTCTGGACGAGGTTCGGGAAGTATTCGGGCGTGGTCGTCTTCAGGGTGCTGAACGCACGTGCGCGACGGGACGGCCCGCGGCGAACCGAGATCCGGCGCGTGACGAAGGCCCATTTGTAGCTCTCCGCCTTGTAGTCGCTGAGGACAGCCGTCTTCGGCCAGATCTTCTTCACCGCGGGCTGGCCGGGAGGCGGAGGCGGCGGTCGGCTGCCGGCCTTGGTGACTCGGATGACGAGCGTTCGCGGCTCAGCGGCGGCCACGGGAAGGCCAGACGCAACGGCGGTGAACGTCACCCGATGCTCGCCGATCTTGGCCCTCGCCGGTGTCCATGTGTACTTCGCGCGAGCCGGGTTGCCATCTTCGGCCTTGAGCGTGCCTCCAGGCATCTGGCTGCCCCGGATCTGGACGCGAAGAATGCCGTCTCCGGACGCCTCGGCTCCCAGCAGGATCGTCAGCTGCGAGTCGACGGGCACGGCCAGCGCCGAGTTGTTCGCCGGCGTCGGCGCCGTCCAGTCGACCACCGAGGCCTGCGTCCGCTCAGGCCCCGCCTGGGCGGCGGCCGGCAGGAGCAGCGCAAGGACGAGGGCGTACGTCGACGTGTGCCGGAGAGAGATCATTCAGGAACCCGCGGGGGCGATTGCGAGGGCGCCATTGTAGCCGCAGAGCCGGACACGGCTAGTGAATTGTCACGGGCGTTCCGAGAGGCATCAGGCGGGCCAGCCGGAGGATCGCCCTGTTCGGCATCCGGATACAGCCGTGAGAAACCCGCCCCGGCAGGATCTGCGGCTGGTTCGTCCCGTGGATGCCGATGAAGCCCCCGTTCAGCCAATCGGTGAGGATCGCCGACCTGGCGTTCAAGCCGAACGCCAGTGGGCCGTAGATCGGATCCTTGAACCCGGAGAGCTTCTCCCGGACATGGAACTCGCCGGGCGGGGTCGGCCACTGAGGCTTCCCCACGCCGATGCGGGTGCGGAAGATCGCAGCCCCGCGGCGATAGAGCGTTGCGTTCAAGAGTCGGCGGTCGATCACGAGCCGAGTCGTGATCTTGCGGAAAGAGCCGAGCGCGTCGCGAGGCACCCAGCCCGTCGAGCCGTTCGGGAGCATGGGCAGCCGCACGCGCACCCAGTAGCGGCCCTTCCCGTCGACCTTGCCGCTCAACAGAAGCGCAATGTTCTGCTCGAGCTCCGGAGTCATCGCCGGCAGTCGTCCAACCACTCGCGCCGCCGAGCGAGGCTCCGCGCGTGCGCGCACCGGCTCGGAGACGTACGCCCAGCGCGAGACGCCGCCGGGGCCGCTGAGCGCGAACTCGTCGTTCGGCGCCGGCGTACCGGACCGCTGGACGTACACGACGAACGACCGTGGCTGCGCGTAGATGCGAGGCAGATTGTGTGTCTGTGCCGTAAAGGTGAGCACGTGCTCGCCCGCCTGCTGGGCCGACGGGGTCCACGTGAGGTTCCCCGTTCCGGGGGTGCTGTAGGCCGAGGTGAAGGTCGCTCCTGCGGGCAGCTTGCGGCTTCCGAGAAGCACCAGCTCTCCGGTCCGTGAGCTCGACGCCGAGAGCGCGATCGTCAGCGGCGCGCCGGCGTTGACGGTGAAGGCTGCTCCGTCTGTCGGCGTCGGTGCCTGCCAGACGAGCGCGAGCCTCGGGCCGCCCGCAGCCGAGCCGGCGCCCGCCAGCGTGAGCAGCGCAAGCACCCCGATCGCGACGCCGATCGTGCGCTTGACCCATCGCTTCCTTGTCCAGACCCCCGTCATGGCTCCTCAAAGTGTGCCGAATAGCGGACGGGGCGGCTTTTGCGGCCGCCCCGTCAGGATCGTGCTTACTGGGGCGTTACCCAGTGAAGGGTGGCCGTGCGAAGCGGCGACCCTTGGCCTTCTTCTTGGCCTTCGTAGCCTTCTTCGCCTTGGGATTGCCGTACTGGTCGCGCGAAGGCGACTTGTGCACGACGAGAACGCCGTGCGACCTAACGGCCTGCTTGGCCTTGTCGACCGCAGAATCGGTCGCCGTAGCCGCGTACCCGAGCCCGCCGACCGAGGCCAGCGCAGCCAGGACCCCTACTGCGAGCGCGCCGGCGAATGCGACGCGGAACGAACCGGCCCGCGAACGACGGCCCTCGCGGACCCGCCCCTCGAGCCGGTGCACGAGCTCGCGACTGGGCTCGGGCCGGTTGGCCCTCAGCTCGGTCTCGAGATTGGTTCGCTTATCGCGCATGAATGGAAATCCTCCCGCCTTCGATTTGTGCTTGCACCTCTACTACCGCGCTGTGCCCTCTTTCCTTACAGGCGGATCTCCTTGCTCTCCGATGGTGGCCCGGAGCCTGCCGAGCGCACGGTGCAAAGCCACTTCGACGGCATTGGTGCGGAGATTGAGCTCTTCGGCGATCTGGCGCGCGGTGAGATCGGCTCCGTAGCGGAGCGCGATCAGATCGCGATCGCGTGGCTCGAGATGGGAAACTGCGCTCGAAAGCGCGAGCCTGCGCAAAGTGTCGTCCTGCAGGTCACCCGCGTCCGCCCGGTCCGGCACCTCGATCGCGAGCTCGAGTGTCACCGGCCTGCCCTCGATCAGCCTGCGCGCGATTCCGATCAGCCACGCGAGCGGCTCGCCTTTCTGGGGATCGAAGCTTTTCTTGTAGCGAAGAGCGCGCTCGAACGTCTCGCTCGTGATGTCCTCTGCGTCGGGCCCGTCACCAATTCGATAGGCGACGTACCCGTACACCCGGCGGATCAGCGGCTCTGGATTCCGGAGGGGGTCAATTCGAAGCATTTGAGCTTCCCTCGTCGAGATTGCTGCGGTAGAGCGGGTTGAGCCGCGCCGCCTGGGCGCGCGCCCGTCGCGCCTCGGCGCCGTCGGTGACCGAGGCCAGCTCGTACCAGAGGAGCCAGTCGTGTCGGTCCTTCGCGACGGCCTTACGGAAGCTCGCGGCCGCGGAGCTCGTGTCGCCTGTGCCGAGCTGTGCCTCGCCGAGGCGTTGCCACGGCTCGGGCGACCAGCGCCACCAGCGGGAGGCCTTCCGCGCCTCGTCCTCGGCCTTCTGCCAGCGGCCGCGGTCGAGGGCGTCCTGGCTCGCCGAGAGCGCGCTGGCGCCGACGAGCCCGACGAAGGCCACGGGGACCAGGGCGAGCGCGGCGCCCACGGCGCCCCACCGGGCGGGCGGCGTGAGCCACCTGTCGTCTTCGCGTGAGGCGGCCGCCACGATTCCGATTCCGCAGGCCAGTGCAGCGATCGTGACGGCGGGCAGCTCCCAGTCCCAGTCCACGCCCGCATGGGCAAGGAAGGCGACGTAGGCCACGAGCGCCGCCGGCACGAGAGGATGGCCGCGCGCGAAGAACGCCGCGACCAGCGGCACACCCAGGGCGACAGCCAGCAGTGCAAGCCCGATCGGCCCCAGCTCCGCGAGCACCTCGAGATACAGGTTGTGCGCGTCGCGGACCTTGTGCGCAGTCTTACGGTGCACGTTCCAGTAGTGCTCCCAGCTTCCCGCTCCGGAGCCGACGACGGGGTGCTCAGCGTAGTCGTCGAGCGCGACGCGCCAGTGATCCACTCGGCCGCTGCCGGAGAAGGTGAAGAGGCGCTTGCGGAGGTCGCCGTGGTACGACGGCGACTTCGCGGCGAACGAGTCCCAACCCTTCTGGGCGATCGTTTGCGGCCCGCCGTAGCGGGCGAAGACGGCGATTGCGCCGACGACGACGACCAACATCAGGGCTCCGGCGAATGCAAGTGGCACACTCCGCGGCAAAGTGACGCGGCGCTCGACGAAGCCGAAGGCCACAGCGGCCAACGCGCTCAGCCCAGCGAGCACAAGGAGGTACAGCGCCAGGCGGTGGCCCTCGTCCGACGCGGCCGACAGCGGCGAGTCATCGCGGGTGAGAGCGTCTTGGCGTGAGGCGAGCCAGACGGCGAGGCCTGACGCAGGAACGAGAACGAGCCCCACGGCAAGAAGCTGCAGCCGCCGCGGGTCAACCGCAAACGCGGCGACGAGGCCCATTCCGAGCGCGATCCACGCTCCCCGGCTGAACGTGAAGTACGTCGTCGCCAGCAGGACTGGTAGGGCGGCTCCGGCGAGTGCGCGGACAAGCAGGGTGCTACGTGCAGCAAAGCCCAGTGCGAGAGCGGCACCCATCGCCGCGAAGAGACCCAGCGTATTCCAGTAGCCGACCGGCTCCTGCAGACGGTAGCCCGCAATCGGGTCGTAGACCCCAAGCCGGTCGGGGAAGAGCCGCGTCAACAGGCCGTAGCCCGCCGGCAGGAAGATGCCGATCAGGACGCCGCCGAGGAGCGGCTCGACGTCCACACGCCGGACGACGAGAACGAGCACGGCGGCGACGGCGACGTAGAGCAACGTTCTCTGGCCCTCGAGCACGGTCTGGTCGACGTCGTCGGACCAGAAGAGCGAGAGCCACGTCCAGGCAGACAGAAGCGCTAGGCCGCCGAGGATCGTCAGCGCGAGCGGGGCCGGCCGCGTCACCGTGCCGATCACGAGATAGGTCGCGGAGAACCACAGCGCGACCAGCGCACCCCAGCCCCACGCGGTCGGGTAGTAGCCGCCGCTGGCGAAGCTGAACACGGCGATCGACGACGCGACCCCGCCGCCGACGGCGAGGCTCCGAATCGATCGAATGCGGTGGACCGCGTTTACGGATGCTTCAGCCGCCAGGGCGTACCTCCCTTCAGAGCGTAGCTTCGCTTTCCAACAAGGCAATCCCCTGAAAACGACGCTCTGCCGTCACTGTTGGCAGTTCGGGCAGAACCAGGTGCCGCGGCCGCCGGCGCGCGTCTTCTCGATCGGCGTGCCGCAACGGAAGCAAGGCTCTCCGGCCCGACCGTAGACACGGAACTCGTGTTGCATCGAGCCCGAGCTCCCGTCCGCGTCGCGGTAGTCGCGCAGCGTCGCGCCCTGCCGGTCGATGCCGTGCCGGAGCGACCTGCGGACGCCCTGGAGCAACCGCTTGATCTCGGCGAGGTCGAGGCCGTCCGCCTGGCGAAGCGGATGAATCCGGGCCCACCAGAGGGCCTCGTCGGCGTAGATGTTGCCGACGCCTGGGAAGAGGCGCTGATCGAGCAGCACTGCTTTGATCGGAGCCCGACGCCTGCTGAGTAACGGCTGGACGGACTTCGTGAACAGCCGCCGGCCGAGTAGTTCCTCCCCCACCCGTGAGTCGAGATACGGCTCGAGCTCACCGGGCTCCAAGAGCAGCCAGGTGCCGAACCGCCGGACGTCGCGATACGCTACGTCCGACCCGTCGTCTAATCTGACAACAGCCCGCCGGTACGGGTCGTCGGGCCCGAGCCCGCCCCGGGCGTGCAGAAAGCCACCCGTCATCCGGAGGTGAACGAGGAGCACACGACCACTCTCGAAACGGACAACCAGATACTTGCCACGGCGCTCGAGGCCTGCGATTCGCTCTCCCTGGAGCTCGGCGGCGACCTCGAGCGGGTCGTACGGCCGGGTCAGTCGCGGGTCGAAGATCTCGACCCGCTCGAACGTGCGGCCGACGAGCTTCGGCTCGAGACCGACGCGGATCGTCTCGACTTCAGGTAGCTCGGGCACGGCTCAGCCGATCGTCTCGAGCACGATCGGTCGGAGAGCGGGCGGCTCGGCGACGACCGTGATGCTGTCTCGCACCTGCTGAGCCGCCCAGACCGCGGCTTCCTCGTCGCGAACGTGCACCTCGGCGAGCAGCTGGCCGGCAGACACCTCGTCGCCTCGCTTGGCGAAGCAGCGGATCCCGACGGCGTGGTCGATGACGTCGTCGGTCGTCCGGCGGCCCGCACCGAGCTCGAGAGCTGCCCGGCCGAGACCGATCGCAGAGACCTCCGCCACGTAGCCCGTCGCGTCATCGGAGGTCACCTCGCGCACGACCGGGGCGCGCGGCAGCACGTCGGGCGACGGGTCACCCCCCTGCGCCTCGATCCAGCGCTCGAAGGCCGCCAGTGCCGTGCCGTCCTCGATCGCCTGCTCTGCGAGGCGCATCCCCTCTTGCTCGTCGACGCCGAGATCGGAGAGGGCAATGAGCCGCCCGGCGGCTTGTACGGTCAACGAGTAGAGATCGGTCGCGGCGTCCTGGCCCGCGAGCGTCTGGCGTGCCTCCTCGACCTCGAGGGCGTTGCCGATTGCCCAGCCGAGCGGCTGGTCCATGTCCGTCAAGAGAGCGACAACCCGGCGACCGGCGCGCTCCCCGAGCTGTGCCATGGCCTCGGCGAGCTTTCGCGCGTCCTCGATCGATTTCATGAAGGCGCCGGCACCCACTTTGACGTCGAGCACGATTGCATCGGCTCCGGCGGCGATCTTCTTGGACATGATGCTCGCCGCGATCAGCGGGATGCTGTCCACGGTCGCCGTCACGTCGCGGAGCGCGTAGAGCCGCTTGTCGGCCGGCACGAGATCTGGCGACTGGCCGATGATGGCGAGGCCGACCTCGCGGACCTGGGCGACGAACTCCTCCTTCGAAAGCTCGACCCGGAAGCCCGGGATCGACTCGAGCTTGTCGAGCGTCCCGCCCGTGTGCCCGAGGCCGCGACCGCTCATCTTCCCGAACGGCACACCGCAAGCAGCGACGACGGGCCCGACCAGGATCGACGTCTTGTCCCCCACGCCCCCCGTCGAGTGCTTGTC
>Ga0210378_10001044_pt1 | contig 14507 bp, 14 predicted proteins | sample PLM1_60_b1redo_FD_155465 | JGI IMG/M metagenome (GOLD analysis project Ga0210378, IMG submission 155465) | Groundwater sediment microbial communities from an aquifer in East River, Colorado, USA - PLM1_60_b1 redo | ecosystem: Environmental > Terrestrial > Soil > Riparian zone | place: USA: East...
CGAGCACCGCCCCAACTTCGCCGACAGCGCTCCCGTCGTCGCCGACGTCAACGGCGACGGCGTCCCGGAGCTGATCGTGGTCGGCAACGTCTACAACTGCGGCACCGATCCCTACACCTCCCTGTACTACATGCCGTTCATCTTCAAGCTGGATCGCACGCGTTGGAGCGGCAGCGGCTTCAACTGGACCGCGATTCCGCCGCCCGGCGCTGGCAGCGCGCCCCTCTCCGAGGACTACGCCGTCATCGAGAACGTCGCTCCCAACGCGGTGGTCGCCGACCTCGACGGCAACGGCTTCATGGAGATCCTCTACTCCTCCTACGACGGCAAGGTCCACGCCTACTGGCTGGACAAGACGCAGCACGGGAGCTGGCCCTACACGGTGCCGGCGACCGGTGGCCAGGACAACTTCCGCTTCGCGAGCGAGCCCGTGGTGGCCGACCTCGACAACGACGGCCAGGCCGAGGTCGTCTTCACCTCCTGGCCCAAGAAGGTCACCGGCGGCCGCGGGCACCTCCACATCCTCAGCTCGCTCGGCGTGGAGCTCCACCGCATCCAGCTTCCGCCCGCGCTCGGCGGGGGCTACAACGGGGGCCTCGGCGCCCCCACCCTCGCCAACATCGACCCCGACGCCGATCTCGAGGTCGTCGTGGGCACGGTGGCCAGCGGCGTCGTCGCCTACGACCTCCCCAACACCGCCAGCGCGCGGGTCCTATGGGGGACGGGCCGGGGCAGCTACCAGCGCACGGGCGCCCTCATCCAACCCGGCATCAGCATCGGCAACGCCACGGTCGTGGAAGGTCACTCCGGCTCCATCAACGCCGTGTTCACCGTCACCCTCTCGGCGGTGAGCGACATGACCGTGACCGTGAGCTATGCGACCGCCAACGGCAGCGCGTCGGCGGGCGCCGACTACACCGCCGCCTCGGGCGTCCTCACCTTCACGCCCGGCACCCCCTCCCAGGCGGTCAACGTCGCCGTCCTCGGCGACTTCGCCTTCGAGCCCAACGAGACCTTCGCCCTGAACCTCTCGGCCCCCGTCAACGCCACGATCCTCGACGGCCAGGGGGTGGGCACGATCGTCGACGACGACACCGTCCCGGCGGAGCTCTCCATCACCAAGACGGACGGCCTGACCACGGCCTCTCCCGGACAGGCCATCACGTACACCATCGTGGCCCGCAACGCGGGCCCCAACCCCGTCACCGGCGCCACGGTCGCCGACATCCTGCCGGCCTCGCTCCCCGGCGCCACCTGGAACTGCGCCGGGTCGGGCGGAGGCACGTGCCCGGCGAGCGGCGCCGGCAACATCAACCACTCCGTGAACCTCCCCGTCGGAGCGATCCTCACCTACACCGTCAACGGGACCGTCAGCGCCAACGCTCAGAGCCTCAGCAACACGGCGAGCATCACGCCTCCGCCCGGCGTCGGCGACACCGACATCGCCAACAACTCCGCGACCGATCACGACACGCTCGTCTGCAACGCCGAAGTGCCCATCGTTCCCGACGGCCGGCTGGCGACGGGAGCGATCGCCGGGAGCGCCACTGCCTGGTACGGCGCCAGCCTCCACCTCGGCGGCTCCTATTCGGTCGAGTTCAAGAACGTGACGGGCACGATGGGCGCGCCCGGGTTGACGGTGTTCAAGGGCGACGATGGCTGCGCGCCGTCGAGCACGCTCACCATCCGCGACACGGCGGCGATCGACCCCGGGGCGACGGCGAACGCGGCCCGTGTGAGCTTCACCGCCTCGGGCAGCGAGCCCTTCTACCGGATTCGGCTCGTCAACTCCGCCTCGACCATGGGTTTCACCTTCAACGTGGCGGAGACGACGCTGTTCAGCCCGGCCTGGAGCACGAACGCCGGCTTCGACACCTACTACTCGTTCCGCAACACCACCGGCGCCACCCTCAACGGGACCCTCAGCCTGCTGGACACCGCGGGGGTGACGGTGGCGACGACGCCGGTGACCGTGCCGCCGGGGGGAACCGCGAGCGCCAACACGTCGACCCTGGGCGTCACGAGAAACCGGGTGGGCACGGCGCGCTTCACCCACGACGGCCCGCCGGGGGCGTTCCTGGTCGAGGCCGCCATCGCCAGCTTCAGCCTCAATCCGCCCTACGTCCAGCCGGTGAAGTTCGTCTCCGTGCGCGAAGCCAGGTAACATCGTAGCCCCCTGCCAGGGAGGCGCATCGTGGTTCGTCCATCGTCGTGGGGCAGGGTTGCGCTCGCCTCGGTCACCCTCGTCCATTTGACGTGCCGCGGGGCAGGCCCCGCCGCTCCCCGCGTGGTCCCCGCCCCGGCCGGCGACCCGGAAGCGGGCCGCACCGTCGCGGTCGGCCAGAACCTGCCCCCGGTCCCGGTGCTCCGCACCACTCCGCCCGCCCAGGTTTCGACGGGCCCGCTCCCCACGATTTCCGGCGACGCGCCGCTGGCGGTGAGGTTCAACCTCTGCCGGAGCGAGGACCCGGACGAGGAAGACAGCCTGAACTACCAGTTCCACTTCGGGGACTCCGGCCGGCCCGCGTTCGACGCCGACGGCGCCTTCGATCCCGACTTCGATCACTTCTGCCGGACCGAGCACGTGTACGAGCGGCCCGGCGCATACACGGCGACCGTGAGCGTGACCGACAAGCACCTCGACGACCAGGGCCACGAGGTCGTGGCCTTCGCTCGCCGGACGCAGAGCGTGACGATCGTGGCGGCCGTCCCCCCCTAGGCCTCACGCGGCCCGCCCAGACAAACCTGAGGAAAAGCCCATGTCGCCGCCACATCTCCGGCGGCCCCCGCCACGTACCTCACAGTGAGAAAAGGAGGAAGTCATGAAGAAAGCACTCAACGTTCTGAAGCTGTGGGTCGTGGCCGCGGTCGCCGCCTCCGCGCTGAGCGGTACGGCGAGCGCCCAGTCGCTCGTGAAGGGCTCGTTCACGCTGCCCTACGAAGTGCACTGGGGCAAGGCCGTCCTGGCCCCCGGGGCCTATACCATCACGATGGAAAGCGCGCGCGGCCCGGCGACCATTCGCACCTCGACAGGCGCCGGGCGTGCGCTCGTGCTGGCGCGCTCGGTCGACAAGTCCCTGACGGACCATCCGACCGCCCTGCTGATCTCGCAGCGCGAGAACCAGCGCATCGTGCGGTCGTTCAACTATCGTGAAGGCGACATGGTGTTCGTGTACGTGCCGTTCACCAAGGCCGAGCGCAAGCTCGCGGACAAGGTCGACGACTCGGTCGTGGTGCCCATCCTGATGGCCCAGAAGTAGGTTTCGCCGGGCCGTCTCGATGCGCCGGTCCGCAAGGACCGGCGCATCCCCTTTTTCAGGGCCCCGGAGCGGGCAGCTTCCCCCCCACCTCGAACTGGCTGCGCTCGAAGCGATGCGACGCGCGCCGGAAGACGTCCTTCTTCAGCACCTCGACGAAGCGGCGGGTGGCCACGCACCGCCACGATTCCGGCGCCGACGGCTTGCGGGCCGCGAAGGCGCGGGGAGTGAAGAGCGCCACGTTCACGCCGCCCGGCTCGCGCGCGGAGTCGAACAGGCTCACCTCCACCCCCGCCTCGCGCATCTCGCGGCCCAGGGGTTGGGACTCGGCATAGGTGACGGGCGATGAAATGGCCGCGCGGTGGGCCGCGAAGGGCGGCCGGGTGAGATCCACGCCGCGCGCCGATTCGAAGGCGGCCCGGAAGGCGGAAAGGTCGACCTCCAACGTATCGATCGCGGCCGAGGTGCCCTCGAGGAACAAAAGCCGATAGTAGGCGGCCTCGGCGAAGGCGGTCCGCGCCTCGCGGGAGCCGTACCAGACGCCGGCGTCGGCGCGGGTGCGAAGGCGCGACCCGTGCGCGAGGGGCGGATACCGGAAAGGGGTCAGCAGCAGGTAATGGAGGCCGCGCGGAGCGGCCCCGGGCTTGGACGCCTCCAGCAGGTCCTCGAGGACGCGCTGCTCGGCATCGGAGTCGACCAGCTTCCGCGTCGAGAAGAGATACTGGTCCTCGACGACGCGCCAGGCCTCGCCCCGGAGACGCCGGAGCCTAGACCTTCCCTCGCATCGCGTCCAGATACTCGACGACATCCACGAGGCCGGTGACGGTCTGAATGAGACGGGCGGGCACGCCGGAGAGGTGGGCGTTCTCGGCGTGGAGCCACTTCCGCGCCGATTCCACGTCGCCGCCCATGAGGGCGTCCAGGCTGCGGAACATGCGCATGAAGAGGACGGCCAGCTCCCCCTCCTTGGCCGAGGGGTCGAGCGGGCGATGAGCCAGGCGGGATACGGTGGCGGGGCTGAGGCCGATCACCCGGGCCAGGTCCTTCTGGGAGAGGTCGAGCAGCTCCGCCGCCCGCCGGGCGGCCCGCGTCAGCACCTCGCCCGAGGCCGCCGCGCTCGTTTCCGGGCGCACGGATCCCGCCTTCATCAATTGCAACATTAGCACCATTCAGTTGCATGTGCAACCGAGGGCCGCGCCGATCGCGAAAGTGTCACAACCCCCGGGAAGCGTCCCTGCGCTTCGTCCAAGGTGGATTCGTGGGGATGATGCGACGGAGCCTCGACGCCGCGTTGGCCCTTTGGGGCCGCGCGATGCTCCGCGTCTTCTTCCGCGAGATCCGGATCGTGGGCGTGGATCTGCTGCCGAGCGGCTCCCCCCTGCTGGTGGTCGCAAACCACGTCAACTCGCTCGTGGATCCGATGCTGATCGTGGCCTTCCTCGGCCTGCGTCCGCGCATCCTGGCGAAGAGCACGCTTTGGCGGCATCCGGTGATGGCGCCGCTGCTCGTCCTCGCCGGGGCCGTCCCCGTGTACCGCCGGCAGGATGGAATGAACACCGTCAAGAACCTCGGCACCTTCCGCCGCTGCCGGGCGGCGCTCGCCGGCGGAGGGACCGTCTTGTTGTTTCCCGAGGGAACGAGCCACAGCCACCCCTACCGTCTCCCCCTCAAGACGGGCGCCGCCCGCATCGCGCTGGAGACGGAGCAGTGCCACGGTCCCCTCGGCCTGCGGATCGTCCCCGTGGGCCTGACCTACGAAGCCAAGGGAACGTTCCGGTCGCGCGTCCTCATCCAGGTGGGAGAGCCTCTCGATCCCTCCCTGGAGGGACGCCGCTACGCGCGGGGGGGCCGCGCCGCGGTGAGAGATCTGACCCAGCGGATGGCATCGGCGCTCGACGCGGTGGCGCGCTACGGTGTCTCGCCCGCGCAACGATCGGAGGGACCCGGAGCCGGGGGGGAGGCGGGGCGCCGGGCCCTCCTCGCCGTGCCGATGGCCGTCGGGCTGGCGCTCAACTGGCTGCCCTACCGGCTCCCGGGGTGGATCGCGGGACGACTGTCCCGGCGGCCGGACGATCCCGCCACCTACAAGCTGTTGGCGGCGCTCCTGACGTTTCCCGTCGCGTGGTTGATGGAGGCGATCGCGGCCGGGACGCTCGGCGGGGCCGCCGCGGCGGTCGGCGTCGTGCTGATCGCGCCCCTCAGCGGGCTCGCGGCCTTGCGCTACTGGGAGGGGCGAGCTTAGGTCCCCGGTTCAGACACGGCGGCGGCCTCCCCGATCCGGTACAGATGAAGCGAAGCTCCCGCGGCCTTCGCGCGCCGGTGCTCCTGGCCGCGCCGATCGAGGACGTGAAGCACGAAGGCCTCGTCCTGCTGGCTGCGCCAGCTCGGGTGGTGGGCGTAGAGGACCCAGACGCGGGCTCCGCTCGGCAGGGCCCCGAGCTGAGCTTCGTAGGCGTCCCACCGGTTCGTGCCCGGGAGCTCGACGACGGGAAGGCCCGCGACGGCCGGGGCCGGCAGCCGCCGCAGGTAGTACCTGAAGACGGCCGCGGCCCTCGTGTTGAGGACGACGACGTCGCCGGGCTGGGCTTGCCGCGCCATCATCTCCACCAGCGGGCGCAGCTCGTGCAACCGGATCCCGTGAGCCGGCCGGCGCACCGCGTCGACGGCGAGCGCGAGGAGGAGGAAGCCGGCCATCACGCTTCCGACCACGCGCCGCTCGCGGTCTTCGGCCCGGGCCAGCCCACCGAGGCCGGACGCGACGAGGATCAAGGTGGCGGGGACGAGGAATAGGAGCGGGCGGCCGGCGAGCGGGTAGGAGTCGATCGAGCCGGAGGTGGGGAAGGGATAACGGCGGACGAGGCACGCCAGCAGCGTGAAGACGGCGGGTGAAACGAGCAGGGCGAGGATGCGCCGGTCGCTCCGCCACCACCGCCAGCATCCGAGGGTCAGGGCGGTGGCGGCGAGCCCCGCGAAGCGCAGCCCGGCCGGGTCGGTGAAGAAGCCGAAGAAGGTCTCGACCGGCCAGAGGAGATCGGCCGGCGATCGGGGAGGCAGGGGTGGGAAGCCCTCGGCCCAGAACTGCACGAGGAACCCCTTCGGGTCGGCGTGTCGCAAGACGAGGGCGTACTGGACGAGAAAGCTCGCGGCCCAGGCGGCCGCCACGCCCGCGAACAGGGCGGCCCGGCGGTGGTCGTGATGCCACGTGGAGAGCACCAGCGTGAGGGCGGTTCCCGCGGCCACGAAGATCGCGGGGTGCGAAAGCCAGACCCCGATGACCCCGGCTGGGACCAGGATCCACGGCGCCGTGGAGTGGCGCGGGCCGAGCGCGCGACCCGTGGCCCACAGCAGCACCAGCGCGACGAGGACGTCGGTCGAGTACTGCTTCACCTCGCTCGCGTAGTAGACGAGGGGTTGCGCGAGCGCGAACAGCGCGAGGGCCAGGAGCGATTCGGCCGCGGTCAGCCAGCGGCGGGCGACGGCATAGACGAGCCACAGCGAGGCGAGCCCCGCCAGGAGCGGCACGAGCCGGAGTGCGCGCTCACTCTCTCCGAAAGCGCCGACGGCCAGCTTCTCCAGGAGGAGGAAGCCTGCGGGCGCCGCCTGGTCGTGATCCAGCGGCTGCAACAGCCGCGCCGGTGGGCGGTCGAGGATGTTGAGGGCGAGCTTGGCCTCATCCAGCCACAGGGAGCGGTCGAGCGCGAACGGCACGATGCGCAGCGCGGCCCCCGTCGCGAGCAGCAGGGCCAGCCACCACGCCTGCGCTCGGGACACTACGGCCGCGGCGGTTCGTTCAGGGCTCGTCCCGCGCGCTCTGGTCGCGGACGGCTTCGAGCAGCTTGCCGGCCTGGACGATGGTGTCCTCCGCGATCGACACCGAGGACTGGGAGCGAGCCGCCCGCGCCTTCTCGACCGCGAGGATCATCCGGCCGACCGCAGACATGGCGAGCGCCGCCTCCTCCTGCCCGATGAGCGGCACGAGGCTGCGGTAGCGCTCGACCACCGGGTCGACCCGCCCAGACCAGTCCGTCAGGTCCGTTCCCTTGCCCATGGTCCTCTACCCGTCCTCATATCTTACGGGAATCACGCCGGGCGGGCGCCGTCGACGAGGGCGGGCAGCAGGCGCTCGACCTCGCCCCGCAACGCCACCGCCGCCAGACCGTCCAGCGGCGTGGGCTCGCGGTTGATGATGACCATGGGCGCGCCCTGCGCGGCCACCGTTTCGGGAATCGCCGCCGCCGGGTACACGACGAGCGACGAGCCGAGGACGAGCAGCAGGTCGGAGTTGCGGGCGAGGGCGAAGGCCTCCTCGAGCACCTCGGGCCGCAGGGCCTGGCCGAAAGAGATCGTCGCCGCCTTCAGCAGCCCGCCGCACGCGCCGCACGTCGGGACCTCCTCGCCCGCGAGCAGCCGATCCTGCACCTCGGCGGCCGGGCCGGTGCGCCCGCAGCCGAGGCACTCCCACCGACGGTTGGTGCCGTGCAGCTCCACCACGTTGCGACTGCCGGCCTCCTGGTGCAGCCCGTCGATGTTCTGGGTGATGACGCCGAGCAGCCGTCCCTCGGCCTCGAGACGCGCCAGTGCTCCGTGGGCCGCGTTGGGCCGCGCGTGCGCGAAGTCGGCGTAGGTCTCCTTTTTGTAGAGCCAGTAGCGCCTTCGCGCCTCCGCGCTCACCCGGAACTCCTGGATCGTGACCGGCCGGTAGCGGCTCCAGATTCCGCCCGGGCTGCGAAAGTCCGGTACTCCGGATGCGGTGCTGACGCCGGCGCCCGTGAAGGCCACCGCCTGTCGGCTGCGAGCCAGGAGGCGACGGGCGCCGTCGAGCGCTTCCATGTGTGCTAGGCTGGCCTCCCGCCGTGGGAAGCACGGGCGCTCGCCTTGAAGATTCTCATCGACGATTCGGTGCCGGAAGCGACGCGCGAGAAGATGGAGAAAATCGTGACGGCCGCCATCGGCGATCGCCCCGACTCCGACACGCTGGTCGTCTCGCTCGTCAAGCTGTCGCCGGGGCGCGGCTGGGAGCTGTTCATCAACGACCTGCAGGACCCGCCGCTCGTGGATGCCATCCAGACCGCTCTCAAGAAGGGTGGCTTCTAGGGCCCCTTTCGTCAAGTGCGCGGAGCACCTCGCGCAGGAACGCGGCGGCCTGGTCGTGGATGCCGGGGTGCTCGCTCTCCCGCGGGCCGGCCACGTTCAGCCTGGCGATCCGCTCGCGCGCGATCCAGTCCCGCACCGCCTCCGCGCGGGGTGGTGCCGTCAGGTCGACGGCCAGCGCCGGCCGGCCGAGCCGGCGGGCCAGGCGCAGCGTGAGGGCCGTGCCTCCGCGGAGGGGGCCGCGATGCAGGACGAGGGTTCCGTCCGAATCGCGCACGTTCCACTCCGTGCGCTGCGGGTACGCCGCGGAGGGCGTCTCGCGCAGGGGGTAGCGCGCGGGAATCGCCCCGTCCTCGGCGCGCCGTTCCGACGGGCACCAGCCGCCGCAGCGCCGGCCCCGTTCCAGGGCGACGTCGAGGGCCGCGCGGTCGACGCCCGTCTGCCCGCCGGAGACGATCTCCACGAGTCCCACCGCCACGGATTGGATTCTAGAATGCGATGTCCATGAGCGGGACCGCCGCCGGTCACGACGCCTTCATGCGGCGGGCCCTCGAGCAGGCCCGGCTCGCCGCGGCGGCGGGCGAGGTGCCCATCGGCGCCGTGATCGTCGTCGAGGGCCGGGTGACTGCCGAGGGCTTCAACCAGCCGATCCGCTCCGTGGATCCGACCGCCCACGCGGAGATCGTGGCGCTGCGGCAGGCCGCGGCCGCGGCGCGAAACTACCGGCTCCCCGGCGCGACCCTCTACGTGACGCTCGAGCCGTGCCTGATGTGCGTGGGAGCGATGGTGAACGCGCGGATCGCGACCGTCGTCTACGGGGCGCCCGAGCCGAAATGGGGGGCGCTGGGGTCGATCCTCGACGCGCGGCAGCTGCGGCTAAACCATCGGCTCGAGGTCGTCGGCGGGGTGCTCGAGGCCGAGGGCCGCCAGCTCGTCGTGGACTTCTTCAAATTCCGCCGCGCCGAAGACCTGAAGTAATATTGCTCGTTACGCGCTGCCGAGGTGCGCTCCCTGGGTAGTGGCCCGTAGCAGCGAGCGAGGGATTCATTCCCGAGCGAGCGACATGGGGGGGAGCGCGAATGCGCGCGGGGGGGTGCTTTGTTAGCTGAGCACCCCCCCGAAAATGACGAACGGAGAGGTACGCAAGTGGTTGAAGCGGACGGTCTCGAAAACCGTTATGCCCGAAAGGGTATCGTGGGTTCGAATCCCACCCTCTCCGCCATGTCGGGTCGCGATCTGGGGGTCTTGGGGTGTCGTGCAACCCGTAACCCGTAGCCCGCAGCAGCGGAGCGCCCGATTCATTCGGGCGCGAAGCGACAGGGGGGTCTGGGGGGGCGCTGACGCCCCGCTGGAGCGCCCCCCCAGCATTGAGGAGAGATGCGAGAGCCTGGCTGAATCGGCATGACTGGAAATCATGTGAAGGGGAAACTCTTCCGGGGGTTCGAATCCCCCTCTCTCCGCCACCTTCATCGATAGCGGATCGCGGGCGGGGCGGCACGGGCCCCGGCGCCGACCGATGCGGCCTGTGCTAGCATCCGCCAGCCCCCCCCGCGGCCTCCCGAGCCGCTGTTCCTCCGCGACGTCCGCGCCCGGGGCCAGTCTCGAAAAGGAGCACGACAATGAGTCGAAGAATGCTGCATGCCAGGCAGTTGTGTCTCGTCGCGGCATGTCTGATGGTTCCCTCGGTCATGGCCAGCGAGGTCACGGTGACCTCCAAATCCCTCCCGGCGGTCGAGGCGTTCAAGGCCGGCCGCGAGCTTTTTGACAACCTCCGCTTCGTAGAGGCGGAGACACAGTTCCGCAAGGCAATCGGACTCGATCCGGACTTTGCGCTCGCGCAGGCGTATCTGGGCGCCGTCATCCCCGGGGTGGAGGGTGAGCGCCTGCTCGATCGGGCGGCCACGCTCTCGGCCAAGCTGCCCGAGCCGGAGCGGCTCGTCATCGACAGCTTCGTGGCCACGCGGCGCGGCGAGGAGGAGAAGGCGCGGGCGGCGCAGCGCCGGCTGGCCGAGCTCGCGCCTGACGACTGGCGCGCCCAGTTCGGCTGGGGAGGCCAGCTCTCCTTCGACCGCAAGTGGAGCGAGGCCGCGGCCGCCCTGAAGAAGGCGACCGAGCTCAACCCCAAGGCCGGCCCGGCCTACAACTCGCTCGGCTACGCCGAGCTCGCCCAGGGCCACAACGACGAGGCGATCGCGGCCTTCAAGAAGTACGCGGCGGCCAACCCCACCGAGCCCAACGCACAGGACTCGCTCGGCGAGGCTTTGATTCGCGCGGGCCGCTTCGACGAGGCGGAGGCGGCGTTCAAGCAGGCCCTCAAGATCTCGCCCCGCTTCTGGAACGCATGGGAGGGCATCTCCAAGGCGCGCTTCCTCCGCGGCGACTCCGCGGGCGGGTACGAAGCGATGGCCCAGGCGCGCGCGACGGCATCGCGACCGATCGACAAGATCGGGACGCAGGTCGACGTGGCGCTCAGCCAGTTCGCGGAAGGCAAGAAGGCCGAGGCCTTGAAGACCTTCGCCCAGACGGAGAAGGACGCGCAGGCGCAGAAGGTGGACGTCCTGCACGCGTTCGTGCCCGTGAGCCGCGCCCTCATCCTCACGGACTCGGGCCAGGTCGAGGAGGCCCTCCAGGAGCTCAAGGTCGCCATGGACCGCGGCACGCAGGCGCGGCTTCCCGGCGGAGCGATGAATGCGCTTCGGCGCGCAACCCTGGTCGGGCGCATCGAGGGCGAGGCCCTGCTGGCCAGAGCCGATGAGGCCCAGAAGACGCTGGCGCTCATCGAGGCGGAGGCGAAGAAGGCGCCGGCGAACGCGCAGCTACAGTCGAACGCGCATTTCGCGCGCGGAGCGGCGGCGCTGGCGCGGGGCGATGCCAAGGCGGCGGTCCCGCACTTCGCCCGCTGCAACGACGACGACACCTACTGCCAGTGGTACCTGCTGCAGGCCCAGAAGAAGGCCGGGGACGCGGCGGGCGCGAAAGCCACGCGCGAAAAGCTGCTCGCCGCCAACCGCCGCGACGGTGTGTACCTCATCGTGCGTTCGCAGGTAGCGAAGGAGAAATGAACCTCACCCTCGAGGGGGTGAGCCTCGCGCGAGGGTTCCCCCCCGCCGGCAGATTGAGGTAGACGAGAGCCGGGGTCGCCCTCACGTGGGCCCCGGATCTCAAGCCTCCCTGGGGATGGCGCTTACTTCTTCTTCGTCTTCTTCTCGTCCTTGCGGTCCTGCTTCTGGTCCTTCGTGCGCCGTTTGCACTCCTCGAGCCGACGCTCCCGCTGATCCCTGAAGCTGTTCAGCTCGCCCTTCTGGCGGCGCTTCAGGCTCTGACAGCGATCGTGGGCCGCATCGAGTGTCGAGTGGCACTGATGGAGCGCGAGCTGCTGTCGGTCACGCAGTATCTGCTCCTCGTGATGGAGTCGCGTCTTCTCGTCCTTGCAGCGTGACTTGCCGAAGAACGGAAAGGAGAGGGCCGACGCGGGCGATGCGAGGACCGCCGCCGACACCAGGGTCAAGACCAGAGGCCCGAAATGCTTCGAAAGCATGAGTCGCCTCCCTGCCCGTGCACAGTAGCGACGTCCTCGCGGGATGGTCAATGAACGAGATCACAGAATTGCCGTAAACTGCGCCCGGATTGTCCTCCCTCACCGATCCGACGCCCGCGAAGATCGGCCGTTACGAGATCCGCCGGGAAATCGGCCGGGGCATGATGGGCGTCGTCTTCGAGGCGTTCGACCCCGCCCTCGGCCGAGCGGTCGCCCTCAAGCTGATCCACCTCGCGTTCCCCGTCACCCCGGAGGAAGCCGAGACGTTCGAGCAACGCTTCTTCACGGAGGCCCGCAGCGCGGGGCGCCTCTCCCACCCCGGGATCGTGGTCGTCCACGACGCGGGGAGAGACGCGGACACCGGAAGGCTCTTCATCGCGATGGAGTGGCTGCAGGGGCGTGCGCTCTCGCAGACGAGCCCGGAGACGCTCCTCGACTGGCGGGAAGCCCTCCGCCTCGGCGCGCGCCTGGCGGACGCATTGCACCACGCTCACTCCGCCGGCGTGATCCACCGCGACATCAAGCCGGCCAACATCATGGTCCTCGACTCCGGCGATCCGAAGATCATGGACTTCGGCATCGCCAAGGTCGAGACGGCACGGTTGAAGCTCACCGCTACGGGGCAGTCCTTCGGCACGCCCCTCTACATGTCGCCGGAACAGGCGCTCGGGCACGAGGTGGACGGCCGCACGGACCTGTTCTCCCTCGGGGCCATCCTGTACGGGCTCCTGACGGGACGGTTGGCCTTCGGCGCCGAGAGCATGATGGCCATCATCGGCAAGGTGCTCCACCAGGACCCGCCGCCGCCTTCGCAGGTCCGGCCCGAGCTTCCGGCCGACGTCGACTACCTGATCGCCCGCGCGCTGGCGAAGGCGCTCCCCGACCGCTATGCGAGGGGAGGGACGATGGCCGAAGACATCGCCGACGTCCTGGACGCTCGTCCCCCGCGCCATCGTGCCGAGTGGGGTGGGGCCCGCCCGCCGGAGGGGGCGTTGAGCGCCCCGGCCGCGGTGGGGACGCCTCGATCCGGGGGGGCGGCGGATGCCACGAGGGTGTCCTCGCCTCCGCCGCGTCCCGAGCGGACCACAACTCCGCGCGAAAGCGATACGCGGCGGAAGCGGCGGATCTCGCGCCTCGTCGTCGGTCTCATCGTCGGCGCCACCCTGCTCCTGGGCCTCATCGCCCCCGCGCTTTTCGTGGCCCGGCCGGGCCCGGCGTCCGCCCCTTCGCCCTCCGCCGAAGAGCCCGGGGAGGCGGCGGAGGCCTTGCCGTCTCCGTCGCCCTCTTCCGGCCTGGCCGGCCTGCTCTCGGCTCTCCAGGGCGAGAAGCCGGCCCAGCTCGCCATCGACTTCGAGCACGCGCTGCGCAGCGGCACGCTCAAGGTCTGGGTGGACGGCGAGCTCGTGAAGGAGGAGAAGGTGGGAGGGCGGATCACCAAGAAGGTCATCGGCATCAAGCTGCGGAAGGGCACGTTCCACGACGTGCTGGACCTGAAGCCGGGCCGGCACGAGATCCAAATCCAGGTGAGCTGGGACGACGGGGAGCGGACCAGGCGCATCAGCGGGACGTTCAGTCCGGGGACGACCCGGCGACTGGACGTGAACCTCGGCCGGCTTCTCAAGGACCTCACGCTCGAGTGGAAATAGGACCGGCCGCAGGGTTCTTAGCCGTTCACGGTTCCATGGGCCTTTCATGGTCAGCCGTATTCTCGTATTCGCCGGACCTGCTGGTGCCAGCCGATGTGATAGGGTCGTCACGTACCGGGAGTTCCCCGGGAACTCAAGCCTGTGGAGAGGCAGTAAGACTGCACGGCCCGAGAAGCCAAGGGACCGCCGGCAGCCCCGATGAAGCAGGAAGCGGTCGCGGAACGGTTGTTCATAAACCGCAGAACGGTTCCTCCTCGCGGTCGATTGAGGTAGGCTAGAGCCGGGGTCGCCCGCACGTGGGCCCCGGCCCTGCGCAACGCGAGACGCCCAACCCCGCCAGGCCCGGAAGGGAGCAACGGTCAGGCGATCCTCGGGTGTGCCGCAGGACAGCCGGGGTTCACGTCCGGTCGGCCCATTGATACGCTCCCTTCCTTATTTCCCTCTCCCCTCTGGGGAGAGGGTAGGGTGAGGGGCGGCCCTTCCCATGCCCTACCTCGTCCTCGCGCGCAAATGGCGGCCCCAGACCTTCGACGAGGTCGTGGGCCAGTCCACCGTCACCCGCACGCTCCGCAATGCGCTGGCCTCCGGCCGCGTCGGCCATGCGTTCCTGCTCTCGGGGGCGCGCGGGGTGGGCAAGACCACCACCGCCCGCATCCTGGCCAAGGCGCTCAACTGCGACAAGGGACCCACGCCCGATCCGTGCGGCGATTGCCCCTCCTGCAAGGAGATCACCGCGGGGACGAGCCTCGACGTCCAGGAGATCGACGGAGCCACCAACAACAGCGTCGACCAGGTGCGCGAGCTGCGCGAGAGCGCGCGCTACAACCCCGCGCGGGACCGCTTCCGCATCTGGATCATCGACGAGGTCCACATGCTGTCCACCGGCGCCTTCAACGCGCTGCTGAAGACGCTGGAAGAGCCGCCCCCGCGGGTGAAGTTCATCTTCGCCACCACCGCGTACCACAAGCTGCCCGA
>Ga0210378_10001045_pt1 | contig 14499 bp, 5 predicted proteins | sample PLM1_60_b1redo_FD_155465 | JGI IMG/M metagenome (GOLD analysis project Ga0210378, IMG submission 155465) | Groundwater sediment microbial communities from an aquifer in East River, Colorado, USA - PLM1_60_b1 redo | ecosystem: Environmental > Terrestrial > Soil > Riparian zone | place: USA: East...
AGGAATGGCAGCCGCGGTTCACCTTCCACGGCTTCCGCTACGCGGAGATCACCGGCTGGCCGGGGGAGCCGCGCGCCGGGGACGTGACCGCGGTCGTCTACCACTCCGACATGGAGCGCACCGGCTGATTCTCCTGCTCCGACGGGCTGCTGACCCGGCTGCACGAGAACGTGGTGTGGGGCATGCGGGGTACCAGCAGCGGCACCGCATCGCCACCGGTTTCCTCGGCACCCCGCTGATCTGCGATGCGCTGACCGGCGCCGGCGCCGTGGACGACGCCTACCAGCTGCTGCTGCAGAAGCAGTGCCCGTCCTGGCTGTACCCGGTGACGATGGGCGCGACGACGGTCTGGGAGCGCTGGGACAGCATGCTGCCGGACGGTCGCATCAACCCCGGCGAGATGACCTCGTTCAACCACTACGCGCTCGGTGCCGTTGCCGACTGGATGCACCGCGTGCTCGGCGGCCTGGCGCCCGGCGCGCCCGGCTACCGCACGCTGATCGTCGAGCCGCGGCCGGGCGGCGGCCTCACCTCGGCCACCACCGCACACCTCACCCCCTACGGCCGGGCCGAGGTCGCCTGGCGGCGGGCGGACGGCCGGCTGGTCGTCGACGTCCCCACCGGCGCCACGGCGCTCGTGACCCTCCCCGACCCGACCTGGTCGCCCGCCTGGCCGCTGCCCGAGTAATCGTCGACGCGCGCCGCCGTGCCCGAAGGGCCCGCGAGGGGCGCTTCGGGCACAGCGACGTGCAATTCGTCAGTCAGTACACGAGGCCGGGTCGTCGAAGTGGCCCGGGGTGGACGGGAACGCGGGTCCGCTGCCGTGCTGCTGCAGGTCGGCCGGGTAGACCAGGGCCAGCTCACGGAACGCGGAGGTGCCGCTGGTGGCGGCGTCGTTGACGGTCTGGCCGGCGCCCGTGCCCCAGGCCACCCTTTGCAGGAAGGTCTGGAAGTCCGGGCTGAACTGCCGGACGTCGTTGTACCCGCCGTAGGCAGCGTTGCAGTGCGTGTACAGGTTGTACGCACCCGACCAGTCCATCAACCGGTCGCCCGGGTTGGGCCCGTTTTGCGCGACGTCGCCTTGCTGCACGTCGCGATCCCAGCCGCCGTAGAGCCAGTCGGTGCCGTGGTGGTGCTGGTTGTCGGCCAGCGTCGCCGGCTGGGCCGGGATGTCGTTGGTCTTCTCGGTCATCTCGAACCACCGGCACGGGTCCACGGTGCCGCCGCCGCCCAGGGTCACCGGCCACGGGTTGTTCGTGCACGTGGTGCCCGGGGTGGCGTAGCTGCCGCGCGGGTTGAAGTCGACGACGTCGGACCCGAGGGCACCCTGCAGCGAGGACTGTGAGGTGCCGCCGACACCGCCGAAGACGTGGTCGATGAACCGGTCGTTGGTGCCCCGAGCGGTGGCATCGAACACGCCGTTGGTCAGGCAGTCCGCGGTGGTGGCGTTCTGCACCGGGTCGCAGCCCTTGCCACCCCACAGCACGTCCCCGCCGTCGTCGCCGAAGACCTGGTCGCCGGCGATGTCACCGTTGGCGAGGTCGTCGCCGAACCCGGCGTGGATGTTGTCGCCGTCCGAGCCGCCGCGGATCCGGTCGTCGCCACCCTCGGCGATGCCGTTGTGCGGCATGGCCGCCGAGCTCGGACCGCCGAGCCACACGTCGCCGTCGACGTCGTGCAGCTGGTCGATCCGCCGGTCGTAGGCCCCGAGCCGGAACCCGGTGTATGCCTCCTGCGGCACCGAGCTCAACGTGATGGTGAAGCCCCTCGCCGCCACGTCGTCGGCGTTGAGGAACTCGTTGACCACGCCGCCGCGGTCACCGAGCATGGCGTCCTCGCCGGCATTGCCGAACATGACGTCGTTGCCCAGCTCGCCGAGCATGTCGTCGTTGCCGTCGCCACCGGTCATGGTGTCGTCGCCGTCCTGGCCCCACATGCCGTCGTTGCCGGCGTCACCGAACATGACGTCGTTGCCGAACGCCCCGGCCGGCTCGCAGGTGGCCTGCGCGGTGGTGCAGAACCTGGTGGACGGCCCCGGCAGCGCCGGGTCGTGGGTGCGGGACACCGTGGCGTCCGGCGGGACCGCCCCGGTCGGGTAGCGCTGCAGGTAGACCTGCTCGGTCATCGAGCCCGGCGAGCCCAGCAGGGTGCGGACCAGGGATCCGTTGTCGCCGAGCTCGACGTCGTCGGCGCCGTCACCCTCCATGGTGTCGGTGCCAACGTCCCGGAAGCCGGCCGCCGCGCTGCCGCCGATCATGTCGTCCTGCCCGGCGACGGTGTCCACGCCCTCGAGGTCACCGACCGGGCTGGCCGCGCCCGGCCAGCCCGGGTCGGCCAGCGGGATCACCGTGGTCTCGCTGGATGCCGCGTCCAGCGCGAGGTCACCGCGCTGCACGTCGCCGCCGCCGTTGCCCTCCAGGTAGTCGGCCTGGCCATGGCCGGACATGAAGTCGCCGCCGTCCTGGCCCCACAGCACGTCCACCCCGGAGCCACCGGAGATCCGGTCGTCGCCGAACCGGTCGGCCGGCGGCGGGGTGAGCAGGCTGCCCTGACCTGGGCCGTTGCGCAGGTCGTAGCGCTGCACCAGGCGCGGGGTGATCGGCACTCCACCCGAGGTGGCCAGCCGCTGGGTGGCCCTGGTCGGCGACTGGCCGGCCGCCGGCCGCAGCACCACGCCGTTGTCGCCGGTGGCCACGTCGTCACCGGGGCCGCCGTACACCGCGTCGGCGGCGTCCAGCTGGCCGGCGGTGGCGTCGCCCGAGCCGGAGAGCGCAGTGCTGCTGCCGCCGACCAGGTCGTCGGCGCCCCCGTCACCCTCGATCCAGTCCACGCCCTGGCTGCCTTCGACGTAGTCGTCGTCGGCGTCGCCCTTGGCGCGGTCCGCGCCGGCCTGGCCGTACAGCACGTCCAGGCCGTCACCGCCGGACATCAGGTCATTGCCCGAGGTGCCGGCGGTCGGGGACAGGCCGAGGTCGAGCAGCGTCACCGAGTGCCCCGAGGCGAAACCGCGCTGCCTGGTCACCGGCGTGGTGAGGGCCGGGTCGGCCACCACGGCCAGGATCGCGTTGTCACCGGTCATCAGGTCCGGCCCGGCGTCGCCGAAGAGGAAGTCACCGGCGTCCGGGCGGCCGACCCCCGCGCTGGCCTGCTGGAAGGACCCGCCGACGATCTGGTCCTCACCGGCGTTGCCGTGCACGGTGTCGATGGCGTTGTTGCCCTCCAGGTGGTCATTGGCGTCGTTGCCGTTGATGATGTCGTTGCCCAGCCCGCCGTACGCGGTGTCCTCGTCGGCGCCGCCGTGGATGAAGTCCCCGGCGCCCGCGGTCGGGATGGTGCCGGCCAGGTCGAACGGGATGATCGGCGCGGTGGCCGTGCCGTTGTCGCCGATCAGCGTGTCGGTGCCGGCATCGCCGTAGAGGGTGTCCCCGCCGCTGTCGGCCCGCCCGGCGAACCGGGTGCCGCCGTAGAGCAGGTCGTTACCCGGACCGCCGGTTTCCCAGTCCGACTGGTCGTTGCCCTCGACGACGTCGACCTCGGTACCGCCGTACAGGAAGTCGTTGTCGTTGTTGCCGAACACGAAATCGATGCCGGCGTCGCCGTACTCGGTGTCGATGCCGCTGCCGCCCCACAGCGAGTCGCCGTCGGCGCCGCCGCGCAGCACGTCGTCGCCCTGCTGGCCGCAGCCGAGGTCGTTCGCGCCGAACAGGTCGGCCATGTCGTTGGCGCCGCCGGCCGACACGGTGTCCACGCCAGCACCGCCGAGGATGCGGTCGTTGCCGTCGAGGTTGCCCGCACCAGGCGGCCCGCTGGTGCTCTCGGCGACCGGGTCGGACGCGGCCGGGCTGCCGGCCACGCACTTCTCGGCGTCGATGCGCTTGTCGCCGAAGATCGTCGCCGGGCCGTCGCCGCCGATGATGTGGTCGTTGCCGAGGCCACCGACGAGCGTCTTGGTGTTCGGCGCCACGCCGCCCGGCAGCGGCAGCTTGGTGACCGTCCGCTTCGGGCCGAAGATGCCGTCGGTGCCCTCGACGCCGGAGACGTCGGCCGGCTCGGCGATCACGTAGTCGTCGTTCGGACCGCCGTACACCTCGTCGGTGCCGTAGCCGCCGAGCAGCACGTCGTTGTTCGCGCCGCCGCGGATGGTGTCCTTGCGGTCCGGCTGGGAGTGGCTGGTCACCAGGTCGATCCAGGTGCTGCCGAACACGTTGTCCGCGCCGAGGCCGGTGTCCACCACGTTCGGGAAGTTGGGGTCGGACTCGGTGTCGGCCGGGCCGTCCGCGTCCACCTGCATCGCCGGGTCCTCGCCGGCGGTGTAGATGGTGTCGGCGTTGGACCCGCCGGTGATCTTGTCACCGCCGTTGCCACCGACGATCGTGTTGGACTGGGCCGTCAGCGTGCCGTCGGGCGCGTCGGTGGCCACCCCGATGGTGTCCCGGCCGCCGTTGCCGAGGGCCTTGTTCGCGCCGAGGCCGAGGCCGATGGTGTCGTCGCCCTCGTTGCTGCCAGCGGCCTGGGTCGTCGGGTCCGGGATGGTCTCCCAGTCGAAGACCTCGACGTCCTTGGTGCCGCCGCCGTCCTGGGCGTTGTGGGTGATCGTGCGCGTCTTGGTGGCCGAGCCGAGCGAGGCGTCGCCGGTCACCCGGTCGTCACCGTTGCCGACCGTGATGGTGTCCTTGTGGGCACCGCCGGCCACCCAGGCCTTGGACGCCGCGCCGCCGGTGTCGCCGGTGACGATGATGTCGTCGCCGCCGTAGCCGTCCACATAGGACAGTGCACGCCCGGTGGTGATGGTGTCCCCGCCCGAGCCGCCGATGACCACCGCGTCCTTGTCGAAGACCGTCGGCGTGTTGCCGGCGTTCTGGCCGGTCTCCTTCTTGCCGTCGCCGATGAAGGTGATCACCATCGGCTTGGTGTAGACGGCGCCGGGGCTGCCGTCGCCCCTGCCGTCGATGACGACCCGCTTGAGGTTCGGGTCGAGGTACTCGCGGCGCTCGCCGAGCATCTCCAGGGCGAAGCCGTCGAAGCCGCCGTCGGAGCCGGTCAGGTCGCCCGGCTTCTGCGCATAGTGCAGCGAGATGACCTTGACGGTGTCCTCCTCGACCGACGCCGCGGTGTTGCCCCACCCGGTGCCGCGGAAGCTCTCACCGCCGAACGCCCCGGCGTACACCACCAGGGTGTCGCCGATCGTGCCGCCGAGCTTCGGCGGCGGTGGTGCGCAGTCCGGTGCCACCGAGAAGTCGAGCAGGGTGACGTCGGCCAGCGTGAAGCTGAACGACACCGAGAACGGGCCGACCCCGATCTCGATGTACACCCGCAGGAAGAGCGACAGCTGGCCGCTCACGGTGAACAGGCACAGCGGGTTGTTCAGCGCCGCGTGCAGGAACTCGCTGACCCGGAACTTGCCGTCGTCGTTCGGGTCGTTCCAGTAGAAGGCGATGGTCAGGTGCAGGCCGCCCTCGATGCCCACGGTGATGATCACCGCGCTGACCGCGGCGCCCGCGGCGATCTCGCCCTCCAGCTGGACCACCGCCGCCGGCGCGCCGCTGTCATCGACGGTCTTGAAGAACAGCCCGTCCAGCACGTCGAGCACGCCGATGTCCTGGCCGTTCTGCGCCGCCTCGACGGCCTTGCGGATGCCGTAGGTGTCCAGCCCGGCCCTGATGTGCAGGGTCACCGATGCCGAGCCGGCCAGCGTGACGAACACCGGCGGCGGGGCGTACACCGGGCCGAACGCCTGCCGCCAGCTGAAGCCCAGCGTCAGCGGGCCGGAGTCGAACTCCACCAGGGTGATGTCGCCACCCATCAGCAGGTTGAACGCCGAGCCGGGGTTGTCCAGGATCGGGAATTTGAAGCCGGACTTCTCCGCGTCGCCCTCGTCCGCGGTGACGCTGTTGCCGGAGACCCCACCGAAGATCGGGATGCCGGCGGCCGCCGGGTTGTCGTTCTTCTGGTTGAGCGCGTTCTTCACCGTCGCGCCGTTGGCCGGGGAGGTCGACTGGTACATCTTGTCCGCGGTCGTCGGCGAGTTGCTGGTGTTCAGCGCCTTCTCGCCGCTGATCACGAAGCTGCCCAGCGGCACGTAGCAGTCGTTGGACGCGCTCGGCGAGCAGGTGGGCAGCCGGTTGATGAACTCGAGGATCGCCTTGACGGTGTCGACGAAGTCGAGCTTCGGGCCGCCGACAAGGGTGCTGAACGCCTGGGCGAGCGTGACGAGCGTGACGTCGTCCCCGCCGGCCATCCGGCTCAGGTCGGACAGCACCGGTATCGGCGCGTACAGGGTGTCGATGACCGGCTGGATCGGCCCGGTGACCCGCTTCATCTCCTTGACCACGTCGCCGAGCAGGCCCTCGAAGAAGGTGCCGGCGCTGATGCCGACGTCGAGGAACGCGATGTACGGCGGCGGTGCGGCCTCCGGTGCCTGATTGTTGAACGCCCACTCGAGCTGGAAGTTCGCGCGCACGCCGGGGAACGCGGAGTCCACCACGGCCTCGACGATCCAGTCCAGGTGGAACGCGCCGGCCAGCGACACCCCGAACAGCTCGCTGATCGACTTGCTGCCCAGGTCGGCGATCGTGAGCTTGGCGTTGAGGTTCTCGTTGCAGCCCGGGTTCTCGGTGCCGAGGAAGCAACCGGCCTCGTTGGCGGTGGACTTCAGGTCGATCTGGAACGCGCCGGCGAACAGCTTCTGGCTGGGGTTGTGCCCGGCGCCGGTCGCCTTGTTGATGTTGATCTTGATGAAGGCCAGCTCGGCCACCATCGAGGCGGGCAGGTCGAAGCCGAGGCCGAGCTGCAGCTCTGGCCGTGGCAGGTTGGTCGGACCCCACGAGTCGTGGGTATTGATGAAGAACCCGTCGGTCTTGTTCAGGCCGAGCCGGAAGTGCAGCGCGAAGCCGACGTCGTAGTGGATGCCGTTGGTGCCGTCCTTGCCCTGGCGCAGCGCCAGTCCGGGGATGCCGATGTCGAGCGGGATGTCGCCGCTGATGCACGGCTTGGGCGCACCGGTGCTGTCGCAGCCGTTGGCCACCGACACGATGCCGCGCACCGCGTTGAACTCGAGGACCACGCCGTCGATGAACTCGAGCGGGCACGGGTCGAGCTTGGGCTCCTGGTTCACCGGGGTGTAGGCGGTGGTGGTGCCGCCGTGGTCGTCGTAGGTCAGCACGTTGCCGAGCTTGATCAGAAGTTTGAACTCGGTGTCGCCGGGGCCCTTGCGCAGGACCTTGTACCCGGACGCGTGGTCCGCCCCACCCCAGTTGAGGGTGTTGTAGTTCTCGCCGCCGAGGTTCAGGGCGCCGGTGGCGGAGCCGATGCCGCTCCACACGGTGTCCCCGGCGGTGCCGTCGCCGGTGCCCTGGTAGGCGACGATCCGGTACTCCCATGTGGTGGTCTCTTGGGGCGGATCGGTGACCTGGATGTGCGGGGTGACGGTCGGCGTGCCGGCCGGGTGCAGCGTCTCGGTGCAGTTGAAGTCGATGGTCAGGTCGGTGGCCGCGATGTCCACGCCGGCCAGCGCGGTGGCGAACTGGGCGTTGATGAAGTTGCGGAACTCGGTGGCGTTGGCCGGCCGGCCGCCGCCGGGGAGCTGGTTCCAGATCGAGTTGCGCAGCGTGGTGCGCATGTCGCCGATGAAGTCGGCGCCCTGCTGCAGGTCGTCGCCGATCAGCGGCAGCTTGCCCTGGAAGCTGGCGACCCGGAACGCGGTCTCGATGGCGGCCAGGTAGCCCTCGATGCCGTCGCCGAAGTTGCCGAAGTCCAGGATCGCGTTGGCGAGCTGGGTGCCGAGGTCGGGCGGCAGCTCGAACTCCTGCTTGGTGTCGTCCGGCGGTGGCAGGGTGTCGTTCAGGTCGAGCAGGTCGGCGGGGTTGGTCGAGTCGGGCACCCGCAGCGCGATCTGGCCGATCGAGACCCAGCCGTTGTCCGCGCCGGTGTTGTTCAGGTAGAGCGGCAGCTTGCCGCAGACCATGAGCGGGGTCTGCAGGCCCTCGCCGCAGTCCACGGTGCCGTTGGTGGCGTTGAAGTTGACGTCGACCGCGCCGATGAAGCTGCTGAACGACACCGGCGTGTTCGGGGCCGCACCCGGCTTGGACAGCGCCAGGCTGAGGTCCGCCTTGGCCTGCGCCTTCTCGGCCGCTGGTGCGCCCGGCGTCGGGTTACCCAGGGCGATGGACAGCGGGCCGATCACACCCTTGACCACGCCGTCGGCGAGCACCGCCCTGGCACCCACGCTGATCAGCGAGTCCTCCAGCACCTTCAGCGCGGCGCCGTCGGCCGGGCCGTCGCCGGGCGCCAGTGGGATCGCCAGGCCGACCTTGATCTGGCCGGTGACGTCGACCTGCGCCATGCCGGTGGCCTGCGCGCCGCCGAACGTGCGGTCGCTGCCGTTGATGCTGCCGAGGGACAGCCGGATCGGGGAGGCCGCCCGGTAGTCGCGGTGCCAGTCCACCTCGAGGATCAGGTTCGGCGCGCCGCTCACCTCCAGGTAGCGGAACTTCACCGCGTCGGTGCCAAGGGTGTGGTTGAGGATCTTGATCGCGTCCTGGATGTTGTCCGGGGCCAGCGCGAGCAGCTGGTCGGTCGCGTCGTCCAGCGCGGAGCGCATCGCGTACGGCGTGCCGGCGGTCGGCGTCGAGTCCCAGTTCTTGGTCATGGTGAGGGTCTTGCCGTCGTCGGAGACGTCCTTGACGATGCCGACCTGGGTGCCGATGACCACCGAGCGGCCCTCGAGGTTCTGCGGGAACAGGTTGTCGCCGCTGCGGCTGGTGTCAACCAGCGTGTTGGCGCCGTAGCTGACCCCGGTGCCGGCGTTGGACTCGTCGCTGAGCAGCAGCTCGCGTAGCGACTTGCCGAGCCCGGGGATGTCGGTGTCGAACACGCTGGAACCGGCGCCGGTGTTGGCGGCGGCGAGCTGCTTGGACAGCGTCTGCAGAGTCTTGATCAGCGCGGTGAACAGCGCCTTCGGGTCGTTGGCGTCGAAGTCGAGCCGGAAGATCTCGGACAGGTCACTGGTGTTCAGGTCCAGGCTGCCCGGGTTGGTGATGTCGGCCCACTTGGCGGTGAACTTGGTGGTGGCGCCGGCGGGCAGGAAGTTCTGCGCGTCCGGCAGCGAGACGGTGACGTCGGCGTAGGCGCGGACGTTGAGGTGCGCGTCCAGCAGCGATGCCGGGTCGTCGACCAGCTTGCGGAACAGCTCGGACAGCCGCAGGTCGTGCTGGTCGTCGCCGAGCTGTTTGAGGCCGACGGAGACCATGTTGCCGGTCGGCGTGCCGGCCGGGCAGGTGTCGCCAAGGGAGGAGTTGCAGACCTTCATGCTGCCGGTGAGCCGGACCTTGAAGAAGCCGGCGTTGGCGGTGAGGTCCACTTGTGTGTCGATCGGGAAGTCCGCGGTGAACAGCGACGAGCCGGTGCGGATCAGCACCCGGTCGGTGTTCAGCGGCAGCGACGGCACCACGGTCTGCAGCGGGCCGTCGGTGAGCGTGAACGGGCAGGGTTCGGTGTTGCCGAGGAAGCCGATGCAGTCGTTGCCGGTCCTGGGGTCCTGCAGGTCCAGCACCAGGGTCAGGGTGGCCCGGTAGGACGGGGTGACCTTGGCGAAGGTCTGGTCGGCGTTGGCGTTGAGGATGCCGTGGCCGCTGCCGTCGTCCAGGCCGTTGGCGAAGCTCACCGCGCCGACGTGCGGCTCGGCTCCGGCGATGACGTACGGCGTGGTGTTGGCCGGCTGGCCGCCGATCCAGTCGGTCTTCAGGGTGATCGTGTCGGCGGTGTTGCCGGCCACCTCGCCGGCGGAGTTGCCGGCGACCACGCGCCGCCCGAGCCACTGGTTCCCGGTCCAGCCGGCATTGCTGACGGTGAGCGTGTTGTGCCCGTACTGGGCGCCGGTGCCGGAGGCCTCGATGCTGACCGGGTCGAGGTCGACCGGGCTGGCCGGCGCGGACTTGGTCATGGTGGCCGTGAAGCTGAGCTTGCTGGACCCGGTGTCCCAGTCGAGGTTGCTCAGGTCGATGTCGGCGGCGTCCTGCAGCTTCTTCAGCAGGTCCTGCAGCGAGGTGAAGGTCGGCTTGCCGGCCTGCGCGGGGTCGGTGACGCCGGTCTGGAAGCCCTGCTGGCCGGGCGCCGGGACGGTGTTCGCCGCGAGGAACGACTTGAGCGATTCGTTGATCTTGATGGCGTCCGCCAGGGTGCCCTTCATGAACGGCAGGTCGAGGTCACCGACCAGCGGTAGCGGGCCGTTGCCGTCGGGGTCGAACTTCGACTTCTGGATCGCGGTGATGCTGGCGACGACCTGGGCCAGCCCCTCGGCGAGATCCTGCAGGCTCATGTTCTGGAACTTGCCAACGGTCGCGGCGAGGTCGGGGGCGCTCACCGTGGGAGTGCCGGTGCCGATGTCGTTCCAGTCCACCTGGACGGTCGCCGTGATGTCGGTTGGCAGGTCGGCGGGTATCCCGGCGGCCGCCGCGCCGAGGTGGAAGGTGGCGTGCACCGAGCCGCGCGAGTTGGGGTCGGTGTTGTCGATGGGCAGCGACCCCTCGGTGTCCAGGCCCACCGAGAACAGCCCCTCCAGCGCGCCCTGCGCGGCCAGCTCACCATCGTTCAGCACGGACTCGGTGAAGAAGAGCTTGCCGTCGTTGTTGGGGTCGCCCACGGTGCCGACCAGGTGCGCGTCGATGTCGACCAAGGAGTCGGTCAGCGATACCCCGAGGATGCCGATCGCGGCCTCGGCGGCGGCGTTGTCGATGCTGGCGTGCGCGTCCAGGTCCAGCCGCGGCAAGCCGCCGTTGCGGACCAGGTACACCTTGTCGTCGGAGCTGCCGGTCCATACCAGGTTCAGCTCCAGCCGGGACTTCAGCCCGACGGTGATCCCGTCGCCGACCGACAGCTCCACCTTCGGCGACGCGCTGCTTACCCGCAGATCCTGGCCGGTCACCTGCTTGTCCACGGTGACCACGATGTCGAGCTGCTTACCCGCGCCGTTGTCGGCGACCGTGGTGGCGATGTGCCCGGTGCGGCCGCCGTCGATGGTGATGTCCTTGTTCACCGCCAGCCCGCCGAAGTCCACCGCCGAGGACAGCTCGTCGGTGACCGCCTTGGCGAACAGGTCGGTGAAGCCGAGCAGCCCGCCCGGGCTCGCCGCCACCAGCGGCAGCGGATCGGCCAGCTTGCCGATCTCGCCAAGCCCCGCGGTCCAGTTGGCGAGGTTGTTGGTGCCTCCGTTGGCGCCGAGGAAGGTCAGCAGGTCGTCCACGCCGTTCTCGGCGGCCCTGGCCGGCGGCGCGGTCACCACCTGGGTGACGGCCACCATGCTGAACGCGGTCACGACCGCGAGCAGGGCGCGAAGGCCGGCGGAGACTGCGCGGTTGCGGGCTGGAAATGCGGACATGGGGCAGCCACCTCTCGGTCGGCGAAGGCCCCGACACCCCGCTTTCCAGCAGTGCGATGGGTGGATGGGTGAGCAGACGAAGGTATGTGAGGGCAGAGCAACGCCAGACGATAGGGGCACTCTTTCCGCAGCGATATAGCCGCGGACCCGTCCGTGACAAAGATCGCCTCAATGGCCCAATCGGAGCCAGACTCAGGTCACCGGGATGGACGGTGGCCCTCGGTGGTCAGTGCTTGCGGATCACACGTTCCGGTTCGCCCTGCTTCCAGACCGTGACGTCCATGTGGCCGCCACCCACCTCCACCGCTGCCGCGCCGACCACGTCGGCCGCGTAGAACCGGTCGAACCGCTGGCCCCGCAGGTCCAACCCGGTCTCCTCGAACAGGCGGCGGCGCGAGCGCAGGGTGGCCAGCATGCACAAGTTCCCGGTGGCGGCGTGGCGGCGGGCGAAGATGGCCGCGATCCGCGGTGCGGCTTCGGTGAACTCCTGCTACGTGGTCATGGTCGGAAACGTCAGCGGCCGGGCGGCGGCCTCACCTCGGCCACCACCGCACACCTCACCCCCTACGGCCGGGCCGAGGTCGCCTGGCGGCGGGCGGACGGCCGACCCGACCTGGGTGCCGCCCTGGCCGCCCGCGTGACGGGGACAGCCGAGGACTAGCGGGCGTCGCGGAACCCGTCGAGAGCGTCGACGAGGGTCTGGGTCATGCTGGTGCCGCCGTGTCCGGCGTCGTCGAGGACGACCAGGCGGCTGGCCGGCCAGGCCCGGTGCAGGTCCCACGCGGTGTCCAGGGGGCCGGAGATGTCGTAGCGGCCGTGGATGAGGACCGCGGGGATCTGCGCGATGCGGTGCATGGTGGCCGCGATCGGGGTGTCGTCGAGGAAGCAGCCGTTGCTCCAGTAGTGCGTCACCAACCGGGCGAACACCTGCTGGAAGGTGGGGTCCTGGTGGCGCAGCCAGGGTTCCCAGCCGGGCATCAGCGAGACGTGGGTGTCCTCCCAGCTGCACCACTGCTGGGCCGCGCGCGCGGTCACCGCGTGGTCGGGGCTGGCCAACAGCCGCGCGTAGGCCGCGGACAGGTCACCGTCGCGGTCCTGCTCCGGGACAGCGGCGGCGAAGGTGTCCCATTCGCGCGGGAATACCCGCCGCATGTCGCGGGTGATCCACTCGGTTTCCCGCCGGGTCCCCGAGGTGACCGCGGCCAGCACCATCGCGGCCACCCGAGCCGGGTAACGCTGGGCGTAGGCCAGGGCCAGGGTCACCCCCCAGGAGCCGCCGACCACGACCCACCGGTCGATGCCCAGATGCTGCCGCAGTCGCTCGATGTCTGCCAGCAGGTGCTCGGTGGTGTTCGTCGACAGCTCCGCCGCGGCGCTGTCGGCCAGCGGGCGGCTGCGCCCACACCCGCGCTGATCGAACAGCACAGCCCGGTACGCCGACGGGTCGAAGTTGCGGCGGTCACCCGGGCCACAGCCGGTCCCCGGACCGCCATGCAGGAACACCGCCGACGCCCCACCCGGCTCGCCCGCCGTCTCCCAGTAGATCTCGTGCCCGTCACCCACATCGAGCATGCCCGACCCGAACGGCTCGATCTCCGGGTACCGCTGCGCCACCGGCCAACACTAGACGCACCGCCACCTCAGCCGGGATCAACAGCGGCCTGCTGCAGCAACCCACTCCCGCACCGGCCAACGTACATGCGGCATTTGCGGATGTTCGTACGTGCGTTAGCGACGACGTTCTGTGGGTCCCCTGATCTCGATGGCCAGCCGGCGAGGGCGTGCCTTAGTGGGCGAGTCGGTTGGCCAGCCAGGTCAGGGAGAGCGGGTAGCGGTAGTCGATGCCGCCGTGCCCGGCGTCGAACAGCTCGAAGTACACCCGGTCAGCCGGTAGGCCTGCCTTGGCCACCTCGGCGCGGAACGCTTCGGCGCCCAGGTCCAGATACCACTCGTCGCGGGTGCCGGCGTCGATCCACACGGCCCGCAGTGACCGCACCGCGTCGGCGTAGCGGGCGACCATCCGCACCGGGTCCCAGTCCAACCAGCGTTGCCACCGTTGGGGGTGCAGCGCGCCGGACACCGGATCGAACGGCAACTCGGGCGTGCCGTCCTCGCGCGCGGAGAAGCACGCCGACACCCCGAGCAGCGTCAGCAGCGTGCCGTCGTGCTGCTTGGTGAACGCCGGGCGCGAACCGAAGTCCACCCACCAGCCCATCATGTCGTGGTCGTAGTCCCGCAGGGCACGCGCGGCCTTGCCGAACTCAGGGATGTAGCACAACTCGTAAAGACTGTCCCCGGCGTGCGTGGCCAATGCGCCGAACAGGTCCGGCCGCAACATCGGCGTGATCATCGCCCCGAAGCCGCCTGAGGATTTGCCGGTGATCGCGCGGGAGTCTCGCTCGGCGATGGTGCGATAGTGCTCGTCCACCCACGGCACGACCTCCTCGCACAGGTAGGAGTGGTACCGGCCGGTGCCCGGCGAGTCCACGAACTGCGAGCCGCCGTACGCCGTCCACGCATCGACATAGACCACGACACACCCAGGGGTGCTGCCGTCAGCGAAGACGGCATCCGCCGTCTCCACGAACGGCTGACGGAAGGCCGAGCGATTGGCCCACATCGCGACGTGTCCGGTGTAGCCCTGGATCACGTACACCGCGGGATACCGACCGGCCGAGCTGTCGTCATAGCCCGGCGGGACATACACCCACAGCGGCCGCTCGTACGGATCACCGAGTGGATTGTCCCGCAACAACCGGGAGCTGATGCTCCGCCGATCAAGCCGGCCAGCGAGTTCGACGCCCCAGGGCAGCATGCCAGCCAGTCAAGCATCCAACCCCAGGCAACCGATCAACCCCGTCCAAGGCAGCCCACCGAAACGCCACTCGCGGCAGATGAGGGCGTTGCGAGGCTCAGCCGATGCGCTCGGCCAGCGAGACGATGATCCCTTCCGGCCCCCGGACGTAGGCCATCCGCCAAGCGCCCTCGTACTCGCCGATGCCACCGACCAGTCCGTAGCCCTCGGTAGCTGCCCAATCGACAGCCGCCTGCAGGTCGTTGACCTCGAAGGCCACGTTGCGCAATCCCAGCTCGTTGGCCATGGCGGCCGGTGAGCCCGGCACGGA
>Ga0210378_10001046_pt1 | contig 14484 bp, 11 predicted proteins | sample PLM1_60_b1redo_FD_155465 | JGI IMG/M metagenome (GOLD analysis project Ga0210378, IMG submission 155465) | Groundwater sediment microbial communities from an aquifer in East River, Colorado, USA - PLM1_60_b1 redo | ecosystem: Environmental > Terrestrial > Soil > Riparian zone | place: USA: East...
GGAGCCTCGGCCACCGGCTCGGGCGGAACCTCAGCGACCACGGGCTCGGGCGGAGCTTCGACCACCGGCTCGGGCGGAGCCTCGGCCACCTCAGTGGCTGGAGCTGGGCTCGTCTCAGGTTCCTCGACCGCAGTCGACTGAACCGAGGCTTCGACAGGCTCGGCCGCCTCCTGAGCGCTCTCGACATCGGCTTCCACCAGATCCGTCGGTCGAGCGGGCTTCCTGGACCAGGGCCACAGCATGAACTTGGGCCCCTCGTCCAGCTCGTCGGAAACGGGGGAGGCGGCTTCTTGAGGGGTCAGCTGGTACATGGCTTCCTGAGCGGCTTGCGGCTCCGCAGACGTATCAGCAGCAGCAAGCGAGGACGACCTGGATTCGCCTGCGCGGGAGTCAGGTGCGGCGTCGTCGATATCCTGACCGAAGAGGTTTGTCTTCCACGACTTGAGCGACTGCTCTTCCTCGGCGGCAAGTTCGGGATCGGGTCCGGGACCCGAGCGCTTCCAGGGCCATCCCCATCCTCTACCCGTGGCAGCGGGTGGGTTAGCCTGCTGCTCGACAGGAAGCTCGGGCGCGACCTGGTCAGGGACGGGTGTCGGCGCCGCGGCAGGCTCTTTGGTGGGATCAAGTGCCCTTCCTCTCGTTTGGGCAGCCCGCCGGGCTGGCGGCACTGGAGGAGGAATAGGTGGTGGTGGTGGGGACACTGCCGCCGGCGGCGCGGCTGCTGGTTCCGGAGGAGGTTCAACCAATACCTGAGAGAGCTCTTCGGGCGTCAGGAACGAACTGGCCGAAAGACCCTCCCCCTGTCCCGGCGCATCGGGCAGTGGAGATCCACACACATCGCAGACCGGACCGGGGTCAGAGAACAGGCCACACCAGGCGCACGCAACCTGTACCTCGCTTTGAGGCATCGATCGCCTTCCCACTCCGGAGGGGGGCTCGTCGTCCCCTATGCAACAGGCTTCGGCAATCCGATGGGGTCATCTTTAGGCGGTCATTGCCCCCGCCTCGGGATTTGCTGCTGCGTCGTCGCTCCGATCGATCGAAGTCTGTCTCCGACCTATCGATCATCGTGCTTTTGGCCTCGGCCATAAGCGCGAACGACCATTTCCGTTGCAGTTGGATATTTCACGCGAGGAGAAGATGGGTAACACCTTCAATGGTTCGTGTGCGCCAGAGCTATAGGGGGAGGGGAGAAATGGCCAGGGATCTGACAATCAACCTGGAAGACCGCCCGGGCACACTCGCGAACGTGGGAGAGGTGCTCGGCAAGGCCGAGATCAACATGGAAGCGATTTGCGCCATGCCGTCCGAGGGCCGAGGTGTCGTGCACATTCTGGTCGAGGACTTCGCGGGCGCGAAACGCGCCCTGGGGGATGCCGGATTCCAGGTGGCAGGTGAGCGCGACGTGATCATGCTCACGGCCGAGAACCGACCGGGGTCCCTGGGCGAGATCGCCCAGCGACTGGCGAACGCCGGCGTCAACATCGAGCTGGTGTACGTCGCCTCGAACAGCAGGCTGATCATCGGCGTCGACGACATGGCGAAGGGCCGCGCGGCCATCTAGCGGACGACCCGCCCTGCGCGGACCCGGATCCCTTCCGCGCGCAGGCGGCGGGCTTGTTCAGCTTCGTGTCCTGGAACCAGGCGTCCCGTCGAAGTGACGACACGCCACCAGGGCAAGCCATTGCTGCGGGCCATTACCCCTCCGACCGCGCGTGCAGCCCCGGGGTGTCCGGCCTCCTCGGCGATCTCGCCATAGGTTGCCACCTCGCCTCGGTGCAGCGCGGCGACCACGCCGCGAACCCTTCGCTCGAACTCGCTCATGCGAGCCTGAGGCTACCTCGAAGAGGTGCGAGAGAATCGGGTCCATGCTGCTCGATGAAATCGCGAGAACCTCCGCCGCGGTAGGCGAGACGCCTGCCCGCCTCGAGAAGATCGATCGGCTCGCCAGCTGCCTGCGGAAGCTCCGTCCCGACGAGGTCGCCGTCGGCGTGGCGTACCTTTCGGGCGAGCTGCCCCAGGGTTCGATCGGCATTGGCTGGGCGTCCCTGCGTGACCCCCCACCGCCGAGCGGTTCCCCATCGCTCGAGCTCCTCGAGGTGGACGCCGCGTTCCAGCGCATCGCAGCATCTACGGGGCGGGGATCGCAATCGGCGCGGCGCCGTGAGATCGAGGACCTCTTCGCGCGCACGACAGAGCCCGAACGGCGGTTCCTGACGGACCTGCTACTGGGAGAGCTCCGCCAGGGGGCTCTGGAGGGTGTGATGGTCGAGGCAGTGGCCAGAGCCTCCGGTCTGCCGGCCTCTTCCGTCAGGCGCGGGGGCATGCTTGCGGGGGACCTCGGAACGGTCGCTGCCGCTGCGCTTAACGAGGGAAAGGCAGGGCTCGATCTCTTCAGGCTGACGCTCCTTCGCCCCGTCAAGCCGATGCTGGCTCAGACCGCCGATGACCTGCAGGAAGCGATGTCTCGCGTCCGGCCCGCGGCGGTCGAATGGAAGCTCGACGGCGCTCGGATTCAGGTGCATCGCCTCGGGGATGAAGTCCGAGCATTCACGCGCAACCTCGCCGACATCACGGCGCGTGTCCCGGAGGTCATCTCGGCCGTCCGACGGCTTACCCTCGAGGCGATCATCCTTGACGGTGAGGCGATAGCCCTTCGCGAGGACGGCCGCCCACACCGGTTCCAGGTCACGATGAGCCGATTCGGCTCGAAGTTGGACAGAGAGCGGGTGCGTCGGAGCGCGCCTCTCTCCCCGTTCTTCTTCGACTGCCTCCACCTGGACGGCCAGGACCTGATCGACCAGCCGGCCACCGAGAGATCCGGTGCTCTGGCGGCCCGGCTGCCAGCGGAGATGCTCGTGCCCCGGATGGTTACTGACGATCTCGAAGAAGCAAATCGTTTCCTAGGGGCGGCCTTGGAGCGCAGCCACGAAGGCGTCATGGTGAAGTCGCTCGATGCTCCGTATGAGGCTGGCAGGCGCGGGTCCAGCTGGCTCAAGGTGAAGCCCGCACACACGCTCGATCTGGTCGTGCTGGCCGCCGAATGGGGACACGGTCGTCGCAAGGGTTGGCTTTCGAACCTGCACCTGGGAGCCCGTGACCCGAAGAGCGGAGGCTTCGTGATGCTGGGGAAGACCTTCAAGGGGATGACCGACCAGATGCTCTCCTGGCAGACGAAGCGCCTGCTGGAACTCGAGACCAGCCGCGACGCTTCCACCGTGTACGTGCGACCGGAGCTCGTAGTGGAGGTCGCCTTCGACGGCGTTCAGACAAGCTCCCGCTACCCGGGAGGCCTTGCCTTGCGGTTCGCCAGAGTGAAGGGTTATCGGCCGGACAAGGGCCCTGAGGATGCCGACACGATCGAGACCTTGCGTGTGATCCACTCCAGACTCGAGAGCGTCTGACGGATGGTTGGAGCTGGCGGTGGGATTCGAACCCACGACCTGAGGATTACAAATCCTCTGCGCTACCACTGCGCCACGCCAGCACTGGCATCGTAACAGCCGTCATCCAGCGCTCAATCCTGTCCGGAAGGCCTGAGGACGTAGCCGAACAGTGCCACGGCCAGAGCCGCCGAGGCGTTGAGCGAACCAGTACGGCCGGGCATCGGGATGGACACCAGCCGGTCGCAGGTCTCGCTGACCAGACGAGACAACCCGGCTCCCTCCGACCCAACCACGAGTACGAGCGGGCGCTCTGGAGGGGGCTCGCCGAGGATGCTTTGCGGCGCTCGATGGTCCAGACCCACCACCGTGAATCCAAGGTCTTTGAGCTGCTCGAGCGTTCGGGCCAGGTTCGTGACGCGCGCCATTGGCAGATGTAGAAGGGCTCCCGCGGACGCCCTGACGGCGGAGGCCGTAAGCGGCGCCGCCCGCTTCCGCCGGATGATGAGAACGGCTGCCCCCGCCGCCTCGGCCGAGCGCGCGCACGCGCCGAGGTTCTGAGGATCCGTCACCCCATCCAGGGCGACCGCTATGGCTCCTGGTGGGTATGCCATGCTCGCCACGGCGCGGTCATCAAGTTCGCGGGCCGGCTCCACGATGGCCGCCACCCCCTGATGGTCAGTAAGACCGAGGCGATCGATCTCACGGGCCTCTACCTGCTCCATCGGGGTGCCCGCGCGGGCGGCCTCTTCGATAAGCGCGCGGAACCCTTGCGTCTCGCGCGCTCCGCGAGCGGCCAGCACACGAAGAGCCCTCCCTGACCGCAGTGCTTCCATTACGGGGCGGCGCCCACCTATTACAAAGGATCGCCTGTCCGGCCTCACCCTGCGCCGCTGGGAATCGCCAGGGCTACCGCCAGGCAGCCCACGCCGTCGCCTGTAAGACCAAGGCCCTCCGGCCGGGTCGCCTTGACCGACACGCGCTCCAACGGGATCGCAAGCGCGGCCGCCAGGTTGCGACGGATCTCCTCTCGGCGACCGGCGATGCGAGGTCTCTCGGCAACCAAAGTCAGGTCGCAACCGCGCGGGGCGAACCCAGCGTCGGCGAGAACCGATACCACCCGAGCCAGGAGATCAAGTCCAGCAATACCTTCGTACGCGGGATCAGTTTCCGGGAAATGCTCCCCGACGTCGCCCAGAGCCACCGCCCCCAGGAGGGCGTCAGCCACTGCGTGGCAGACGACGTCCCCGTCGGAGTGGCCCGCCAGGCCCGGTTCGCCTTCGAATCGCACGCCCCCAAGGTAAAGAGCCCGACCGACACCCCACTGGTGGAGGTCCACCCCGAATCCGACCCGTATTTCCGTCACGCCTTGCTCCTCACACGCTCGCCCAGAAACCATCTGGCCCGCAGCAGGTCATCCTCGGTGGTTATCTTGAAGTTCCCCGGCTCCCCTCGTACCGCCACCACCTTGAAGCCTGCCGCTTCGACCATCATCGCGTCGTCCGTCGCCTCATGTCGCGACGTTCCCGGATGTCGGTGGACGCTCCGTAAGACCGCTGCGGAGAAGGCCTGCGGTGTCTGCGCGAGTCTGAGCTCATCCCTGGGCAGGGTCTCGACGACCAGCCCATCGCGAACCCTCTTGAGGGTGTCCGGGCTCGAGACCACGGGCACCGCGCCATCGGCGGCCAATAGCCCCTCGATCACACGGTGGAACAGGTCGGGCGTGGCGAATGGCCGCGCCGCATCGTGACATACGACGACATTGGTGCCTTCGGGCAGCGCTCGAAGCCCGAGCTCGACGGATTCGCGTCGCGTCCCGCCGCCCACCCTTACGCCGAGCAAAGAGGGGGCCGGACGCAGGGACCGTAAGGTGTCCGCGGCGGCCTCTTGGTGCCCTTGCGGCACTACGAGCACTAGCCCTTCGATCTCGCTGCACGCCACGATGGTCCGAAGCGAGTGCACGAACAGGGATTCGCCGCCGAGGTCCACGAATGCCTTGGGCGAGCGCCCCAGGCGGGTTCCGGCGCCAGCAGCCAAGACCAGAGCGACCGTGCGGGGATCCGTGGACCCACTCATGCTCGGCGGAAGAGTATCTGGTCCGGCGCCCGACCGGACCGTCAGACCTCGGGATCGGGATCCGACTCGCCGGCCACCCTCCCGAAGATGAGGCGCCCCGTGGACGTCTGCAGCGCGTTCGTCACCGTTACAGTGACCGTATCGCCAAGCAGATGGTCCGCCTCCTCGACCACCACCATCGTCCCGTCGTCCAGATAACCTACGGCCTGACCCTTCTCCCGGCCACGTCGAGTCAGACGAACCGAGACGAACTGCCCTGGGACGACATCCGGCCGTAGGGCTTCGGCAAGCGCGTGGATGGAGCGGACCGGAACTTCGAGGGCCGTGGCCACCTTCGCCAGGTTCCCGTCGTTGGTCACAAGAGCCCCACCACGTGCTTTCGCCAGCCGAACCAGCTGCATGTCGACCGCCTCGGTCACATCCGTCGCGCCCTCTTCGACGAGCGTCAAGTCGACGGCCGGATCGCGCTTCAGGGCGATGAGAGTGTCCAGGGCGCGGCGCCCCCTGGTGCGGCGGTTCGCGTTGGATGAGTCCGCTACGGACTGCAGCTCCTCAAGGACCCCTCGTGTCAGAAGCAGCGTTCCGCCCAGGAATCCCAACTCGATGAGCGCCTGGAACCGGCCGTCCAGTATCGCGCTTGAGTCCAGTACGACGACCTCACCGGGGCGGGTGCCTGACGCTCGCGGCTTGACCCCGAACAGCGCGAACAGCTCGTCGCTCCTCGCTCTCCCCAGCCTGAGGCCGAAGTAGCCGAGTGTGCTGTAGAGAAAGGCCACCACGGGGAACGCGGCCCGCGATGGGAGATGGAAGAGCGGCATCGAGAGCAGCGTCGCCAGAGTCAGGCCGAAGATCAGCCCGATCCCGCCCGATAGGATCTCTGCGGCCGAGATGCGCCGGAACTCCCGCTCTAGATCGGACACGGCGGTGGCAGTTCTTCGACCGAAGGCTCCGCCCAGCACGTACCCGACGCCAGACCCGATGACGATCCCCACGAGAAGAGGCGTCGAACTGCTGTGGCCAGTGAGCTCCGCAACCTCCCATCCGGCTACGGCGAACATGACGACCATGATCAGACGCACGCCCTCCACCAGGAACCCACGGGACCCTCGGTGCGGTGGGATTGGATCGGGCGGCGTGGATCCGATCCCTTCCTTGGGCTCCGGAGGCTCGAGCAGACGAAGCGCAGGCGTAGGAGGAGATCCCGGGGTCACGAGTTCTTCAGGCTCCGCCATGTGGCTAGAGGATTCGGACCGACTGACCTTCGAGTGCTTCTTCATGCCTCGGTCGCCCGCCTCGTATGCCGCGGGTCTGGTGGGATGGGGCGGCAGGCGGTCTCCTACCAGGTTCTTCGGGCTTGGACGCTGGAGCCTTGAGGCCGCGACCCTTTGCTCAGGCCGAGTGCGCCTCTTCGAGAACCTTGTCCAGCATCGCTTCGGCCTTCTCCTCGGTGGAGTCGAAGGCGAAGGTGAGCTCGGAGATCAGGATCTGCCGTGCCTTGGCCAGCATGTGCTTCTCTCCCGCGGACAGGCCCTTCTCTTTCTCACGTACCGAGAGATTCCTGACCACCTCGGCCACCTGGTAGATGTCCCCGGAGGACAGCTTGGCCAGATTGGTCTTGTACCGGCGGCTCCAGTTGGTCGGCATGTGCGCCTCCTCCTCGCGGAGGAGATCGAACACCTTCTTGACCTCCCTCTTGGATACGACCTCGCGCAACCCAACCTCTTGTGTGTTGTCTATAGGTACCATCAGCGTAAGATCCCCATGGGCAAGGCGAAGCCTGAAATAGGTCCGCCGTTCTCCAAGGATCTCCCGCTCTACAAGGTCTTCGATAACTGCCGCGCCGTGATGTGGATAGACGACCTTGTCTCCCTGTTTGAACACAACACTCCCTCGGGTCCGCGAGTGGATCGGTGGTAGAAATCGAGAATAGCACGACCTTCTTCCTTCCCGCAACTTAAAACCGCTGGTCACAGGCCATTTCCGACCTTGGAGGTCATCTTTGGCTCCAATGCCCAACCCAGCGCCTGTCTGATGTGTGCGACACGTACCAGCTTGACGCCGTCTCCCCCGTGCTGCTCGCTGAGCCCTCCGTTGGGCAGAAAAACCGACCGGAACCCCGCGGCTCGGGCGGCCGAGAGCCTCAATTCGATCCCCGGGACCGCCCGTAGGGCTCCCGTGAGCGACACCTCGCCGACGAAGGCGGCGCCCTCGGGCGGAGGCCTGCCCGAGGCTGCCGAGGCGAGTGCGGCGGCGATAGCCAGATCCGCCCCGGGGTCCTCGAGCCTGAGTCCGCCGGAGGATGCTCCAAAGAGCTCCGAACGGATCACGCGTAGGCCTGTGGCCCGATCGGTAACAGCGGCGACGATATGGAAGCGTCGGGGATCCAGCCCGGCTACCTGCCGCCTGGGCGGGCCTTCCGATGGAACGACCAGCGACTGAATGTCTACCGCGAACGCCCTCCGCCCCGCGAGGGCGAGGGCAGTGGCGCACCCAGCCTCCGGTCCGCCCTCGCCGATGCGAGGGCCGGCGTCCCGAGCCACCAGACCGCCAGACGTCATCTCGAACCAGGCGACCTCGCCCTCAGCACCGAACCTGTTCTTGCCTCCGGAGAGGATCCGCAGCCCGGAGGTCGGATCGCCTTCGAAGGTAAGCACTTGATCGACAGCGTGCTCCAGCGTCCGCGGGCCGGCCAGGTCTCCCCCCTTCGTGACGTGACCGATTAATACGACCACGATCCCCTCGTCCTTGGCCAGAGAGATGAGGGCGTCCGCGCAGCCACGGACCTGGGCCACGCCACCTGGCAGGCCGCCCGCCTCCTCACCTCGTACGGTATGGATCGAGTCGACGACCAGTACGGCGGGTCGCTCAGCTCTTGCGGTCTCGACAACCTCACCAAGATCCCTGCCGGGAACGAACGAGATGCTCGCTCCGGCCAGCCCTAGCCGTCCGGCTCGGGCCGCCACCTGCCCGCGCGCCTCTTCACCTGATGCGAGGAGGCAGGGGTGCCCGGCGTCGGTCAAGCGCGACGCCAACTGGAGGAGAAGGGTCGACTTGCCGATACCGGGCGCCCCTGCAAGGAGGATCACCGAACCGGGCACCAGGCCGCCTCCGAGTACTCGGTCGACGTTCGGGAACCCAGTCGAGATGCGGTGCTCCTCCGAATCTGGGGCAAGGGTCAGCACCTGAGCCGGACGCACACCGCTGCCCGAATGAAGCGCGCCACCGGCGGGATGTTCGCTCACCGTGCCCCAGCTCCCGCAGGACGTGCACTTCCCCGACCATTGCGCAGTCGGCCGCTCGCAGCTAGTGCACACGAAAAGGCGCTTGACCTTGCCCACGCGCCGACTGTACCGAGGGGGTCTGACACCCCCAATGACGAACGAGCGCTAGGTCTCTTGTCCTGCGAGCTCGACCGGCGGAATGTCGGGTGGGACCAGGGCGCCTTCGAAGAAGATCTCGTCGTCCCTGACGTCGACGATGATCGTCTGTCCTGCCTTGAACTCCTTCCAAAGGAGCTTCTCGGAGAGCGGATCCTCGACCATCCGCTGGATTGTCCGGCGGAGAGGCCGGGCCCCGAGCGACGGGTCGTACCCCTTCTCGGCGAGGAGGCTCTTGGCGCTGTCGGTCAGCTCGATCTCAACGTCCTTGGCCCTCAGCTGCTCGCGAACGCGCTTCATCAGGAGGTCGACGATGTTCTTGACGTCCTCGCGAGAGAGCGAATGGAACACGATGACCTCGTCTATGCGGTTCAGGAACTCCGGCCGGAATGAGCGCTTGAGCTCCTCCGTGACCCGCTCCTTCATCTTCTCGTAGGTCATGTGCTCATCGGCCCTGGCGGCGAATCCGATGCCTGGCCCCTTCTGAATGTCCCTGGTGCCCAAGTTCGAGGTCATGATGATCACGGTGTTCTTGAAGTCGACGGTATGACCCTGGGCGTCCGTTAGATGACCATCCTCGAGGATCTGAAGCAGCGTGTTGAACACATCGGGGTGCGCCTTCTCGATCTCGTCGAACAGCACGACTGAGAAGGGCTTGCGCCTAACCGCCTCGGTGAGCTGTCCGCCCTCCTCATAGCCGACATAGCCCGGCGGCGAGCCGATCAGACGCGAGACCGTGTGCTTCTCCATGTACTCGGACATGTCGAGCTGAACCAGCGAGTCCTCGTCGCCGAACAGAAACTCGGCCAGTGCCTTCGACAGCTCGGTCTTGCCGACGCCGGAGGGCCCGAGGAAGATGAACGAGCCGGACGGACGCTTGGGGTCCTTCAGGCCGGCCCGGGTCCGGCGGATCGCCTTCGACACCGCAGTCACGGCCTCCGACTGGTCGACGATGCGCCGGTGCAGCTCGTCCTCCATCCGGAGCAGCTTCTCCGTCTCCTCCTCGGTCAGCTTGAACACCGGGATGCCGGTCCACGCCGAAAGGACCTCGGCGATCTCTTCCTCGTCGACCTCGGACAGGATGTCCATCTCGCCGGATTTCCATTCCCGCTCCCGTGAGGCCTTCTCCTCCAGGAGCCGGCGCTCCTCATCGCGGAGTCGAGCGGCCTTTTCGAAATCCTGCGCGTCTATCGCGGACTCCTTGCGCATCCGGACCTCGGCGATCCGCTCGTCCATCTCGCGGACGGAGGGGGGCGCGGTCATCCGGCGGATTCGCATCCTGGAGCCGGCCTCGTCGATGAGGTCTATGGCCTTGTCGGGCAGGAACCGATCGCTGATGTAGCGGTCGGACAGGTTGGCGGCGGCAACAAGAGCGTCGTCGGTGAACGAGACGCGATGGTGGGCCTCGTAGCGGTCCCTGAGGCCCTTGAGGATGTCGATCGTATGGGCTACGGTCGGCTGCTCCACGTAGATGGGCTGGAACCGGCGCTCCAGCGCGGCGTCCTTCTCCAGGTGCTTGCGGTATTCGTCGCGGGTAGTCGCGCCGATCGTCTGGAGCTCGCCACGAGCCAGCATTGGCTTCAGGATGGAGGCCGCGTCGATGGCGCCTTCCGCAGCCCCAGCTCCAACCAGCGTATGGAGCTCGTCGATGAAGAGGACTATGTCTCCCCGGGTCTTGATCTCCTTGAGGACCTTCTTCAGGCGCTCCTCGAAGTCACCGCGGTACCGGGAACCCGCGACGAGGGCGCCCAGGTCGAGCGTGTAGATCTGCTTTCCCTTGAGTGTCTCAGGAACGTCGCCCTTGACGATCTTGGTGGCCAGGCCCTCCACGATGGCGGTTTTCCCCACCCCCGGCTCGCCGATCAGGACCGGGTTGTTCTTCGTCCGACGAGAGAGAACCTGCATGACCCGTTCGATCTCCTTCTCCCGGCCGATCACCGGGTCGAGCTTGGACTCCCGAGCGGCCTGCGTGAGATTCCGGCCGAACTGGTCAAGGACCATCGAGCCCTGAGGCGCTTGCTCTCCGGGTTGGCCTTCGCCCTTTCCACCCGTGTAGCCGGAAAGGAGCTGGATGACCTGCTGGCGCACGCGGTTCAGGTCGGCACCGAGCTTCTGAAGGACCTGCGCCGCGACACCCTCGCCCTCCCGGATCAGGCCCAGCAGGATGTGCTCCGTACCGATGTAGTTGTGGCCAAGCTGCAGGGCCTCCCTGAGCGAGAGCTCCAGGACCTTCTTGGCGCGGGGTGTGAATGGGATGTGCCCGGTCGGGGCGGACTGCCCTTGCCCGATTATGTCCTCCACCTGGGACCGGACCGCCTCCAGCGAAATCCCCAGAGATTCCAGAGCCTTGGCGGCAACGCCTTCGCCCTCGTGTATCAAACCGAGCAAGATGTGCTCGGTGCCGATGTAGTTGTGATTGAGCATCCTCGCCTCTTCCTGGGCGAGGACCACCACCCGGCGCGCGCGGTCCGTGAATCGTTCAAACATGTCGCATCCTCCGGACCGACCCGCCGGCCCGTGTCACGTCGGCGATGCCCCGGGGCTCACCGGACCACGTCCTCCCCTCGGGGCGAAAGAAGCGCCCTGGCGGCGCTTGCCGCGCCAGGAGCGCCTCCACCGCGATTATACCCGCGGCGTGCGACGAAACTCCTACTGGGGAATTCGTCGTCCAATTCACCGGAACCCTTCCCTTCTCCTGGTACGCCTCGTCGGCGACCCTCGGTTCCTACAACATGTTATTCGGGCGGAGCGTTCCCGGGGATTAGCCGAACAGCCAGGAGTAGGGCATCGGCTTTCGAAATCACGCTCGAGGACGGCAGGCCGGTTCCCTAGTGGAGCGGGTCTTCGGGCCCTGTGACGATTCCGTAGCGAGACTGCCAGTACTCGGGGCCGGGTTGGTTCAGACGCCAGAACGGGAAGAAGACGCGCCGGTCCCGATCCAAGATGTTATCCCGCTCCCCGTCGTACGTGAAGGTTCGCATAACCGGACGCCAGGGCTCCGACCCGGCGATCTGCCAAGGATCCAGTCGCTCCTTCGGCCCGGCCACGGCGAACAGCCCCAGCTGATCGCGAGGCAGGAAAATGTGGTCGTCGGGCCCCAGATCCACGGGAAAGCTCGAGTGGGTGCGATCGAGGATGGACTCCAGGGCCGCCGTCAGCCTGCGCCCCCCAGCTCCCTCGGTGGCCTTGAGGGAGTCGACCAGGATCCGCACCGCGTCGTACCCCTCCTGTTCGAACCCTTGGGGAGGACGACCGAAGAAGGATTCGAGCCTTTCGCGGAAGGCCCCGACGCGGCGAATAGGCTCCGCCCAACCCGCCCACGTGTACGTGTAACAGGCCGTCACCCCAGATTCCGGCGCCACCAGTCCCGCGCCGGGTGCCAGAAGGGAAGCCGGGCCCGAGATGCCGGGCCCACGGCCAGGCGAAGCCCCCTCGATATAGTTGACCAGATCGAGCACTTCCACCGGCGGCCCGAACGCGATGGCCCAGTCCGCGTCGCCCGCGCGTGAGATGCCCGAGGGGTCATCGACGAAGCCGGCGGTAAGTGTCCCGCCCCAGTACTTGAGCGCAGAGGCGGTGGCAGCCTTCGCGGCCTCAGCTTCGGGCCCGGTTCCAACGAAGACCACGTCATGTGCCATCCGGTCCGTGACGACGTAGCGCGCTATCGCATGGATCTGCCAGGACCAGGGGATCGTGGTCTGGAAGACCTGACGGAACATCTCCTGGCTCGTGTACAGATCGCCTTCGAGGAGAACGACCGGCGTTCCGGTCTCCGCGAACTGAGTCTGAAGGGGCGTCAGGGCGGTACCGGCACCCACGTAAAGGATTGCGGTCGAGGCCCGGGACAGGATGTCGCCGATGATCCGCGTGGCTTCATCCGCGTCGTCTCGGTCGTCCCGGTAGGCAAGAACGATCGGCCGCCCTCCCACTCCTCCGGCCGCGTTCACGTCCTCCACGGCCAGCTGCATCCCGTTCAGGTACGTGCTCTCGTCCGAGACTTGGGTCCCGATTCCCTTGCTGATGGGGGCCACCACGTCCAGAAAGATCGGCTCCACCCCAGACGGAGGGCTCGAGGTCGTAGGGATTGACGAAGGCGTCGGAGACGGACCCGGCTGCCCTCCGCCCGGGCAGGCGGCGGCCAACAGCGCGAGCGCAAAGCCAATGGCTGTCGACATCCGATGCACTTCTCAGAGATACCACGCAGCCAGGGGTCCATGTTGTTCGAATCTCAGGGTTACCGGGACTCAGGCCGGAGGTGGGGGAAGAGGATCACGTCGCGGATGGAAGACACGTCGGCCAAGACCACCAGGATCCGGTCCACACCGAAGCCGAATCCTCCTGCGGGAGGCATGCCGTGTTCCAGCGCCTCCACGAAGTCCTCGTCGTAAGGGTGAGCCTCCTGGTCTCCGGCCGCCCTCGCCTGGCGCTGGAGCTCGAAGCGAGATCTCTGCTCGTCCGGGTCGGTCAGCTCCGAGTAGATAGGCGCCATCTCGACCCCGGCGATGACCAGGTCGGCGTGCTCAGTGAAGCCGGGCGTCGAGCGATGAGTCCGGGCGAGCGGCGAGACCTCCGTGGGTAGGTCCATGACGAAGGTGGGCTGGAAGAGATTCGGCTCGACCAACTTCTCGTAGAGCTCGTGAAGGACCTTGCCCGGAGGCCATGCGGGATCCATGTGGACGCCACGGGCCATGCCAGCCTGGCGCAGCGCGCCGGGGTCATCCAGCGATGCCGGCCGGCCGATGACCTCACCCACCAGAGCGTCCAGACGAACCCTACGGAAGGGCGACTCCAGGTCCATCGCCCGTCCTTGGTAGTCGAACTGAAGCGAGCCGCGGACGGCCCTGGCGGACTCCCGGACTAGGTCCTCGACCAGGCCCATCATCTGGTCGTAGTCCGCGTAGGCCTGATAGACCTCGAGCATCGTGAACTCGGGGTTGTACTTGGGCGAGATGCCCTCGTTGCGGAAGTTCCGCCCGATCTCGTAGACGCGCTCGACCCCTCCCACTAGTAGCCGCTTCAGATAAAGCTCTGGAGCGATCCGCAGGTAGAGAGGGATGTCAAGGGCCAGGTGATGCGTGACGAAGGGCCTGGCGACGGCACCCCCCGGGACCGGATGAAGCGCGGGGGTTTCGACCTCCACAAACCCGCGCTCGTCCAGGACGCGGCGCAGCGAGGCCAAAACGGCCGCGCGGGCGGTCACTACCTTCCGGCTCTCCGGGTTCGACGCGAACTCCAGATATCGCCTGCGGGCCCGCGCTTCGGCGTCACGGAGGCCATGCCATTTCTCAGGCATGGGCCGGAGAGCCTTGGTGAGCAGCGTGAGCCGCTCGACCTTGATGGAGAGCTCCCCGCGCTTGGTCTTCACGATCCCGCCCTCCGCACCCACGATGTCGCCCAGGTCAAGTAGGTCGAGCACGTCGTAGACAGGACCCATACCGGCCGCAGTCATGAACAGCTGGATGTCGCCGGTGCCGTCCCGGAGAGTGGCGAAGGAGAGCTTCCCCTGCCGCCGGAGGAGCACTATGCGGCCGGCGACGGCGCGGCTCTGTCCTGTCTCTTCTCCGGGGCCGATCCCTCCGAACAGATCGTGCAACTCCGACGCATGAGCGGTCGGCGCGAAGCCGAGGGCGAAGGGCTCGATCCCCCGA
>Ga0210378_10001047_pt1 | contig 14478 bp, 14 predicted proteins | sample PLM1_60_b1redo_FD_155465 | JGI IMG/M metagenome (GOLD analysis project Ga0210378, IMG submission 155465) | Groundwater sediment microbial communities from an aquifer in East River, Colorado, USA - PLM1_60_b1 redo | ecosystem: Environmental > Terrestrial > Soil > Riparian zone | place: USA: East...
TCGAGCTGTTCGCCACGTACCTGGCGCAGGACGGCGCAGACCTGTCGGAGCTCGAGCCGACGTTCTTCCGCCTCTACCAGCTGTCGCGCGCCGAGCCGCGCAAGACGTTCTTCGTCGACGGCGGCGTCCTCGACAACCGTCCGTTCGGGCACGCGATCCGCGCGGTCAAGCGCAGGCCGGCCGAGTCAGAGGTCGACCGGCGCCTCCTCTACCTCGAGCCGGACCCCGCGAAGCCGGGCCCGCTGCCGCCCGGCAAGTCGCCGTCACCGCTGGCGACCGTCCTCGGCACCGTCTCCGGGATTCCGAAGAAGGAGCCGATCCTGGACGAGATCATCGAGGTCTCGCGCCATAACGAGCGTGTCCGCCGCATCCGCGACATCATCGAGATGACCTTCGATCCGATCGCTCAGCGGGTCGAGGACACCGTGGGCGGCGACCTCGGCTGGCTCGCGGACAGCTCGGCGCCCGACGAGGTCGGCCGCTGGCGCGATCGCATCAACGACGAGGCGAAGAGCGCGGCGGGGCTCGCCTACGTGACCTACATCCGCAGCAAGGTCAGCGGGGTCGTCGACCGCTACGCGCGCACGATCTGCCGGCTCTCCAACTACCCGGAGGACTGCAACCAGGCGGCGTTCGTCCGCAGCGTGCTCCGCATCTGGGCCGAGGGGCGGCTGTTCACCGAGCGGGGTGGCAGGGCTCACGCGGCCGAGGACCAGGTCGAGTTCCTGCGGCGGTTCGACCTCGACTACGGTGCGCGCCGCCTCCGCTTCGTGATCGACGGGCTCAGCTGGTGGTACCCCAAGGCCGGCACGGACGGCGTTCCCGCGCGGGCCGAGCTGAATCAGGGCAAGAAGGCGCTCTACGACGCCCGGGAGGTCCTCCTCCAGGCGATGGAGGGCAAGCACGTGCCGACCGACCTGACGGACGAGGTGCTCGCGTGCTTCGCCCAGGATCCGATCGACGAGTGGGTCTACGAGCAGGGTCTCGGGCCTGAGGAGTACGCGGAGGAGCACGCAAGCGAGCTCGCGCTGATCGAGGACGAGCTCGGCAAGGGTCTCGAGAAGGCGCTCAGCGGGTTCAGCGAGTCGCTCTTCGACCGGGTGCGCGCCGTCGCGCAGAGCTGGGCGCCGGAGCGGCGCAAGGACCTCCTCGTCCGCTACCTAGGCTTCCCGTTTTGGGACATCCTCCTGTATCCGATTCAGGCGGTCAGCGACGCGGGCGAGCGCGACGCGATCCAGATCGTGCGCATGAGCCCGCTGGACGCGACACTGCTCGAACAGCCCGACGCGGAGGAGCCCAAGCTCGCGGGGGTCTCGGTCATGCACTTCGGCGCCTTCTTCAACCGGACCGGGCGCGAGAACGACTATCTCTGGGGCCGGCTCGACGGCGCCGAGCGCCTGATCGGGATCCTGCTCGGGGACGGCCACTCCGAGGAAGAGCGCACGAAGTGGTGCCGGAAGGCGTTTGCCGCGATCGCCGAGGAGGAGGGCGACGTGCTGACGAAAGCGGCCCCGCTCCTCGAGAAGGCGCGGAGCTTCTGATGGCGTCGTCCGGCCCGGGGCCCGGCTACGGCCTGCCGCCCGCCGACACCGGCAACTTCCTGCTCAACGGGATCAGCAGGGTGCTGCTGATCCTGATTCGCATGGAGCGCCGCATCGACCCGTTCATCCGCCCTGCGTTCAACTGGTTCCTCCGGGACTGGGTCGCTTCGCTGGTGACCGCGATCAAGAACGTGCAGCGGAGGAACGAGGAACGCCTTCAGCTGGCCGAGGAGCGGGCGCAGCCGGACGAGGAGGCGCACCTCGACGAGATCATCGAGACGTTCAAGGCGCAGATGCGCGGGCTCTGGAACCCGGGGCACTTCGAGCGCGGCGGGAACACGAAGACGCACGGCATCGTGCGCGCCGAGTTCGTCGTCCGCGACGACCTGCCGGAGCACATGCGGCGCGGGATCTTCGCCGAGCCGCGCACCTACCGAGCCTGGGTGCGCTTCTCCGGGCCGGGGCCGTACATCACGCCGGACATCGACGACGTCGGGTTCATGAGCATGAGCATCAAGCTGCTGGGCGTCCCCGGGCCGAAGCTCCTGGAGGACGAGCAGGGGACGCAGGACCTGCTCGGAGTCTCGACGCCGACCTTCGTCACGCCACACACCAAGGCGAACGCGCGGCTCCAGGAGTGGAGCCTCAAGAACGCGCCGGTCTTCTACTTCATGAACCCGCGCCGGCCGCACATCCTCGACTCGATCATGCAGCTCCTCTGGACGAAGACCCAGTCGAGCCCGCTCGAGAGCGAGTACTTCAGCTGCGTTCCGTACCTGCTCGGGGAGGGACAGGCGATGCAGTACTCGTTCCGTACGCGGCTCAAGACGAGGACCCGGGTGCCGCGGTTGCCTCTGCGGCCGCCGGACAACTACCTGCGCGACGCGATGGTCGCAACGCTCGCCAAGGAGGACGTCGAGTTCGACATCCTGCTCCAGGTGCAGACCGACCCGTTCAAGATGCCGATCGAGAACAACGCGGTGCTGTGGCCGACTCAGCTCTCGCCTCGTGTGCCGGCCGCGGTGCTGCGGATCCCGAAGCAGACATTCGACTCGCCGCAGCAGCTCGCCTTCGCGCGTGTCCTCTCGTACAACCCGTGGCACTCGATCCCGGAGCACCGGCCGCTGGGGAACCAGAGCCGGGCCCGGAAGCGCATGTACTACGAGCTGTCACAGCTGCGACAGCAGATGAACGGGGTCGAGCACTACGAGCCGACCGGGGACGAGGTGTTCTGATGAAGGTGATCGTCGGGATGACGACCTCGCTCGACGGGTTCGTTGCCGACGAGAGCGGTAGCGCCAGTCCTCTCTATCCGGACCTTGCGGCCCTGCGCGGCACCGACTTCATGGACGCCCTGATCGAGGAGACCGGTGCAGTCCTCATGGGCAAGAGGGCGTTCGAGATGGGGGATCCGGACTCGTACGTCGGCAACTACGAGTTCCAGGTGCCCATCTTCGTGTTGACCCATGAACCACCGCGCGTTGCGCCGAAGCAGGACGAGCACCTGACCTTCACGTTCGTGACCGACGGGATCGAGTCAGCGGTTGCGCAGGCGATCGCGGCCGCGGGGGACAAGGCGGTTCAGGTCGTTGGTGGTGTCGACGTGGCGCGACAGCTGCTGCGTGCGGGGATGGTCGACGAGCTTCGCCTGGACGTGATGCCGGTGCTACTCGGCGCGGGCCTGCGGTTCCTCGACGACGGTCTCGAGGGGGTCGAACTGGAGAAGATCGGCGTGCAGGAGATCGGCGCGAGAACCAGCCTCACCTTCCGCGTCAAGAAGTAGCCGTGGATCCAAAGATGAAGCGGAGCGCTTCTTGTCCGGCTTCTTCGGTGTCGACGGTCATTACGACCCCGTCCCCGGCTTCCACGACGCCAAAGCGAAGGAACGAGCAGCACTCTTGCTCGGCCGCAGCGAGCGAAAGAACGCGCTCCGCGAGGTTGGAACGAAATCGGAAGCGCATGCCGGTCGGCGACTCCTCGCGGGACTCGGCGACGGCAAGCAGAGATTTCCATTCGTTCAGCCGCTCGCGTTGCCCGCCGGCGGACAGAGAGCAGGCGATGACGGGAAGACTGGTTCGCACGGTTTGATCATGCCCAGCGCGTCAAGGCCGGACTCAAGTAACACTGTGTTACTTGGATTGGCGCTGCGCGAAGAAGCCCCTGGTTGAGTCAAATCGAGTCAAGGCCGAATCCAAGTAACACTGTGTTACTTGGGTTGCTGCGCCTCTAGGCCCGGCGGCTGGCGAGTAGCGCGAGCGCGAGGTTGACCGCCGAGATCGTGGTCGCCGTCTTTGCGGCCTTCGGCGGCAGCGCGCCCGACTGGAGCGCCGCCCACGCCGAGATCGTGTCGGAGGCATGGATCAGCGGAGCCTGCCGCACCGCGTGGCGCCGCACGTCTGGATCGCGCGACAGCAGGTCGACGCCGATCAGGATCGTCCGGATCCCGAACATGCGGAACGGATAGGCCATCGGCGCGGCCGCCTCCTCGACGTCGAGCCGCGTCGACAGCATGCTGGGCGCAAACAGCCCCGCCGTGCCGTTGAAGATCCGGATGCCCGCGAGCGTGACGCGGGCGACATCGCTCAGCATCACCCCGCCTCGACGCGCGCCCAGGGAGCGAACGGGTTCTTGACGCCGCGGAGGGCGGGCTCGAGCTCGGGGAAGTGGCGCAGCAACACGGTGCGCATCGAACTGTCCTCGACCCAGTCGAGCCCGGCCTGGGTGTACACCTCGGGCCGGTAGTCGCGCGTGAAGAACCGGTCGCTCTTCAGGCGGCGCGACGCCATCAGGATGAAGACGCGGAACGCCGTGTCGCTGAACCCGAACCCCTTCGGCTTCGGCTCCGCGTACATGCCGACCATCAGGTCGACGCGCTCGACGTCGCCGTAGACCTGCCGCAACTGCTCGGCCCACTCCGGGTTGTCCGTCATCTCCTCGAAGCTCTCGACGGCCGGCAGGTGAAAGAGCCGGCGGAACTGGTTGTAGCGCGGGACGCCGCGCTCACGCGAGCGGAGGATGTCGATCGCGGCGAGGTCGATCAGTGAGCCGTCGGGCCGGTCGAAGTGCTGGAGGAACTTCGGGAAGTTGTGGAGCGTGATCGCGCCGGGGTGCATCGTCCCGAACGAGTAGAGGAGGTCCGGCATCGACAGCTCGGAGAGCATCCCGCGCACCTGCAGCGCTCCGAGGTCGGGCAGCGTCGCGGCGCGGAGCTCGCGATCGTCCTCGAGCGAGCGGAAGCTGAAGTCGTCCGGGATCAGCGGGTGCATGCGGTAGACCGCGACGAACTCCTCGGTCAACGAGTACGGCACGCCGTGGTGGTTGGTCTCCGAGCCTGGGATGCCGCGCATGACGTCGTTCGAGGTGCGCCTGCCGAGCAGCTTGTCGAGCCGCTCGCCCTCGAGGCCCCACCAGTTGGCGCGGAGCGCGAGCACCGTCGTCGGGTGGGCGATGACCGCCGGCGTCCAGTCGACGGTGTGGATCTTCGCCATCAGCGCCGAGTTGACGAGACGGGCCTTGTCGTAGAGATCCTGGTCGTCGAGCTCGGGGTGCTGCGCGTGCAGGTTGTCGCAGATCGCGTTGTGCTCGCGCATGAACAGCGAGTGGAGCAGTGCCAGGCCGACCCAGAAGTTGCCCGCGACGCCCGTCAGGTCGATGTGCGCCTCGAGCTCGGCCGGCGGCAGCCCCGTGTCGTCGATCTTCAGCTTGCCGTGGGTATGCGAGCGGAGCGCCTCCGCGAAAGCAGGGTCGCTCCCGTAGATCTGCGAGCCGTCCCACCAGTGGCTGTCGTCGGTGAGGAAGATTGCTGGCCCGTCCGGGTCGGCGCTCGGGTCGGTCCGCGTGCGCTGAACCTTCATCGGGTGATCCGGCCACGGGTCGTCGTCGGCGACCTCGATCTCCCACGGATCCTTCGGGTCGCCCTTGCCATGACTGAACCAGTCGTGCACCTCGAACTGGATCCACGCCCCGGCGAGCAGGTTGAGCGTCGTCGCCGGCTGGAACTCGTCGCGCGTCAGGAGCTCCCGGCTGATCAGGCGCGGGTTCGGGTCGAGGATCCCCTCTGGCGATTCGGCCTTCGTGTACCGGAGCGGGACGTTACGGCCGAACCGACTGCCCTTCGTACCCATCAGCGGATCGTCGAGGTCGTTGTACGAGCCGTCGATCGTACGGGCGGTGAGATGGTGCTCGTCGGTCGGCGCCGAGCCGTTGGTCTTGCCCCGGCCGGTGTCGTAGAGGTTCTGCTCGCGCAGCCGGTCGCGGAGACCGATCAGCGCCAGCAGGCCGACCGGCATCGGCAAGCGGTGCCACCCGATCCGCTTGTCGACCCTCTCGGAGAGGCCGCCGAAGAGTGACGAGAACCGCGAGCCTGGCATCGAACGCTCCTTTCGCTGACGGTGAGCGAACTACCCCGCTGGCCGCGGACGGGCAACGCGATGTAACCATTCTCCGCCGAACGCGTCAACGAGACGCCGACAATGTTAGGTTCGCGGGGCGGCCGGACCCCCCACTGCTGCCGAAGGGAGCGAAACATGGCAGTCGTAGTCGATGTGCCGCAGCTACTCGAAATGTCACCGGATGAGCTCGCCGCGCTCTTCCGCAGCAGTCCCGCCGGCGAGATCCCGGTCGGGAAGATGCACGGCTCGGTCCTGGTCGCTCCGGGCACGGAGATCGCTGGGCCGGTCAAGGGGTTCGCCAAGCTCCTCGTCTGGCAGGGCAAGGTCTTCGACCCTGCGAAGGGCGACCTGCGCAACCTCATCCTGCCCTTCGGGATCAAGGCCGTTCGAGCCAAGGTCTACAAGGACGCGAGCTGGTTCGACCAGAAGGAGACGATCGTCCTCGACTACTCGACGACGTCGTTCGTGGCGAGGAAGATCAGAGACGAGATCCGCGAGGTCTCGCCCCGTACCTACCTCGGGCTCGTCTTCTGGGGGCGCGAGATGATCCTGCACTTCGCGCTGACGCAGCCGAGCTGAGGCCGACGGACCGGTGCCGCATCAGGTCGCACTGACGCTCGCCGCAAACGTCCCGTCGGACAAGGTCGAGAGCCTGAAGCAACTGCTCGAGTCGATGGGCGACGGGGTCGCGAACGGCTCCGTGATCGACTTCGGCGCGCTCGACGGCGTCCACTTCGCGCGCTTCATCGTGCTCGACGAGACCAGCGACCTGCGCGGCGAGCCGCTGCCGGCGAAGCTCCTCTACCTGAGCGACCTCGACATCTCGCGCGAGCGCCATCTCGGTGAGCTCGTCGACCTGGGGAGCGACGGCATCGACCGGCTCTTCGAGCACTGCGACGGCTATCCGGAAGGCCGGCGGCGGACGCGCGACGAGCGGCTCGCCTACCTGCGGCGCCACAGGATCCCGGAACAGGCCTTCTACGTGAACACGATCGGCCGCTCGAGGCGGCAGATCCGAGAGGAGTCCGAGCTGCGCGACCGGCTCGAGGACTTCCTCGACGGCGCCGACGGCCTGCGCACGAAGGAGCCGAGCGAGATCAGGCGTGCGGTGCAGGAGCACGTCGAGGGCGACCGCTCGCTCCGCTGGGCTCTCAAGCCGCCGTCGGGGCTCGACTTCGGCTTCCGGTTGCGTGAGCTGGCGCACGCCATCGCCATGCCGCTGCTGTTGCTCGTGCTCTTGCCACTCCTGTTGCTCGCCGCCCCCATCTACCTCGTCCTGCTCCGCATGCACGAGCGCAAGGATCACTCGCCGCACGACAAGCCTCCCCCGGAGCTGGCGCAAGAGCTCGCCGCACTCGAGGACCACCTCGTGCAGAACCCCTTCACGGCGATCGGGTTCGTCAAGCCCGGCCTCTTTCGGCGGCTGACGCTGATCGGCGTGCTGATGGGGATCAACTACGTGACGAGGCACGTCTTCAACCACGGCAACCTGGCCGGGGTCAAGACGATCCACTTCGCGCGCTGGATCTTCCTCGACGACAAGCGCCGCGTGATCTTCGCCAGCAACTACGACGGCAGCCTCGAGAGCTACATGGACGACTTCATCGACAAGATCGCATGGGGGTTGAACATCGTCTTCAGCAACGGGTTCGGCTACCCGCGAGCGAACTGGCTGATCAGGGACGGGGCCCGCGACGAGCTCGCGTTCAAGGACTACCTGCGGCTGCACCAGGTGCCGACGCGGGTCTGGTACTCCGCGTACGGCCGGCTCTCGTGCGCCAACATCGGCAACAACGAGCGCATTCGCGCCGGTCTTCGCGGCGAGGCCGATGCGGAGCAGTGGGTGCGGGCGCTGTGAACGAGCTGAACGACGTGCAGGGGCTCGTCGCGCGCGGCTACGGCAACCTGCCCTCGGCGCGGTTCCTCCTGTTGAGCATCGACGACCCCCGCTGGCTCGGGTCCGTCGCGGCCGCGGTGACTCCGGCAGACCAGCGGCCTGATGGACGCGCACTGCACGTCGCCGTGACCAGCTCAGGTCTGCGCAGGATCGGGCTCGACGCCAAGACGGTCGGCCTCTTCTCGAACGAGTTCGCGGATGGGATGACCGCCTCGCACCGCAGCCGGAATCTCGGTGACGTCGACGACAACGCGCCCGAGCACTGGGACTGGGGCGGCCCGGGCACGCCGCAGGTCGACGCGATGCTCCTCCTCTACGCCGCGGACGATGCAGGCCTGGACGCCCTCGAGCGGGAGCACGCGGGACCGCGCGTGCTGGCCAGGCTCGGCACCTCGAATCTCGACGAGCACGAGCCGTTCGGCTTTCGCGACGGCATCTCCCAGCCGCTGATCGAGGGTCTCGCGAAGAAGGGGCCGCCGGAGATCACGCTCCGGTTCGGCGAGTTCGTGCTCGGCTATCCGAACGAGTACGGCCGTTACACGGACGAGCCGCTCCTCGACGCCCACCCGGATCTCGGGCGCAACGGCAGCTACCTCGTCTTCCGCCAGCTGCGCCAAGACGTCCGCGCCTTCTGGCGCTTCCTCGACGAGGCCACGAGGAAGCCCGACGGCAGCTCCGATCCCGCCCGGCGGCTGCGGCTGGCGGCGAAGATGGTCGGACGCTGGCCGGGCGGCTCGCCGCTGGCACTCGCGCCGGAGGGCCACGACCCCGCGCTTGCGGACGCGAACGACTTCGCGTACCACCGCGACGATCCCTACGGCGCGCGTTGCCCGGTGGGCGCGCACATCCGGCGTGCGAACCCGCGCGACTCGCTCGACCCGAAGCCGGGGAGCGCCAAGTCGTGGGAGATCAACCGGCGCCACCGGATCCTGCGTCGCGGCCGCGAGTACGGATCTGGCGCGACGCCGGACGAAGCGCTGCGCAGAGACGCCGCGAGCGCCGACGACGAGCATGGGCTGCACTTCATCTGCCTGAACGGGAACATCGCCCGGCAGTTCGAGTTCGTCAACAACACCTGGCTGAACAGCCCCAAGTTCGCCGGCCTCTATGACGACGCCGATCCCGTCGTGGCGCCGTCCCAGCCGTACGGCGGGGCGTTCACCGTCCAATCGGACACCGTGCGCGAGCGCGTGACCGACGTGCCCCGCTTCGTCTCCGTCAAGGGCGGCGCCTACTTCTTCCTCCCCGGGATCGCCGCGCTTCGCAACCTCGCGGAACGCGGGACCTAGTAGGTACTGGGCTTACTCTTCTTGCTCTTCTTCTCGGCGCGCTTCTCCTTCAGCGACTTCTGCGCGACCTTCTTCTGGAGCTTCTTCGGTTTCTCAGCGCCTTTCATGACTCTCTCCTATCGTCGGCTGGCCGAATTCATGCATCGCGGCCCGGACGACACGCGAGCACCGTTCCAATTATGAGGCCCGCCGCGGCGAGCTGCGCCCAGGCCGGGACGCCACCGGCTCGGTGCCAGCCCTCGACGCGATGGGACGGGAAGAGCTTCCGGGCGCCGGGGCGCGGGAACGGAAGGACGTGCTCGACGTCCGGCGCCGAGGCGGCCAGCGCGCCGAGAACGACGGGGCTCGTCGGACCGTGGCGGGCCGCCAGCGCGGCCACCGCCGCGAGACCGCTGGCGATCTCGAAACGACGTGAGTTGATGTCGTGATGCGGCATGCGATCACCGAGCGCATGCAGCACAAGGCCGGCCGCAAGTGCTTTCTTGCGAGAGCCGAGGAGCGCCCCGGCGGCGGCTCCCGTGGCCACGTGCAGCGTGACGATCACGGCCATGAGTGTAGAACTACCGCGAGTGAGGATCCGGGACGCTTTCCGCGAGCTCGGCCGGCGGCGCTGGATCGTCGTCGGGCTGCAGCTCGCCGCGGTCGCGATCCTCCTCGGCGCACTCGGCTACGCCTTCAGCGACGCCTGGGAGGAGGCCCAGCCACGCCTGCGCCACGCAGACCTGGTCGACCTCGGCATCGCGCTCGCCATCCTTGCCGCGTACTACCTGCTCTTCACGATCGCCTGGCAGCGCATCCTCCGCGCCTGGGGCCTCCGTATCCCGTACTTCCTGGCGCTGCAGGCGGAGATGGCGTCGATCCTCGCCAAGTACATCCCGGGGACGGTCTGGATCCCGGCGGCGCGGGTTGCGGCGCTGCGGCGCGTCGGCGTCCGTGACACGGCGCTGATCCTGGCTTCGGTCGTGCTCGAGGCGGGGCTGTCGGCGGTCGCCGGCGTCCTCATCTTCTTCGCGTCGCTCACGGCGCTCGGCGTGGACGACGCGCCCATCGCGCCGCTGGTGGCGTTCACGGCGATCTGCGTGATCGGGCTGCATCCCCGCGTCTTCACACCGCTCGCACGCCGTGTGCTCAGGCCCTTCGGCGCCTCCGAGTTCCCGCCGCTGCCCTGGCGCACGCTCCTCGGCGTGATGGGCTTCTACGCGTGCACCTGGCTCGTCGGCGGCGCGGCCGTCTTCTTCCTGCTGCGCTCGGTCGGCGGCGACCCGGACTGGACTGACATTCCTTACCTGGGCGGGGTGTCCGCGGTGGCGGCGATCGTCGCGGTGCTCTCGATCGTCACGCCTTCGGGGCTCGGGGTCCGCGAGGCCTCGATGTACGGCCTGCTGGTTGCGATCGTGCCGGAGGGCGTTGCGCTCGGCGCAACGATCCTCAATCGGCTGACGATCACGATCGTGGAGGCCTTGCTCCTCGCCGTAGGCGCCATCGCCTGGCGCAGGCGTCCCAACCGCACGCAAGTCGACTCGCCGGCACCTGAGTAGGAGTGATCTCAGTCGCGCGACGTGCTTGCACTTCGCGGGAGTCCAAGGCCGGGAGGCCTTGGACCAAAAAAACTCACCGAGCCGGTTGCGCTTTCGTCCACTCAACCGATCAACTTTCGGCTTCCGCCTACGGTCGCTCGGTTCAGTTTCGACCTACTCGCGCTCCGTGCTCGGTGCAAGAGGGAACCTATGAGGTCTCAGGGCACGAGTCAACAACGAAACTCGCGCTCTTTGCGCACTTCGAAAACGGAGCGCCGAGGAACTTGTCGCAAAGAGCAAAGATCGGGTCAGCCCGCGGGCCGGTCGACGACCTGCTGGGACAGCCCACCGTCGATCAAGATGCTCGTTCCGGTCACGTAACGGGCCGAGTCGGACACGACCCAGGCGACGAGCTCAGCCACTTCGTCCGGCTTCCCGGGGCGGCCCAACGGGACCTCCGACCCCAGCTCCTGTGCCTCCACGTTGCGCTCCGTGGCAATCACGCCCGGCGCCACGGAGACGACACGGATCTTCGGCGCCAGCTCGATCGCCAGCCCGCGGGTCAGCATGCCGAGTGCGGCTTTCGCGGCCGCATAGATCAAGAAACCGGGCCGCGGAACGTGCTCGTGGACGCTCGTGATGTTGACGATCACGCCACCCGCGTCTCCCATCGCGCGCGCAGCCTCCTGCGAGGCGAGGAACGCGGCGCGGACGTCGACCGCGAAGGTGCGGTCGAAGTCCTCGGCGGTGAGCTCGAGCGCTGGCTTGGCGGTCGACACCCCCGCGTTGTTGACCAGGACGTCGAAGCGGCCGAACCTCTCGGCTACCTGGCGCACGAGCCGCTGCGGTATCTCCGCGTCGCTGAGGTCGCCCCGCACCCACTCCGCCGGGCCGTCCTGCAGCTGCTCGAACGCCTGGCGGCTCTCGTCGTCGTCTCGTTGCGTGGCGAAGCCAAGCGCGTAGCCGTCGCGCTGTAGCCGCTCGGCGATCGCAAAACCGATGCCCTTGGCGGCGCCCGTGACGAGCGCGACCCGGCGTGACTCGGCCAATGCGCTACGCGGATTCGTCGTCGCGCTTGCGGCGCCAGAAGAGCAGCGCGCCACCGACCGCGACGAGCGCGGCCGCGACCGCGCCCTTGTTGGGGCGCTTCGAATCGTCCACGCGCCCCGGCACGGCGTCGCGCGCCTTGCGCTTCATCACGCGCTTGCCGACCTGCCAGGTCGTCCAGCCGAGGACGGCGTTCCGCTTGTTCATGATTCCCATGCTGTGCAGGCTACCCGGCCGGGAGGGGCCGAAACGTCTTAAGGGAGCGCCACTCGCGAAGAGCGGCGCTCCCTCTGGAGAGAGGCGCCGGGCTACGGAGAAGGGAAACGTACCCGGCGGATGCTAGAAAGATTCCGGCGAAGCGGAAATCTTGCGCCGTTCCGGCGCAGTGTCATCGTCGGAGGAGCTCGTCGTGAAGAACGAAGCCAGTGAGCTCGGCAGCGCGACCATCGCGTACCGGCGAAGGGCCGTGCGCTGGCTGTCCTGGCTGCGGGCGAAGTCGGCGCAGTCTTCGCACTCGCCAAGATGCTGCCGCAGCGAGGCGCGCTCCGAACGCGACAGGAGGCCGTCGAGCTGGCGGGAGACGGCGCGCTCGGCCTGATGGCACGTGAGAGAGCCCTCGAGCTCCTCGCGCAGGGCACGGCGCGCGCGGAACACGCTCGTCTCGACCTCGCTGATCGAGCGCTCGAGCATCTCGGCGATCTCCTGGTAGGAGCGCCCCTCGACCTCGCGCATGACGAGCGCGGCGCGCTCGTTGAAGTCGAGGTGCCCGAGGGCGCGACGGATGTCCTGCGGCGTCGGCCCTTCGTCGTCTGGAACGGCGGCGACGGCCGCGTCGTGGAGCTCGACCTCCTCGAGGCCGCGCGCCGACTGGCGAAAGCGCTGCCTGCAGACCTCATGGGCGATCCCCAGCAGCCAGTTGCGCTGGGCCTTCGGCAGGTCACCGCCTTTGAACGCGCGGTACGCGTTCAGGAACGTTGTCTGGGTCACATCCTCGGCGTCCTCGGGGGTTGGCAACACGACGAGCGCGTACCGGTACACGTCGAGGACGTGGCGTTTGTAGATGCGCTCGAAAGCGCGGTCGGCGCGTGGCCGTTGAGAGAGAAGCGCTGTCATCCGGGTTTTTAGGTCTCTCGCCGCAGGCGACCCCATTCCTCGGAGCGCTACGGGAGCTTTGGCGGTGGTGGCGGTGGCGGAAGGGGTGGGACCGGTGGAAGGGGTGGAAGAGGTGGTAGGGGTGGAGGCGGTGGAGGCGGTGGAAGGGGTGGAACGGGCGGAAGGGGTGGGAGAACGACCGGCGGCGGCGGGAGTGGGAGTTGAGGCGGGGGCGGGAGAGGAATCGGGACGGTCTGGACGAGGTTCCGCGTCGTGTCGTTCACGGTGGGCGGGTTTGTCGCGGCTGGGGCTGCCCCCGGCTGCGACCCCGCCTCTGTGGACACGCCGTCGTGCAGACGCTTGCGGGCCGAGGAATCGGCAAGCCGGGTCTGCCCGCGCTGCTCGGGTCCGCCCCTCGCGCTCGTGCGCTCGGCGATCGGGTTGGCGACTGCCCGGCCACCGGTAAGGGCGGAGACGGGCGAGAAGTAGCGCCCGCTCACGAGGGCCGGTTGGCTGCTCTTCGCGGCCTTCTCGTCCCCGGCCTTTGCGTCCAGGATCTCCTGGCCGACTCCCGCCGAGACGATCCCGGCCGCGAGCACCGCCGCTGCCTTCACCCCCAGGCCGACGCCGCCGAGGGCAAAACCTCCGCCGGCGGCGCCGGTGCCCAGGAACGAGCCGAGCGATGCGGGCAGGGGTGCGGCGGCAAGACCCTTGAGGGTCGCACGCTGGGCGCGGCTGCGGCGCTCGAGCGCGGCGCAGTCCTTGCACTCGCGCAGGTGCGCGCGGAGCCGTCCGCGCTCGGCGGAGGCGAGCCTGCGTTCGTTCAGCTGCGAGAGCGTGATCTCCGTCTGCTCGCAGGTGAGGCCTCCCTCGAGCTGCTCGCGGAGCGCGCGGCGCGCACGGAAGAGCAGAGTCTCGACTGCGGAGAGTGAGAGGTCGAGGACCTCCGCGATCTCGGCGTACGGACGGCCTTCGAGCTCTCGCATGACGAGCGCGGCGCGCTGGTTGAAGTTGAGGAAGCCGAGCGCCTGGCGGATCTCTTCGGCGGTCGGGATCTCGTCGTCGGGCGTCGGTGCGGCGTGGGTCTCTTCGACGTTGAACGCGACCTCTTGCGGGCGGCGCTGCGAGTCGCGGAAGCGCTGCCGGCACACGTTGTGGGCGATCTTGATCAGCCAGTTGTGCGGGAGCTCGGGGCGCTCGCCGCGGCTGAACGCGCGGTAGGCGGAGAGGAAGGTGGTCTGGGTGACATCCTCGGCGTCGGCCTGGTTGTGCAGGACGGCCAGCGCGTAGCGGTAGACCCCGTGCACGTGCTTGCTGTACAGCCGCTCAAAGGCGCGGTCTGCGCGGGACGGCCGCTGCGCGAGGAGTGGTGTCACGTCCCGGTGGATGCCGATCCTGGGGGAAACCTGCGGTCTGGGCTCATGGGCACCTTGGTAAAACGGTTGGGCGGTACCGGTGGATACCGGCTTCCCTCGGAGTGTGCCTTGATTTGCGGGTTTTGGTGCTGTTTTTGTGCCCGGCGGTGCGCTTTTCCGGGGTACGCTCACCGCGGGTGGCGGGTGGCACCGCCGCACTCCCCTCCCAAGGGTGGGGGTGACGGGCTAGACGCCGTTGGCTAGGCCTGCCGCGCGCTCGGCCGGATCAGGCCTGTGCCTTGGCCTTGCGCTTCGGCGGGAGATGAATCGCGCGGCCGAGCGCGACAAG
>Ga0210378_10001048_pt1 | contig 14477 bp, 22 predicted proteins | sample PLM1_60_b1redo_FD_155465 | JGI IMG/M metagenome (GOLD analysis project Ga0210378, IMG submission 155465) | Groundwater sediment microbial communities from an aquifer in East River, Colorado, USA - PLM1_60_b1 redo | ecosystem: Environmental > Terrestrial > Soil > Riparian zone | place: USA: East...
CGGCTCAAGCATGGCGTCCACCGTCTCTGTTCTGATCAACCATTGTCGCCCGACCTTCACTCCCGGTAAGGTTCGATCATTCAGCTTGCGGGCCAACGTCGCGGCCTTCATGTGCAAGCGCTCTGCGGCTTGAGCCGTCGTGAGATATTCCTCGCGCCGTTCCATACCAATCTCACCCCCTCTCATGTTGATGTGTGCAGATATATACACATTAATGTAGGCTAGGTATGCAGGTTTGTCAAGAGAAAAGTGCAGGTATGCAGGTGTGACACTATCTCTGAAGCGTCAGGTTGGCGAGGTGGGCGGGGGTGTGGCGGCGGCAACGCTCAGGTGCCAATGGGGGCGAAGGTCGGCGCCGGATGCTCGGCCGCAAAGAGGGCAATCGCCAGGCTCAGCACGAGGTCATCATGGGCGCCTTCGCCGCTGGAAGGACACCCTAACGGCACCAGTGCCGTTTCCGAACATTCGTCGGAAAATGATGAACTCACCTTCGAGTCGCAGGTTCCACGCGCGCGTGGGTGAGGCGGAGGGCGCTGTGACACTCATGGGGTATCCCGGGTTCCATGGGGTATCCCGGGGGGTGTCCCGTTCGCCAATTCGTCGAGGATTTGCCGCTTCCTCGCTTCATAGCCCGGATGGCGATCCAGGTCGCTGAGGTCAAAGTTTTTCTCAGGTATTCCCTCTTTGGCGAGTTGCTCCCAGCAAATCCGTTCGGCAATCTTCTGCACATCGGTTTCGCCGGTGGGTGGGCAGAAGCCATGGAGCCCGGTCGCCCGCACCAGCTCGAACGAGCTTTTCACATCGCCCTCGGCAATGGCCCCGGCGATATTCTCCAGCGCCTTGCTCAACAGGGTCCGCAGCCGATTGACGGCGGCGCCGAACACCTCTTCGCGGCGTTGGGCCAAGGTCGCCATAAACAACGGGTGGGAGGTGCGCCAGCCTTGCACGGCCCAGCGGGTGACGCCGACCGCCTCCGCGACTTCCCGGTCACTCTGCCCGGTGAGCAGGAGGTCGATAGCATTGTCCTGCGCGACCGACAGTGGTTTTGGCTTGAAATCTGTAGGCTTTTGCTGAGAATTGCTGGCCTTCATCCCCCTCCCTCCCTGCACGGATTTGACCGTGTACGTCAATGGGTGTCTTCGTCTGGAAACGGCTGCGGCAAGTTACTGCGCCACTGGCCAATCAGGCGTTGCGTTTGCTCCAGTTCGGCGACGATCTCGGTCGCGCTCAGCAGTTTCAAATACCGGTGTAGTGCGGCTTCGGCGACTTGCGCCATGCCCAGTCGGTACTCAGTGCCTCGCGATTTCTCGCCCATCGCCTCAACGTAAAACAGAATGATGGTGCTGAGATGATGCCGCACATCGCTCAGCGTCAGGCTGCTCAGATCCTCCATGACCTCACCTCGCCTGCAACGTGGTCGGAAGCCGGCCGGTGGCCTCGCTGCCCAGGAGACGTGAGCGCTCCAACGCCTCGGCGGCCTCTTGATTCTGGTCTTGCGAGAGCAGCGCCCGCGAAACCGGACTTGCTGCATTTCCAAGCGCTCGACAGCCGCCCGCACATCATCGGCTCGGGGCGTGCTGCGTAACAGCTCGGCCATATCGTCGCAACTCTGCGATAAGGCTTTCAGTGCCTGGGTGTAGGCTGTGGGCAGCGCGGTCACATCACGCGGCACGGGTGGGTCATTGATCGCGAAGTTCTCCCCCACATCGTTCAAGCTCATCGTTGCCACTCCTTCTGTCGTGTCAGGAAGCGCTGATACAGCGCCTGGGCTGCCCCCTGTTGCGCCCGTTGGCGTGCCTGGATCTCTGCCGTGAGCTGGGCATGCCGGCGCTGCCAGCGATACCGCTGCTCGCCTTTCATGGCAACCAAGGCCGTCCCGACACCGCTTCCAGCCAAGACGTAGGAGCACTCTTTGACCAGGGCTCCCGGCGAGCCGTCTTCCCGCGCATGCAACACTCTGAGCATTTTCCCATCGATCAGTTGACGGCTAGAGCCACCCTCTAACACCTGGAAACCATACGAAAATTCCGACTTCGGCTGCCCATCGGAAAAGTCGAAACGAAGCCACGACGCGAGCTCTTTGCCCCGAGCCGTATCAGCCAGGGCGAAGTCGAAGTATGCGGCGTCTCGCTCCGACCGAATTTTGCCCTTGCCGACCGGGGTTTCTGACCAGACGTGGCCAATCAAAAGCGGGCAGATCGCGCCATGAGGGAGGAAGCCCGGCTTGGTATAGTCATGGTCGGCATCCTCGACAAAATAGCGCGAGAAGAGGCATGTCCCGGAGCCTGCGCCCGCATCAAACTTCAGCAGCGCGGCGGGCTGATCCTTGCTCTCATACTCATAGATGCTCATCGGGCCTCCTTGATCGCCTGCCCGGCCTCGCCTTGCCGTTGTATTTCAGCAGCGCGCCGGGCTCATCTTTCGATTCGTACTCCAGATAGCTCATCGCTCCCCTCGCTTCACGACAATCCCCGTGCCCCACAAGCGCATGTTGGCCTGGCGTTGCTTCAACCGTGCTTCCATCGCCAGAATCTCGTCATGCTCAGGCGTCCCCGGCTTGATGGTGGCTGGCGCTGGGGGCTCCGGCGTCGGTCCATGCCGCGGGTATGGCGTCAGGGGCGCGGGGTCAATACCTGCGTGGTCGAACAGCATCCACAGGGCTTCTGCGTGCCAGTGCATCAATTTCTCCCTTCATCAACGCGGGCTTTGCTGTGAATCACCAGGTGCCATTGCCCGATGGCCCAGGGCGTGACGGCCGGTGGTAGGCCCTCACCGGCGAGGCGCACCAGCTCAGCATCGAGTGGTGGGGCCTTGGGCTTGGCCTTGAACCGGCCGCGGGCATCTCTTTGACGAGTCATTTTGACCCTTACGTCAATTTCAGCGACCACACGGCCGCGCATAGGTTTTATGTGGGCGCCACCAACCTTTTGTTAATTTGGCGTCCATGGTTGGTGCGATGCCTTGCTATACCTGGGCCTTTGGGTTTTCTTGGTCTGAGGCACGCTCACAGGCTCCAGGTTGCACGCAGCTTCGACGGACGCAGAATCAGGCACGGCCTCTGGCGAAGTTATGGCAGGCTGGCGCTGCTGAATGCCCCAGGAAGAAATACAGAGCTTCGACACCTTCGTCTGCGTTTTCTGGTCCACCGTGCTCCGATATTTCAGCCGGCCGCTCAGCATGACTTCATCGCCCACCTCAAGGGTTTCGGCCGCGGCCTCCGCTTGCCCCCAAATTTCGATGGGGAGGTAGAGCGTAAACACCTCGCCCGCTTTGCTCAGTTCATCGACCTCCAGCGTAAAGCTTAGACTTGTGACACCAGAGCTGGCATAGGATAAAGACGGGCGGGTTTTGCCGACCCGACCAATGAGTTGCACGCTATTGAGATGCAAAGGCAATACTCCTTATTCACAACTTGGCGCAAGACACTGAGCCCTATCTGACAGTGCTACGGGTCAGTCAGATACAGCTATCTCATCGGGTTGAATGAGGCTGAGAGCCACTTTGCTGACCTGCTCATAGACCTGCGCTAAGCGCTGCTCATCTGCCTTGGCAGGCCAGGGACAGACAACGACCTCGGCATACCGATGATTGTATTGGTTCGAGCGGTCCTCGTCGTCGTAGGCCAGAATGCAGCACTTCTCAGGATCGTAGATCAGCGCGGAGGTCTGCTCAAATTGCAATGCAAACGTCCAGCCGTCCTTCAGTAGCTCCTCATGTGTCAACGGTTCGCGTGGGGGCAACTGGCGGACCTGCTTGGTATACATATTCTTGACGACTGTCCGCAGCGCTAACACCGGGTATACCGTGCAGTCACCCTTGGCGCCTTCCGACAGGTCATCACGATACCACCCCGCATTCGCCTCCACGACAACCGTCCTAATTGATGGTGTGGTGGTGCTCAGTGCGACTACTCGATAAATCGACTGTGATTCTAACGCCCTCATCATTCCCCCTCTCCCGGTAGAAACACCCGTGAACCGTGCTGACGGCCGGCGGGTCGCATGTAGCCATGGCGTTGCAGGCGATAGAGTCCAAACTCGACGATATGCTTGCTATTCATGCCGCACCAGGCCATGGCAAAATCGCGTGTGAAGGGCACCGCGCAGCCCGGTTGCGTGAGCCAGTGACATTGGACATTCAGCAAAAAGCCCTCGTAGAGTTGCCGCACGGAGGGCCGCGCGTCCATGGGTAGGGCTTTCTTGGGCACCTCTGGCGGCTCTAAGAATTTGCACGCGAGTAACAACCGCTTCCACCAGGTTGCTAACGTGACCTTGCCTGTGAGGCGCACAGGCCGGCCCAGCAGCCGCGAGGCGTATACATCGGCCAGCGCATAGTGCTCCGACACGCTCCCCGGATGCCAATCGTGCACCTTCCAGGCCCCCGTCCGCTGATCGATGTAGAGACTCATCGAGGGCTCGTGGTCGGGATGATACCAGCAGAGAAACGAGCCGCCGGCGCGCCCGAGCCCCAGAAAGCGGGCCGCGACCTCATTAGCGTCGTGATCGCCAAACAATCGACGAATCTCCTGCGGTGTCAATGACTTAGTGGTGGGCGCAGTCTCTAATATGACGGGCGCGCCCGAATACAAGTCTCTTGGTTTCTTCTTTATGCCGTTCCTGCCCTCGTACAGCGATGCTGTGTCGTGGTTGGGCATGTCAGAGCGAGAGAGGTCGAGGACCCATGTCGATGGTTTCGCCAGTGCAACATCCGTCAGGGTGAGCAGGTCGTGAAAGCGGTATTGGTGGCCGTTGGGGTGGGTCGATGGTGGCCCCAGGACTTGATGATTGAGTCCGAGGATATCGACGCCTGGCAAGGCTCCGCGGCGGGTCGCAATCGGCGTCTCGCTGCGAAAATACACATGAAAGCCGTCGCCACTCTCCACCATCGGCGTCGGCGGCATCGGCAAGCCCTTGATGCTCTGCCGGCCTTTCTCGCCGTCCACGTCGAGCACGACGGGGTACGGGTACATGCCCGTGATGAATCCGACTTGATAGTTGGTCTGTTCAAACCACTCGCGGATTTGGGCGGACGATGCCGGGGTTTTCCGATAGCGCTGGATTTCGCCCTTTTTCAGCGCGGGTTTTTTCGCCTGGTGGTGAAAGGGAATGACGCTCCAGCCATGTGCTCGATACCGCAGCGCCCAGGTCAACATCGTGTCAGGCATCGCCCACCCCCTGACTTGCAAAGAAGGTGCGCAGGGCCAGGTCAATAACTTCGCGGATTTCCAGGCGGTGCTCGACCGCATACGCTTTGACGGCGTCCACCATATCAGCGGCCAAGTGTGTTCCACGATTGACCCAGACGGGCGGCTCGGTGCGCTGGGATGCGCTGGGGTGCGCTGATGCACTCTGATGCGCTGGCAATGCACTGAGGCGTTGCTGGGCTTGCACGACGGCCATGAACGCTTCGAGGGTGGACACGCGGGCCTGCAGGTCATTGACGGCTGATGCATCGTAGTGCACTGGCAATGCGCTGATGCGCTGGGATGCGCTGGGATGCGCTGGAGTGGGGATGGCCAGGGCGACGGTTGAAACATCTTGAAGGCGAGCGTCGTGCTGGTCCAAGGTCTCATCGATGCGCTCTAATGCATTCGGATGCGCTGTGGTGTCCCCGTTGATGGGAACTGCCTGCAGCTTGCGGCGCACCTGGGCAAACGACCATCCGATAGCGTTGGCAATGTCATGATAACTTTTCCCTTGCTGGCGCAACCGCTGGGCTTCGGTAAGAGGAAACTCTTCTTTACTAGTGCGGTGATCGCGTGGCATAATAGGGTCACTCCGTCGATAAGTTGCACCCCGCAGCTCGACACTGCGGCCAAAGTTGTACCCGATGCCCCAGGGGCGACTCTGGGGCATTCCCTTGTCGGCACGACCTGCACGCTAGTCCTGAGCATCCTGGGCCTTCCCTTGCTGTAGATCCCGCCGCGCTTCCCGTTCAATCCACGCGCGGACCAGCGTTGACGGGGGCATGCGTTCGGCATCCGCCCGCTGCTCCAGCCACGCCAGCGTGTCGACGGGCAACCGGACGCCAATTTGCCGGACTTGATACGTCTTCCGTGGTCGCATCGTACTTCCCTCCTGGTAATTCTCTACCTACGTCAAGCACATTGCCTACATCCTGAGCGAACACGAACACGATTTCAACTCTATTTTATGTGTACACAGAATCTTTGGGACTTTGGCGGGATTTTTGGTATAATTCCGTGTACATCAGCTTCGAGAGACTTGTTGACGGGGGGACACATGTCTATCACGATTGCGCTTGGACCTCATGAGAATCTGCGCATTGATGCCTTGACCGCTGCCGAATGCTTGCAGTGGGTATTGGAGTTTATTCGGTGGGACCTTGATACGGTGCCACCGGGGGAGCTCGAAGCCATCGGCGATGATCTCCGGCATGCGACAGTGCCCTCGGAGATGCGCGAGAAACCGTGCAGAGACATGCCAGCCGCGCAAGTCCATGCGTTGCAGCAGGAAATACGTCAGGGCATTCAAGCGGCGTTCGCCGAGTCGGTGTCTATGGCCGATCTTACAAAGATGTATTTTGGTCAGAAGACGCCGGCGGGATGGACTATTCCGCTTTCGGCTGTCCACGTCTTTCGGGTGGGTTATGATTGTCCTGGTGGCTACTTCCGCATCCTGTGTGTGGGAGATCACACGGAGGAGAGAGAGAATATTCTGATAGGTGTGGTTAATCTTCTCTCCAAGTTTGGCGATCGGCTCCGTACTTGCCAGGTGTGTGGGACGCCATTTCTGCGCCAGTATCGCCAAGAATACTGTACAGTTCGGTGCAGCAATAAGGTGCGCAATCGCCGCCGCCTGGACCGCCAGGCCGATCAGCGGAAGACAAGACGGCTGGTCACGACGGGGAAGTAAGCACCTAAAACGGAGAGCTCGCATGCGAACGTTTACCGCCTATGTTGAATGGGATCCGGATACACACCTCTATGTGGGCATGGTGCCTGGTGTGCCGGGTGCTCACACGCAGGGAGCGACCCTTGATGAGCTGCAGCACAACTTGAAAGAGGTGCTGGAATTGTGTCTTGAGGACTATGACGGCTCCCTCGATGACTTGCCGCAGTTTATTGGCCTCCAGCAGGTTGAGGTTCTTGTGTGAGTCGATTGCCTGTTGTCGACTACAGGACCATGGAGAAGGTCCTCCTCCATCTAGGGTTTCAACCCGTTCGACAACGCGGGAGTCATATCTTTTATCGACATCCTGATGGCCGAACGACGACCGTGCCACATCACCCAGGAAGAGACCTCGCCAGACCGTTGATCCGAGAGATCCTGCGAGAGATTGAACTCTCCCCAGAAGAATTTCGAGCGCAGCTAGGTGAGATCTGATCGCGCCCGCGGCGCCACAATCTTCTTTTTGGCTTTATTTGATCGGTCGCCGCGTGCCCCAGCTTTGGCGTTGGCGTTGATGCTCAGCTCGCTCCTCTGCGCTCATGCCCACCGGTGTCGGGGGTGATGCCTCGGCCTCCCCGTCGGCGCGGGGCACATGCTGGTGGCAGCTGGGCGCGGGGGTGGTGGCCGGCATCGGGCGGGCCTGTGCGGCCTGCAGCATGGCGTGTCCACAGGCCAGCGAGGTCGGAAAGCGGCCGAGGATGCGATACGGTGCGATGTTCTCAATCAACGTCCAGGCGGGCGGGCCCGGGTCGGGAATCGGCTCGGCCTGGAGTGATAGCACCACGGGTTGGAAGGCGGGATCAGGGCTGGTGGCCAGGCGGGTCGGGAAGCGGAGCCCGTTCGGAAGGGACAACACATACTTCGATAACAGCAGCGTATTGGTGCCTGCGCGGGTGCTGGCGAGGTTGATGGGATAGCGCAACTCCACTCCCTCAAAGGCATCCGGCATGCCGACCAGCTCACCCGTGATCCGCTCGGGCCGCTCGGCAAAGCGAAGATGTGTGGGCCGGTGGTAGTAGTCCAGGGTGATATTCACGCGCCGCGTCTCGGGCTCAGGCGAGCCGGTCAGGGCCTGCGGGTCCACCACGAGCGGCGTCAAGCTGAGGATCGGGGCCGGGCGGGACGTGGGCCATAACGCCCAGGCGCTCAAACTCCCGGCCATGAGCACGGCCCCGATGATCGCCGCGATACGCTTCAACCGTGGCGGGCTGAGGTCGATGATCTCAGGCGTGGGGGCGCCTAACTTCTCGCCTAACACCGGCGCCAGGCCCTTCGAGAGAATGATGGCCGCTGACTCAGGCAAGCGGCTCACTTCATCGGAAGTCAAGAGCAGCCTGGCATGCTCGGACGTGCCCACGGTGGTTGAGGTCAGCATGCCCCAGAACGTCCGTGTTTGACTCTCCGGGTGCAAGCGTTCGGTGGTCACGCCTAATGCCTCGGAGAGCACGTCGGCCGTTTCCTGATCGGTGGGGGTGTAGTAGACACTGGTGCTCACGGACGCGAGCAAGGGACTGTGCGGCCCATAGGTGAATCTGAATTGTTGGATATTTTGAAAGACTGCCAGCAGTTGACAGCCAGAGCCTTGCAAAAAACTCGTGCCCCGTTCGAGTTCGGTCAAGCGGCCCAAATTGGCGAGTTCGTCTAGGGCCAAGAGCACTTTCTGCCTGGGCTGATCTTGCTGCGCGGAGAAGCGACTCACCAACATCTCCGTTAGGGTGCCTAAGAGCGGTCGCAAGCGGCTCACGTCGCTAAAAGGCGGTGTGAGAAAGATCGATACCGGCCTGGTGCCATGCTGCAGGTCCGCGAGATTGACATCACTTGAGGCGGTATGGTCGGCAACCAAGGGATCTTGGTAGATCGTCAAGGCGGATAAGGCGGCACTCCAGACGCTACTCTGCAGCCGGTCGGACTTATCGAGCAACCGTCGCCCACCCGCTTGCACCACGGGCCAGGGACTGTACAACAGGGCCTCGGCCTTCTGTTTCATACTCGCCCCAGGTGCCACCATCCATTGCAGCACACCGGGTAAGTGCCCCGCTCCGGCCGCGTGCCGATCACAGACAATGGCGACTAACAGCGGCTCCGCTTCCATACTGAACGGACTTTGCACCTCGCCGGGCTCAGGACTGAGCAGCCCATGCACCAGCCTCGCCACATCACCAAATTCTTCCGGCTCACCCCAGCGACAGGCATCCAAGACGTTCAACGCGCAGGAGTCTTTTTGTGTCGGTGAGAAGCGATACGTTGGTCCTCTGGCCTCTCGGCTGGTGTGACAGTGCGTCCACAATTCGCCGCGAGGATCGTTCGTCAAGAGACTGCCATGCCATCCCGCAATCGCGGGCATCAGCAAGCCCCAGGATTTTCTTGACCGCGGCGGACCGACGAGGCAGACGTGCCCGCCCATCGCTTCATAGAGCGGCTTTCCCTGCCAGGTGCCCAGCGGGATGCTGCCCGGTTGAAAGAGCCCCTTGGCGTCAATCTCGGCCTCGGTGGCAAAATGGGCCGTGCCCCAGCTCGACGGTGCCTTGCCGGTGAGGCGTGCCCACACCCACGAGACGCCCTGACTCGTGAGGCTCAGGAGCCACAGCAGGCCCCGCATGATCCCTACGGCACACGTCAACACCACGCCCAAGCCAATGATGCCCAGGATGATGCTGAGCCCGAGATACCAGCCGCTGATGCCAAACATGGCGTGTCCCTCCGGTGCTAGGAGTATCGGTGCCGACTCAGGCGTTCACGCCCGATGCAGAGAAGACGCATCGGCTCGTGCCCGCGTCGGTGGTGCTGCCCGATGGTGCTGTGCGTCAGGTTCGGTGGTGTGGTGGGTCTATGCCTCCCTTGTGCATGCTGATTGCGGGGCAATCATCACGCCCTTCGGTCGCCATGGGTCTCGGCGCGCTGACACCAAAACGATGGATAACCACATGTAACACCAGGGAAAAACACGGCGCGCCGTGGTATCGAAAAGTTGCGCCATATGCACGTATGGCCTTGAGAATAGAGAGAAAAACTCTGCCGACCTAGCCACAAAAGAGCTTCCACCACCACCGTTGCCGTAGCGTCTTCTGTGTGGCCTGGTGGTCATCCCAGAGGGCACGCATGGTGCCCAGGATGTCTATCTGCTGATGGGCCATGGTCTTCTGGCGTTCGTCCATGGTGGCTATCTGCACGCCAATCGCCTTGACGGTCCGCTCCAGCGCCTCCAGCGCCGTGGTCTGCTCATGCAGGCGCTTCAACACGCCCGCCATGCCGGCCTGCTGTCCGTTCCCACTGACGTAGGCGGTCAAGGCTTGCTCCAGCACCTCGGATTTGCTGGTGCCTGGCTTCGATGCGATGGCGTCAATTTGCGCCGCTAAGGCTTCGTCGATGTTGCCGCGGATTTCCCTCGCCCCGTTGCGTGATGGCATCAGCTCCTCCCGTTCGTCAGCACTCTTCTGTTGATGGCAGGACCGGCAGAGCACTTCAAACCCTGCCGGAAATCCTTGACGCTTCAACCAGTATTGGAGCTTGCCCTTGATGGCTTGACGGTGGGCGTTGCCCTGCCCCTGGCCCCCGTCAATATGATCGAGTTCTAATCCGGTCGTATTGCCACACCAGGCGCAGCACCCGCCATAATGGCGTAGGCACTCCTCACGTGCGGTCATGGCTACCAGGTCTCCAACAACTGATCGCTCACATACGGCCGTCGCGGCGTGGCCTGCACCCGCGCTAATGCCTCCGCATGGGCCGGGTTGGGCGGTTCGACAATCATCCGGCCTGGGGCAAATTCCCAGCGCAGGATGAAGGCACCCACTCGGGTATTCCAGAGGTCCTGCACCGCCTGCGAGCGCCAATCGGCCGCGCAGCCCACCAACAGGAAGAGCAGCAGGAACAGCCCCACCCACCAGAGGCGCGTCATGGCTCCACCTTGGCGCCGCCACCTTCGCACACCGTCAAGGCTTGGGTGGGCTGCACCGCCGCTGGTTTCCCTTGGAGGTACACGGTTTGCACGGCGGCACTGGTGTTGACGCAGCGTTCGCACCCCGGGCCCTGGGTGGTGCATTTCCAGACCTTGAGGTCGCTATAGGCCACCCCGGGGACTTGCTTCGGGGCACCATGGCCGCTCCCAGCCTGATCAATGAGCTTATTGACATCGAGCATACAGCCGGTGAGCAGCACGGCGCACAGCACGGCGGGCAGGAGCATGAGTGTCTCATTAATCGCGTCTCTCGTGCGCCGCAGCGATGTTTTGAGATGCTGGCGGATGCGGTGTTGCTGGACGCTCATGTCGGCCATGTCGAGGACCAGGGTGTTGACTAGGGCGGTATCGGCGAGCACGTCTTGCAACTCGCGTAAGGCGTGAAGCGTGGTGTCATCCATGGCGGGTGTCCCTTCTCTTATAGGGCTCTCTTGTGGGGTGACACGGGGCAGGCTGCCAAGAGAACACAGCCCCAGGCCCGGCCGTCGCCTGGCCTGTTGCCCCGCAGCGCGCAGGCTACGCTTGCCTACGGCTGCGAGTCAACGAAACATTTGTCGCAGCGTGACCCTCTCCCTCACATATCAGGTCTGCTCTTCATTCGGCTCGTTGGCGAGCCCAATGATCCGCCGCTCGTGGGCGGGGGTTCTGGCGTCAGCGGCGTCCTGCGCGGCTGCGTCAAGCTGGTCCAGGTAGGAGATCACGTGCTCCAGTTCGTCGGCGAGAATCGTCACGACGTAGCGGAACGCTTCGGGGTTCATCTCCACAAATGCGAATTTGGGCTCGTCATGCTGGTGTTGTTGCATCACCCAGCCGAGTTCTTTGAGGAGCTTGGTCATGGCTATCCCGCGCCAGAGATGCTCTTTCGCGTCGTCGATTGCGCTCATGTGGGGTCTCCTCTTCATGCAATGTTCGAGTTGCGGGCATCTATCAAATGCGCTGCACGATGAAACCAAAGGCACTGAAGACGGCAGCAAAGCGTTCGTGGTGTGGCCCGAAGTAAAAGAACGCTTGTCCCTGCGTCGGACTGGCTTGGAAGCCATCGGCCCGAACAAATCGAATGCGGCCTTTGGTGAAGCAAATGTGCTGCGCTATCGCTTCAGCCTTATGAAACCATACGGTGTCGGTATAGTTGTGCGTGAGCAGAATGGCTTCAGCGGTGTGTCCTGCCTGGAGTTCAGCGAGCAGCTTGTCAACGAATTGCTCCATCAGCGGCTGTGTATAAGGCGGGTTCAAAAACACCGTATGCCCGGCCCATGCGTGGGAGAGACCGTCATCGTCGGCGGTATAGAAGCGGGTGGCTTGGATGCGGGCTTGCGCCTGGAGACTGGTCGCCGGGTCCAGGTCGATGGTGCCGAGCACTTGTCGAGCGGCGTCAATGTAGGGCTGCGGCGTGTACCATTCCTGCTCACCTGTGCACTGCACGCGAAAGTAGTGCTGATCCACGACGGTTTGCACATGCGCGGCCGTGACGTGCCCATCAGGCGCCGTATCAACCGCCAAACTCCACACCTCGCGCTGCTCATCCGGTTGAAGGGTGGTGATTGGGCGCAAATACTTTTCGGGAATTTGGCCAACTGACCCCGGGGTCAGTCGCTGCTCCGTCTCGTTTGCCGCATGCAACCGCCATAAATGCCGCTCACTAAAGCGGTGTTCCTCCGCAATGGCCTGTAAGCATGCCGTCCAGTGCTGATAGCCCAGGGCTTCCCATACTCGCCGCTCATAGCCTTCAAAGAGGAGCAGGCGTAAGGAATGTGCAATTGAGCTGATGCGCGCTTTCCAATCGAGCGCTTCAGCGCTTGTCATCACTGGCGCAGTGCGGATCGGTACGATGTCCTCACTCAAATCTGTCGCTCCTCTCCGTCGGTTCTATGCGGCTGTGGTCAGGGCACGCCGGCGTCCTGGCCGGTGCGTAACACGTAGAGTCGTCGCAATCTGCGGATCGTGTCCAGCACGAGCTGGTCTAGCCCTCGCTCCGTTAAACTGCGATCAGAGGGGTTGTAGAGCAGAGCATCGAAGCGGTCGATGCACCGGGTCATCTGTCGCCGCGCCATCAGTATCGCGTCCAGTAGCTGGGGATCGGTCATCGTGGGCTCCTGTCGACTCTGCACGCTGCAGGTACGGAGAAATTCACATCAATCTGTCGCTCCCTCTCCTAGTTCCGATCCCGCACTAGGCTGATGTCCTCCGGCGCGGCACATTCGATCAGGCGCCGAATGACTTCGGCTTTGGAGACCTCTAGCTGGGTCGCCAATCTCTCCAATTTGGTGGCGATGGTGGGCGTGAGGCGGACAACAATGCGCTCCGTCTTGTGCGCCATAGGGTAGCCCTCCAATCCGACGGTCATCAACGCAGGTTGTTATGCCGCTAACCACTCGTTGGCTTCCTGCAAGACGGCTTCATTGACAAGCCTGGGGTCTGATTCGAGATAGACAGAAGTCGTGGCGCGATTGCGATGGTTGGCGAACACCATCGCGACGCCAATATCCTTGCTCCGCGTATTGACGGCATTGATCGCCGTGCGCCGCATACTGTGCGTCCCATATTTCTCAATCCCCATCAGCGTCGGGTCAATGAGCTTGGCACGCTTGATAGTTTGCTTAATAATCCACCAGAGCTGTTGCCGGGAGATGGGGCGTGACTTGCCGGCCTCATCACGCTTACGGCTCTGGAACACAAAGTCATCGATGCCCCAGCCACGAGGGTTTTTCTGTTGCATCGCTAGCCAGGCGCGTAACTCCGCATGAAGCTGTGGCGACAGGGGCACATCCCGCGTATCGGGTGGGCGCCTGGGCTTCGGGGTGAGTTCACCGCGGCGAATCTTACAGGGGCGACAGTTACAGCCCTCGGGGCAGTTCGTCTCTTTGGGTGGTGGTGGCGTCCAGCCAGGAGGTTTCGGCCATCCGCCCTTTTGGCGCGTGCCCGCGTACCGGACTGAGGATTTGAACGTGAGCCCATCTGGTAACAGCACATCCGACCAGCGTAAATCACACACCTCTGAGGCGCGCCAACCTTGCGAGGTATCGAAGGCAAAGAGCAGGCGGTTGCGATGGGCATAGGTGCCCCGGAAACTGGCCCGGATGCTCTTGTACTGCTCTTTGGTGTAACTGGCCTTGGCTCCGGTGGGAATCCCTTTGTGTGGGCAGGGCTGGCCTTTCTTGCTGGGTTGCTTGGGATGGTTCGAATCGTCGTTTCCGTTCAATTCGAGTTCGAGCGGCTGGGCGACTTTTCGTGGCTGCGGCATCTCAGTTACTCCTCTGTGGTGGGGTGTGTGCGTGGGTAGGATTTCCCATGGTATGCCCTGATCGTTGAACCCGGGGCGAAAGTGGTGCCATCCTTGCCATGTTCCGACGGCGTTTCCGTTTCTTGGGCACGGCGCCGACATGGCAGAGACATCGACACCTCGCCGCCGCGTCGGAGGTGACTTCCCAGCTCAGCGTACAACAGTGGATCGTTTTTCTCGCAGCCACGATAAGGCTCCTGTACAATGGCGGGGCCAGGTCACGGCCTCGCGTCGTGGTCGGGTGAGGGTGGGCGCTACGTTCTCGCTAGCGGGCGTGGCGTAGCGTTCCGCCTGACACTGCTATGTACCCTGGGGCGCCTGCGGCTCA
>Ga0210378_10001049_pt1 | contig 14476 bp, 18 predicted proteins | sample PLM1_60_b1redo_FD_155465 | JGI IMG/M metagenome (GOLD analysis project Ga0210378, IMG submission 155465) | Groundwater sediment microbial communities from an aquifer in East River, Colorado, USA - PLM1_60_b1 redo | ecosystem: Environmental > Terrestrial > Soil > Riparian zone | place: USA: East...
GGTCGATCACCCGCTCCGCCTCGCTCATCGCCGCGGCCGCGTAGCCCCGCCGTCGGCGATCGCCGCGGACCGCGAGCGCCTCCACGTACCCGGTGCGAACCGAGCGGTCCTGGTGCAGGAGCCGACGCCGTACCACCGAGACGTGACCCACCAGCTCCCCCTGTTCGAGCACCAACGTGTGCAGCCCGCCAAGGGCGTGATCCCAATCGGCGTCGGTGAAGCGCGCGCCGAAGGCATCATCCACGAGCCGACGGATCTCACCCAGCTCGGCGGTGCTCAACTCGGCGGTGCGGCGGGTACGAAGCTCGACCATGTCCCATCATGGCGGATGGTAGTGCCTCTCGGCAGGACCCTGACGATGGACACTGAGCAAGGCCGCCCCTTCTGGAGGGCGAGCGCTGGCGTTGGCCGCGTATGCGGCCTTCGTGGTGGCGGCGCTGTACGCGGTGGTCAGCTTCTACTGGGCCCTTGGCGGCACGGCCGGGATCGACACCCTCGGCGGGGAGCTGGAGCAGCTTGCCAGGGACGGCGACCCGATGGTGCTCTGGCTGGCGGGGGCGGCCGGGGTCCTCAAGGTGGCCGGGGCGGTGCTGGCGCTCGCCTTGGTGCGGCCGTGGGGGCGGGTGGTGCCCCGGCGGTTGCTGCTGGTCGCCGCCTGGGCCGGAAGCGTTGTGCTGGTGCTGTACGGCGGGCTGAACGTGGTGGGGGGTGCGCTGGTGCTGGCCGGGGCGGTGGACGTGTCGGGGCCGCTGGACCGGACGGCGTTGTGGTGGCACGTGTTGGTCTGGGACCTGTGGTTCCTCGTCTGGGGGCTGCTTCTCGGCCTGGCCGCCTGGCGCTACGGGCGGCGGTGAGGTCGCGCCGGCCCCGGCCATCGCGGTGAGCGCGGGCCATAATCCGGGTCATGCGCTTTGGCATCCTTGGTCCGACGCAGGTGCGGCACACCGACGGACGTGAGGTCACCGTTGGCGGCCCCCGGCTCCGCACGCTGCTCGCCCTGCTGCTCGTCGACCCGGGCAAGGTGGTCAGCGCGGAGCGTCTGATCGACGGGCTGTATGGCGGGGACCCGCCCGGCGATGCCGCCAACGCCCTCCAGTCCCAGGTCTCCCGGCTCCGCCAGCTCCTGCGTGACCAGGACCGGCCCGGCTCCCCTGTCGAGCTCCACCCGGCGGGCTACCGGCTCGCGGTCGAGGCGGACGACGTCGACGTGCACCGGTTCGAGCGGCTGGCCGTGGAGGGGCGCCGTGCGCTTGTCGCCGGCGACCAGCCGCGCGCCGCGACCCTGCTGCGCGAGGCGCTCGGCCTCTGGCGGGGCCCGGCACTGGCCGACGTCGGGGAGGTGCCATTCGCCAAGGCCGCTGGTTCCCTCGCTGCAGACCGGCATCGTCGTGGCCGTCGGCGTCCTGCTCGACACCTTCCTGGTGCGCAGCCTGCTGGTCCCGGCGCTCGCCGTCGACATCGGCCCCCGGGTCTGGTGGCCCAGCCGGCTTGCCCGGCATCGCACCCGGCCCACACCAACCCGGCCCGTCCCGACGGGGGCTGCCGAGCCGACCCGCGTGCGCTGACCGCCCTGCCACGCTCGCCACGCCAGGCCCACCCTGGGCCTGGCGTGGCGCACGACGTCCGACGAGCTCGGCCGCTCAGGTCCGCGTAGCCGAGGTGGGACTCGGCCTGACGAGCTGGGACCAGGCGAAGCCCGCCCCCAGCAGCAGGTTCAGGCCCACCGCGATCCAGCCCAGCGCGTTGAAGGGGCCGGACAGCGTCCCCCACAGCGCCAGGAGGACCCCGATGCCGTAGGTGACGGCGAGGGCGCTGGCGATCGCCCGCCCCCCGGCGTCCTCCGTGGCCTCCCTGGCCAGCCAGGTCACAAGGCCGATGGCGAGCAGGGCTACCCCAAACCAGCGCGCCATGTAGACCCCTTCGGGATTGGGGGTGATGCCGTAGATGTCCAGGATCGGGCTTGCGGCCACCAGCAGCGCGATGCCGTAGCCGGCCGCGATCACGCCGTTGAGCACGAACAGCCTCTTGAGGGTCATGACACCTGCTCCTCTCCGGTCAGCCCGTCGATCACCCGACGCAACAGGGTCTTGAGGGTCTCCTGCTCCTCCTCGCTCAGCACCCGCGCGGCGACTGCGTTGCCCGCCATCGATTCGGTCGCCAGCTCCTCACGCAGCGCCAGCGCGCGCGGCGTCAGCCGGATGCGGGTCGCGCGTCCGTCGTGGGGGTGCGGCTCGCGGCGGACCAGGCCGTCGCGGACCATGCGGTCGATGGTCCGCGCGACCGTCGGCGGCTCGATGGCCACCACCCGGCTCAGCTCGCGCTGGGTCTGGCCGTCCTTGGCGTACAGGAACAGCAGGATCGCCCACTGCGCCAGCGCCACGCCGTGGCGCTGCAGCCGCCGCGAGAACATCTGCGCCATGAGCCGGGCGGTTCGGTTGACGAGGTAGCCGAGGTTGTCGTCAATGGCGTAGGTGGCCTGGCCGGCGTCGGTCTGGGCCTCTGCCCGGGTCATCCGGATCTCGCCGACCATCGCGCCTCCTCGTGGCCGGGCCCGACCGCCCGGCAGCTATCGTTAGCATACTACCTATACCGATAGCATACTACTGATTCGACCGTGACGGAAGGAGCCAGACGTGCCAGCAGCGGAGGTTGCGGCTCAGGGGTCCGGGCCCGCGGCCAGCAGGGCCGGGACGATCGAGCTCGGCGGTGAGGTCTCCGCCGTCCGCCTCGGGTTCGGCGCGATGCGCCTGCCCGGGGTCTGGGGAGCGCCGAACGACCCGCAGCAGGCGCGACGCCTGCTCCGCCGGGTGATCCGCCGCCACTGCCAGCGCAGCCTGGAGCTGTTGCGGCTGGAGCGGATCGACCTGTTGCAGCTGCACACCGTCGACCCCGCCGTGCCGATCGAGGAATCGGTGGGAGCGATCGTCGACCTGCGGGGCGAGGGCAAGGTTCGGATGATCGGCGTCTCCAATGTCAGCGTCGAGGAGCTGGAACGCGCCCGGGCGGTCGGCGAGATCGCCTCGGCCCAGAACCGCTACAACCTGGGCGACCGGGGATCGGAGGATGTGCTCGCCGTCTGCGAGGGTGCCGGGATCGCGTTCCTGCCGTGGTTTCCGCTCGGTTCCGGCGCCCTGGCCGGAGCGGGCGAGCTCCAGGTCGTGGCCAGCGCCCACGGCGCAACCGCCGCCCAGGTGGCCATCGCCTGGCTCCTGCAGCGCTCGCCGGTGCTGCTGCCGATCCCCGGCACCGCATCGATCGCCCACCTCGAGGAGAACACGGCCGCGGCAGGGCTCCGCCTGTCAGCGGAGGAGCTCGGTCGGTTGTCGAGCTCGGTCGGTCACCCGCGCGCCAAGAGCCCCCGGGCCTCAGCGCGCTGGAGGCTCCACCGGCCAGCCCCGCAGGGCCGGCACCACGGGCTCGATCAGCACCGGCCAGCTGGCCTGCCGTTGGCGCGTGGCGCGCCGCCGGCGGAGACGTTCGATCAGGGAGCTGAGTCGCGGGCGCATGGCGACCTCCGTTCGTTCCGTTCGGGCGCTGGATGCTGCACCCCGACGGTAGGCCCGGACCGGCCACGGCGAAATCGGCCATCCGGCCGGGATTAACACGCTCGCGCTAGCCGGGAACCGGCCGCTCGGCCGGGTCGGTCTCGTCGCGCCCGGTTGCGCTCCGCTGGGCGAGCCGCCCGGCCAGCTCGGCGCGTGAGCGAATGCCGAGCTTGCGGTAGATCTTCGACAGGTTCCACTGCACCGTCTTGGGGCTGATGAACAGCGCGTCCGCAGCCTCGCGGTAGGTCCGGCCCGACGCGATCAGCTGCGCGATGCGCTCCTCGGTCGGCGTGAGCCCCGCCGCCGGCGCCCGGCCGCCCACGCGCGCCAGCTCCGCTCGCGTCCTGCTCACCCACAGCGTCGCGCCGAGTCCCTCGAAGGTCTCCAGCGCGCGCTCCAGCGACTGCCGGGCGACGCCCTTCTTGCGGTCGCGGCGTTGCACACTGCCCAGCACCAGCAGCGTGCGGGCACGCTCGAAGGGCTCGCCGAGGCGGTCGTGGAGCTCGAGCGCCTCTCCCAGTGCCCGGTACGAGCCGTCCAGGTCACCGCGGGCGGCGCTCAGCAATCCCCGGCAGCGGCCCGCGAGCGCCAGCACCCAGGTGCGCTCGAGCACCGCACCGAGCCGTTCGAGCTCGTCGAGCAGCGCGTGCGCCTGGTCCCGGTGGCCGAGGGCGACCTTGGCCTCGATGGCGTCGCCGTGGAAGCGGAACAGCGCCGGCTCGTGCATGCCGGCCGCCGCCACCAGCTCCGCGAGCTGGCTCAGCGTCCGATCCGCCCCAGCGGCGTCCCCCAGCGACATCTCCAGGAAGCCGCGGGCCGCCAGCAGCTCGAACCCCGCCGGCTGCACGCCCAGCTGCCGGGCGAGCGCCAGCCCCTCCTCGATCTTGGCGCTGGCCGGCTCGACCAGGCCGAGGTGGGCTTCGACCAGCGCCTGGATCGTGAGGGCATAGGGGCGCTCGCCGATCTGCCCGCTGTGCAGGGTGACCTCGTGGCACTCGGCGGCGTGGCGGCGCGCGCGTTCCCAGGCGCCGGTCAGCAGCTCGACGCGGGCCAGCTGGAACAGGATCGAGGGGAGCGAGTGCTCCTCGCCCCGGTCGACCGCGTCCTGGTACAGCGCCTCGAACCGTTGGCCGGCGGCCGCCAGCTCGCCCGCCCATTGCAGCAGCAGCGCGTGGATCCAGTCGGGCCGGCCGAGGATCTGCGACCACTCCGGCGCGCGCCCGAGCCCGACGGCGCGTTCGATCGTCGCCAGCGCGATGCCGCCGCCCCGCAGCGACTCCAGGAACGCGACATGGGACAGCGCCCCCGCCAGCACGGATGGCTCGCCGAGCGCCTCGGCGAGCTCGAGGGCGGTGCGGGCGTGCGCCTCGGCGGCGGGAAGGCCCGAGGTCGAGTGCAGGCACCATGCCAGCCCCTCCTCGATCTGGATGCGAAGGACGACGTCGTCGGCGACTTCGGCCAGCGCGGCCCGGAAGCCGTCGGCTCCGGTCTGGAAGCCCTCCCGGTGGGCGCGCACCCAGCCGAGGCGGGCGAGGACGTGCGCCCGCTCCCGTCCAGGCGGCGACTCGGCGACGAGCCCCTCCAGCAGGGCGCTCGCTCGATCGGCGTCGCCGGCGTCGAAATGGCGCTCGGCCGCCTCGATGCCACGTCGTCGAGCGTCGGTCCCGGCATCGGCCGGGGTCAGCCGCCGTGCCTGCTCCCACAGCACGGCGGCCGCGCCCGGCGCGCCGCGCGCGTGCGCTCGGCGGGCGGCCTCGTCGAGCGCCGAGGCGACCTCGGCGTCGGGATGCTCCACGGCCAGCGCCAGATGCCGCCCACGTTCCTCCGGATCGTCGAGGATCGCGGCGAGACTGGCGTGCAGCTCCCGCTTCCGCGCCGGCGACAGCTGCGCGAGGATCACCGACGCGAGCAGCGGATGCGCGACACGCACCTGGTCGTTGTCGAGCTCCACGACGCCGGCGGCAACCGCGGCGTCGATCTCCTGGTGGCCTCCCATGACCCGGTCGATGAGCGTCATGGTCGGGCGGGACAGCGCCGCGACGACCTGGACCGCCTCGCGAGCGGATGGAGCCAGCAGCGCAACGCGGTCGCGGACCAGCTCCTGGAGGCTGGCGGGGATCGGCAGCTCCTCGGTCGGTGCGTGCGGGTCGTCGCCGCGGAGGATGGCGCTGCCGATCTCCAGCGCGAAGAACGGGTTGCCACCGGACATGCTGTGGAGTCGGACAAGCCTCGGCCTCGGGAGTGGCGCGGGAAGGCGGGCGCCCAGGAGGTGCTCGAGCTCTGCCGCGGTGAGCGGCCCGACCGGCAGGTGGCGCAGGCGGCCTTCCGGAAGGGCGCGTTCGAGATCGAGCGGGACCTCGGGCGCGCCCTCGAGCCGCCTGGCGAGGAGCAGACCGAGCCGCTCGTCGCTCAGGCGACGGGCGGCATAGGCAAGCGCGCTCCGCGAGGGAGGGTCCAGGAACTGGACGTCGTCGATCCCGACAACCGTCGGGCCTTGCCGCGCGAGCGCGCGAAGCACGCCCAGCAGGCCGAGCGCGACCGCCCGCGGCAGTGATTGCTGCTCCTCTGGTTCCGCGCGCAGGAGCGCCGCCTCCAGCGCACGCCGTTGCGGCCCCGGCAGCTGGGTCAGGACCTCCTCCGGGACCTCGGCCAGCAGGTCGCCGAGGGCGGCGTAGGCAAGCTGCGCCTCGATGTCGATCGGCCGGCACGACAGCACGCGGTGCGAGCGAGCCGTGGCGGCCGCCAGGCCCTGCTTCCAGAGGGCGGTCTTCCCGATGCCGATCTCACCCTCCAGCACGAGGGCGATCGGACCGGCCTGGATCGCGTCGAGGAACTCGTCGATGCGGCGCAGCTCCGGGTCGCGGCCGATGATCCGCTGCGGCTCTGCGGACATTGGCAAGGGCGCCTCCTCACAGCACGAGCATCAATCGTATGAGGAGCCCGCCCAGGAACGCAGGGCGTGGTGAAATCGTTCCCCGCCGCGGCCGGGTTGAGTAGGTGATGCCGAGGCGGCGAAGGGAGGCGCATGAGCGGACGACGACCGTTCCGGTTCGGGGTCATCGGCGAGGCGATCGCCTCTCGAGAAGGGCTGCTGGCCGAGGCCCGCCTGGCAGAGGCGCTCGGCTACTCGACCTTGCTGCTGCGCGACCATTTCGTGTCCGAGCCGTTCGGCGACCAGCTCGCCCCGCTGGTGGCGTTGACGGCGGCCGCCTGCGCCACCCGGACGCTGCGGGTCGGAAGCCTGGTGCTCGACAACGACTATCGGCACCCGGTGATGCTGGCCAAGGAGGCGGCAACGCTCGACCTGCTCTCCAACGGCCGCTTCGAGCTCGGCATCGGCGCCGGCTGGCTGCGCGCCGAGCACCAGCGGGCCGGCATGCCGTTCGACGATCCGGCGGTGCGGGTCGGTCGACTCGAGGAGTCCTTGCAGGTCCTCAAGGGGCTGCTGGCCGGGCCCGCCTTCACCTTCGAGGGCGAGCACTACATGGTGGACGGCATCGCAGGCTTTCCCGCCCCCGTGCAGCGGCCGCATCCGCCCATCCTGGTCGGCGCCGGCAGCCCCCGGATGCTGAGAATCGCCGGCCGCGAGGCGGACATCGTCGGCATCCTCCCCAAGGCACTGCCGGAGGGGGCGATCTCCGGGGAGCTGTCCGAGCGCTCACCGGAGACCGTCGCCCGCAAGGCAGCATTGGTCCGGCAGGCCGCCGAGGACCGCTCCCGCCAGGTCGAGCTGAGCATGGTCGTGTCCGTGGCCCTCGGCCCCGACCATCGGAAGGCGGCCGAGCGGTTCGCGGTGGAGCAGGGCTGGGAGGCCGCCGCGGGCGAGCTGGTGCTGGAGATGCCGTCGGTGGCCGTCGGCCCGGCCGAGCGGGTCGCCGAGGAGCTGGAGGTCCGGCGGGACCGCTACGGGTTCTCCTACCTGGTTGTCGCAGATGGCGACATGGAGACCTTCGCTCCCGTGGTCGAGCGCCTGGTGGGAAGGTGACCCGCTCCATGGAGTCCCAGCGCGCCCTACGGGAGAGAGATTCGGGTGGCTGACGAGCGAAAGGGCGATGCATCGGCCAGGGTCTTGTTCGAACGCCAACACGATCCCTCGCGCGTCCTGGCCCTGTCCGACGGCGTCTTCCCGATCCTCATCACCCTGCTGGTGCTGGATGTGCACCTCCCGGAGCTCAGCCAGGGCCAGTCGTTGAATGCGGCGTTGCGGGAGATCCGGCCGTCGTTCACCGCGTTCGTGATCAGCTTCATCCTGGCCGGCATGTACTGGGTGGGCCATCGCGACCTCTTCGCGCTCATCCGGCGAGCCGACCGCGGCCTGGTCTGGCTCAACGCCTGTACCTGCTGCCGCTGTGTCTGCTGCCGTTCGGCGCGTCGCTGCTGGGCCGCTACGACCAGGAGCCGCGGGCGCTCCGGATCTACGGCCTGATCCTGGTCGCGATCGCGGTCATGCGCACGGTCATCTGGCTGTACGCCACCGGCCGTCCACACCTGCTGTGGCAGCGGCCGGATGATCGCCAGCGTCGCGCCGGGCTGGCCCTGGCCGTGTTCCCAGGGCTGGTCTATCTGCTCGCGATCCTGCTCGCGGCGGCCGCTCCGGGCGTGAGCCTGGCCGTCTACGCCGGCATCCCGCTGCTGTACTTCCTCAGCATCACGGTCCTGCGCGGCAGCCGGACGCGGGACCGGGAGTACGCGGACTTCACCTGACCGCTGTGGCCGGCCTAGGCTCGTGCGCTGTGCAGGTGAGATGCTCGGGTCACCCAACGGAGGAGCGGAACATGGAGCTGGCCGACGCGCGCGCCCTGGTGAAGGACAAGACCGACAAGGACATCACCGTCCGCCACCTGATCTCGGTGGAGGGGGTGATGCGCGCCCTGGCCCACCGGTTCGGCGAGGACGAGGACCGTTGGGCGCTGGCCGGCCTGTTCCACGACCTGGACCAGGACCAGACCGGCGAGGATCCCTCGCGGCACGCCTTCATGGCGGCGGAGTGGCTGCGGGAGGCGGGTGTGGAGGAGCCGGTGGTGAACGCGGTGCTGGCCCACGCCCATGAGCGCTACCGCACCGACCTGATGTCCAAGGCAGTGGTTCATGCCGATGCGATCGCCGGGCTGCTGGTGGCGGCGGCACTGGTTCGCCCGGAGCGGTCGGTGGGCATGAAGGTGTCCTCGATCAAGAAGAAGCTGAAGGAGAAGGCGTTTGCGCCCGGGGTGAACCGGGACGAGGTGTACGGGGCGGAGGCGTCGCTGGGGCTCCCGCTCGAGGAGCTCATCGCCGTGGCGATCACCGGCATCCAGCAGGTCGCACCCGACATCGGCCTGTAGGCACCGAGGAGATCCCATGGCCGACTCCGTGAGCAAGGCCGGCTACGAGCTCGAGTTCGAGGACACCTTCGACGGCGACACCCTGGACCAGACGCGCTGGTTGCCGTTCTACCTACCGCAGTGGAGCTCCCGCGAGGCGGCGGCCGCCAGGTACCAGCTCGGCGGTGGCGTCCTGCGGCTGCTCATCGAGGACGACCAGCAGCCGTGGTGTCCGGAGTTCGACGGCCAGACCCGGGTCTCCTCGCTGCAGACCGGCGTCTTCGCCGGTCCGGTCGGCAGCACACTGGGGCAGTCGCGCTTCAACCCTGGACTGGTCGTGCGGCAGGCCCAGCGCAACGCCAGGCTGTACACGCCACAGTACGGCCTGTTCGAGCTTCGGGCCAAGGCCATCGACGACCCTCGCTGCATGGTCGCGCTGTGGATGATCGGCTACGAGGACAAGCCCGACCGGTCGGCGGAGATCTGCATCTGCGAGATCTTCGGGCGCAACGTGACGGCGGGACGGGTGGATGTCGGCATGGGACTGCATCCCTTCGGGGATGCGAGCATCCGCGACGAGTTCTCCGTGGAGGCCCTTGCCATGGACCCCCGCGAGCTCCACATCTACGCGGCCGAGTGGACACCCGAGCACGTGGCCTTCTTCGTCGACCATCGGCTGGTCAAGACGGTCGACCAGTCCCCCGGCTATCCCATGCAGCTCATGCTCGGCATCTACGAGTTCCCCGACGACGGGCAGGCGACCCAACCGGCCCATCGGTACCCCAAGCAGTTCGTCGTCGACTACGTCCGCGGCTATCGACCCGCCAGCGCCGCGCCGCCACCGCGTGGGCCGTAGCAGTGCACTGAACGGCAGCTGATGCGCTCCTGTCGTCAACGGCTACGGCCGGTTGCCGCTCGATGTCCGGCGGAGCGCCAGGCTGGTGATCGCGGCGGCGAAGGAGACGAGGCCGATCGTTGTCCAGGTGCGGTCGAAGGCCACCATGGCCTCCCCGGGTGATGGGGTACCGAGGACCGCGACGAGCATGGACACCCCGAGCACCGCGCCGAGCTGCCGTGCGGTGGCGTTGACGGCGCTGCCGAGGGCGAGGTTGGCGGCTGGCAGCGTCGCCGCCGCGGCGCTGCCGAGGGTCGGGAGCGCCAGGCCGATTCCCAAGCCGCCGAGCAGCAGCCCCGGCAGCCACTCCCGAAGGTACGCCGGGGTGGGGCCGACCTGGGTGGCGAACCAGAGCTGGCCTGTGGCGAACAGCAGCGCGCCGGGTGCGATGACGACGGCGTGCCCGAAACGGTCGGCCAGCCGCCCGGCCGGGCCGGCGACCAATGCGACCGTGAGGGGGGCGGGCAGGATGGCGGTCGCGGCATGCAGCACCGGCCACTGCCACACGCCGGTGAGGAACAGCACGTTGCCCAGTCCGATCGCGAAGAACGCGGTCGAGAACAGCAGCGTGCCGAGGTTGGCGACGCTGAAGGACCGCACGCGGAACAGGGTGAGGTCCACGACCGGCCGGACCGCCGTGCGGGTGCGGACCACGAACGCCACCCCAAGCGCGACTGCGGCCGCCAAGCTGCCGGCGACCGGCGGGGTGGCCCAGCCCCATTCGGGCCCCTGGACGATGCCCAGGGCACCCAAGGCGGTGGCGGCGATCACCAGCGCCACGCCGAGCAGGTCCGGGAGCCCGCGGGCCTGCGGGTCGGTGGACTCCCGCAGCAGCAGCCGGCCGGCGGCGATGGCGAGGGCGCAGACGGGCAGGTTGGCGAGGAAGATCCAGCGCCAGCCGATCGTCTCGACCAGCAGCGCGCCGAGCAGGGGACCGGTGGCCGCCGCGACCGCGCCCACCGCGCCCCACAGCCCGACCGCCATCGAGCGCCTGCTGCGGGGGAACTCGGCCAGCAGCAGGGCCAGCGAGGTGGGGACCAGCAGGGCGGCGCCGACCGCCTGGAGCGCGCGCCCGCCGACCAGCGTGGGCAGGGTGGGCGCCAGCCCGCACGCGGCGCTGGTGACGGCGAACGCCACGAGCCCGGCGAGGAAGACCCGCCGGCGCCCCACCAGGTCGGCGATGCGGCCGGCGGCGATCAGCAGCGCGGCGAAGACGATGGTGTAGGCGTTCAGCACCCACGACAGGGCTGCCCGGGTGGTGGACGGGAAGGCGGTGGCGATGGCGGGGAAGGCGATGTTCACGATGGTGGTGTCCAGCAGGACGATGAACACGCCCAGCGAGGTCACGGCCAGGACCCGCCAGGCGTGGGCGGTGACCGCCTCGGGGGCGGGCGCGGCCGGTCCGGGCACGGTTGTGGTCACGGGATCAGCGCTCCGGGATCGCCAGGATCAGCTGGGCGACCTGTCGTGGTTCGTCCAGCTGCACGTAGTGGCGGGCGTCCGGGAGCAGGAACAGCTCCGAGGTCGGGAACAGGTCATGGAACTGCCGTGCCACTCCGGCGTTGAGGTAGGGGTCGGCGGCGCCGAAGATGATGCGGACCGGGCGGGTGAACCGCCGCAGTCGCGGGACCTTTGCCGTCCCGGAGGCCACCGCGGACCACAGGTCCCGGTTGAGGCCGAAGAAGCCCTCGTGCGCGCTCGGGTCGGCGGTGAACTGCTGGTACAGCAGCGGCAGGAACTCGGCCCGCACCTGCGGGTCGCGGAAGAAGCGTCCCACCTGCCAGCGGTACATGCGCCGAAACAGCAGGTCGCCGAACAGGCGCGACACCGGGCGGGCGACCGACCGGACCACGGGGGTGGAGAACAGCCGGATCGCCTCTGGGGTCCGCAGCCCAGGCATGCGCGAGTAGTAGGTGTTGAGCAGTACCAGCTCTGCGACCCGCTGCGGGTGCTCCAGCGCCCAGTCGATCGCCGGTGGGCCGGAGGCGTCGTGGGCGACCAATACCACGGAGTCGAGCCCGAGGCGCTCGATCACCGCGTCGAGGTCGCCGACCTGGTTGCTGGCGGTGTAGGGATAGCCGACAGGCTTGTCGGAGGCTCCCCAGCCGAGGAAGTCGAGCACCACCACTCGGCGTGGGGCGAGCTGGGGCACGAGCCGGTCGTACAGGTGCAGGTTGTCGGGGAACCCGTGCAGCAGCACGATCGCCGGCTCCTCGCCCGGGTAGTCGCGTGCGTACAGGCGGTGCGGCCCGCGCGGGATGCGGTGCTCCCGATACTCGCGAGCGCTGCGCGCGTCGGCGTCGGTGGGGCTTGCCTGCTCGTTCTGTTCCATCGGTCCTCCTCATAGGTGTAGCTACACCTATCTGCTGTGCGTCAGCTCGTGAGCGCCGCCGCGGTGACCTCCTGAAGGCCGCCGGTCAGGGCCGTCCAGGGCGAAGTCTCCACGATGCGTGCCTGCGCCCGCTGCCACAGTGGATACGCGCGCCCGATCGCCTGGCGGCCTTGGCGGGTCAGCCGAACCACCCGCGTCCGCCGGTCCTCGCCGGCCGCGATCTCCACCAGGCCCCGCTCGGTCAGGGGCTTGAGGTCGCGGGCGAGGGTGGTGCGGTCCAGCGAGAGGGTATCGGCCAGTCGCGTGACCAGCACCGGTTCCCGCATGGCCACCCCAACCAGCAGGGTGAACTGGGTGATCCGCAGCCCGCTCGGCCGCAGGGTCTCGTCGTAGAGCTGCGTCACGGCCCGCGCGGTTCGGCGCAGGCTCCTGCAGGCGCAGCCGTCCGCGACCTCGGCAAGCTCCGCGCGTCCAAGCTCTCGGTCTCTCATGAGAAGAGTGTATATACACCTATCACCTCTTGTCAACCATGAGCCGATCCGCGACCGGAATAGCCCCTGGTGGATGGGCGTCCCCCCGCGTTCGTCATGGGCGCGCATGGCTCCTATTGGGTCCTGGAGGGCGACTGCGCGCCGTCGTATCTGGAGGTGTGGCTGGCGCCCCTGGGGGCCTACACCCTGCTGGGCCTGCCCATGGACGAGCTCAGCGGGCAGACCGTCGACCTGACCGACGTGCTCGGCGCGGCCGGCAGGCGGCCTGGCTGCTGGTCGTCGCGCCGGTGATGGTCGCGCTGACCGTGGCCCTCATCGCGCTCAGCGGGCAAGGCTGGGCCTGGCCGTGGGTGCTCGCCACCCTCCCGGCGGTGCTCGGTGGGACCGCGGGCCTGATGGTGCTGGTGTCGGTGACGATGCCGGTCCGCCAGAAGGATCCGCATCGGCGCACCGGCCCGTTCGACACCAGCGACGATCCCAACGCCGCCGGTGCGGCGATCGGTCAGCAGTACCTGATGCTGCTGCTGGCGGCCCTGGTCGCCGTGCCCGGCTGCACCCTGGTGCTGGTGGCGCCGTGCGGCACCGGCCGGTCCTGCAGGCCGCCGGGGTGCTGGTCGGGACCGCGACCGGCGTGATGCTGTACTGGTTGGGCGGCCGGATCGCCGCCAGGCGGCTGGCCGACCGCGGCGCGGAGCTGATGGACCTGCTCCAGCTTGGCCCACAGGCCCGGGCCCACGGCGGCAGGACCAGGCCGACCCGGGAACCGGCCGTCGAGCTGCCGCGCTGGAAGTCTGCCGCCCAGAGCACCCTGTGGACTATCGGCATCCTGTGCGTGGTCCCCCAGGGGCTGGTCCCTATCGCCTTCAACCTGTTCGGCGTGGACCCGCAGGTCAAGGTCTGGTTCGTGGCCCGCTACCTCCCCCAGCAGTTGCAGGTCCCGGTGGCGGCCGGCTTCATCGCCGTGGGCGCGCTGGCGATCTGGTTGGCCGAGTCCATCCGGCGCAGCCCCTCCAGGCAGCCCTGACCACCGGTCCTCGAGCCGCCGGTTTTCGGAGGGCGCATGGCTCGGCATGGCGGGCCGTGCTCACCAGATCGCGAAGCGGAAGCCGCTGCGCCGCTCGGGCTCGGGCAGCTTCACCTCGCGGACCGCGATCCGCGGCTCGCCAGGTCGCCAGACGGCGACCAGGCCGGCGGGATCGCCGGCGAGCCCCGCCAGGAGCAGCAGGCGGCCGTCGGCGGTCCAGCGCAGCTGGGGTTTGGTGGGAGCAAGGCGGAGGGGCATGTCGGGGAGCTGTTGCCAGCGTCGGGTGGTGAGGTCCAGCAGCCACACGTCGAGTGTCTGCTCGGCGCCGTCGAGGGCGGGATAGAACGCGACGTGGGCGAGCCGACCGTTCGGGTGCCCGCCGATCAAGCCCATGACGTGGGCGTCGAGCTTGCTCGGCCAGGGGAGCCGGTGGCTGACGCCGCTGCGCACGTCGGTCAGGGCGATCAGCCTGCCCCGCTCGACCGTGCCCAACACCAGGTCCCCGCCGTCCACCACCTCGGGGAGCCGGCGGAAGCCGCCATCGGCAGTCACCAGCGCGCTGTAGGGGCCATCGCCGCTGCGGGCGCTGCCACAAGACCGATGGCGACCGCCGCGACCAGGAGCACCACTCCCACCCCGACGACCATCATCCGGCGCGACAGCGCCGGCCGCCACGGCGGCGGTGAGTCCCGCCGAGCTGCGCTGGTCATGCTCGTACTACGCGATCCAACCCCGTCGGGTTCCCCCGCCGGCCACGACTTCCCTCCCGGGCCTCTAGCAGGCGCAGTCATCGGGAACGTTGCCGCTGACGACCGTCGAGTTGAGGGTCAGCGTGTTCACGTTCAGGATGCCGCCTCCCAGGCCGGCCGCGGTGTTGCCGGTCACCCGC
>Ga0210378_10001050_pt1 | contig 14475 bp, 7 predicted proteins | sample PLM1_60_b1redo_FD_155465 | JGI IMG/M metagenome (GOLD analysis project Ga0210378, IMG submission 155465) | Groundwater sediment microbial communities from an aquifer in East River, Colorado, USA - PLM1_60_b1 redo | ecosystem: Environmental > Terrestrial > Soil > Riparian zone | place: USA: East...
CCCGCGCGCTCGGCGTGTGCCCGTGCGGCGAGCACGGTGCGCGCGAACGCCAGCATCGGATCGCGCCGGTCGGCGAGCAGCGTGGTGCCGGCGTGGTTGGCCTCGCCAGTGAAGTCGAACCGCCAGCGCCCGTGCGGCCAGATCGCCGACGCGAGCCCGACCGGCGCGTCAAGGTGGGTGAGCGCGCGGCCCTGCTCGACGTGCAGCTCGACGAAGGCGCCGATCCGGTTCAGGGCTTCGTCGTCGCGGCCGATTGCGCCGGGATCGGCGCCGGCCCGCTCCATCGCCGCCGCGAGCGTCACCCCGCCCGGGTCGGTGAGCGCGCGCGCCTTCGCCGGGTCGAGCAGGCCGGTGAGCAGCCGCGAGCCGAGGCAGGCGATCCCGAACCGGGCACCCTCCTCCTCGCAGAACGCGGTGACCGCGATCGGCCGGGACGGCGTGACACCCCGCTCGCGGAGGAGGTCGACGGCAAGGAACGCCGACACGACGCCGAGCGGCCCGTCGTACGCGCCGCCGTGCGGTACCGAGTCGAGATGGCTCCCCGTGACGACCGCGTCCGGTCCGGGCTCGCCCCACCACGCCCAGAGGTTGCCGTTGCGATCCGGCTCACAGGTGAGGCCGCGCTCGGCGGCCCGCTCGGCGAACCACGCGCGGCAGGCCAGATCGGCGGCGTTCCAGCCGTGCCGGGCGTAACCGCCGCCGGCCGCGCGGCCGATGTCGAGCAGCGGCTCCCACAGCTCTCGGAACCGGTCGGTCACGGTGCCTCCTCGGGTCGCCGTCAGTGTATAGGTCCATTCACCAGGGGATCCTGAGCATGGGTTGATGCCAACACGGACAGTTGCCCCGCCCCACTACGTTCGGCGAACCATCGGCCAGCTCGCGCGGGCACGGGCCACAACGAACGCTGACGCGGAGGTATCCCGTAGTGACCGCACCGAATCGAGGGCTGCTCGTCATCGAGCGCATCCTGCGTGACCGGCACGGGCTCTGGGCCCAGATCCTGACCGAGCAGAAGCTCGGGAGCCTGATCGGCCAGCTCTTCGCCAGCTCGGCAATCGCCCTTGCCTGCTATGGCGCCGTCCTGGGCGCGTCGGCCAGCTTCGCGCAGGCGGCGTCGTCGGCCGTCAAGTTGCCGATTCTCTTCCTGGTCACGCTCGCGATCTGCCTGCCGACGCTGTACCTGTTCAACCTTGTCTTCGGCGCCCGGCTGTCGATCCGGCAGGCGATCGCGCTCGTGCTCGTCGCGGTCACCGTGATCAGCGCGCTTTCGCTGGCGTTCGCACCGGTCAGCCTGTTCTTCCTGGTCACGGCGCCGAACTACTCGTTCTACAAGGTCCTGAACGTGGTGATCCTCATGCTGACCGGCGTCGTCGGGCTGACCGTCCTGCTGGACGGGATGGTGAACCTGAACAAGCTCGCCGCGGCCGGTGGCGTGCCGGAGCCCGCCGCACCGAATCCTGAGGCGCCGGTGTCACCGGCCGACGCTCCTGCGGAGGCGCCGAAGCTGCAGTTCGGAGTCACGTTGCAGGAAGAGCCGCGGGTCAACGTCACGCTGATCCGGATCTGGGTCCTGCTCTTCGGGTTCGTCGGCACCCAGCTCGCCTGGACCCTGCGCCCGTTCGTCGGGAGCCCGGAGGAGAAGTTCCAGCTCTTCCGTTCGATCGAGGGCAATTTCTACGTGAACATCGTCGAAACCATCGTCGATCTGCTCTCCTGAACGGCCGCGCGTCGGCTCACCGGGCGCCGGTGGGCCGACGCTGGTCGGCGGTTACTGGTGTGCGCCGAATAGGCTGGGGCCCATGAAGTCTCCAGCTGCCCGGCGCGCCGCCAACCTCACGTCCCTCCTGTTCTGCGGCGTTCTGGCCGGCGTTGTCGTCGCAGCGGCGGCGTTTCCCCTGGTAGGAAGCGCGGGGCTCAGCGCCAAGGCGGCCTCGGACTCGTTCGAGGACCTGCCCGGCGATCTGAAGGCCGGCCCGCCGCCGCTCACCTCGAAGCTCTACGCCGCCGACGGATCGTCGATCACGACGTTCTTCGAGGAGAACCGCGAGGACATCCCGCTCTCCAAGACGGCGAAGGTGATGCAGGACGCCATCATCGCCGCCGAGGACCACCGCTTCTGGACCCACAAGGGCACCGACCCGAAGGGCATCTTTCGCGCGCTGGTCTCCAACGTCGTCTCCGGTGACGACAGCAACACCCAGGGCGGCTCCACGCTCACCCAGCAGTACGTGAAGCAGGCGCTCTACTACTCGGCCAAGACCAAGGAAGAGCAGCAGGCGGCGATCGCGCCCACCGGCGCGCGCAAGGTGCAGGAGGTCAAGTACGCGGTCTCGCTGGAGCAGAAGCTCTCCAAGCAGGAGATCATGGAGCGGTACCTGAACATCGCGAACTTCGGCAACGGCAACTACGGGGTCTCCGCCGCCGCGCGGGGGTACTTCTCCAAGTCGGCCGACCAGCTCACCCTCGCCGAGGCGGCGCTGCTGGCCAGCACCGTGAAGAACCCCTCCAAGTTCAACCCGCAGAAGGGCGACAAGGACAGCGCCAAGAAGCGGCGCGACTACATCATCGACACGATGGCCCAGCTCAACCTGGTGAAGCAGGAAGACGCGGACGCGGCGAAGAAGCAGGCCATCGCCCTCAAGGTGCAGAAGCCTAAGCGCAAGTGTGAGAACGGCAACCCGATATTCGGCTTCTACTGCGGCTACTTCCTCGACTGGTGGAATGCCAACCCGGCGTTCGGCAAGACGCCCGAGGAGCGGGAAGAGAACCTCTACAAGGGCGGCTACACGATCAACACCGCGCTTGACCCGAAGATCCAGGCCGCGGCACAGGCGGCGGTCGACAAGCGCCTCCCGACGACCAGCAAGTACGCGCTCGGCATCGTGGTGATCGAGCCGGGCACCGGCAAGGTGAAGGCGATGGCCGTCAACCGCGAGTACGGTCTGGCCGCCCCCAAGACCACCGCGCCGCTGCTGACGGGCGGCCACGGCACCGACGGTTACCAGGCCGGATCGACGTTCAAGATGTTCACGATGGTTGCCGCGCTCGAGAAGGGCATGCCGCTGAACACGCCGATCCACTCGCCGGAGCGGTACCAGTCGAAGTACTACGGCGCCAGCGCGCGCAGCGGCTGCGACCTGTGGTGCCCGAGGAACGCGAGCAAGTCGATGACCGGCACGCAGACGATGTGGTCGGGGTTCGGTGAGTCCGCCAACACGTACTTCGTCCAGCTGGAGGAGCGGGTCTCGGTCAAGTCCGCGATCCAGTCGGCGGAGAAGCTCGGCGTCGTGATCAGGAACAAGCAGGACCAGGAGCAGCGGGCGGACGCGTTCAAGGACGACCGCGCGTGGGGCACGTTCACCCTCGGCGTCGCCCAGGTGACCCCCCTGGACATGGCCAACGCGTACGCCACCGTCGCCGCGCGGGGGAAGTACTGCAGGCCGCTGCCGCTGCAGAAGATCGCCGATTCGACTGGCAAGGTCCTGCCGTACGCCAACCCGCAGTGCAAGCAGATCGTCACGCAGCAGGTCGCCGACGCGGCCACTGATGCGGCGCGGTGTCCGGTCGGCGACACCGCGACGGGCGACTGCACGCACCCGGGCGGCGGACGGACGGCCAGCTACGTGTCGGCGGTGCCCGGCCCGGTCGCTGGCAAGAGTGGTACGACCGATGGTGACAACGGCACGCCGAGCGCCTGGCTAGTCGGTTTCACGCCGACGTTGGCGGCCGCCGCGTTCGCCGCCGAGCCGTTGCGCGGCGGTAACGGCAGCGTCGACAGCATCCAGGGATACCCCGGCCGGGTCTTCGTCGAGACCATGAGCGATGCGATGGAGAACGCCCCGCGCAAGGAGTTCGTCAAGCCGACCGACGCGATGGCGTGGGGCGTCCGGGTCACCGTTCCGGACGTCGACGGGCTCAGCGTCGAGGAAGCGAAGACCGAGCTGACGGAGGCCGGCTTCACGCCGATCGTGGACGAGCGCAAGGTCGGATCGCGGCAGGCGGCCGGCATGGTCGCCCGCACCGACCCCCGCGGCGGGTCCGGGTCAAGTAAGGGCGGCGCCGTGACGATCTACGTCAGCAACGGCACCGACCGCGACGACGATCGGCCCGATGACATCACGATCCCCGGCGATCCGGGCAACGGGAATGGCAACGGGAACGTACCCGGTCGCGAGCCCGACGCTGCGCCGACGCCCGGCTGATCCATCGGCCGCCGGTTCCCCAGTTGGGGCCGGCGGCCGTTTGGCTAGGCCCGGTGCAGTTCCACGACGGCGACCGACTCCGCGGGCAGCTCCACCGCGTCGGCGGCGACGGTGATGCCCGGTTCGCTCCCAAGCAGCAGGGATCCCGCCGCGACCGGCGCACGTCGCGGTTCGTCGGCAAGGTTGGCCACGACCGCGCAGCCGCCTCGGCGGATCACGAGCCACCGTTCGGCGTCGCTGTAAGTCACCTCCACTCGGTCGAGCCGCGGATCGGTGAGGTCCGGGCGTGACCGGCGCAGCACGGTCAGCGCCCGGTAGAAGTCGAGCAGTTCGCGGTGCTGTGGCTTCTCCGGCTCGGACCAGTCCAGCTTCGACCGGGTGAACGTCGTCGGGTCCTGCGGATCCGGCACGTCGACCGCGCCCCAACCATGCTCGGCGAATTCGGCTATGCGGCCCGCGCCGACGGCCGCCGCCAGCTCTGGCTCGGGGTGGCTGGTGAAGAAGAGCCACGGCGTCCTGGCGCCCCACTCCTCGCCCATGAACAGCATCGGGGTGAACGGCGAGGTCAGGATCAGCGCGGCGCCGACCTTGAGCAGGCCGGTGGACAGGGTGGCGGAGATCCGGTCGCCGAGGGCGCGGTTGCCGATCTGGTCGTGGTTCTGGAGGCAGGCCACGAACCGGTGGCCGGGCGTGGTGCGGCGATCGACGGGACGGCCATGGCGCCGCCGCCGGAAGCTGGAGTACGTGTCGGCGTGGAAGAACGCGCCGGTCAGGACCGTGGCCAGGCACTCCAGCGAGCCGAAGTCGCTGTAGTACCCGTGCCGCTCACCGGTGACCAGCGTGTGCACGGCGTGGTGCACGTCGTCGTCCCACTGGGCGTGCAGGCCGTACCCGCCGCCCTCTCGCGCGGTGATCAGCCGCGGGTCGTTGAGATCCGACTCCGCGACGAGCGACAGCGGCCGGCCGACGTGGGCGGAGAGCACGTCCACCTCGCGCGCCAGCTCCTCCAAGAGATGGATCGCCCGGGTGTCCGGGAGCGCGTGGACGGCATCGAGGCGCAGGCCGTCGACGTGGTAGTCGCGCAGCCACATCAGCGCGTTCTCGACGATGTACCCGCGTACCTCGTCAGAGTCGGGCCCGTCGAGGTTGACGGACAGCCCCCAGGTGTTGCGGCCCTCGGTGAGGTACGGGCCGAAGCGGGGGAGGTACGCGCCGGACGGCCCGAGGTGGTTGTAGACCACGTCCTGGATCACGCCGAGCCCGTGGGCGTGGCACGCGTCGACGAAGCGCTTCATCCCGTCCGGGCCGCCGTACGGCTCGTGCACGGCGTACCAGCACACCCCGTCGTACCCCCAGTTGTGCGCGCCGTTGAAGGCGTTGACCGGCAGCAGCTCGACCAGGTCGACGCCGAGGTCCACGAGGTGGTCGAGCCGGCCGATCGCGGCGTCGAACGTGCCCTCGGGCGTGAACGTGCCGACGTGCAGCTCGTAGACAACGCTGCCGGGCAGCGCGCGCCCGGTCCAACCGGCATCAGTCCAGTCAAAGGCGTTCTGTTCGTACACCCGGCTCGGACCGTGCACGCCGGCTGGCTGGCGCAGCGAGCGCGGATCGGGCAGCGGAGTGTCGTCGTCGTCCAGCAGGTACGCGTAGTCGACGACGTCCGCGAGATCCGCCGACCACCAGCCGCCGCGTGTCGGGCGCAGCTCGTGGTCGGTGCCGCCGGCGCGAAGCCGTAGCCGCCTGGTCTGCGGTGCCCACACCTCGAACGTCGTCACGCGCACTCCCGGCTTCTGTGGTGCGATCGCGTAGCCAGACTGCACGCTCGCACCACAGAACGCGCAGCGCTCAACTTAGAACGCGGGCGCGCCGGCGATCCCCGTGCGCATCCGCGGTTCGAATACCACGTACCGCCCCTTGCCCTGCAACTTCGCGCCGTACATGGCGATGTCGGCGTCGCGGAGCAGCTCTCCAACGTGGCCCGATCCGGTCTCGCGGATGGCCACGCCGATGCTGGCGCTGACCGGCACCTGCCGGCCTTCGAGCGGCAGCGGCGTGGCGAGCAGATCGGTGATGCGCGCGGCGAGCGTGATGGCGTCGCTCCTGCTGCCGACGTCCTCCAGCAGCACCGCGAACTCGTCGCCGCCGAGCCGGGCCACGGTGTCACCGCGCCGGACACAGTGCAGCAGCCGCTCCCCGACGGCGACCAGCAGCGCGTCGCCGGCCGCGTGTCCGAGGTTGTCGTTGACGAGCTTGAAGTGGTCGAGGTCGATGTAGAGCACGGCGAGGAGGATCTTCGCGCGCGGCTCGCGGGATATCGCGTGCTCGACCCGGTCGTGGAAAAGGGCTCGGTTGGCGAGCCCGGTGAGCGGGTCGTGGAAGGCGAGTTCGTGCAGCTGCTCCTCGCGGCCCCGCAGCTCGTCCACGGTGGCTTCGAGGCGGCGGGTCAGCACCTGGTTGTCCCGCAGCGTGATGAGCTGCCGGATCACCACGAGCAGCACGACGGCGATCCCGTTGATGTACAGGAACGAGCCGACCGACCCCTCGACGATGTGCACGATCACCGATGTCATCAGCGCGATCGTGAGCGGTACGTACGGCAACGCGAGCTGCATGCGGATCGCGCGCGGCGACGGTGGCGACTCCGGCTTCCGATCGGTGGCCCAGAGGGCGGCGACCGCCACGAGCAGGAACCCGGCGATCCACGCTGTGTCGATGAGGTTGCCGGTGGAGTACGCGCCGCTCTGCACCAGGTACGCGAAGCCGCTGTCGGCGACTGCCAGCGACAGCAGCCCGAGGGCGACCAGCACCAGCGGCGTGCGGCGCTCCCGGCCGACGTGGCTGAGCAGGATGAACACGACGCTGGCCGTGGCGATGTCGCCGATGGGGTAGGCGAGCGAGACGATCCACTCCAGCCAGCGCTGGCCACTGTGTGCCGACGCAGGTGCCAGGACGGTGGCCCAGCCCACATACAGGAGCGAGCCGCTGATGATCAGCCCGTCGAGTACCGCGCGCAGGGCGTGGCGCTCCACGGTGACGAGCGTGGCCACGCCAACGAGCGTGAGCGGCACCATCCCGAGGTACCCGATGTCGGCCACCGACGGGAATGGCACCTCCCGCCCGACGACGACCTCGTAGTAGGCCCACATCGTCTCGCCGATCGACCACGAGAGCATGCCCGCGCCGAGCAGCAGCCACCCCCGCCGCAGCCGCCCCTCGGACCGCAGCCCGGCGCTCGCGCACGCGGCGGCCGCCAGCGTGGAAACGGCGATGCCGACGCCGTCGCTGAAGATCAGCGTCGCCTGGTGGCTGCCAGGGGTGAACCACATCCACAGCGCGAACGTCAGCATTACCGCGGCCGCGCCGGCTGCGGTGCAGCAGCGCCAGCATCGCTCCATCAGAATCCCAGGGCTCACGTGATCGGCCGTCACACGGAGAATCCGGGGAAGTCGGGGGCGGCTGTCAAGGGAGCGGTTCGTCCTGTCGACAAGCGGTCGTTCTGGAGCGGTGATTCGCGCTACGGTAACTGGCCGTCCACGCGCTCACCTCCTGGCGAGTAGCGCGACGGGGTAGGTGGCCAGCAGCGGACCGAGCCGGACGGGCCCGCCCTGCCAGTGGGCGCCGGAGAGCAGGTCGGCCCACTCGCCGAGCGGCAGCGGAAGCGCCGTGTCGCCCCAGCCGCCGTGCGCCCGTAGTCCCACGGGGAGCCGCGTCGCGACCGCGATCGCGCCGCCCCGGTCGAAGACGACGGCATGCTCGGCGGCCGGCCCCTCCACGGCGATCGGTGTGTACCCGGTGAACAACTCGGGCCGGTCCCGGCGCAAACGCAGAGTACGCGTCGTGACCAGCAGTTTCGCGGCCCCGCTCGCGTCGACCGGTGGCGTCCAACCCCCGTCGATCCGGGCCAGCAACTCGCGCCGGATCCCGAAGTCGACCGGCCGGCGGTTGTCCGGATCGACCAGCGAGTAATCCCACAGTTCGCAGCCCTGGTAGACGTCCGGCACGCCCGGACCGGCGAGTTGCAGCAGCCGTTGCCCGAGCGAGTTCGACCAGCCGTCCGGGGTGATCCGAGCCGCGAAGTCGGCGACCTTGGGGCCGAGTACCGGGTCGTCAAAGACCCGGTCGGCGACGGCGTGCAGGGCGGCTTCGAAGTCGGCGTCCGGATCATCCCAGTTCGTGGCGGTGTTGGCCTCCCGCGCGGCCTTCTCCAGGTACGCGTGGAGCCGCTCGCGCTCGATAGGCCAGGCGCCGACGACCGTCTGCCAGAGCAGGTGGGCGATCGCGCCGTCCGCTACGGGCGCCGCGACCGTCCAATGGCGCACGGCGGCGGCCCACTCGTCGGGCATCTCGGCGAGGACCGCCAGCCGGGCGCGCACGTCCTCGCTGCGCTTGGTGTCGTGGGTGGACAGGGTGGTCATGCTCTCCGGCCAGCGCTCCTGGCGATGGGCGGCCGCGGCGTGGAACTGGGCCGGCGCCACGCCGAACTGCGCCGGATCCCCGCCGACCTCGTTCAGCGCCACGAACCGGGACCAGCGGTAGAACGCGGTGTCCTCGACGCCCTTCGCCATCACCGCGCCCGAGGCCTGCTGGAACCGCAACGCCAGCTCGTCGTCCGGATCCTCGAGGCGAGGCAGTAGCGCGTCGAACGCGGCGCTCAGGTCTGGACGGCGGGCCCGGGCGGCTGCAGCGGCGGTGGCCAGGTGGTCCGCGCCGACAGGCAGGTACGAGCGGTAGACCGGGAAGTCGGCCAGCAGCTCCGAGAGCGCCTCCTCGACGTCATCGATGTCGTCGCAGAGGCGCGCGAGGCGGCGCAGCTCGGCCCGGAGGAGGCCGGTGGCGACCTCTTGCTTGCTGTCGTGGACCAGCGCGGGCCAGTCGGTGGCGGCGCCCGCCAGTTCGGTGTCGAGGGCGGTGAATGCCGGCTCAGCCTCCGGATCCACGAACAGCCCGCACACCTCGCGCAGCGAGTCGTACCCGGTGGTGCCGGCTACCGGCCAGTCCGGCAGCTCCTCGCCCGACTCGGTGATCTTCTCCACCACCAGCCACGTGTCGGGCGCGGTGTTGCGCAGCTGGTCCAGGTAACCGGCGGGGTCGTAGAGGCCGTCCGGGTGGTCGACCCGGATGCCGTCCACCTCTGCGTCCGCGTACCAGCGCAGTACCTCGCGATGGATGGCGGTGAACACGGCCGGATCCTCGACACGCACGCCGGCCAGCCCGGAGACCGCGAAGAACCGCCGGTAGTTGATCTCGGTGTTCGCCCGCCGCCACGACGCCAGTTCGTAGTGCTGGAGGTTGTGCACCTCGATCGGAGTGCCGCCGCCGGTGCCGAAGGCGATCGGGAAGCGGTGTTCGAAGTACCGCAGCTCCCCGTCCTCGATCCGTAGATCCTTCAGGGCTTCGGGGCTGTCGGCGAGGATCGGCAGGAGCACCCGGCCGCGGGTCCAGTCGATGTCGAACCAGCGCGCGTACGGCGACGCCTGCCCGAGGCGGAGCACGTCCCACCAGGCCGGGTTGGCGTGCGCCACCGCGACGCCGACGTGGTTCGGCACGATGTCCGCCACGAACCCGAGCTGGTGCTCGCGTAGCGCCGCGAGCAGCGTCTGCCGGCCTGGCTCGCCGCCGAGCTGGTCGTTGACGCGGGACGGGTCGACGACGTCGTACCCGTGCACCGACCCCGGCGCGGCCTGCAGCAGCGGGGCGCTGTAGAGATGGGTCACGCCGAGGGCGGCGAGGTAGTCGGCGATTCCGGCGGTGGCGGGCAGGTCGAAGTCAGGCCGGACCTGGACCCGGTACGTCGAACGCGGCGCGCCCTTCATCACACCGCCCTCGTGAGTACGAGCAGGGACCGGGCGGGCACGATGACCCGGCTGCCGGCATCGGCCAGTGGCGCGTCGGCGACGTCCGGCACGTCGGTGGCGATGACCGCCCGCCAGCTCGCGCCGTACTCCGGCGGCGGCAGCGTGAACTCGACCGGTTCGTGGTGGGCGTTGAAGCAGAGCAGGAACGAGTCGTCGGTGATCTGCCCGCCACGGGCGTCCCGCTCGCGGATGCCGTCACCGTTGAGGAACAGGCCCACGCAGCGTCCGAAGTCAGCCTCCCAGTCGTCCTCGGTCATCTCGCGGGCGTCCGGGGTGAACCACGCCAGGTCGGGCAACGGCATACCAGCGGCGCGGCGCACCGGCCGGCCGTCGAAGAACCGGCGGCGGCGGAACAGCGGGTGCTCGGCGCGGAACTTGGAGAGGATGCTGACGAACTCGATCAGCTCGGTGTCGGCGTTCGCCCAGTCGACCCAGGTGACCTCGTTGTCCTGGCAGTAGCCGTTGTTGTTGCCGCGCTGGCTGCGGCCGAGCTCGTCGCCGTGGGACAGCATCGGCGTGCCCTGGGACAGCAGGAGCGTGGTGAGGAAATTCCGTCGCTGCTTCGCCCGCAGCGCGTTGATGTCGGGGTTGTCGGTCGGCCCTTCGGCGCCGCAGTTCCAGGACCGGTTGTGGCTCTCGCCGTCCCGGTTGCCCTCGCCGTTGGCCTCGTTGTGCTTCTCGTTGTACGAGACCAGGTCGAGCAGCGTGAACCCGTCGTGGCAGGTCACGAAGTTGATGCTGGCGACAGGGCGGCGGCCGTCGTCCTGGTAGAGGTCGGCGGAGCCGGAGATGCGCGAGGCCAGTTCGGCGAGCGTGCCGGGCTCGCCGCGCCAGAAGTCGCGGACGGTGTCGCGGTACCGGCCGTTCCACTCCGTCCACAGCGGTGGGAAGTTGCCGACCTGGTACCCACCCGGCCCGACGTCCCACGGCTCGGCGATCAGCTTCACCTGGCTGACCACCGGATCCTGCTGGACGACCTCGAAGAATGTGGAGAGCCGGTCGACGTCGTAGAACTCCCGGGCCAGCGCCGCGGCCAGGTCGAACCGGAACCCGTCCACGTGCATCTCCAGCACCCAGTACCGCAGCGAGTCCATGAGCAGCTGCATCGCGTACGGGTTGCGCACGTTGAGGCTGTTCCCGGTGCCGGTGTAGTCCATGTAGTACTGCGGCTGGTCCTCGACGAGGCGGTAGTAGGACGGGTTGTCGATGCCGCGGAAGCTGAGCGTCGGGCCGAGGTGATTGCCCTCGGCGGTGTGGTTGTAGACCACGTCGAGGATGACTTCGATGCCGGCGGCGTGCAGGGCCTTGACCATGGCCTTGAACTCCGGCACCTGTTGCCCGGACTGCCTGGACGCGGCGTAGCCGTGGTGCGGGGCCATGAAGCCGATCGTGTTGTAGCCCCAGTAGTTGCGCAAGCCGCGCTCGACCAGGCCGTGATCGTGGATGAACTGGTGGACCGGCATCAGCTCGATCGCGGTGATGCCGAGTTTGGTCAGGTGCTCGATGATCGCGGGGTGGGCGATGCCGGCGTACGTGCCACGCAGCTCATCGGGCACGTCGGGGTGGCGGATCGTGAGGCCACGGACGTGCGCCTCGTAGATCAGCGTCTCGTGATACGGCCGGCGCGGCGGCCGGTCGTCGCCCCACTCGAAGTACGGGTTGGCCACCACGCATTTCGGAAGGTGTGGTGCGGAGTCCCGTTCGGACATCCGGTCCGGATCGCCGAGGACGTAGCCGAACAGCGACTCGTCCCAGTCGATGTCGCCCTCGACGGCCTTGGCGTACGGATCGAGGAGGAGCTTGTGCGGGTTGCACCGCAGCCCCGCCTTCGGGTCGTACGGGCCATGCACCCGGAACCCGTACCGCTGACCCGGTCCGATGCCGGGGAGGTAGCCGTGCCAGACGAAACCGTCGACCTCGGGAAGCGCCACCCCGGTTTCGGCACCGTCGGCGTCGAAGAGGCAGACCTCCACGCGCTCCGCGACCTCAGAATAAATTGCGAAGTTTGTCCCGACTCCGTCATATGTCGCACCGAATGGGTAGCGCGTACCGGCCCACAGTTGCATCAACGGCCCCCAAATTCTTCAAACTGAGTACGCCTCAGGCCGAACGGTATGCCATGTCTCTTACGTACTTCTCTAATGACCGGCTCGCGACCAGGTCTTCGGGAGGTACTTGTGGGGAGCAGGATCCCGGTGGGGTCAGACGACGGCGACGGCAATGCACCAGGAGGGGCGGCGCATGAGGCAGCAACTGACACCGCGACCGAACCACGGCCGCACCTCGCCGAAGGGCGGTACCTGCTGCAAGAGCGGTTAGGCGGGGGCGGCACGGCCGACGTCTTCCGCGGTCTGGACACCCGCCTGAACCGGGCGGTCGCGGTGAAGATCTTCCGGCCCGGCGCGGGTAGCTCGGCCGAGCACCGATTCCGGGAGGAGGCACAACTCCTCGGTCCACTGGAGCATCCGTGCCTGGTCACGGTCTACGACGCGGGCGTCGAGAACGGGCGCGCGTACGTCGTGCTCCAGCTTGTCGACGGGGTGACGCTCGCGCGGCGACTTGTCCAAGGGCCCCTCTCGCCGAAGCAGGTGGTCGAGGTCGGCGCCCGCTTGGCCGACGTGCTGGCCTATGTCCACAGCCGCGGGATCATCCACCGCGACGTGAAGCCGAGCAACGTGCTCGTCGACGAGGCCAATGTCTACCTGGCCGACTTCGGCATCTCCCGGCTGCTCGGCACCAAGCACAACACCGCTACCGGACTGGCCGTGGGCACCGCCGCCTACATGGCCCCCGAGCAGGTGCGCGGCGTGCGGGTGGGGCCGGCCGCCGACGTGTACTCGCTCGGGCTGGTCCTGCTGGAGTGCCTCACCGGCCGGGTCGAGTATCCGGGCGGCACTGTGGAAGCGGCCATCGCACGCCTCACCCGCCGTCCCCGGATCTCGGCCGGCCTCCCGGCGCCGCTGCGTCACGTGCTCTGCGCGATGACCGAGAGCGACCCCGAGCGGCGCCCGTCCGCCGCGCGGTGCGCCAACGCGCTGACCAAGGCCCGCACGCTGCTGGGCGAGGAGGCGGCTGCCAAGGCCGCGCCGGCCGAACCGCCGGCTGAGCCAGTGGCTGAACCGGCGGTGGCGGACCAGGCTGGTCGGGCGCCTGACGGCGTTCTGGGTGAGCCGCCGAGCTTCGCGCGCCGGTTCGCGACCAGGGCGGGCCGGCGTGCTGCGGCTGCCGCCGGGTTCACAGCGCCCGGTGCCGCCGCTTCGGGCGGTGCGGCGTCGACCCGTGTGGGTCGCCACTCCGCTCCCGGTGACGAGGAGAAGGCACCACACGGCGAGCGCCCCGGCCGGCTGGCCCGCAACAGGGCCGAGCGGCTCCGCACCGCACTGGCCGGTGAACGCCGTGGCACAGAACAGGAACCCGCCACGGATGCGCCGGCACCGGAACGGCCTGCGGCGGCGGCCACCTTTCCGACCGGGCCGCCGGAGGCGGAGACGTCGTCCGCCCGCGCTGCCCGGCTGGCCGCGACCGCACTCGCGCGGACCGGAGAGGCGGCGAGTACGCCGCCTCCCGCCGTACCGGAGGCCGGCGCTGCCGGGCCGGAATTCAGCGCCGCCACGCCGGCCAAGACGGAACCCGAAGCGCCGTCCGAAGCCGGCGTTTTACCCGCGCGCAGCCGCCGGCTCGCTCGTGGTCGCCGCCGTGCGGCATCCGTCTGCGCCACCCCCCGGCTCGCCGCGGAGATCGGCAACGCGCTGCGGCAGCGGTTCGGTATCCGGGCACGCATCGCGCTCGGCGTGCTGGTCGCGTTCGTCGCGGTCTTCGCCGGGTCGCTGATCACTGCGCCGACACGCCCGACGGCCGCCCCGGCGCGGCCGCCAGCGCAGGTTCCCGTCCCGGCCGAGTCGGCGGAGGTGCCGGAGCCGCCGGTGACACTGCCGACCCTGCCGCCGTCGAACGAGGCGCCGGTCCTGCCCAAGCCGCCGCCGACGTCCACGGTCGAGGCGCCGCCACCTGCGCCGACGCCCACGCAGAGCCCCAGATACGACGCCACTCTCCCCTCGCCGACCCCGAGCCAGGGCTACGACGAGGGCGAGAAGGACGACGCCGGCAACGGCCAGATCGGCGACGGCGAGTACGGGGACGACCTGGATACCGGGACCAAGCCGAGGAGGAACAGGTGGAACCTGTTCACCTGGTTCTTCGCGTTACTGGCCCACGACGACTGATTCTGTCATCCCTGCTAGTAGTGCTTTGTTAGGTGGCGGCGTGTCGTGTGGATGTCCATTATGGATGATGGTTGACTTCGTGGTGTGACTCCGGAGCAGATCGAGCAGGTGCGCCCACGGCTGGTCGAGTTCACCGCGCAGATGTTGCAGGGTGCGGTTCGGCGGTCGGACCAGCGGGTCAAGGGCGAGTTGTAT
>Ga0210378_10001051_pt1 | contig 14456 bp, 14 predicted proteins | sample PLM1_60_b1redo_FD_155465 | JGI IMG/M metagenome (GOLD analysis project Ga0210378, IMG submission 155465) | Groundwater sediment microbial communities from an aquifer in East River, Colorado, USA - PLM1_60_b1 redo | ecosystem: Environmental > Terrestrial > Soil > Riparian zone | place: USA: East...
CGTACCGAGGTAGGTGATCCGCCAGCCGCGGCGGCTCAAGGCGACCCCGAAGGCCAGCAGGCCGAGGTCGTGGTGTTCACCTGGCACGCAGGCGAGCACGCGCCCGCCTCGGCATCTTCGGCGTGGTTGACCTCGACCCTGCGCTGGCCGACTCACGGCACCCCGAAGGCCAGTTCGGGGTAGTCGTCTGAGGGTTCCTCGAGCAGGGGTGGGGCGGCTGCTTGTTGAAGGTGGGTGGCGAAGAAGGTGAGCAGCACGTCGCAGGTGATCCGCCACATGCGCCGGGGCTCGATGGAGGTGGCGGCGAGCATCGCCTTGATGGGGGACTGGTCGTGCATCGGCAGCAACGGCACATCCAGGAAGCTCAGGTGGGTCGCCCCCTTGACCTGCATGGTGTAGCTGGGGCGGGCCTGTTGGTGCGCTGTCCGCCAGCCGCCGAAGGTGATCGCCTCCTTACAACCAGCCATCCGTTGCCCCCCTCGGGGCGCGCCGCTCGGACACACGAAGGCAGGGTGCGCGCTCGGTTTACCCGTGTCCAGGGCATTCGTCCGGTTGGTCCGAGACGTTAGCCCATCCCAGCCCCTGACGCTAACCGGAGTCTCCAGATGACGGTCATCCTCTGACGCGTCTGCGGCGGGGCTGGCTTGCACGCGCCGTCCGCAGCGGCCAACGTGTCGGTGGCCAACTCAAGGATCGCTGGACCCGACCATGTGGAGCCGATGCCGCCCCGCCGCCGCAGTAGGTCACGTCGCAGGACGTCCCGTCGTTCCGGGTCGCTCAGCTATCTCCTGGTGGCGGTGCTGGTCGCGGGGATCGGCTACCTGCTTGTCCAGCGGGGCGTGTTACCGGCACCACCGAGTGCGACCCGGCCATCCCCGGAAGCTGACGGCGCCGCCGACAACACCGCCGCCATCCGCCGCCTGGGCGGCACCGTCAAGTACGGCCAGGTCGACCCGACCACCGGGCAGCGCAGCGGTATCAGCGCCACTATCACTCCCGCCATGGTCGCCGCCGCCGCCCAGGACAAGCTCGGGTCCGCCGCCGACTCGAGCATCCGGCCGCCCGGCTTGGCCCAGCTCCCCGCCCGCAACCGCGCCCGCGGGCACCTGCTCGGCCGCCAGCTCGGCGGTACTGGTGACCTTCCCGCCAACCTGGTCGCGCTGTACCAGACCCGGGCCAACAGCCCGGTGATGCGCGATTATGAGACCGCCGTGGCCGAGGCGGTCCGCGCCGGCGAGACGGTCCGTTACAGCGTGCGGCCGCGCTACCCCAGCCCCAGCTTCGATGGAGCGCCAAGCGCGATCCGGATCACCGCCATCGGCGACCGCGACTTCCGCCTCGAGGTCACCATCGCCAACACCCCCGAGGCCACGGTCAAGGAGACGACGGCCTGATCGGCCAACCGGTCGCCGAGCGAAAGGAGCCATCATGCTGGAGCGGCTGCGGCTGCTGCTGCCGCCCCCAGCCGATCCGGTGGAACCGGGCCGTCCCGACGGCTGGGCGGAGGTCGAAAGGGCCCTCGGGACGGGGCTGCCGAGCGACTTCAAGGCCTTCACCGAGGTGTACGGCTCGGGCAAGGTGGACGATTTTCTGTACCTGTTCAACCCGTTCGCCTCGGGTGAGGACGGCAACCTGCTGGTCGAGAAGGACCGGGTCCTGGCCGCCTACAGCCAGACCAGGGCCAAGTTCCCGGATCGGCTGTTGCTGCCACCGTTCCCTGAACCAGGCGGCGTGCTGCCGCTTGGGCGTACCGACAACGGCGACGAGCTGTACTGGGTGACCCAGGGCCACCCCGACCGGTGGCCGGTGGCGCTGCTGGAGTCGCGCGCCGCCCTCCAGGAGCTGCACCCGATGCCGGTGACCGGACTCCTGGCTGCGCTGGCCGCGAACCGGCTTGCCTCCCGCATCCTTCCCGAGGACGTGCTCGGCCGTCCCAGCCACCAGTTCACCCCGCTCGGTTGAGCCCGTCCCGCCGGCGGGGTTGGCCGCATGCGGCCAGATGGTGCGGCCTCGGGTCCCTGCCCATGGACGTCCTGGGCGAGTTTCGGGTCTTGGGCTGACAGGATCTGCGGGATCGAGGCACTTATCGGCATGGCGTGGCAGGCTCCACGCCATGACCGCAATCAAACCCATTCCCGTCCTGATCGACCGGCGGAGCGCCGAGGTGCGGCACACCGCGCTCTGTCCGGTCGGCGGGTACCTGTCCGTCCGACCAGAAGGAGGATCCACCGTGGATCCACAGATCGCAGGGCGCGGGCTCCAGGGGATCATCAAGGCCGGCTTCTCCTCCCGGATTGGGACGGCGTTGGCCGCGATCGTGCTCGCGGCGGCTGCAGTGGTGGCGCCCGGCCTAACAAGACCGGTGTCAGCCGCGACGCCGTCCGGGGATTACATCGTCACGCTCAAGGACGGCATCGATGCCAGGGCGTTTGCTGTGACGGCCGATGCCGGAACCGGGGTGGACGTGGAGCAGGTGTACTCCGTGGCGCTCAGGGCCTTTCATGCTCGGCTCACGGCGTCCGCCAAGGCGCAACTGGCTCGGGACCCTGGTGTCCGGTTCGTCTCGCCGAACCGGACCTTCAAGGCGTTTGCCCAGGCCTTGCCGACCGGGGTGGACCGGATTGAGGGCGACCTGTCGACGGTGTATGCCGCTGGCTCCTCGGTCACCACTCCGGTGGCCGTGCTCGACACCGGCGTCACCCCTGATCCTGACCTGAACGTCCAGGCCATCGGCCAGAACTGCCTCGGCGGCATCGGCTGGTCTGACCTGAACGGCCACGGCACCCACATCGCCGGGATCATCGGCGCCAAGAACAACGCCGATGGAGTGGTCGGCGTGGCTCCGGGTGCGCCGATCTATCCGATCCAGGTCCTGGACCGGTCGGCGAACGGCTCTGACGCCAGCATCTTGTGCGGTATCGAATGGGTGACCACCGTGGGGAAGGCGCTGGGCGTCAGGGTGGCGAACCTGTCGGCCGGCACCTTCGGCGACGACGATGGCAATTGCGGGCTCACCAATGCCGATCCGATCCACCTGGCTGTCTGCAACGCCACCGCTGCCGGGGCAGTGTTCGTGGTGGCGGCGGGCAACAGCGGCGGTGCGATCATCGACACCATCCCGGCCAACTACGATGAGGCGCTCACCGCCACCTGGATGACCGATTACAACGGCAGTCCCTCCAAGGTCTCCCCACCGGCTGGCTGCAACCTGGGCACGGACGACCGGGCGTCGGCCAACTCGAGCTGGGCCTATGACAATGACAAGAACCACATCTTGGCCGCTCCCGGCAGTTGCATCACGAGCACCTCGAACACCGATGGCACCGTGGTGATGTCGGGCTCCAGCATGGCCGCTCCTCACGTCGCCGGCACGGTGGCGCTGTGTATCGACAGGGGGGTGTGCAGCGGCACCTCGGTCGAGATCATGCAGAGAGTTCGCTCTGATGCGGCCGCCCGTCCCTCTACCTATGGCTTTGACGGCGACCCGTTCCGGCCCATCGTGGCCCAAGGCAGCGGGATCACCCAGAACTACGGCTACCTCGTCTACGCTGGAGGCTACTGAGCCGCTTCACCTACCGAAAGTTGGAGTCGACCTTGGTGCTGTCGCTACAGTTCACCCATGAAGGCAGCAGTCCACACCCGATACGGTCCGCCGGAAGTGGCTCGGATCTCAGAGGTGGAGAAGCCGGCGGCCAAGGACAACGAGGTGCTCGTCAAGGTTCACGCCACCACGGTGAATCGGACGGACTGCGGCTTGCGGGCGGCCGAGCCCTTCGTCAATCGATTCTTCACCGGGCTCATCAGACCACGGGTGACGGTCCTCGGGAATGAGTTTGCGGGAGAAGTCGAGGCGGTCGGCAGTGGTGTGACCTCCTTCGAGGTCGGCGACAAAGTATTCGGATTCAACGGGAGCCGGTTCGGAGCGCATGCTGAATACGTGGCGATTCCGGAGGACGGTTCGGTTGCGACCATGCCGGCGAACGTGACCTTCGAGGAGGCCGCTCCGAGTACCGAGGGTTCGCACTATGCCCTCTCGCTGATCAGGAAGGCAAAGGTCCGGAGCGGGCAGGGCGCCCTCGTCAATGGCGCGACCGGCGCCATCGGCTCGGCGGCGGTCCAGCTCTTGAAGCGTCTCGGTGCCGACGTGACCGCGGTCTGCGACACAGAGAATGTCGAGCTGGTCAGGGGCCTGGGCGCCGGCAGGGTCATCGACTACACGGCCGAGGATTTCACGAAGGACGAGCAGACCTACGACGTGGTCCTCGATGCGGTGGGCAAGAGCTCGTTTGGCCGATGCAAGCGGTTGTTGAAACCGGGCGGGATCTATCTCTCGTCGGACCTGGGTCCGCTGTCCCAGAATCCGATCTTGGCGCTCATCACGCCGCTGTTCGGCGGCAAGAGGGTCATGTTTCCCATTCCCAGGGACGACCAGGAGATGGTGAGGTATTTCAAGGGACTGATCGAGTCCGGGGAGTTCAAGCCGGTCATCGACAGACGGTATCCGTTGGACCAGATCGTCGAGGCCTACAGGTATGTCGAGACAGGGCAGAAAATCGGCAATGTCGTGATCAGCGTCGAGCCTTCGAGCCCGTGAAGCGGGTGTCGTTGTTGGTCTGTCGGCAGCCCCTCACCTGCGGCGTCCCGATCCCCGCCGTCTACCAGGTCGTGTTCTCCCGGATGGTTGGTGAGTTGGATCGGGAGGCCTGGGACGCGTAAAGGACGCGTAGAGCTGGACCAGGCGGGAGCCGCCCGCTCGCAGCACTCACACGCAGAACGCCTACAAGCCGTCAGCGGGAACCTGAACGGGCTGGATTGGGTAGGAGGAGGCGTGACCAGCGCAGCTCAGCGGGACCCGCGGCCGCCGGGGCGGCCAGCCGTGTCTCATGCCGGATGATCGCCGTCGGCGGTCTGCCGGGTGCAGTTCCCCGAGCCAGGCGCGGCGGCTTCCGCTTCGTGATCTGGTGAGCAAGGCCTCGAGTCCGGTCTGCGCAGGATCCGGCGCCTCAGGTCGTCATACCCGGGGCAGGTGTTGTCGCTGGCCAGAGCTGGACGAAAGCTGCACCGGCAGCTCCACCCGCCCGCAGTTGCGCTATCCCGGGTCGGCTTGGCGAGGGTCCTGTGGCGGTTCCTCGGTCAGGAGCCGACGCAGACCTGCTGTCTCCTGGGAGCTGAGAACAATGGTCTGGTGCAGTGATCCGTCTCGCCCTGCGAAGCTGAGCCGGAGGCCTCCGAGGTAGTCGAGGAATACTCGAAGGCCCTGGTTGCCAACGGCATAGAGCCGACCTTGTTCGCTGGTGTCAACTGGTTGCATCATGTTGAGCCATTGTCGAGGGTGCGGCGCAGCCCTCACAAGCTCAGGGCTCGGTAGAAGCGGTCATTAGCTCTCCCTACAGTGGGTGCGACGGCTTCGCAGACATTGGGCCTTAGCGGGTGGTGTTCAGGCACTTGGTGCGTGTGGCCGGACGGGGATGTGGACCCGCAGCACGGTTTCACCGGGTCGGGAGTCGATGGTGATCGTGCCACCGTGGCGCTCCACGACGATGCGCCGCGCGATGTCGAGGCCGAGGCCGGTGCCTTTGCCCACGTCCTTGGTCGTGTAGAAGGCCTCGAACGCGCGGGCCGCCACCTGCGGCGGCATACCCGGGCCGGTGTCGCCGATCTCAACGACGACGCTGTCCCCCTCGACGCGCGTCGCCAGCCGCAGCGTTCCTGTGCCATCCATAGCGTCGAGCGCATTGTCGATCAGGTTGGTCCATACCTGGTTGAGCTCGCCGGCGTAGGCCTCGATCCGGGGGACGCCGGCGCTGTACTCGCGCACCACCGTCAAACCGTCGCGGAACTTGTGCCCCAGCATCACCAGCGTGCTGTCGATGCCGTCCGTCACGTCGATGTGCTGCATCGACGCGCGGTCCATTTGCGAGTACGACCTGACGGCGGCGACGAGCTCGGAGATGCGCCGCGTCGACTCCTTCACCTCTCCCAGCAACGCGGCGACCGAGAACGTGCTCGCCACCCACTCCAGGCCCGGCTCAAGGGCCGATCCCTCCAGGACGGCCGCGGCCCGCGCGCACCAGGCGGGATCGACTCCGGCGGCGGCGAGCGGCGGGGCGATGGTCCACTCGCGCTCGATGCCGTGGCGGGTGAGCCACGACGAGAGCGCCTGCTCGCGGTCGGCGCGGGCCAGCGGGTCCGGGTCCGGCGCCTGGGGCTCGATCTCACCGCGCAGCGCGTCGAGGGCGGCGAACTGCTCGGCCGAGATCTCGTCGCGGGCGAGCCGGCCGATGGACGAGAGCAGCGCTGCACACGCGGTTTCGAGGGCGTCGACCGCCCGGGCGGCGGCAGACGCGGGATTGTTGATCTCGTGCGCGAGGCCGGCGGCGAGCGTGCCGAGGGTGACGAGGGATTCGCGCTGCCGTGCCGTCGACTCTATAGAGCGCGCCGTGTGGTAGAGCCCCTGGATGAGGTGACCGCCGAACGGGAACCAGGAGTTGGACCGGTCGCGGAGCACTGCGGCCGGCACCCGGAGCACCCGACCGGCCTTCGCTCCTCGGCCAGTCGCGAGATAGACGCCGTGCTCGTCCCAGGCCCGGAATCCGCCGGCCCAGCGGCCCGGCACGTCCATCCTCGCGACCACGGTGTCCTCACGGCCGACGTGGCGGATGAGGTCGATGGCACCGTCGACCAGCACCCACCAGAAATCCGCGTGCTCACCCTCGCGGAACAGATCGACCCCGGGCTCGATGCGAACTTCGGTACCGCCCTCGATCAGCTCGTCGAGCTGATCGTCGGTCAGGCCGTCGAAGATGCTCAGCGAGCGGGCCTCGTCGACGCGCATCAGATCGTGGCCAGGTAACGGTGCACGAGATAGATCGACATTGCGCCCTCACCGACGGCCGACGCGACCCGCTTCATCGAGTCGAGTCGAACATCGCCGGCGGCGAACACGCCGGGCACGCTGGTCTCGAGGGCGAAGGGCGCACGCGTGAGCGGCCACCGCCGCGCCGAAGCGGGACCCACCAGGTCCTGACCCGTGACGACGAACCCCTTGTCGTCGCGGACGACGTCGGGGCCGAGCCACTCGGTGCGGGGCCAGGCGCCGATGAAGACGAACAGCCAGCTCGACGAAACCTCCTCCGTGCCGCCAGAGTCCCTGTCGGCGAGGGTGAGCGCCTCGAGGTGGCCGTCGCCCCGACCCGACACCACCTCACTGCGGTACCGCACCGCGATGTTGGGTGCGGCCGTGATCCTCTCCACGAGGTACCTGGACATCGTGTCGATGAGCGTCGCAGCCCGTACGACCAGCACCACCCGCTTGGCGAAGCGGGACAGGTTGAGCGCAGCCTGCCCCGCCGAGTTGGCGGCCCCGACGACGTAGACCTCGTCGCCCTGGCACTGGCTCGCCTCGCCGGCGTTCACGCCGTAGTAGACGCCACGGCCGGTGAGCTCGTCGAGCCCTGCCGCCTCCAGCCGTCGGTAGGACACGCCAGTCGCCACGATGAGCGCGCGTGCCTCGATCTCCCCCGAACCGTCGAAGAGCACGGCTCGCACGGGACCACGGGCCTCGAAGCCGACGACCTCGCGCGCGAGGACCATCTCGGCACCGAAGCGAGAAACCTGGGCAATGGCGCGATAGGCGAGGTCGGAGCCACTCAATCCCTTCGGGAACCCCAGGTAGTTCTCGATCGCCGCGCTCTGTCCCGCCTGACCCCCGGGGGCCTCGCGCTCCACAACGACGGTGCTCAAGCCCTCGGACGCTGCGTACACCGCGGCGGCCAAGCCGGCCGGCCCGCCGCCGACGATGCACACGTCGTACAGGGGCTGTTGCGCGGTGGTGCGCAGACCGAGCGCGCCTGCCAGATCCAGCGTCGACGGCGAGCGGAGCGCGTCGCCGTCCGGCACGAGCACGAGCGGGAGGTCGGCCGGCGACGCTTGGGCGAGGTCGCACAACCGCTGGGCCTCGCCGTCGCGCTCGATGTCGTACCAGCGGTAGGGAACATGGTTGCGTGCCAGAAACATCTTGATGTCGTGGCTGCGGTCCGACCACCGATGCCCGACCACTCGCACCTCAGACGTATGGTCCAGGTTCGCCTGCCGCCAGTCGCCGAGCAGGTCGTCGATGGCGGGGTACAGCCGCTCCTCTGGAGGGTCCCACGGCTTGAGCAGGTAGTAGTCGAGGCCGATGTCGTTGATCGCCTTGATGGCGACGTCGGTGTCGGCGTATGCCGTAAGCAGCAGGAACTTCGCGCCCGGCGCGTGGGCACGCGCCTGTTCGAGCATCTCGATACCCGTCATCTGGGGCATCCGCTGGTCCGCGGCGATCAACGCCACCGGCTCGTCGCGGAGGGCGAGCTTGGTCAGCACGACCAGCGCCTCGGGCCCCGACGACGCACCAATAATGCGGTAGTCGGCGCCATACTGGCTGGCCAGGTCGCGGGTGATCGCCGCAGAGACCAGGGGATCGTCGTCGACCGTCAGGATGGTCGGTTTGCTCATGAGATCAGCCTTCGGGCGACCTCGCCGCCTGCCCGGAGGAGGCTGGAGGAACGGGAACCGGCAACCGCAAGCATAATGGCCTCGGCCAGGACAGGGCAGCGACTGCTCAGCGGGTTCGCGCTGAATATGGGGTGCTGCCGGGCTTGCCAGCAGCCCGGGCGGTGCCGTTGGATGTCGACATGGTTCCTGGTCGACCGCACGATCTCGGCGCTCGGCTGCTGGGCGCCGAGCACGACGCGCTGCTGCCCATCCTGCGCCGGACCCCGGCCGAAGCCTTCGACCGCCCGACCGTCTGCACCGGCTGGTCGGTGCGTGACGTGCTGGCACACTGCGGCTCGGCGCTGGCACGGCTGGCCGAGGGCCGGCTGCATTCCTTCACCCCCGAGCTGAACGAGCTGGATGTCGCCGAACGCCGCTCCTGGCCGCTCGACGCCGTCCTGGCCGAGCTCGAACGCGGCTACCGCGCCGCCGGGCCAGCCCTGACCGCCGCCGAGGGCGAACTGGACGGATTGGCCCTCGGGGAATGGATCCACGGCGGAGACGTGCGGGAGGCGCTGGGCGAGCCAGCACCCTACGAGAGCGACGGCGTCCAGGACGCGCTGGCCCTGCTGGTGGAACGCAGCCGCCGCCGGCCGGTTCCCGCCACGCGCGTCAGCCTGCCAGAGCGAACCCTGTACCTGGGCGCCGCCGATGGCGGCCACCTGGCCGAGCTGGCCACCGACGTCCCCACCCTGATCCGGCTCTGCGCCGGCCGCCGTCCCGACCCGGCCCGCTACCGGCTCACCGGGGCCGACCCGGCGCAGTACCACCTGTTCCGCTGAGCAGCCGTCCAGAGGTTCTGCAGGTAACCCCTGGCAAGGCGAGGTGCGCTTGGCGGCGACGTCGTCGCCATGCCGGCCGCATGGTCGGCCTCACGTTGCTGCGCGCCTGGCGGCATCGAACGGGGTCCGGTCGAAGACCAGCAGGCTGTGGACGATCCTGCCGTCCTTGACCGTGAAGCATTCGGCACTCGGGGCGTCCTGGACCAGCGTGGTGTGCGGGTTGTACATCAGCAGGGCGGTCTCGTCGTTCCCGAATGCGGCGATCAGGTCGGAGCCGGTCAGCATCTGCGCGAATGGCGCCATGAATTGCCGGAACCCCTCCACGCCTTCGATGCGGCCGGCCGGCGCCTCGCACACGATGTCGTCAGCGACGTGGGTCATCGCCCGGTCCACGTCCTTACCGGTCCACGCTTGGTAGTAGGCCATGGCCACCGACAGCGCGGCGCTGGGGTCTTGGGTCACGGTTGTCTCTCCTTGGGGCTGGACGAGGCTGGTTGGCCGAGCGCATTCCGGGCCTCCCGGTTGTTACGACACCGCCGCCGACAAGAACGGACCGGCCGGTTTGTGTTCGGCGCGGACCGGGCCAACCAGCGCTGACCCAGCCGAGCTGTGGCGAGCGCGGACGGGAGGCAGCTCATGGGAGGATATGGTGATGAGCGAGCCCAGACTGGCCCGCGCCCGGGCGGGAGACCAGCAGGCGTTTCGCGAGCTCACCGACCCCCACCGGCGCGAGCTGCAGCTGCACTGCTACCGGATGCTCGGCTCGGTGCAGGACGCTGAGGACGTGCTGCAGGAGACGCTGGTGGCGGCTTGGCGCGGCCTGGCCCGCTTCGAAGGGCGGGCTTCGCTGCGGGCGTGGCTGTACCGCATCGCAACCAACCGCTGCCTCAACGCGCTGCGCGACGCCGGGCGACGGCCGCCACCGCCACCGGTCGCCCCATTCGAGCCGCCCGAGCCCACCCGTCACGGCGAGCCGACCTGGCTGCAGCCCTACCCGGACGTGCTGCTGGAGGGGATCGCCGACACCTCGCCCGGGCCGGAGGCGCACTACCAGGCCAGGGAGGCGATCGAACTGGCGTTTGTCGCCGGGCTGCAGCAGCTGCCGCCGCGCCAGCGGGCCGCGCTGGTGCTGCGCGACGTGCTCGGCTTCCATACCGCGGAGGTGGCGGCCATGCTCGACAGCAGCGAGGCTTCGGTCAAGGGTGCCCTGCAGCGTGCGCGCGCCAGCCTCGACCAACGCCGTCCAACCGCAGATCACCAGCGGACACCACTGCCGCGCTCGGCGCGCGAACGCGAGCTCACACGACGCTTCGCGGACGCCTTCCAAGCCGACGACATCGACAGCCTGATCGGGCTGCTGACCGACGATGCGTGGCTCACCATGCCCCCGGCCCCGCACCAGTACCAGGGCGCGGCGGCGATCGGGTTGTTCCTGCGCACCAGCGCCAGCTGGCGCGGTGGCCGCCGGTTCCGGCTGGTGCCCACGCGCGCCAACACCCAGCCCGCCTTCGGCTGCTACCTCGACGACGCGCGGGCGCCGATCGCCCAAGCCGCCGGGCTGATCGTGCTCACCCTCGACGGCGAGCAGATCTCCGCCATCACCCGCTTCCTCGACAACAACGTCCTCCACCGCTTCGGACTCCCCCAAACACTGCCCGACAGCTCGAGCTCGCCCACGTCCTGACCGGGCTTCTGGTCGAGGGCCGCATTGTTAAGGTTCGCGGCGAGATGGGATCTTTGCAGCGCTCTGCGCGTGTCGTAACGTTCATCCGCAAAGTTCTCGAGAAGGAGGGAACATGCGGTTGATACGCAGCGCCGCGACGCTTGCGGCGGCAGCGCTCAGCGTCGTGCTGGTCGCCGGCCCGGCCGGGGCGGTGCTCCGCGGGACCACCGACACGGCCAACCGGTACGCCAACGTCGGCGTGCTCCAGCTGAACGTCGACGGCGAATGGTTCGACTTCTGCTCGGGGACGCTGGTCCGCCCAGACGTCGTCCTCACCGCCGCCCACTGCACCGACTTCCTGATCGAGGAAGGGCCGGACGGGTTCGGCCCCGACGATCTGCGGATCTCCTTTGACCCTGAGGGCGACGCGCCCTACTACACGGTGGACCACATCGTGGTGCACCCGGACTGGCTGACGGCGCCACCCGGGCACGGCAACTCCAAGCACCTCTTCCTCGCGCCTCCGGCTGAGGACATCGCGCTGGTGTTCCTCGACACCGCAGTGGCCGGCGTGACCCCAGCACCAATCGCCGACGCCGACTACCTGGCCGGACTGGACCTGACGAGCGAGACCTTCACCGTCGTCGGCTACGGCGTCGACGCCTTCATCACCGGCAGCACCCTGTCCAATCACCCCGTCGTCCTGGTTGACGGGATCCGCAGCTACCGCGACGTCTCGGTCATCACCGAACACGACGCCTTCCCCGACCGGTTCCTGAAGATCACCCAGAGCGTGTGCTTTGGCGACTCGGGTGGGCCGTTGTTCCACGAGGGCACCGTCGTGGCCATCAACACCTGGACGTTCAGCATGCGCTGCTCGGGCCCGAACCTGGAATATCGCGTCGACTCCACGGCAGCTCAGACATTCCTCGAGGCGAACCTGTAGCCGACGACGCGCCGGCCGGGCGGGCCCAGCCGCCCGGCCGGCCGCAAGGAGGCAATCAGTCGGGTCGGGCGGGGCCGGTCCGATCGGCCTGCGGTTGGTTCTTCTTGAACTCCTCGGCTGCGATCTGTACCGGACCACTGGGGGTCCCCGACCCAGACTCGGGGGGTGGTTGCTCGGCGCCCGGCCCGAGGTGTCGAGCGCTCGGTGCCGGATTCCGGATCCCGAAGCCGTTGACGGCGGCGCCGGCCGCCATGAGGCCGGCGGCCACGAGCATCGCGAGGTGGAACGCCTCGGTCGAGGCCTTCTGGGCGGCGGCGCGGATCTCGGGCGAGACGTCCTCCGACGGCCGGTTGAGCGGGGACACGGCGTTGCGGACCTCGCGGGACCCGGTGTCGACGCCCGGCACGCGCTCGCCGATGGAGGCGTAGAAGCTCGCCGCCACGGCCACGAAGATCAAGGCGTTGACCAGCGGCGACCCCACCCTCGAGATGGCGTTGTTGATCGCCGAGGCCACGCCCGAGTTCCGCGCCGGGACCGAGGTCATCAGGGCCGTCGTCAGCGGGGCCACCATGATGCACAGCCCGATCCCGAACACCACGAGCCCAGGGAGCAGATCGGTGAAGTAGTCGGCCGGCGGCACGATCGATGCCGACCGGCCACCACCCAGCACCCAGCCCTGGCTGTCCGCCGGGATCTGCGCAAGCAACATGAGGCCGAGCGCCATGATCGCCGGGCCGAGGCTCATGAACAACCGTGGGCCGAACCGTGCCGCGAGCTTCCCGAATCGGGACGAGAACAGCACCAGGAACAGCGAGCTCGGCACCAGCGCGATGCCGGCGGCCTGCTCGTTGTACCCGAGCGTGCCGATCAGGAAGATCCCGATGAACGTGAACGCCACATACAGTGCGCCGTAGATCACGAAGGTCGACAGGTTCGTCACCGTGAAGTTCCTCGATCGGAAGAGCCTCGGTGGCACGAGCGGGTCGCTCCGCCGGGTCATCAGGAATGGAAAGGCGACCGCCGCGACCGCACCGACCGCCAAGCTCACCACGGCGATCGGCTCGCTCCAGCCGTGCTGCTGCCCGCGGATCGTCCCGAAGGCCAATCCCGCCACGGCGACGGCGACCACCAGCGACCCGAGCCAGTCGAAGCGTCCGGTGGCCTGTTCGTCGCGAGACTCCGGTACGAACCGGACGGTGGCGACGTAGGCGATCAACAGGAACGGGAGGTTGATCAGGAACGCCATCCGCCACGAGATGGTGTTCACGAGCACGCCCCCGACAAACGGGCCGAGGATCGTCGTCGCGGCCGACGCGCCGGCCCACAGGCCAAATGCCCGCCCCTGCTCCTCGCCCCGGAACGTGGCCGTGATGATCGCCAGCGATCCGGGGACCAGGAAGGCGCCGGCAGCACCCTGCAGGGTCCGGCAGAGGATCAGGAACTCCATGGTGGGCGCGATCCCGCAGAGCAACGAGGTGGCGGCGAACCCCACCAGGCCGATCGCGAACATCCGCCGCCGCCCGAAGTAGTCACTGAGCGCCCCGGCCAGGATCAGCAGCGCGCTCAACGTCACGAAGTAGCCGTTCGCGACATAGGACTGTGCCTCAAGCGTCCCGAACAGGTCGGAGGACAATTCCTCGCCGATCCTCGGCAGCGCGAGGGTCACGACCGAGGTGTCGAGGAAGACAATGCCTGACCCAAGGACGACCGCGAGGAGCGTCCAGCGCTTCCGCGCCGGCGACAGGGCGGCTGCCTCGCCGACCCCCGTGGATCCGATCACCAAGCGGTCACATCCGCTCGACCCACTGGGCCCGCCACTCGGGTGCCGGGAACGGCTGGGCGAAGTAGTCGGTCTCCTTCACGGCCTTCCCGTCGCGGAGCTCGATGACGCTCACGCCGAGGTAGCGGCTGCCGTCCGCATAGGTGAGCTCGACCTCGAGCACGGCCAGGTCGCCGCCGGCCAGGGTGCGGCGAAACCGCATCGTGGGCAGGCCACCCGGGAAGTTCTGGTTGATGGCGATCGCGTTGTCGCGGCCGACGATGCGCTCGCCCGACTGCGGCCACTCCTGCACGAAGTCGTCGTGCAGGTACCTGCTGGCGGTTTCCCAGTCGCCGGCCGCCAGCGCCTTCCACACTGCCTCGGCCACCCGGCGGGCACCCCACTCCTCCATGTCGACCCACTCCCTTCACCGGTGGCAGCACCGGGCGAGCTAGACGTCGCGCACGCCTCCGCTTGGCCAAGATCCGTCGAGCACGCTGGTTCCGTCCTCGAGCACATCGAACCGTCCCACCATCGCCGACAGCAGCGCAAGCTCGGGGAGCACGCCCGGTGGTCCGGTATTGATCAGTGGCTTTGCTCACGGCTCATCGGCTCGCCAGGAAGTCAGGCTAATTAGGACGGCCCGGCCGCCCTCGCCAGGCGCAGCGCCTCGGCCGCGCCCTCGGTCCACGGCTCGCCGTGGCCGGGCAGCAGCTGGGTCTGCCGGAGCGCCAGGTTGGCGGGCTTCATGACGGAGGCGACACGCTGCTCGTC
>Ga0210378_10001052_pt1 | contig 14435 bp, 8 predicted proteins | sample PLM1_60_b1redo_FD_155465 | JGI IMG/M metagenome (GOLD analysis project Ga0210378, IMG submission 155465) | Groundwater sediment microbial communities from an aquifer in East River, Colorado, USA - PLM1_60_b1 redo | ecosystem: Environmental > Terrestrial > Soil > Riparian zone | place: USA: East...
CGTCGTCGGGCAGCCTGTGCCGGGCCAGTCGGCGGGTTCGGTCTCGGGGGGCTCCCATGCCCGAGACGACGAGGTGCTCGGCGTCGATGCCGTAGGCGAGGTGCAGCAGGCGCGCGGTCTCGAAGGCGACCAGCGCGCCCATGCTGTGCCCGTAGAGGACGAACCGAGGCCCGAGGCGGGGCAGGACCGCGCGGACGAGGGAGCGCACCAGCGGGCGGATCTCGACGAACCCGGGCTCGCTCAGGCGGGTCTCGCGGCCGGGGAGCCGCACCACAGCTGGACGCGCCACGGTCCGGAGGGACAGCGCGAGCCGCCGGTAGGCCAGAGCTCCCGTGCCCGCGTGGGGGATGAGGACCAGTGCGGGCAGGCCAGCGGGCGCGTCCACCTCGACCAGCCAGTCACTGTCGCCGCCGGGTTTGCTGGTCGGGCAAGCCTCGGGTGGACCGCGCATGGATATCACCTCTCCTGTGGTGTCGTCACGTCGGCGCTGTGGTGGCGTCGGGAGCCGGCTGCCCGGCCGGGGCCTCTCGCGAGGCGGCCGACCGGGCAACCGAACCGTGCCACGCACCCCTCAGGACGGAACGTTCGACGGCGTTCGGCTACCCGGTGGCGACGAAATCGGCGATCAGACGGGCAACGTGCTCGGGCTGGTCCTGGACCACGTAGGTGTAGGAGTCGGGCACTGTCTCCAACCGCGCCTTGCGGAACTCGGTGGCCAGCCGCTCGCCGTGCTCGTACGGGAAGAGCCTGTCCTCGCGCGACCACGCAATCAGTACTGGTATGTCCACGTCGCCGAAGCGCTGTGCTGCGTCCCGGGTATGGACGGGCCGCACGTCGCGCAGCACCTTGGCCAGGTCGTGCCGGACGCCCCGGGTCGAGATCTGCGGCCTGACGAACGCGTCCAGGACGTCCTTCCCGAAGCCCTTCTTGGAGACCCAGCCGTAGGAGAACGGCGTCGTGCGGTTGGCCGGGATGCGCAGCGAGTTGCCCAGCAGCCAGACCATGCCGGGCACCCTGGGTGCCCACCGCAGGTACCGCAGGACCTTGGGCGGCACGTTGTCGTAGGCGTCGGAGGGCAGCAGCACCACCCTGCCGATCCTCGCCGGCTGGTCGACGGCGATCAGCTGGCAGATCACGCCGCCCACCGTGCAGCCCACCAGCGTGACGTCGTGCAGGTCGAGCGCTTCGATGAAGTCCTGCACGAGCCTCGCCAGTCCGGGCAGGGACAGGTCGGCGTCGGGCTCCAGCGGGATCGAGTGCGAGCCGAGCGGGAGGTCCGGCGTCACGCACCGAACCCGGTCGGCCAGCAGCGGAACCACCTTGTGCCACACGGCTGAATTGGTCATCAGCCCGTGCACGAACACCACCGGCGGTCCCGAGCCGACCGAGTGGTACCGAACAACCCCCTGCTTGAGCCGGACCTCGGCGGCCTCACCCAACTGCGAGCTGAACACTGCGGTCACCTGCCTCCACTCGTTCCCTTCAACTACGAGCCATAGTACTATGCCGTGTAACAGGAAGTCGAGGGATGGGAGACGATGACATGTCGGGAGAACGCCGCGCCGTTGTCACCGGTGTCGCAGGGCTTGTGGGCACCGCGGTGGGACGTGCGCTGGCCCGCGACGGCTGGACCGTGCGTGGGCTGGTGCGCAGGCCTTGGGACGACGCGCCGAAGTGGTTGGGCGAGCAGTGGGTCGGCGACCTGACCAGCCCGCACACCCTGCGCGGCCTCTGCGCGGACACGGACCTGGTCGTCCATTCCGGCGCGATGGTCAGCGACTGGGCGCCTCTGGACGCGTTCTGGCAGGTCAACCGAGACGGGACGGGTTCCTTGCTCGACGAGGCGCAGCGCCGCAGGGTCGGGCGTTTCGTCTGGGTGGGCACCGCCAACGTCTTCGGTTTCCGCACCGACACAGTGCTCCACGAGCGGGTCGTCAAGCGCTGTCCGCCCTTCCCCTACCCTCAGTCTAAATTGGACACCGAGCGGGTGGTGTGGGACTATGCTCGGCGCGGGCTTGCCGTCACGGTGGTCTACCCGAGCTGGGTCTTCGGCCCGAGCGACCGGCACCTGGTGCCGGAGCTGGTGGCCCGGCTACGCGCCGGTCAGTTCGTGCACATCGGCGGGGGGCGCGCTCCACTGGAGCTCACGTACAGCGAGAACCTCGCCGAGGCCATCATCCTGGCCGGCACCCGAGATGAAGGCCGCGGCGAAGGATTCCTCGTCGGGGACGGCTACGGCCTGACCCTGGGCGGCTTCGTCGAGGCGGTGGCGAGCGCCGCCGGGGTCGCTCCGCCCCGGTTCTCGATACCGACACGGGCCGCGTACAGCCTCGCCGCGGCCTCCGAGTTGGTGGCGCGTGTCACCCGGAGCGAGTCGCGACCGATGCTGACCCGCTACGCCGTGCGGTCACTGGCCACCGGCGTGCGCTATGACCTCGGCAAGATCAGGGCACTCGGCTACCGGCCGCGGATCGGGCTGGACGAGGCTGTGCGCCGTGCCGTCGCCGCGGCGCCGGCCACCTGACTCGGCCGCACACACAACACGGCGGGAGGCCCACGAGGAGCGGGCCTCCCGCCATATTTGTATGGCCGGTCGGGCGGCCGTGCGAAAGCAAGATAGCCCGGTGCTGACCGCCGGGGCGGCCGTGCCGGAGCAAGATAGCCCGGTGCTGACCTCGGGCCGGCGTGCCGGAGCAAGATAGCCCGGTGCTGACCTCGGGCCGGCGTGCCGGAGCAAGATAGCCCGGTGCTGACCGCCGGGGCGGTCAGCACCGGTCAGGCGGCGGTGTCCCGGGCCACGGCCGGCCGCGTCGTCGGCGGGTCGGCGAGTGGAGCGGCGGAACCGGCCAGCAGCGCCCGAGCGGCCACTCGGGGATGGAAGAGTGACTCGGGACGGCCGACCAGGTTGAGCACGTCCAGGAGTGCCCCGGCCACCCGCCGGTCGGCGCAGGCGGTCCTGTTCACCCGCGCCAGGTAGCGGTGGGTGAGCCGAACCGGCAGCGTGGCGCGGCCTCCTACCGTCGTCGGGTACCGCAGATCCTCCCCGGTCGCGATCAGCCAGGCGCCGTCGGCGCACCGAGCCGCGTCGCGCTGGATCTGGCGGGACAGCCGGCCCGGGTTGGTCCAGGCCTGCCGCAGCCGGCGATCCAGCGCGACGGCCTGCAACGCCGCGACGGTCATGCCATGCGCGTAGAGGGGGTTGAGCGCGCAGGCTGCGTCGCCCAGCACGACCACGCCGTCGGGGAGGTCGCGGAGTCGGTCATAGTGCCGACGCAGGTTCGCGGTGCGCTGGTAGCCGCGGATCGACGTCAGCGCCTCGCCGTGTCTGACCGACTCGTACAGCAGCGGGCTGCGCAGGCTACGGGCGAACGCGAGGAAGCCCGCCGCGTCGGTGGAGGGATGATCGTGGGCCGCACCGACCAGGGTGACCATGAAGCGATCGCCCTCGATCGGGAAGATGCTCCCGCCGCGCGGATCGTCCGGTGCCTTGGCCTGGATCAGCAGGCCCTTCCAGTCGGCGTCGCGCAGCTGTGGGAGGCGGTACTGGCTGCTGGCGTAGCCTAGGAACGCCTCGACCCGGCTCTCGGCCGGCGGCTGCCGCCCGACCTCGCTCAGCCAGCGGGGCATGCGCGAGCTCCGCCCGCTGGCGTCGACCACGAGGTCGGCCGGCACGTCCGGCTGCCCGCCGGCCTCGCCGGGCCGCGAGCGCAGCCGCAGCCCGCGCACCCGGGATCCGTCGACCAGCAGGCCGGCGGCCTCGTAGCCAGTGAGGAAACCGACCCGGCCGGCCTGCCTGACCCGGGAACGCACCAGGTGGTCGAGCAGATCCCGGCTGCAGGACAGGATCTCGTGGGTGGCGGGGAAACGGCGGCTCCAGCCGGCGGCGTTGAACCACAGCACATCGGCGGGCAGCGCGATGGGCAGCGCGCCGGCGGCCAGCAGGTCAGCACGAAGGCCAGGCAGTAGGCCCTCGATTGCGTCGAGTCCACGCGACCACAAGATGTGGTGCTGCCGGGACTGCGGAACACCCTTGCGGAAGACCGGCCCGTCCGGAAGCCGGTCGCGTTCGACCACGGTGACCTGCTCGACATGCTCGGCAAGAACGTGGGCTGCGAGCAGCCCGGTGACACTGCCGCCGACGACGACGGCGCGGGCCGGTGGGTAGTGGGGTCGCATCGCACGCTCCCCGGTCACGCGCGGCGCGCGGTCGCGAGCACCGGCAGCGCACCCTCGCGGTAGCGCTGCTTGCACACGCCGCGCTGCAGCTTGCCGGACGAGGTCTTGGGCAGCGTCCCCTTGACCACCAGCACCACCTCCTCCGGTGCCTGAGGGAGGTGCCGGCGCAGGGTCCGCATCGCCTCCGCGGCCACCCGGTCAGCCTCGTGCGCGCTCACAGTGGTCTCGGCCACCACCACCATCCGTTCCTCGTGCTCCAGGCCAAACGCGATCGCGTTGCCGCGCCGGACACCGGGAACCCGGGTGGCCCACTGCTCGTAGTCCTCCGGGTAGAGGTTGCGGCCACCAACAATGATCATGTCCTTGACCCGGCCGCAGATCACCAACTCACCGTCATGCCGGAAGCCGAGGTCACCAGTGTGCAGCCAGCCGTCGCGCAGCACCCCCGCCGTGGCGTCTGGCTCTTGCCAGTAGCCGGCCATGATGCTGGCACCTCGTACGCAGACCTCCCCGACCCTGCCATCGCCGACATCGTGGCCATCACCGTCGCGGATGGACACTTCGACGCCGGGAACGATCGGACCACACGCGACCAGGCGCCGGGTCCCGGGTGCACCCGCGGGCCCGCTCGCGACCTGGGCGCCGCGGGTCAGCCGGTCACTAAACACCCACAGGTCACGCATCGGGACGTCGGGGCTGGCGATAGAGACCGCGAGGGTGGCCTCGGCCAGCCCGTACATAGGGCACACCGCCTCGGGACGCAGGCCGTGCTGGCCGGCGACGGTGACGAACTCGTCCATCGTGTTGGCGTCGATCGGCTCGGCGCCGTTGCCGGCCACCCGCAGGCAGGACAGGTCGCGGGAGCGGCCGGCCGCGGTCTGCAGATCCCGGGTGGCCAACCCGTACGCGAAGTTCGGCGCCACTGTGACCGTGCCCCGGTAGCGGCTGACCGCCTCCAGCCAGGAGCCCGGGCGGGACAGGAACTCCTCGGTGGGCTGGAGGATCATCGTTATCGCGTGCGTGACTGCGCTGAGCAGGAAGTTCAGTCCCATGTCGTGGAACAGCGGCAGCCAGGAGACGAACCGGTCGGTCCCGGTGAGCCCGAGCGCCGCCGTCGTCGAGTCCAGATTGGACAGTATCTGGCGATGGGTCAGCGCCACCGCCCGCGGCGCCCCGGTGCTGCCGGAGGTGAACTGCATCAACGCGATGTCGTCGGGTGCGGCGGGCGTGCCGGCGGCCGCTGCCTCGGCGGCCTGGCCGAGCTCACCCAGCGCGGCCACCGGCGCGCCGACGCCGTCCTCGGGCATGAAGGCCTGCAGCGCGTCGGCGACCACCACCAGCCGTGCCCCCACGTGGTCGACCCGGCGCCTGACTTCGGCGAGGTACTCACCGAGGTCCGAGCGCGGCCGGGGCAGCGACAGCACGACCGGCACGGCACCGGCCCGCCAGGTCCCGAACAGGCCGGCGAGCAGCTCGGCCGAGGTGTTCGACAGCAGGCAGACCCGGTCGCCCGGCTGCAGCCCGCGGGCCTGCAATGCCGCGGCCGCGCCGTCCGCGCGGGTCAGGAGCTCGCTGTAGGGCAGGTGGCGGGCGGTGAGCCCGCGGTCGACGAGCACGATCTCACCGGCGGTCTCGGCGGCGCGCGGCAGCAGGTCCGAAATGGTGTGCGCGGTCTTCACGGCAGTGCTCCCTGGAGGTCGTCGGTCAGTGGTGGGGGTGTCCCGTCTACGGGACACCCCCTCCGGCCGCACCCGCGAGGGCGACCGGTGTGGGGGTGGTCCGGGGCGTCCGGCGAACCGGTCGTCGCCCCGCCACCGCGCGGGCGATCTTGCGCGCGTCGATGGCGATGTCGCGGATGTTTCCGCTGAACGGGTGGGTGTAGCCGATGAAGTGCAGCCCGGGCGCGCCGGGCGGGCACTGCGCCCCGTGCGTGCCGGGCATGCCGTCCGGCGCCAGCACGCCGAGGTGTCCGACCAGCGGTTCGAGGCCGCGTCGGTAGCCGGTCGCGGCGATCACGACGTCGGGAGTGATCCGCTCGCCGCCGGCCAGGACGACCTGGTCGCCGTGGAAGCGGTCGACCGCACCCACGATCTGGACCGCACCGCTCCGGATGGCCCCGACGATCCCGGTGTCGATGATCGGGGTGATCTGCGTGCGCTGATACTGCGTGAGCATCCCCTCGGTCGATCGAGGCAGCCCGTACCGGGACAGGTCGCCGATGGCCAGCCGGGCGGGCAGGCCCAGCAGGGCGTCGCCGATCCGGGCGGGCAGCCGCCGGGTCAGGACCGCGCCGAGCAGCGCCGGCACACCGAGGACCTCTTTCGGCGTTACCTGCGGGGGGGTGCGGACCGACAGCCGCACCCGCGACGCACCCTGCCGGCTGAGGATCGAGGCGATCTCGGCGCCGGAGTTGCCCGCGCCGACCACCAGCACGTCCCGCCCCCGGAACGGCTGCCCGTTGCGGAAGTCCGCGGCGTGCAGCACCTGCCCGCCGAACCCGCCGAGGCCTGGCCACGGCGGCAGGTAGGGAACGTTGCTGTACCCGGTCGCCACCACCACGCGGGGGGACTGCCACCGGCCGTCGTCGGCGGTCACCACCCACCCTTCCGGGGAGCGCTCGACTGCCTCCACCGTCGTGTTCGGACGGACGTCGAGCCGGTGCCGGGCGACGTAGCGCTCCAGGTAGGCGACGAACCCGTCGCGGCTGGGCCAGCGGCCCAGCTCGCGACCGATCCGCAGCCCGGGCAGGCTGGTCAGCCAGCTCGGCGACTGCAGGGTGAGCCCGTCGTAGAAGCTGCGCCAGCGCGCACCGACATTCGGCGCACGTTCCAGCACGACCGGTCGCAGGCCGGTGGCCGACAGCGTGGCCGCGGCCGCCAGCCCACCGGGGCCAGCGCCGATGACGATGGCGTCGTGGCTGTTCATCGGTCACTCCTCCGGTGGGCCAGGCCGGACAGCCGCCACTGCCCGTCGAGTTGCAGGGGCCGGTGCTCATCGATGGTCACCGCGCCGGAGGCTGGCTCGGATGTCGGGTCAGATCCCTGGCCGGCCAACGCCCGCAGCTCGGCAACGGTGCGCTCGGCCAGCCGCTGAACCGTCGCCTCGGAGTGCAGGTTCTCGCTGTAGCTCCACACCAGGGCCAGCTCGCCGCCGGCGACCCAGCCCAGGACGTCGAGCGCCCGGGGCCGGTGACCGGTACCGCTGCGGTGCGGTCCGGGCGACTCCGCCGAGGGCCAGATCTGGTCGGTGAAGAACTCGTCGACCTGACCCCAGTAGTTGAACCCGATCGCGGCCGGGGGCAGCTCGTCGAGCTGCCGCCGCAGGTCAGCGTCGCCACGCAGGTGCCGCAGCATCCCGTGCCAGACTCCCCGCTGCAGCGGGCGGCGGACCTGCCGCATCACCTCGGCCACCGCCTCCGCCGGTTCGCTCCGGGCCGGTGTCTGCAACAGCAGCGGCCAGATCGTGGTGAACCGGCCGATCGTTCGGGAGATGTCGACGTCCTCGGCGAGGTCCTCGCGGCCGTGCCCCTCGACGTCGATGACCAGTGAGTCGCGGCCGGTCCAGCCGGAGACGGCCCTGGTCAGCGCGAGCAGGATCACCTCGCGGACCTCGCAGCCGTACCGGCGTGGAAGCTGCGTGGTGATGGCCTCCGTCTCCTCAGGTCCGAGCGCGACGAGGACCCGCCGCGCCGAGCCCTGCACGTTCACACCATGCCGTTCGACCGGAATGGCAGCCGCCTCCACCCGCCGCGGATCGAGCCAGTAACCCAGCTCCCCAGGGCCGACCGCCGCGCGGGCACGTTCGGCGATGCGCCCCCCGGCCTCGACGACCGAGGTCGTCTTCGCCGGCAGCGTCGGGTCCAGCCCGCGGCGAAGCTGCGCATAGGTCGCCTGAAGATCCTCGAACAGGATCCGCGCGGAGTAGTAGTCGAGCGTGCTCCAGTGCGCCGCGACGTGCAGCCGGCCCGGGCGGTCGGGTCCAAGATCGAGGTAGGTGAACCGGATGACCGGGCCCCGCTCGATGTCCAGGCTGGCCTGCGCCCGCGCGCAGATCCCCTCGACCACGTGGTCCAGATCGCTGTCGGGCGTCGCGGAGAGGTCCACCGCCGAGAACGGGACGGGCAGCGCCGCCTCCGGGTCCTGGACGGTGGCGGTCCAGCCCGCTTCGGTGCGGGTGAAGCGGGTCCGCAGCGCGTCGTGGTGGATCAGCAGCCGGTGGATCGCCGCGCCCAGCAGAGCAGGGTCGAGCCGGTCACCGACCGACAGCAGCGGCCACATCCCGTTCCAGTGGTTGCGCTCCTCGAAGTCGTGCTCGAGGAACCACTTCTGGGTGGGCGTGAGTGTGACGGCTCCGGTGACGATTCCCTGCTCGGCAGGCGGCGGCGCGTCGGCTTGCGCCCGGCTCGCCAGCGCCCGCAGCGTCGCGCCGGCGAAGAAGTCGTCTGGACGCAGCCGCATCCCGGCGGCTCCCGCATGCGCGATGAACCGCAGTGCAAGCAGGGAGTCGCCGCCGCTGTGGAAGAAGTCGTCGTCGGGGTCGACCCGCTCCACGCCGAGCACCGTTCGCCAGATCTGCCCGAGTTGCTGGACGGTGGTGTGCGGTGCTGCCGCCGAACACGACTGCGGGCCGACCGCGATGCTCGGCTCCGCCAGTGCGGATCGGTTCACCTTGCCGTTCGCGGTCAGCGGCAGCGCCTGGTGGGCCACGAACGCCGAGGGCACCATGTAGTGCGGCAGCCGCTGCGCGGCGAAGTCGCGCAGGTCCGACTCGGCCGGGCACTGCTCGAGTGTAGGCACGTAGTGGGCGACCAGCCGCTTCTGGCCGGTCCGCTCACCCGCGGCCACGACGACGACGGTCCGGACCAGCGGATGCTCGGCAAGCACGGCCTCGATCTCACCGAGTTCCACCCGGTGACCGCGGATCTTGACCTGGAAGTCTTCGCGGCCGAGGAACTCGATGGCGCCGTCGGGCAGGTAGCGACCGAGGTCGCCGGTCCGGTAGAGGATCTCACCGCTGCCCGGCTGGCGGACGAAGCGCTCGGCGCTGCGCTGCGGATCGCGCCAGTAACCCGCGGCCACCCCGGCGCCGCCGATGACGATCTCACCGGGGACCCACACCGGCCGCGGTTCCAGATCGTCGTCGAGGACGTGCATCTGCTGGTTCCACATGGGATAGCCGTAGGGGATGCTCGTCCACCCGGGATCGACCGACTCGATCGGGTAGAGGATCGACCAGATGGATCCTTCGGTCGCGCCGCCGAGGCTGACGACCTGGATGCCGGGCGCCAGCGCGCGGACCCGGTCGGGCAGGTCGAGCGGCACCCAGTCGCCGCTGAGCATGGCCAGCCGCAGCTTGTCACCGATGACCCGCTGCTGCCCGGCGGCGTAGTCGGCGACCAGCCCGAGCAGCGCCGGAACCGAGTTCCAGACCGTGATCCGATGCTCCCGGACCATCGCCGCCCAGCTCGCCGGATCGCGCTCGCGACCCGCGTCGGGGACGACGACCGTACCGCCTGCAGACAGCATCCCGAACACGTCGTAGACCGACAGGTCGAAGGACAGGGACGAGACCGCGAGCACCCGGTCGCGCGGGCCGACACCGAACCGGGTGTTGATGTCTAGGACCGTGTTGGTCGCCGACCGGTGCTCGATCATCACGCCCTTGGGCAGGCCGGTCGACCCGGAGGTGAAGATGACGTAGGCCAGGTCTTCCGGGCCGGCCCCGCCATCGACGGGCGAGCCGTCGGCCGGCAGGAATCCGTCCACCTCGATCCGCGTCACGTTTCCCGGCCAGTCGATCCGACCGTTTACGCCGGCCTGGGTGAGCGCAAGCCGGGAGTCTGCCTGCTCCAGCAGGTGGTGCAGCCGACTCGCCGGCAGGTTCGCGTCGATGGGAAGGTAGGCCGCGCCGGCCCGCAGCACGCCCAGCACCGCCACGACCTGCGCCCAGCCCTTCTCCATCACCACGCCCACGAGCTGGTTGCGCTCGACTCCGTGGGCCAGCAGCTGCCGGGCGACCTGGTTGGCCAGCTGGTCGAGCTCGGCGTAGGTGAGCGTGCGCTTGGCCGAGATCACCGCAGGGGCGTGCGGGCGCTCCCGGACCCACCGCTCGATCGGCCGGTGCAGCAGCCGCTCGGGCTGGTCCCACTCGGTTGCGTTGACCTCCGCGCGCTGCCGCAGCTGCTCGATTGGGAGCAGGCTGCCCCGCCCGTCGACGTGGTCGCCGGCCGCCAACCGCTCCAGCAGCCAGCAGTACGCCTCGAACATCGCGTCGAGCACACCGGGCAGGAAGCGGTCCTCCACCGCGTCCCAGCTCACCTCGATCCCGCCGGCCCGCTCCACGACCTGGTTGTCCAGCAGCACCTGGGGCGTCTGGCTCACCGCGTGCACGGTGCGCTCGAACGGTTCCAGCGTGCCTGGCTCGCTCAGTCCGATCCCGAGCAGGCTGGTGAACACCACCGGCATGCTTGGCACGCCCTCGCCGCCGGCGCGCGCCAACTCGCGCAGCACCTCGACACCGCCGAATGACCCGTGCTCCAGGTCGGCATGCAGCCGCTGCTGGAGCCGGGCGGCAAGTTCGTCGAAACCGGCGCCTCCCGAGGCGTCGACCGCCAGCAGGACCGAGGAGGTGAAGTCGCCGATCAGGTCGGACACGTGCGGGTGCATGGGGATCCGCTCGCCCAGCGTGACGTTGATGGTGAACCGCGGTTGCTTGCTCCATGCGGCCAACACCTCGGCGTAGGCGGCGCACAGGAGCGCGGAGGGAGTCAGACCGGACTGCCTCGCCCGCTGTCGCAACCGCGTCCAGACGTCCGCGTCGAACGCCCGAGCCCTGCGCATGAAGCGGGCTGTGGTGTCCCGGGGCGCGGCGAACGGCAGCTCAGGCGCGGCCGGGATCTCGCTGAGCCGGCCGAGCCAGTAGTCGCGGGCCGCCGAATACCGGTCGGTGCTCCGCAGCTCATCCGCCACTTGGACGTAGTCGCGGAAGGACAGCTCGAGCGGCGGAAGCGCCGCGCCCGGGTCACGGTAGAGCAGCGAGCACTCCCGCAGCAGGATCCCGATACTGGCCCCGTCGGCGATCAGCAGGTCGATGCTCAGATGCAGGCGATAACGGGTCTCGTCGAGCCGATGTGCCCTGACCTCGAACAGCGGCCACTGGTCGCACGGGCGCACCTCGTGCGACATCTGCTCGCGCACGCGGTCGAGGCGATCGGCCGTATCGACCGGGGAGAGCGACCGCAGGTCGGTCAACTCGATCTCGTACGGCTGCACGCCGGGCAGGATCCGCTGGTAGCCGTCTGGATCGACGACCGCGCGCAACATCCCGTGCCGCTCGATCAGCCGACGCAACGCGCCGGTCAACCGTTCGACGTCGAGGTTCTCGTGCTCGAACTCCAGGTACAGGTGGGTCGAGACATCGCCGAGGTCGAAGACGCCAGACCGCCCGAGCAGGTAGGCCTGCTGGATGTCGGTCAGCGGGAACGGATCGTTCTCCCGCGATCGGTCCGCCTCAAGCATTGGCGCCCCGGCGCCCGGCCCGCCGTCATCCGGCCTGGCCAGCGCACGTTCGGCAAGCGTTTCGATCGTGATCTCGCCGAACAGATCGTCGAGCACCAGCGGCATCGCAAGCTCAGACTCGATGCGAGCCCTCAGCTCCGTCGCTTCGAGAGACCCCAGGAACAGCGGTTCGTCGTCGGACGGGACAGGCTCGCCGGTGATCTCCGCATACAGACCGGCCAACCGACGACGGAGGGCATCACCGCGCAGGTCGAGGTCGGGTCCGCGCCCGTCTCGCGTGTCGCCACCGGCCTCCTGGGCGGCGGCCATCGTCGTGAGACTGTCCACCATCGTGACCCCTTACTACTCAGCGTCGTAGACCGCGACATTACTAGGCCGTGTAGTAGGAGTCAACTAGGGTCTGTAGTAGCGAGCGGACCGTTCTCGGTGGTGTTACCCTACCAGGGTATAGGTTCAGGCTAGCTGGTGGGCGTTGGACGCGGAGGGGAAGCATGCCTGGTTACATCGGTCGTAAGGATGACCACCTGCGGCGGCTGCGGCGGGTTGAGGGGCAGATCCGGGGGTTGCAGCGCATGGTCGAGCAGGACAAGTACTGCATCGACATCCTGACCCAGGTGTCGGCTGCGACTCGGGCGCTGCAGTCGTTCTCCTTGGAGCTGCTGGATGAGCACATGTCGAGCTGCATGCTCGAGGCGGCCGCCAGGGGTGGGCCGGAGGCCGAGGAGAAGGTCAAGGAGGCCTCGGAGGCAGTCGCGCGGCTGGTGCGCTCCTGATCCGCATGCGGGACGTCCTGTCGAGGAGGTATAGATCATGAGCACGAGCACCTACACGGTCAGCGGCATGACCTGCGAGCACTGCGTCCAGTCGGTGTCCTCGGAGGTGCGGCAGGTGCCGGGCGTCAGCGGCGTCTCGGTCGACCTGCCCGGCGGCCGGGTCACGGTGACCAGCGAGCGGCCGGTCGATGACGCGGCGATCCGGGCTGCCGTGGACGAGGCCGGCTACCAGGTCGTCGGCGTGGGGGAGACCGCTCCGTGAGCATGCCCATGTCGCCGAGCGGCGGTGAGGCCGACCTGGTGATCGGCGGGATGACCTGCGCCTCCTGCGCGGCGCGGGTCGAGAAGCGGCTGAACCGGATCGACGGGGTGACCGCGACGGTGAACTTCGCCACCGGACGAGCCAGGGTGGCCTACCCGGCTGCGGTGACAACGGACGACCTGGTCACCGAGGTGCAACGGACCGGCTACACGGCAACGCTGCCTGCTCTATCACGCGCCGAGGCCCGCCCGGACGGCGGCCCGGCGGAGCCGGTGGATGAGACGCGTGCGCTGCGGACCCGGCTGCTGGTCAGCCTGGTCCTGGCGACGCCGGTGGTGGCGATGGCCATGGTGCCGGCGGCGCAGTTCCGGTACTGGCAGTGGCTGTCGCTGGCGCTGGCCGCGCCGGTCGTGCTGTGGTGCGGTTGGCCGCTGCACCGTGCGGCTTGGACCAACCTCCTGCACCGCGCCGCGACGATGGACACGCTGATCTCGATGGGCACCTTGGCCGCGCTGAGCTGGTCGGTGTATGCGTTGTTCTTCGGTTCCGCCGGCGAGCCAGGGATGCGGGACAGGTTCGAGTTGACCGCGGGCCGGATGGACGGCTCGGCCGCCATCTATCTCGACGTGGCGGCCGCGGTGACGCTGTTCGTACTGGCGGGCCGGTACTTCGAGGCCCGTTCCAAGCGCCGGGCGGGCGTGGCGCTGCGAGCGCTACTGGAGCTGGGCGCAAAGGACGTGTGGGTGCTGCGAGCCGGCCGGGAGGAGCGGATCCCGGTCGACCGGTTGGTGGTGGGGGACCGGTTCGTGGTCCGGCCCGGAGAGAAGGTCGCCACCGACGGCGTGGTCGAGCAGGGCTCGTCCGCAGTGGACATGAGCCTGCTCACCGGCGAGTCGGTCCCGGTCGAGGTTGGCCTCGGCGACACGGTGGTCGGCGCGACGGTGAATGCCGGCGGCCGGCTGGTGGTGCGAGCCACCCGGGTCGGCTCGGACACCCAGCTGGCGCAGATGGCCAGGCTGGTCGAGGAGGCGCAGAACGGCAAGGCGCCGGTGCAGCGGCTGGCCGACCGGATCTCCGCGGTGTTCGTGCCGGTGGTAGTCGTGATCGCCGCCGGCACCCTACTGGCCTGGCTGGCCGCCGGCGCCGGGGCGAGCGCGGCGTTCACGGCGGCGGTGGCGGTGATGATTGTCGCCTGCCCGTGCGCGCTCGGCCTGGCCACCCCGACCGCGCTGCTGGTCGGGACCGGTCGCGGGGCCCAGCTCGGGATCCTGATCAAGGGTCCGGAGGTGCTGGAGTCGACCCGGCGGATCGACACCGTGGTGCTGGACAAGACCGGCACCGTGACGACCGGGCAGATGACGCTGGCCGGCGCCGTCGCCGGCACCGGGGTCGACATGGCCGAGCTGCTCCGGCTGGCCGGCGCGCTGGAGGGCGCCGCCGAGCACCCGATCGGGCGGGCGGTGGCCGGCGGGGCCGCCGAGCGAGTCGGCGTGCTGCCCGCGGTGGAGGACTTCCGAGCCGTGGCGGGCCTCGGCGTGCAAGGCGTGGTCGACCGGCGCTCGGTGGTGGTCGGCCGTCGGACGCTGCTGGCCGACTGGGGATGTGGGCTGCCCGCCGAGCTGGAGCGGGCGATGGCGGCGGCCGAGGCCGACGGGCGGACGGCTGTCGCGGTCGGCTGGGACGGTGCGGCCCGGGGCGTGCTGCTGC
>Ga0210378_10001053_pt1 | contig 14426 bp, 17 predicted proteins | sample PLM1_60_b1redo_FD_155465 | JGI IMG/M metagenome (GOLD analysis project Ga0210378, IMG submission 155465) | Groundwater sediment microbial communities from an aquifer in East River, Colorado, USA - PLM1_60_b1 redo | ecosystem: Environmental > Terrestrial > Soil > Riparian zone | place: USA: East...
GGCGAGGGCCAGGACGTCGATATGGAACGGCTGCAGAAGCTCTTTCTGTCCCTGGCCTGACCCCCGACTGGGCGGCGGCACCGCCGGCACGATGGTGGTGAACAAGTTGCGCCGCCGGCTGGATCCCACGCAGTGGCAGAGCAGATCGGTATCGACCTGACCGACGCGCACTGGAAGGCGATCCGCTTCCTGCGTGCCGACTACGCCGACCACGGCGAGACCGCCACGCTGCGCCGGGTCGCCACCGTCGGTGGCATCCCCACGAAGGAGCTGTTCACCCTCTTCCCCAAGAAGCCGGCGAAGAAGATGGCCTACATCGCCGGCCTGCCCAAGCCCCGCGGCTGGTACGCCCCGGTGCCCCTGGCGCGCCCCGGTGCATGCCGGTTCAGCCAGCCGGTCAGGTGATCGCGGAGAACTTCTCCACCAGGTCGGTTGGCCCGCTGACGATCAGCATGTCGCCGGGGCGCACCGGCGTCTCCGGGCGGGCGTAGGTGAAGTCCTCGCCTCGGGTCTTCACGCCGACCACCGTCACGCCGTACTTGCTGCGCAGCTTGGCCTCGCCGAGCGTCTTGCCGACCGCCTCGCGGGGAGCGCCGGTCTTCGCGATCGCGAAGCCGTCGTCGAACTCGATGAAGTCGATCATCTTGCCGGTCAGCATGTGGGCGACCCGCTCGCCCATCTCGCCCTCCGGAAAGATGACGTGAGCCGCACCGATCCGTTCCAGGATCCGGCCGTGGGCGGCGGTGATCGCCTTGGCCCAGATTTCCTGGACTCCGACATCCACCAGCGCCAGCGTGCTGAGCAGGCTCGCCTCGATGTCGTTGCCGATCGCGACGACCGCGACCCGGAACTCGCCCGCGCCGAGCTGGCGCAGCGCCGCCACGCTGGTCGCGTCCGCCTCAACGACGTGGGTCAATCGACCCGACCACTCCTGCACCAGCAGCGGGTTGCTGTCGATGGCGAGCACCTCGTGACCGAGCCGGGCCAGCGTGTCGGCAGTCGCGCTGCCGAACCGGCCGAGGCCGACGAGCAGGACCGCGTCGTGCGGTGGAGTTCTAGCCAACGACGGGACGCTCCTCCGGGAAGCGGTACAGCCGATGCCGGCCGCGCAGCGCGAGAGCGGCGGCGAGGGTGGCCGGGCCCACCCGGCCGGCGTACATGAGCACGATCAGAACGTAGTGTGCCGCAGGCGGCAGCGTCGCGGTGATGCCCGTGGTCAGGCCGACCGTGCTGAACGCCGACACCGCCTCGAACAGCACCCGGCTCAGGTCCAGGCCGCTGATCGCGAGCAGCGCCAGCGTGCCCGCGGCCACGACGGCGACCGACAGCAGCGCCACCGTGAGCGCCTGCCGGAGCACCGCACCGGGGATGCGCCGGCCGAACGCGTCGACGGTGTCGTCGCCGCGCGCCTCGGCCATGATCGCGAACAGCAGGATCATGAACGTGGTCACCTTGATGCCGCCGGCAGTGCTGGCTGTGCCGCCGCCGACGAACATCAGCACGTCGGTCACCAGGACCGACGGCTGCTTCATCGCTGCGATGTCGATGGTGTTGAAACCGGCCGTGCGCGGCACGACGCCCTGGAAGAACCCGGCCAGCACCCGGCCCGGCCCGTGCAGCCGGCCGAGCGTCGCCGCATTACCCCACTCGAACAGCGTGATCGCAAGCCAGCCGCCGACCACGAACAGCCCCGTGGTCAGCAGCGTCACCTTGGTGTGCAGCGACCAGTCCCGCGGCCGGCGCAGCTCGCGCCGCAGCTCGAACAGCACCGGAAAGCCCAGCCCACCCAGCAGCACGCCGGCCACCACCGGCAGCAGGAACCACGGATCGGTGGCGAAGCGCAGGAAGTTGTCGCTCCACAGCACGAACCCGGCGTTGTTGAACGCCGACACCGCGTGGAACAGCCCGAGATAGCCGGCCCGGCCGGGGCTCTCGCCGTGGCCGAGCCACAGCCGGAGGAACAGCACCAGCGTGAGCGCGGCCTCGACCGAGCCGCTGACCAGCGCCACCCCGCGCACCACCCGGCGCACCTCGCCGAGGTCGAGCGACCGGGTCTCCGCCTGGGCCAGCAGCCGGGTGCGCAGCCCCAGCCGCCGCGACACCAGCAGCCCCAGCAGCGAGGCCAGCGTCATGATGCCGAAGCCGCCGACCTGGAACCCGACGAGGATCACGCCCTGGCCGAACGGCGACCAGTACGACGCGGTGTCCTCGACCGTCAGTCCGGTCACGCACACCGACGACACGGCGGTGAACAGTGCGGTACGAAACGGGGCGGCGACGCCGGCCCGGGTGGCGACCGACGCCGACAGCGCGACGGTGACGACCGCGACGGCCACCGCGAACGCGAGCACGACCACCTGCGCTGGGTGCTGCAGGCCGATGGCGAACCGCCGCCGGCGTGGCTGCCGCGAGCTGCTCTGCACGGGCCAAGCCTCTCGCAGCGGTCCCGAATCGCCGCTGTGCCTCGCGGTTCGGCGCGCCGCCCGGATGCCGGCAACCGACCGGGCCGCGACCGGCCCGCCCCGCCGGGTCACCGCCCGGTGGGCACCTCGATGACGGCGAGGCCGCGCAGGTCAAGCCAGGTCCGGTCCGGGCCGGCGACCAGCCTGAGCAGAACGGCGGCGCAGCCGGGGCAGCGGGCGACCAGGCCGGGTGCCCGGGCATAGACGCGAGCCTCGGCGAGCGGGCCGCTGCGGCCGCAGCCGGCGCAGGTGCCGCGGGCCGCGGTCAGCTCGACGGCGAACACCTCGCGCAGCGGGCCAGCCAGCGCGTTGCCGTCCAACTCGGTCCCGTCCAACCCGGCGCCGTCCAACCCGGCGCCGTCCAGCTCGGTCCCGGTCATCGACTCCCTCCTTCCCGCACCGCTCAGCCGAAGCGTTCGGTGCGGACTCGGGTCGGTGCGTGGCCGGCGGCAACCAGCAGGTCGGCCATGGCCTCGACGAACGCCGTCGGCCCGCAGACGTAGCACAGCGGTCCGGCCGCGGGCGGCCAGCCGGCTTCGGCCAGCAGCGCCGCGTCGACCCGGCCCGGGCGGCCGGTCCAGCCGGGCGGCGCCGCGCGGGTGTAGGCGTAGGTGACGGCCAACCCGTCCTCGGCGGCGCGCCGGCGCGCCTCCGCGGCGTAGATGACGTCCTCGGCTCGGCGTACCGAGTAGACCAGGCGCGCCGGCACGGGTGCCGGCGCGGCGGCCCGAGCGCGGGCGATGGCCATCAGCGGGACGATGCCGGACCCGCCGGCGAGCAGCAGGACCGGGTCGGTCCACTCTGGCCGCCAGACGAAGTAGCCGCCGACCGGTCCGCGCAGCTCGATCTGGTCGCCGGCGCGTACCTCGTCGACGAGATAGGTCGAGACCTCGCCGCCGGCCACCCGCTGCACGGTGAGCTCGACCCGCGAGCCGGCCGCGGCGTTGGCGATGGAGAACGACCGCTGGGTGGAATACCCGTCGGCGGCGGTGAGCCGCAGGTCGACATGCTGGCCGGGCTGGTGGCCGGCCCAGCCCGGCACGTCCAGCACGAGCGTGCGGGCGCTCGCCGTCTCCGCGACGGCGGAGACGACGTCGGCGACGCGCCAGGTCAGTCGCCCCAGTACCGCTGTTCCCGCCACGGGTCTCCGTACATGTGGTAGCCCAGCGTCTCCCAGAACCCGGCCTGGTCCTCCGCGTGCAGGCTGAAGCCCCGCACCCACTTCGCCGACTTCCACAGGTAGAGGTGCGGCACCAGCAGCCGCGCCGGCCCGCCGTGCTTGGGCTCCAGGTCCGCGCCCTCGAACCGGTGGGCGACCCAGGCCGTGCCGCCACGCAGGTCGGCCAGCGGGAGGTTCGTGGTGTAGCCGCCGTAGGACGCGACGAGCGCGAACGACGCGCTGGTGTCCACGCCGGCGAGCAGGGTGTCCAACGAGACGCCCTCCCAGCTGGTGTCCAGCTTGGACCACTTCGTGACGCAGTGGATGTCCACTGTGAACCGTTCGGTGGGGAGCGCGCGGAACTGCTCCCAGGTCCAGGCGTGCTCGGCGCCGGCCTCGGTGGTGATCGTGAACGTCCACCGGTCCAGCTGGACCCTCGGGGTAGGCCCGGCGGACAGCACCGGGAAGTCCTTGACCACGTACTGCCCCGGCGGCAGCGGGACGCTCTGGTCGCGCCGGCCGCGGAAGCCGCGCGAGACGATGGCCATCGGACCCTCCACTCTCGGCACCGCTCGAACCGCTGCCGGCCACATGCGACACGCGACACACGCGACGCAGCCTGCCGCCGCACAGGTCGGTCAGCCCGGTCGGAACGGTGCGCGTGCATCAGCACAGCACATCGGTCGAACCGCCGTGCCGCCGGGGCACCCGCCGTCGGCGCCCGGTTGCGGCGGGGTTGACGGCTAGACCGGCTCGGAGATCTCCCGCCTCTCGTCGCGTCAGCTAACCCGGCAGACGGTCATGAGCAGCGCGTTTCCGGACGACCCAAGCGGGAATGAGCGGGCACAGAACGCTGACAATGGCCATAGCGGGGCGAGGAACACGGCGGACAGCATTCCCGGGTTGTCGCCTGCCCAAAACCCGAGGTAGCGCAAGCATGGCGTTCATCGGCGCCAGGGCGTTCCGCCCAGTAGGACGTGCGAACCTGACGGTCATCGGGCGCGTACTCCAGGTGTCCGGTACGACCGGCGGGCACGCCACCGGCGCGGCCGCCGGCAAGTGTTGGAGGTCGACGCCGTCATGGAGCCGCTCGGAGATGATCCGCACACTTCTGGAACCGCTAACCGATCGTTCACCGAGCCCACCGGCCAGCGCGGCCCCCGGCTCGCTGGCCACCGGAGCCGATCGTCGGTCGGCGAATCGCCCTCCACCCGGACCGTGACACTCGCCGAGCAGCCGGCGCCGGCCCAGTCGGCCGCCAGCCGGGACTGCTGCACCGGCGCGGATGCCAACGACGACTGGAACGCGGCCGCCCGCGGCGAGACGATCATGCAGCGGCTGGACCGCAACTACGCGGAGATCCTGCAGGAGATCCGGGTCGCCCAGACCGGCGTCCAGTTGCTGCTCGCGTTCCTGCTCAGCCTTGCCTTCACCCCCCGCTTCATCAGTCTGACGCCCTTCGACCGCAGCCTTTACGTCACCACCCTGATCCTCGGCTCGGCCAGCGCCGCGCTGCTCATGGCGCCCGCGTGCTACCACCGGATGGTGTTCCGGCAGCGGCTCAAGCGGCATCTGGTCCGGGCGGCGAGCCGGTTCGCGGCCACCGGACTCGGTCTGCTCGGCCTGTCCCTCGCCAGCGCGGTCCTGCTCATCCTCCGGGTCGTGGTCAACGCGCCGCTGGCGGTCGTCCTGACCACCGGCGTGCTGGTCTGGTTCTTTCTGTGGTGGTACGCGCTGCCGCTGTGGACCAGTCGCCGGCACCGCCACTGACCGCTGACGCGAGCAGGCACCACCTGACTGCGAAGCCGGCATCCACCGGCTCGGGCTCGCGCAGGTCATGCGCCATATCGGACGATCGCCGAGCTATCCTCCCGGGGTGATGCAATCCTGCTGCTGGACGGGCATCGCGGCAGGAGATGTCCGCAGCTGAGCGGGCGATGCGTCCCGACCCCACCCATGAGCACAGCCAACGGAGGAAGCCATGGAGAAAGCGCGCAGATCCCGCCGCACCGGCCTCGCCAGGCGGGTCGGCTCCGGCGCTCTGGCCCTGGTGGCGGTCGCGGCGCTGGGCTCCGCCGCGTCGAGCGCCCAGGCCGCGCCCGCGGCACCGCAACCCTCGACGCACACCGGCCCGGCGGTGACCAGCGAGCCGTGGGGCAGCACCGCGGAGGGGCCGGTCCTGCGCTACACGCTGACCAACGGACGCGGCATGCGGGTGCGCATCCTCAACTACGGCGGGATCATCCAGTCGATCGAGGTGCCCGACCGGCGCCACCGTACGGCCAACGTCGCCCTCGGCTTCGACAACCTGGCCGACTATGTCGCGAAGAGCCCGTACTTCGGGTGCATCACCGGCCGGTACGCCAACCGGATCGCGCTGGGCCGGTTCACCCTCGACGGCGTCACCTACCAACTGCCGATCAACAACCCCCCGAACAGCCTGCACGGCGGCACGGTCGGTTTCGACAAGCACATCTGGGCGACCACCCCGTTCCGGAACGGCGACGAGGTCGGCCTGGTGATGAGGTTCACCAGCCCGAACCGCGACCAGGGCTACCCCGGCACGCTCAGCGCGACGGTCACGTACACGCTGACCACGCAGGACGGGATCCGGATGGACTACCGGGCCACCACGGACGCCCCGACGGTCGTGAACCTGACCAACCACACGTACTGGAATCTGGCCGGCGAGGGCTCCAGCGACATCTACGACCACGTGATGTACCTCAACGCCGACCGGTACACCCCGGTCGACCCGACGCTGATCCCCACCGGCGTGCTGGACCCGGTGGCTGGCACCCCGCTGGACTTCACCAAGCCGACGGCGATCGGTGCGCGGATCCGGGAGGGCTTCGGGCAGCTCGTCATCGGCCGCGGGTACGACCACAACTGGGTCATCGACCGCCGCGACAGCACCTCGCTGGTGCTGGCCGCGCGAGTGGTCGAGCCGCGCAGCGGCCGGGTGCTGAAGGTGCTCACCGACCAGCCGGGCATCCAGTTCTACTCGGGCAACTTCCTGGACGGCACGCTGCTGGGCACGAGCCACCGGATGTACCGGCAGGGCGACGGGTTTGCCCTGGAGACCCAGCACTTCCCGGACTCGCCGAACCACCCCAACTTCCCATCGACCGTGCTGCGGCCGGGACAGGTCTACCTGACCAGCACGGTCTTCCAGTTCGGCACCGAGCACTGACCGACCGTGGCCGGCGGCCCCGCGCGGGGCCGCCGGCCACGGGCTAAGGCCCCGCTCCGCGCGACCAAGGACGTACCGTCGCCCGTTGATCTCCAGCAGCGACGACGGCTCCTTGGTCGCCGGGGCGCCGCCGCAGGGCCGCGAGGCCGCCGGGGCCGCGGGGCCGGGGCGCCGCCGGCCACGGCTACAGGAAGCGGTGCATGACGTACAGGTCGACCAGCCCGTGGGTGCCGTGCCGGAAGCCGCGCGGAATCGTTCCGACGGTGCTGAACCCGAGCGAGCGCCAGAGCACGATCGCGGCGGTATTCGTGGCGACGACGGCGTTGAACTGCATCGCCAGGTAGCCGAGGGTCCGGGCGCGGTCGAGGCAGTGCTCGGCGAGCAGCCGTCCCACTCCTCGGCCGCGGGCCGCGCCGGCGACCATGAAGGACGCGTTGGCGACGTGCGCACCGAGGCCGGGCTGGTTCGGCTTCAGCAGGTAGGTACCCAGGGCCTGGTCGCCGTTGTCGGCGAGCCAGACCTCGGCCGGCTCGGCCAGCATCCACTGCCGGCGGGCCTCGTCCTTCGGCGTATCCGGCTCGAAGGCATAGGTGTCGCCGGCCGCCACCGTCTCGTGCCAGATCGGCCAGAGCGCATCCCAGTCCTCGCCGGTGGCCGGACGAACCCGCACCGGCTCATTCAACCAGCCGGGGTCGCCGTGCTCCCCTAGGCCGGGACGGGCGGCTGCACCGGTCCGCCGATCACCTCCGCCGTGGTCTGCACGATGCTTCCGTGCGCGGCCAGCCAGTCGAGCAGGGCGTCGAAGTTGGCCTGCGTGATCGAGTACGGGTCGCAGCGGTCGCAGATGTGGTGCAGGACGATCTGCACCATCCCGCCGCCGTGCTGCTCGGCACCGGTCACGTAGCCCTCGATGACCTCGGGGGTGTCGGCGCTCTTGACGTTCGCCGGGGTGCGGGTCGCGTAGGCGTCGGCCGGCGGGATCGTCTCGGCGAACACCCGGCGCTCGTCGACGCCGGAGACGCCGCGGCCGCTGTTGTAGCCGCACGCCTGGACCACTGCCTTGGCGCCGCTGTCGAACGACCCGAACGGATACGCGAACGAGACCGGCTGGAAGCCGTGGTCGAACAGGGCCACCCGGTCGTCGCAGACCTGGTGCCGGGCGGGTGCCGTCTTGAGCTTTTTGATATTGACGTGGTCGATGGTGTGCCCGGCGATCTCGTTGCCCGCCGCGTACAGGTCCTGCACCTGCGCCCAGGTCAGGTGCGCGGGGTCCCCGGCCGTGATCGGTCCGCTGTTGACGAAGAACGTCGCGCGCATGCCGTGCGCGGTCAGCGAGGCGAGGGCGGCGTACTGGTCGGCGGTGCCGTCGTCGAACTGGATCACCACGACCGTCGGGCTCGCCGCGGACGCCGGGGCGGCCGGCACGGCGATCGCTCCAGCGGCGGCCAGCAGCGCCACACCCGCGATGTGGCTGCGCCGGAGCCGGGACAGCTTCTGACCCATCACGTCTCCTTCCGGGTCTTCCGGTCCTTCCGGGGCTTCCGGCTGGGTCGGGCGGGGCAGCGGCCTCAGAACAACCCCGCGGCCTGCCGGGCGAACGCGAGCGGGCTGGTGGCGGTCAGGTCCACGGCGGGCTCGACGGTCGAGAACGACTGCACGTCGTCCTTGAACTGCGCTCCGCTGCCGTTGAACGGCGCGAAGACGTCCACGCCGTCCGCCGGGCAGACCCGCATGCCGGTCTGGAGGCCGCGGTAGACCGTGCCGTTCGGCCCCTCCACCGCCGCTCCCGCCAGGACCGGCGGCGAGCCGTCCAGCGAGCCGACGATGTTGGCGACCTGGTGGTGGATGCAGTGCGGGAAGGTGCTGCCGTTCCCCACGATCAGCGAGGTGCCCCAGGCGTTGGCGCCGAGGATGTTGGCCAGCCACCGGCCGCTGTAGTCGGCGTACGCCGTCGTGCCCGTCAGCTGGTCGTACTCGCTGGCCATCACCGACAGGCCGGCGCCGTGCGAGGTGGTGTCCCAGGTGGCCCACGGGAACCCGAACCCGAACGGGTCGGTGCCGGTCTGGGCGAGCGCCATGTCGAGTTGCTTCTTCAGGTCGGCCAGCAGCGCGGCCTGGCTGGTCTCCAGGCCGGGCGGGTTGCCGGCCTGGCCGATCGCCCGGTGCAGCTCGTAGTGGCCGATGCCGGTGACGTCGTAGAGGTTGAGGGTGTCGGCGGCGTCATTCGGTCCGGTGATGTAGGCGTTGGCCCAGTGTGCCGCCCGGGTCAGGTAGTACGCCGGGTCGGTGTGCGGCAGACCTGGTGGCAGCCCGCCGCCGGCGGTCGCGAGGTACAGCTCGGTCGCGCCGAGCTCCAAGTCGTCCCGCCACTCCGTCTCCGGGTAGAAGCTGAACGGGATGTAGGTGAGCAGGTTGCCGCTCGGCGCGGGGTTGGCCAGGTCGAAGATGTGCTGCCCGGACAGCAGGCACCTGTTGGCGAACGCTGGGTCGGTGGTCTTGAACACCTGGTAGCACAGCCCGAACGCGGCGGCCAGCCGCCCGGCGAGGTTGGGGCTGATCAGCGACCCGGGTGCGCCGGCGCGGAAGACCGGCCGGTTGCGGATGTAGCGGTACTGCGGGTCGGTGCCGCCGAACGTGTCGTCGGCCTGCGGCAGCCGCCAGATGTCGTGGTCGCCGACCGTCTTGGCGTTCCCGGTGCCGATGCCGACCTGGTAGTAGAGCGTGCTGGTGCTGTCGTCCCACATCCGCAGCAGCCAGTCGGCACCGAACCGGGCCTCCGCGGTCATGTTCGACGTCGCCGACCCGGCGCCGAGGTACGCCGGGAAGTCGCGCACTCCGGCCAGCAGCATGTCGGTGGTGTAGCTCTCGGTCTGCACGCCCTTGATGTAGTCGCCGGCGTCCCACCACGCGCCGGACGCGTCGATCCGCACCCCGAGCGGCGTGAGGTCGCCGGAGAAGCGCCCGCTGGAGTTGGCGTTCGGGGTCAGGTACGTCATCGCGTTCTGGTCGTTGAGGTGCCCGGGCGCGGTGCGCAGCGCCGAGGGGATGTAGTTGGGGCCGTCCCGCTCGTTCTGGTAGAAGCTCACCGAGTTGGCCAGCGCCCCGGCGTAGACGTTCGCGCCGGTGTCGATGCGGAACGCCGGGGACGAGCCGGCGGCCGGTCCGCTCACCGCGATCGTGTAGCTGCCCGCAGCCGTGACGCCGGTGAAGTCGAGGGCGTACACGTTCGGGTAGCCGGTGCTCCACTTGCCGAGGTTCGCCCCGACCGGCGCGGTGAGGACGGCCGTGCCGCCCGCCGTCCTGACCGTGAACGTCGCCCCGGTCTCGGCGACGCTGGACATCAGGTAGGCCCGCTTCGACCCGGCGGCCGGATAGCCGACCTGGTTCACCCGCACGAACGCCGAGGCGGTGGGCGCGGGCGCCGACGACGCGGCGGACGCGCCGACGACCCCGGGCGCCAGGGCGACGGCGACCGCCGCCGGGAGCGCTACTCGCCTGTGCCACGCTGCCTTCCAGCCACCACCCATGAGGGTCGCCTCTTTCCAGCACTCGAGCCGGGAACGAAAGTAAAGTTTCCTAACAGAAGCGCGGGGTCAATCTAGGGCCATGCACCGGTGAGGTCAATGCGGTCCGGCGAGGCACGGTAGGGATATATCCAGGCAGAATGCCGCAAAGACCGCATGCCATGCGCTCGACGCTCGGCCGACCGGGTGACTGCCAGTCCGGAGCCACCGCGCGGGCGACCCGACGTGCCACGCCTACGCCGACCGCGCCGGCTGAGCGAACCGGAACAACGAGGGGGCGGCCGCACCGGCCACCCCCTCTCCCGTTACCTGCCCAGCTTGGACGTGTCGACGACCTGGTCCGGTGCCGGGCGGGTGACCGTGACCGGGGCGCCGAAGTCGAGGAAGTCGATCGTCCCGGGCTCGGACTGCGTGGTGGAAGCGATCTGGAGCGGGTACGGCTCGCCCCGCGTCGCGACGTACAGCGTGCCACCGTCCTTTCCGGACGCGACGATGCTGATCGCCTCCATCCCGCGGATCGTCTTCCGCTCCCCCTTGCTGACCGTCCGGTTAGAACTGAACAGTTGCGCGACGAACTTGTCCGGCTGAGTCAGGGCCGCGATGCCGGCCACCTTCGGGTCGCTCGTCGATCCCTTGAGGTACTTGCCCTTCAGCAGCTCGGCCGCCGCGGCGCTCCCGGTCTGCGCCCGCCAGAAGTCGGCGTCCGCCTTGATGTAGACGGTCGTGCCGTCGCGGAGCAGTTCGAGGGTCTGACCGGCCTGCGTGATCGTGCCGCGGCCGCGCTTGTCGCTGATGTGCAGGTCGATCGCGAATCGCTGGCCCTCGGAGAACCCGTTGCCCTTGAGGTGGACGGATGGCACCTTCTTCAGGGCGGCCTGGGTGCGGGCCATGATCTCGGTCGCCGGCAGGGCGGCGACGCCGTTGTCGGCCGGGGTGGGACTCGCCTGGCCGGACCCGGACGAACCGGAGTCCGACCCACCGCAGCCCGCCCCCAGCGAAAGCAGGGCGACCGCGAACGCGGCAGCGATCGAGCGGGTCAGCAGCATCGGAGCTCCCCAGCGGGATGAGACGTGTCCTTCTTACCTAGACGTGCCGCGCCGTCCGACCCTACGCCTTCCGGTAGGTCAGCAACGGCCGGCCGGCCGCCGCGGGACAGGGCCCAGGCCAGCAGCGCAGTTGTCAGACATTAACGCCCCGACCAGTCGAAAAGGTGCCGCGCAGAACGGTTCCACCGCAACCCGAGCCGGGTTGGCTCGTTGAACCCAGGTAGCAGTACGCGGGACCGGGAGGCCGGCGGTGCTGGACGTACGGATGGGCGAGCTGTCGAGGGGCGTCATCGTCGACACCACCGACGATGTGATCTGGGTCGACAGTAGACAGTCGCAGGAGGATGCCACTCGGGCGGTGCGGACGGTGCGCCCGGACGCCGATGTACCGTCGTCGGCGTCGTCTGCACCCTGCTCCCGCCGCAGACCTGCCCGACGCCCTGACCCAGCGGAAGCGTCGCCGAGGCGGTCGGATCGAGGTAGCGTCCCCGGGGCCTGGGCCCCTATACCGCGATGATCGGCAGCAGGTGTTGGAGGCCGCGGAGGTCCTCGGGATTGCGGGTGTAGAGAGTGGCGTGGTGGACGGACGCGGTGGCGGCGATCAGTAGGTCCATGACGCGTGCCCGGGGTTGCCGCCCGGCCGCCGCTACGGCCGCGGCCAGCTGGCCATATTCGCGAGCGACGGCGGCGTCGACCGGGAGGGCCTGGAACTCGGACTCGATCAGGCCGAGGCGCCGCAGCCGGTCGGCCCGAACCTGCTCGTCACGGGCCACCAGCACGCCGAAGTGCAGCTCGGCCAGGCTGGCCGTGCTGATCGCCAGCTCCCCGGGCAGCGGTGCGAGACCAGACGCGAGCAGCACGCTGGTGTCGAGGATCGCCCGCTGCGGACCTGACCCGGTCACCGTCGAAGCCAGGGATCCGCCGTGGAGTCGTCGAGCCGGTCCCGGTCGGCAGCCCAACCCTCGGCGGCCCGGTCCGGCGCGAACAGCTCCGCGACGTCTGCCCAGCTACGCCAGGTCCGGCGGCCGATCGGAATGATCTGGACGGCCGGCCGACCGCTGACCGTCACGGTGACGGTCTCGCCGGCTTCGACGCGGCGGACTATGTCACTGGCATGTTGACGCAACTCGCGCAGGCCGAAGGTATCGGACTCGTGCGCTGCGCCAGCGGGCATGGCGACACGGTAGCACATGTGCTAGCCGGGGTCCGGCAGTCGCGGGCAGCCGGCGGCGGTTCGCCCGAGTGCTCAGTGGACCGGCGCGGACTCGTCCCGGCCGACCTCGGCGGAGATCGATTGGAGCACGTGCTCGACGAGGGTCATCAGCACTTTCTTGGCCGACTCTCGCCGCCGGGCGTCGCAGAGCACGACCGGCACCTCAGGATCGAGGTCCAGTGCGTTGCGGACGTCGCTGATCTCGTGGCGCATGGCGCCGTCGAAGCAGTTGACCGCCACCACGAACTTGATCTGACGCTGCTCGAAATAGTCGATCGAGGCGAAGCAGTCCGCCAACCGGCGGGTGTCCGCCAGCACCACCGCGCCCAGCGAGCCGAACGACAACTCGTCCCACATGAACCAGAAACGTTCCTGGCCCGGCGTGCCGAACAGGTAGAGCACCAGGCTGTCGCCGAACGAGATCCGGCCGAAGTCCATCGCGACCGTCGTGGTCGTCTTGTCCTCGATCAAGATCGTGTTGTCGACTCCGATGCTCCGGTCGGTGAGCACCTCCTCGGTGCGCAACGGCCGGATCTCGCTGATCGAGCCGATCAGCGTCGTCTTGCCTACCCCGAAGCCGCCGGCGACGATGATCTTCACCGCGATCGGGACGACTCGGCCGTTCAGGTCAGAGTGGCCGTTCGGGTCAGAGTCCGCGTAGGCCATCGAGCACCTGCCTCAGTATCCGTTCGTTCGCCGGGCCGGCCGACGACGTCGGCGGGCACACCTCGATGAGTCCCTTGTGCCGCAGGTCGCCGAGAAGCACCCGGACGACGCCGAGCGGCAGGTCGATTTCCGACGCGATGTCGGCGACCGGGGTGGGCCGCCGGCAGAGCGCCAACACGTCCAGGTGTTCGGGATCGAGGCCGTACCTGTCGACCGACGCCGGATCTGCCGCGACGACGATGGAAACCAGGTCGAGCGCTGCACCGAGCGGCCGGGTCCGCCCGCGGGTCATGGCATACGGGCGGACGATGGGCCCGGCCGCTGCGTCGAACCACCGGTCCTCTGCTGAGGGCACTGGCATCACCCCGTGCTGGGGCCGCTGCCGGATGGCCTTGACTGCACCGACATGTGTTGGCCGACCCGCTTGACGAGCATAGCCATCTCGTACGCGACGAGGCCGACATCCGTGTCGGCCGGGCTGAGCACGGCCAGGCAGCTGCCCTGGCCGGCCGCGGTCACGAAGAGGAACGCCTCCTCCATCTCGATGATCGTCTGGCGTACCGCACCGCCGCGAAAGTGCCGCCCGGCCCCGCGGGCAAGGCTCTGGAAGCCGGCCGCCAGCGCGGACAGGTGCTCGGCGTCTTCCCGGCTGATCGACTGGGAGGCGCCGATGACCAGGCCGTCCCGGGACAGGATCACCGCATGGAGGACCTCGGCGACCCGGGTGACCAGCTCGTCGAGCAGCCAGTCCAGCCCTCCGGCCACCACCGGTGGATCGGCCATCAGGGGATCTCCTCGCCGGCGGCCCCCACCCTGCCGTTCGGGAAAGCGGGGCCGTTCGGGACAGCGGGGCCGTCGGGGGATGCGGAGATCTCAGCGTCGTCGGCCACCGAGCCGGCATCACCCCGCCCGCGTTCCCAACCGCTCTGCAGCGAGGACATCAGCCTCCGGGTCCGCTCCGGTGACCGCGTGCCGTCACCGTCCTGCTCGATGTCGTCGGCTCCGGGCGCCGACGTGTCCCGGAGCTGCGGGGCCAGGTTCGCCTTGCGGACCCGGCGGGGCAGCCCGGCGTAGGTGCCGGCCGACCGTCCGGCGGACGGCCCCGCCCCGGGGCCGGCCGCGGGACCGGCGGGCGTGCCGGCCGGCACGGTCCCGGACTCTCG
>Ga0210378_10001054_pt1 | contig 14421 bp, 12 predicted proteins | sample PLM1_60_b1redo_FD_155465 | JGI IMG/M metagenome (GOLD analysis project Ga0210378, IMG submission 155465) | Groundwater sediment microbial communities from an aquifer in East River, Colorado, USA - PLM1_60_b1 redo | ecosystem: Environmental > Terrestrial > Soil > Riparian zone | place: USA: East...
ACGTCGCGGTCCCCAAGGCAAGCCTGGCCGGCCTGCTCGACGACGCCGCGAGGGACTTCCCGCATGCCCCGGCCCTCCACTTCGAGGGCCGCACCACCTCCTACGCCCAGCTCGCCGAGCAGGCCCGGCGCTTCGCCGGGGCGCTGGCCGGGCTCGGGGTGAGCAAGGGAACCCGCGTCGGGCTGATCCTGCCCAACTGTCCCCAAGCGGTCGTCGCCCTGTTCGGGGCGCTGCGGCTCGGCGCCACCGTGGTGCAGAACAACCCCCTGTACACCGAGCGCGAGCTCGGCCACCAGCTCGCCGACGCCGGGGCCGAGGTGGTGGTCTGCCTCGACCTCGTCTACGACCGGGTCAAGGCCCTCCGCGGGCAGACCGCCATCCGCGAGGTGATCGTCACCTCGATCCTCGACGAGCTGCCGGCGGTCAGGCGCGCGCTCGCCCCCTACACCAAGCGGGGCAAGGCGGCCACCGCCAGCCTCGCCAAGGACGAGCCTGTCCGGCGCTGGCGAGAGGTGCTCGGCTCGGTCCAGCAGGGCCCAGAGGCGGCGGCGGAGGTCGACCCCGACCGCGACCTCGCGCTGCTGCAGTACACGGGCGGCACCACCGGCGTCTCCAAGGGAGTCATGCTGACCCACGCCAACCTGCGGGCCAACGTCGAGCAGGTACGAGCCTGGTTTCCCGACGCCGACCCGGGCCGCGAGGTCATGATGGCCGTGCTGCCCTTCTTCCACGTCTACGGGCTCACCGTCTGCCTGCTGCTCGGCATCCGCATCGGCGCGGCCCTGGTGCTGCTGCCCCGCTTCGACCTCGACGGCGTGCTGGCCGCGGTGGACAGGTTCCGGCCGACCCTGTTCCCCGGCGTGCCCACGATGTACGTGGCCATCAACAAGGCCGTCGAGCAGGGCGGCCACGACCTGTCGAGCATCAAGGCGTGCCTGTCGGGCGCGGCACCCCTCCCGATGGAGGTGGCCGAGCGCTTCGAGCATTTCTCGGGTGGGCGCCTGGTGGAGGGCTACGGCCTCTCCGAGTCCTCGCCGGTGGCGATCGCCAACCCGATCTACGGCAAGCGCAAGGCCGGCACCATCGGGATGCCACTGCCGGATACCGTGGCCCGCGTCGTCGACCCCTCCGACCCGGATCGCACGATGCCCTCCGGCGAGGCGGGGGAGCTGGCCATCAGTGGCCCACAGGTGATGCAGGGCTATTGGAACCGGCCCGACGAGTCGGCGCAGGTGCTGCGGGACGGCTGGCTGCTGACCGGAGACATGGCGGTGATGGACGACGAGGGCTACTTCACCATCGTCGATCGCAAGAAGGACCTGATCATCGCGGGCGGCTACAACGTCTACCCGCGCGAGGTCGAGGAAGTCCTCTACGAGCACCCGAAGGTCCTCGAGGTCGCCGTGGCCGGGGTGCCCGACGCCTACCGGGGCGAGGTGGTCAAGGCGTTCGTGGTCCTGCGGGAGGGCGAGCAGGCCACCGTCGACGAGATCCGCGAGTTCGCCAAGGCGCGACTGGCCGCCTACAAGGTCCCGCGAGCGGTCGAGTTCCGCGCCGAGCTGCCCAAGACGCTGATCGGCAAGGTCCTGCGCCGTGCCCTGGTCGAGGAGGAGCGGGCCAAGGCGGAGGCGGAGGCGAAGGCCGAGGCCGGCGGTGAGTGAGCTTCCCGGCCGGGGTCGCCGGATCCTGGTGATCGACAACTACGACTCGTTCGTCTTCAACCTGGTCCAGTACCTCGGCGAGCTGGGCGCGCAGACGGTCGTGTGGCGCAACGACGCCGGCACCGTCGACGACGTGCGCGGCCTCCGCCCCGACGGGGTGCTGATCTCGCCGGGACCGGGCCACCCGCGCGACGCCCGGCTCTCGGTGGACGTGGTCCGCGAGCTGGGGCCCGACCTGCCGGTCCTCGGCGTCTGCCTCGGCCACCAGGTGATCGGCCACGTCTACGGCGGCCGGGTCGGCGCGGCGCCCGAGCTGGTGCACGGCAAGACCTCCCAGGTGCTCCACCAGGGGGCCGGGGTGCTCGCCGGGCTGCCGGCGCCGTTCGCCGCCACCCGCTACCACTCGCTGGTGGTCGAGCGGGAGGGCCTGCCGCCGGCCCTGGAGGTAACCGGGGAGACCGCCGGCGGCCTGGTCATGGCCCTGCGTCACCGCCACCACCCGGTCGAGGGCGTCCAGTTCCACCCCGAGTCGATCCTCACCGAGTCCGGCCACCAGCTCCTCGGCAACTGGCTGACCGGTCTGGGGTCGGCCGCCAGCTCCGCCGCCTGACCCGCGTTCCCCCGGGCTAGGTCGTCACCGGCGCCGTGGTCGGCGCCGTGGTGGGGGCGGTGGTCGGCGCGGTGGTGGGCGCCGTGGTCGGCGCCGTGGTCGGCGCCGTGGTGGGGGCGGTGGTCGGCGCGGTGGTGGGGGCGGTGGTGGGGGCGGTGGTCGGCGCGGTGGTGGTCGGCGCCGTGGTCACCGTTGGCACCGTCGTCGTGGTCGCGGTCTCGGGGCCGGTCAGCGCCCGGGTGACGAGGAACGCCACCAGCCCCACCGCCACCAGGGCGAGCAGGCTCAGCACCACCCAGCCGACCGACGTGCGGCGCTGCTCGGCCGGCTCGGCGTAGCCGCCGTAGCCGGCCACCGTCCCGCCGAGCATCGCGGTCTGGTCGGCGGCGCCCGCCCGGCGGGGGATCGCCTGGGTGGTGGCCGCCGAGTCCAGCAGCGGGGTCGCCAGCACCGGCTCGCCGTTGCGGAACCGCTCCAGGTCGGCGCGGAGCTCCGCCGCCGTCTGGTAGCGGTTGTCGGGCAGCTTGGCCATCGCCTTCAGGCAGATGGCCTCCAGCGGCGGCGGCACGTCCGGGTTCAGCATCCGCGGTGGGGTGGGGTCCTCGCGGACGTGCCGATAGGCGATCGCCACCGGGGTCGCCCCGGTGAACGGCACCGTGCCCGTGAGCATCTCGTACAGGCAGCAGCCGAGCGAGTACAGGTCGCTGCGGTAGTCGACCGTCTGCCCCTGAGCCTGCTCCGGGGAGATGTACTGGGCGGTGCCGATGACCGCGGCCGTCTGCGTGATGGTCTCGGAGCTCGTCGCCCTGGCGATGCCGAAGTCCATCACCTTGACCTTGCCGTCCGGGGCACGCATCAGGTTGCCTGGCTTGATGTCGCGGTGGATGAGCCCGCGGGCGTGGGCGGCGACCAGCGCGCCGGAGACGTCGGCGCAGATCTCGGCGGCCCGGTCCGGGTACAGCGGGCCCTCCTGGCGGATCACGTCCTTGAGGGTCCGGCCCTCGACGTACTCCATGACGATGAAGTGGGTGCCGTCCTCGGAGCCGGTGTCGTACACCCCGACGACGTTGGGGTGGCTGAGGCTGGCGGCGGCCTGCGCCTCCCGCTTGAAGCGCAGCAGGAAGCTCTGGTCGCGGGCGTACTGGGACAGCAGGACCTTGATGGCCACCCGGCGGGCGAGCAGCCGGTCGCGGCCCTCGTACACCTCGGCCATGCCGCCGGCGCCGAGCAACGGGCCGACCTCGTAGCGGTCGAGAAGCACCTGCGGAATCGTCGCCATCAACCGTCCCCGTCGCCGTTGTCGCCGTTGCCCTTGCCATCTCCGTTGCCCTTGAGGAGCAGCCGCACGGTCGCACCGCGCTCGACCGGCGTGCCCGCCCCCGGGTTGCTCGCACGAACCCGCTGCCTGTCCTTGCCGCCGCTGGCGACGGTCACGTCGACCTCGAGCCCGAGCGCCCGGAGCCGCCGCTTGGCCTCCCCGACGTCGAGACCGACGACGACGGGCACCTCGACGACCGCCTGCCCGGCGCTGGGGGAGCCGCCGCCTGGCGTGCGGGCTTGCGGCGTGCGCTCCGCGAGCGGGCCGGTCGGACGGTCGGCCGGAAGGAGCGGCCAGGCTAGCAGGAGCAGGGCGACCACGACGAGCGCACCCAGCGCCGCGGCCCGGACCCGCTTGCGCTTGGCCCGCGGAGCCCTAGGGGTCGGGGTCGGGTCGGCGGGTCCGCTCAGCGCCGGGAGAACCTGGGTGGCGTCCGCCCGCGCCTCGTGGCGGGCGGCCGCCAGGGCGGCGGCCATCGCCGCACCAGAGGGGAAGCGTGCGGCCGGCTGCTTGTGGAGCGCCCTGGTGATCAGCTCGGCCGCAGCGTGCGGCAGGTCGGGCAGGTGCTCGCGCGGGTCGGGCACGGGCGCCGAGACGTGCTGGGTGGCGATCGCGACCGCGTTGCCGCCCCGGTAGGGGGTCTCCCCGGTGACCGCCTCGAAGAGCACGCAGCCCAGCGAGTACAGGTCGGCGGCCGGGCCGACATGACCGCCCTTGGCCTGCTCGGGCGCGACGTAGTTGGCGCTGCCCAGGACCATGCCGGTGCCGGTGAGCGTGGCCGACTGCGCCGCCTGGGCGATGCCGAAGTCGGTGACCTTGGCGCGGCCGTCCCGGCCGAGCAGGATGTTGGCCGGCTTCACGTCCCTGTGCACGAGCCCGTGGGCGTGGGCCGCGGCCAGCGCCGCGGCCACCTGCTCGCCGATCGCGAACGCCTCCTGCCAGGGCAGCCGCCCCCTGGTGGCGACCCGCTCGGCCAGGGTCTCGCCGTCGACCAGCTCCATGACGATGAACGGCTGGCCGCCGTGCTCGCCGTAGTCGTAGACGCTCGCCACCCCCGGGTGGGAGAGGCCCGCCGCCGCCCGCGCCTCCCGCCGGAAGCGTTCCAGGAAGCTTGGGTCGTCGGCCAGCTCCCGTCGCAGCGCCTTGACCGCGACCTGCCGGCCAAGGGTCTCGTCGACGGCCCGGTACACCGCGCCCATGCCGCCGGTGGCGATCCGCTCACCGAGCCGGTACCGGTTGCCGAGCAGGGTCGAGCTCACTGGCCACCCCGCAGGTAGGTCTCCATGACCCGCCTGGCGATGGGGGCCGCGACCCGGCCACCGGTCGCCTCGCTGCCGGCGTCGCCGCCCTCCTCGACCACCACCGCCACCGCGATCCCGCGGACCCCTTGCTCGGTGAAGCTGATGAACCAGGCGTGCGGCGCCCTGCCCTCGGCGTGCTGTGCGGTGCCGCTCTTGCCGGCCACCACCAGACCGGGGATCTGCGCGGCCGTGCCAGTCCCCTGTTCCACCACCACGCGCATCATGTCCGTCAGGTCGCTCGCCACCCCGGCCGGGATGGCCTGGCCGAGGTCCTCGCCCTCGAAGCGCTTGACCACCCCGCCCTTCTCCGAGACGACCTCGCTGACCACGAACGGCGCCATCCGCCGGCCGCCGTTGGCGATGGTCGCGGCCACGCTGGCCATCTGCAGCGGCGAGACGCGGACGTCGCGCTGGCCGATGGCGCTCTGGGCGGTGGCGGGCACGTCCTGGTCGGTGGGGATCGAGCTGGTGGCGGCCGGGAGCTCGTAGGGGCTCGGCTCGTTGAGGCCGAACTTCTCCGCCTCCGCGGCCAGCTTCTGGTCGCCGAGCTTGACGCCGAGCGCGGCGAACGCGGTGTTGCAGGAGATCCGCAGCGCCTCCGGCAAGGTGATGGTGTCCCCGCCGCAGGAGCTGCCGCCGAAGTTGCCGATGTCGGCGGAGGTCTGCGGCACGTCGAAGCGGACCGGCGACGGTATCCGGTCGCTCAGCGACACGCCGTTCTCCAGGGCGGCCGCCGCGGTGATCACCTTGAACGTCGAGCCGGGTGGGTACAGCCCGCCGGCCGCCCGGTTCAGCAGCGGCGCGTCCGGGTCCTTGATCAGGCTGTCCCAGCTGCGGCGGATCCGCGCGGGATCGTGGCTGGACAGGTCGTTGGGGTCGTAGCGCGGGAAGGTTGTCATGGCCAGCACCGCGCCGGTCTTCGGGTCGAGCGCGACCACCGCCCCCTTGCGGCCGCCCAGCGCGCTCTCCGCGGCCTGCTGGGTTGCCCGGTCGAGGGTGAGCACCAGCGTCCCGCCGGGGGAGCTGCGGGCGGTGAGCAGGTCGGTGACGTTCTGGGTGAACTGCTCGGGCGCCCTGCCCAGCAGGAACGAGTTGAACTTCTGTTCCACCAGGGTGCGGCCGAACACCAGCGAGTAGAAGCCGGTGACCATGCCGTAGCGGGGCCCCTGCGGGTAGCGCCGCACGTACTCGAGCGCGTCGTTGCGGTCGCGGGAGCGGACCGACTCGGCGACCTGGGTGCGGTCGGCGAGCACGATCGGGCCACGCTCGATCGCGTACTCCTTGATCAGCACGCGCGTGTTGCGTGAGTCGTTGGCCAGCCGGTCGGCCGCCAGCACCTGCCAGTAGAAAGGCGCCGCCAGCAGCAACAGGAAGGCGACCAGGATGACCGCCGCGACCTTTCGCACCTGCCCGTTCACCTGACCACCGTCACCTCCCCGGTGTCGGCGGGGGCGGGCGCGGCACGGCCGGCCGGCGCCGGCGTCGCCTCGTTCGAAATTCTGCAGAGCAGCGCGACCAGCGCGTAGTTGGCCAGCAGGCTCGACCCGCCGAAGCTCACGAACGGCAGGGTGATGCCGGTGAGCGGGATCAGCCGGGTGATCCCGCCGACGATCACGAACACCTGCAGGGCGAAGCTGGTGACCAGGCCGAGGGCGAGCAGCTTGCCGAAGTCGTCGCCGGCGGCCAGGGCGATCCGCAGCCCGCGGAACACCATCAGCATGTAGACCAGCAGCATGGCGGTGACGCCGAGCAGGCCGAGCTCCTCGCCGAAGGCGGCGAAGATGAAGTCGGTGGAGGCGAACGGGATGAAGTCGGGGCGGCCCTGGTTCCAGCCCTGCCCGAGGATCCCGCCGGTGGCCATTGCGAACAGCCCCTGGGCGAGCTGGAAGCCGCGGCTGGCGTAGAAGCGCCAGGGGTCCAGCCAGGTCGCCACCCGCACCTGGACGTGGGCGAACAGGTTGTAGGCGACCACCGCGCCGGTGAGGAACAGCCCGAGCCCGGCGGCCACGTAGGAGAAGCGGCCGGTCGCCACGTACAGCAGGGCCACGAACACCCCGAAGAACAGCAGGCTGGAGCCGAGGTCCTTCTCGAAGAACAGCACGAACAGGCTCGCCGCCCAGGCCAGCAGCAGCGGCATGAAGTACTTGATCTCCGGCAGCAGGAACGGCCCGGCCCGGTAGGTGGCGGTCGCCAGCAGTTCCTTGCGTTCCGCCAGGTAGGCGGCGAGGAACACCACCAGCGCGATCTTGGCCGCCTCGGCCGGCTGGCCGGAGAACGGGCCCAGCCGGACCCACAGGCGGGCGCCGTTGATCTCTCGGCCGAGCACCGGCAGCACGGGCAGGACCAGCAGCCCCACGCCGAGCAGCAGCCAGCTGTAGCGGTAGCGGTCGAGCAGGCGGTGGTCACGGACGACCACGATCACGGCGACGAACACCGCCACCCCGAGCACCGTCCACAAGGCCTGGGCGGGCGCCTCCGCGCGATAGCCCTCCTTGGCGGCCTCGGCGTAGTCGAGTCGCCTGACCATCACCAGGCCGAGCCCGTTGAGCAGGGCGGCGCCCGGCAGCAGGATGGGGTCGGCCTGGGGCGCCCGCCAGCGCAGCACCAGGTGGGCGCCGAGGAACAGGCCGGCCAGGGTGGCCCCGTAGCCGACGCTGCCGGCCGGCACCTCGTTGTCGGCCGCCAGCCCGACGATCACGTACGCCCCCACCGACAGGATCAGGGCCAGCAGGAGCAGCGACAGCTCGACGTTCCGGCGCGACTCCACCCTCAGCCCTTCGCCCGGGTCGTCGTGGTCGCCTGCACGGTGGTGGTCGCCGCCGCCCCGCCGGCGCCGGTACAGCCGCCTGGGCTGAACACCAGCGGCGCGCACAGGGCGATGCGGCGGGCGTCGTCCAGGCCGTCGGCCGGCACGCCGTCCTCCAGCCTGGCGGCATACCCGCTCGGCACCTGGGCCCGGCTGACGGGGCTGCGCTCGACCATCCGCGAGAAGCGCAGCCCGGCGACGTCGCCGGGGACACCCTGGAACACCGCCACGACGTCGCCGTCGAAGCCGACCCAGTAGCGGCTGTAGAGGAAGCTCCGAACCGCCACCAGCGCGACGGCGAGCAGCGCCACCACGATCAGGACGAGCAGCAGGCGCTGCAGCCGGCGGTGCAGCCGCAGCGAGCGGTCCTTGGCGGCCCTGGCCGCGCGGCCGTCCCGGCCGTTCCCGGCCGCGTCGGGGTCGTCCACGGCCGGCATGGCGCCGGTGGCCGACCCGACCCCGGAGGCCAGGTCGCCGGTCGTGTCCGGCTCGGCGGTCGCCTGCTCGGTGTCGACCACGATCACGGTGATGTTGTCCGGACCACCGCCCTCGTTGGCCATGGCGACCAGCCGGTCGGCGGCCTTCTGGGAGTCGCGCACCCGCAGCAGGACGTTGCGGATCCTGGCGGGCTCGAGCACTCCGGAGAGGCCGTCGGTGCAGAGCAGCAGCCGGTCGCCGAGCTGGAGCTTGTAGGTGAACAGGTCGATCTCGACCTCGTGGTCGACGCCGAGGGCGCGGGTGATCATGCTGCGCTGCGGGTGCCGCTCGGCGTCCTCGGGGCTGAGCCTGCCCTCGTCGATCAGCTCCTGGACCAGGGTGTGATCCACCGTGACCTGGGTCAGCTCGCCCTCGCGGAGCAGGTAGGCGCGGGAGTCGCCGACGTTGGCCAGGTGCACGGAGTCGCCGTCCTCGAGCAGGGCGACCAGGGTGGTGCCCATGCCGTTCAGCGCCCGGTCGCCGGCGGCCATCTCGCGGATGCGCCGGTTGGCGCGGACGATGGCCTGCTTGAGGTCGTCGGTGGCGGCCCGCTCGTTGGGCCACGGGCCCTTGCCGCGCAGGGCGGCCAGCTCCTCCATCGCGATCGCGCTGGCCACCTCGCCGGCCCGGTGGCCGCCCATGCCGTCGGCGACCGCCGCCACCGGCGTCTCGCTCAGGTAGCTGTCCTCGTTGTTGGTGCGCATCCGGCCGACGTCGGTGGCGGCACCGAATCGAAGTTGCATCAGCGCCGTAGCTCCAGCGTCGCCTTGCCCAGCCTGACCTCGTCGCCCGGCCCGATCGCGGTCGGCGACGACACCCTGGTCCGGTTCATGTAGGTGCCGTTGGTGGAGCCGAGGTCCTCCAGCCACCAGGCGCCGTCACGCTGGAAGATGCGGGCGTGCACGTTGGATACGTAGGTGTCGCTGACGACCACGTCGCAGGTGGCCGCCCGTCCGACCGTCAGCGAGTCCTTCAAGGGGACGGTGCGGCGGCCGCCCTCGTCGCTGACGACCAGCTCGCGGGGCAGGCGGCGAGCCGGCCGGCCCGGTCCGCTCCGGGGGACCGGACGGCTTGGCGCACTGGGCCGGTTCCGCGGCCGGCGGCGCGCGGCCCTGGGGCCGAACACGTCCAGGACCACGGCCCGCACCGCCCTGGCCACGAACAGGTAGAGGATCACCAGGAAGGCGACCTTGACGGCGAGGAGGAAGATCGGCGGCATCAACCCTCCCGCCGGAACTGGAGCGTCGAGTTGGCCAGCTTGATCACGTCGCCGTCGGCGAGGCGGCGGCGGCGCACCGGCTGGCCGTTCACCTCGGTCCCGTTGGTGGACCGCAGGTCCTCGACGATGAAGTCGTCGCCTTCGCGCAGGACCCTGGCGTGGTTGCGCGACACCCCCGGGTCCGAGAGCGCGATGTCGGACTGGTCCGAGCGCCCGATCGACAGCTCCGCCGCGCCCAGGGGATAGACGCGGACGGGCTGGCCGCCCGAGATCAGTGCCAGGGTCGCCGGCGCCCGCACCTTCTGGCTGGGGCGCTGGCCGGGAAGCATGGCGGTGTGGGGGCCGACCGGCGCGGCGGCGTAGTCGGCCTTCGCCTCGGCCGCCTCGACCCTGCTGCCGAGCCGGAAGCGGCCCTCCTCCAGGTCCTCGGCCGTCTCGAACTCGATCCGGGCCGGGCCGAGCATGCCCCAGCTCCGCTCCCGGGCGGTCTCGACGGCCAGCGCGGCCAGCTCCTGGCCGAGGGCCTGCTCGTAGTTCGCGAACCGCTCGCGGTCGCCGGGCGACAGCTCGTAGACGTACACGTTGGGGACGTAGACCCGGTTCACGCCAACGGTGCGCCCGTCCTCGACCTCGCGGACCAGCCGTTTGCCCAGCTCGACCGGTTGCACGCCGGAGCGGAAGGCGCGTGCGAACAGCCCTTCCACGGCGCCCTCCAGGCGCCGCTCGAAATCCCGCAAGATCCCCATCGGCTGGGCCTCGGCGCTCCCTCCTGATCGCCCGACAGCTCGGCAGTGTACCCACTCTAGTAGGTGACCAGCGGGTTTCACGATCCGGGTGGTCACGGCCGTGCTACAATCCTCGCTCGATTCCCCCGGGCGAGTGGCGGAATTGGCAGACGCGCAGGATTCAGGTTCCTGTGTCCGCAAGGACGTGGGGGTTCAAGTCCCCCTTCGCCCACTCCCCAGATGACCCAGCCTCCGACCCCCGACCCGGTCGTGCTGCGCGCGCCGCGCCTGCTCGACGGGACCGGCGCCCAGCCGGTCGCCGACGCTGCGGTGCTCATCCAGGACGGTCGCATCGTCCACGCCGGCCCGGCTGCCCAGCTCCCCACGGCCGCCGGCCGGGTCCAGGTCCGCGAGCTCCCCGGATGCACGCTGCTGCCCGGGCTGGTCGACGTCCACGTCCACCTGGTCGCCAGCGCCGGCCCAGACCTTGCCGCCGACGTCCCCAAGAGCGAGGCCGAGCGGACCCTCGTCGCGGTCCGCAACGCCGGCAGGCAGCTCCACCGGGGGGTCACCCTCGTCCGCGACCTCGGCGCCCCCGGCGCCGAGGTGGTCGCCGTGGCCAGGGCGATCGAGGCCGGCACGGTCGAGGGGCCGCGGGTGCTCGCCGCCGGCCCGGCGGTGACGATGACCGGCGGGCACATCGCCTACCTCGGGCGGGTCGCCGACGGCCCCGAGGCGATGCGGGGCGCCGTCCGCGCCAACCTGGCGATGGGCGCCCGCTGCATCAAGGTGGTCGCCACCGGCGGGGTGCTCACCATGGGGATCGACCCCCGCGAGCCCGCCTACACCCAGCCGGAGCTGGACGCCCTGGTGGAGGAGGCGCACCGCCTCGGGATGACGGTGGCCGCCCACGCGATCGGCGAGGGCGGGGTGGCGGCGGCGCTGCGAGCCGGCGTGGACTCGGTCGAGCACGGCATGTTCCTGGACGACGCGGCGATCGAGCTGTTCCTGGCCACCGGGGCCCGCTACACCCCGACGTTCTGCGCCCCCCACGGGATCCTGGCCGGGCCGAGCGTGCCCGGCTGGATCAAGGACCGGGCCCGGCCGGCGGCCGAGGCGCAGGCAGTGTCGTTCCGGGCCGCCGTGGAGGCCGGCGTGCCGGTGGTGGCCGGGACCGACGCCGGCACCCCCGACAACCCGCACGGCGGGGTTGCCCGCGAGGTCGCCTTCATGGTCGAGGCCGGTCTCGGCGTGCTGCTGGCCGTCCGGGCCGCCACCGCCGAGGCGGCCGACCTGCTCGGCGACCCCGACCGTGGCGTCCTGCGCTCGGGAGCGCATGCCGACGTCCTGGTCGCCGACGGCGACGTGACCGCCGACGTGACCGCCCTGCAGCACCCCGCCGCGGTGTTCCAGGCAGGCCGCCAGGTCCGCTGAACGACCCCCACGGCGGGCCCGCCGGCAAGGCCGGCGACCTCTACCGCGGGCGGCGCCGGCTGGCTAGGCTGGATGAAGGCGCAGAAACGGAAAGCGAGGGTGCAATGAGCGTGGTGCAGCTGCCCGAGGAGCTGGTCGCCCTCCGGGAGGCGATCCGCACCTTCATCCAGCGCGAGGTCGCCCCCAAGGAGGCGCTCTACGCCCAGGAGATCACCGAGACCGGCACCTTCGAGGCGCTCCAGCAGGAGAAGCGGGCGCTGCGCAAGCGCTCCGCCGCCGAGGGCTACTACACCCTGTTCATGCCCGAGTCGTGCGGCGGCGGCGGCGTCGGCTACCTCGGCCTGGTCCTCTGCCAGGAGGAGTGCACCCGCCACGGCCTGCTGCTGGCCATGCCGGGCAGCATCCTGCCGAGCGTCGAGGGCCCGACCCACATCCTGCTCGACGGCACCCCCGAGCAGCGGGAGCGGTACCTCGCCCCGACCATGCGGGCCGAGCGGGAGGCCTGCTTCGCGCTCACCGAGCCGGACGCCGGCTCCGACGCCACCCGCATCCGCACCAGGGCCGAGCGGGCCGACGGCGGCTGGGTCCTCAACGGCCGCAAGCACTTCATCACCCACGGCGCCGAGGCCGACTACGTGATCCTGTTCGCCGTCACCGACCCCGGCAAGGGCGCAAGGGGCGGCATCACCTGCTTCCTGGTCGACAAGGACACCCCCGGCCTGGAGGTCGGCCGCCGGCAGCGGACCATGTACGACGAGCACCAGGCCGAGCTGGTCTTCACCGACTGCAAGGTCGGCGAGGACGCCGTGCTCGGCAAGGAGGGCCACGGCTTCTACTCGGCGATGCGCTGGATCAACGGCGGCCGGGTCTCGATCGCGGCGATGGCCGTCGGCATCGCCCAGCATCTCTACGAGCGGATGCTCGAGTACGCCAAGGTCCGGGAGGCGTTCGGCCGCAAGATCGGCGCGAACCAGTACGTCCAGGGGATGATCGTGGACACCCTCGCCGAGCTGGCGCAGGCCCGGCTGCTCGTCTACGACCTGGCCGCCAGGCTCGACCAAGGGGTCGACGGCCGCCAGGAGGCGGCCATGGCCAAGTACGTCGCCACCGAGATGGTCGGCAGGGTCGCCGACCGCGCCATCCAGGTGTTCGGCGGCAACGGCTACATGACCGAGATGGGCGTGGAGCGCTGGGCGCGCATGGTCCGCGCCATGCGGCTGTACGAGGGCACCAGCGAGATCCTCAAGACCAACATCGCCCGCACCCTCGGCCTGGACGAGGCGGCGAGGGTCCCGGCGGCGACCTGAGCGAGCCCTCGCCGCAGCCCGGCGGCGGCACCCGGCGGCCGGCCAGGCACCGGCCCCGCGACGCCGTGGGCGAGGGTCCTGGTCGTGTACGGCACCGGTGTGCTCGCCGCCGCCGCACTCGGCAAGGTCGCGCCCGCCGTCCCGCTGCTCCGCACCGACCTCGGGCTGTCGCTCGGCCAGGCTGGCTGGCTCGTCTCCGCCATCACCGCGGTGGCCGCCCTGCTCGGGACGCCCGCCGGGCTGTGGGTCCGGCGGCGCGGCGGCCGCCGCGCCCTGCTGGCCGGCCTTGCCATCCTCGCGGTGACCGGCGGGGTCGGCGCTGCGGTGCCGGGGGTCGGCTGGATGCTCGCCGCCCGCGTGGTCGAGGGGGTCGGGTTCCTGCTGGTGGTGGTCGCCGCCCCGACGCTGCTGGTGGAGATGGCCGGCAGGGAGGACCAACCGGCGGTGCTGGCGTTGTGGGGGACCGGCATCCCGGTCGGCCTGGCGGCCAGCGCCGCCGCCGGCGGGGTGCTCGCCCCCCTCGGCTGGCGGCTGTGGATGGCCGTGCCGAGCGCGCTCGCCGTCCCCGCGGCGGTGGCGACGGCCCTGCTCGTGCCGCCGGACACCCGGGAGGCACCCGAGGGTGCCGCACCCGGCCGGCCGGCCGGCGGGACGCGGCTGCGCCTCGCCGACCTGCGCGTGCCGGCGCTGCTCGCCGGCGGGTTCTGCGCGGCCGTGGTGATCGGCGGTGCGGTGCTCGCGGTGCTGCCGACGTTCCTGGAGGAGGAGCGGCGCGCCGGCATCGCCGCGGGCGGGACGGCCACCGCCCTGGTGGCGCTCGCCAGCGTGCTCGGAAGCCTCGTTGCCGGCTGGCTGCTCGGCCGCGGCGTCGGCCTGCGCGCGCTCGCGGCCGGTGGGCTGCTGATGCCGCTGGCGAGCTGGCCGGTGGTGCGCGCGGGCGGGTCGCTCGGCGGCAGCGTCCTGGCCGCCGCCGCCCTGCTGGCGGCCAACGGCGTGGTGGTCGCCGGCGTGTTCGCGGCGGTCCCGCGGGTGGCGGCGGCGCCCGACCACCTGGCCGTGGTCAACGGCCTGGTCGCGCAGCTCGGCAGCGCCGGCTCCGTGCTGGGGCCACCGCTGTTCGCCTGGGCGGTGGTTGCGGCGGGTTGGCAGGTGCTCCCGCCGTTGGTCGCCGTCTTCACCATCCTCGGCCTGGTCCTGCTGCTCCTCGCCGAGACGCGCGTGGACGCCGGGTAGGATGGCGTCATGCGAACCGTCCGCAACCGCGCGAACCTGCTGCTGGCCGCCGCCGCTTGGACGCTGTACGTGTGGGGCACCCGCATGTGGAACATCGCCAGCGACCCGGCGCACGACCTCCGCTTCAAGGCCGTCCACACCCTGCTGGCGCTGGTCTCGGTCGCCTTCGGGGTCGCCCTGGCCGTGGTCGGGCTGCGCATGCGCCGCGAGGCCGCCACGCCTTGACGTGACAGGTAGGCTGAGCTGCTCGAATCCATCGGGGGGGTGTCGTGCGTGTTCATCCGGATCATGCGGGGACGGGTCGTCGACGGGGCGAGGATGAGGTTCGAG
>Ga0210378_10001055_pt1 | contig 14388 bp, 17 predicted proteins | sample PLM1_60_b1redo_FD_155465 | JGI IMG/M metagenome (GOLD analysis project Ga0210378, IMG submission 155465) | Groundwater sediment microbial communities from an aquifer in East River, Colorado, USA - PLM1_60_b1 redo | ecosystem: Environmental > Terrestrial > Soil > Riparian zone | place: USA: East...
TTCCTACCGGCATCTCGAGCGGTCCCGCCGGTACCCCGGGCTGCAGGCGACCGGCACTCCCGCCTCCGTGCTGGCGCCGTCGATCTCGGTGGACAACGTGCTGTTCCGCTCGCCCGACGGGCACCTTCACGAGCTGTGGCGGCAGCCCGGCGACCACGGCACCAGCGACCTGACTGAACTCGCCGGCGCGCCTGCCGCGGCCAGCAACCCGGCGATCTACCTGAACCCCCGCGCGCCCGAGGTCGTGCTGCCCTACCGCGGCACCGACGGGCACGTGCACACCCTGTACTGGCTCACCGGCGCCGTCGGCTACGACAACCTCTCCGGTTCGGCCGGGGCACCGCAAGCCGACGGGCAGCCCACCGCGTTCTTCAACGAGGCCGAGGGCCGGCACTACGTGGTCTACCGATCCCGTGACGGGCACCTGCACAGCCTGTACTGGGTCGGCGCCGAGCCGGTCAGCCACGAGGACTGGAGCGCGCTGCGCCCCGACGCTCCCCTGGCGACCCTGGACCCGTCGGCGTACGTCGCGACCGCGCAGAACACCGCGATCATGGCCTACCGCGGCACCGACGGCGGCATCCACAGCCTCTACGCCGCCGGTGGGCCGGTCGGACACGACGCGCTGTCGGCCGTCGCCAGGCTCCCGAACGCAAAGGGCAGCCCACGCACCTACTACGTCCCCGCCTTCGACCTGCACCAGGTCGCCTACCGCGGCCACGACGACCACATCTACGAGATCCACTGGCAGGGCGTCGCCCCCGCCGAAGGCTGGTCACTGACCGGCTTCGCCGGCGCGCCACCCGCGGCCGGCGACCCGGCCTGCTACTACGACGCGGCCGTGAACACCAACCGCGTCATCTACCGCTCCGCCGACGGGCACCTGAACGAGCTCTGGTGGGCGCCAGGAGGGTTCGGTCCCACCCACGTCGACCTCACCGCGAACGCCCTGGCCCCGCTGGCGGCCGGCGACCCGACGGCGTACTCCATCGGCGCCACCTCCCGGCACGTGGCCTACCTCGGCGAGGACGGCCAGGTCCATGAGATCCGGTACTGACCCCGGACCACGTGCGTCCGGCCACACCGCAGGCTGGACGTCAAGGATCGGTCTTGCGCCGGCCGGGCTGGCCGCGCTTGCCGGGCTGGCCGATGAGGCGCTCGAGGAGGCGGGTCTCGCCCGGCCATGCGGCGAGCAGGACCTCGCGGGGCACCTGGCGGGCGGCGTAACGCAGCGCGACGGCCACCACCACGATGTCGTCGAGCGGGCCGATCACGGGCAGGAACTCCGGGATGAGGTCGATCGGGCTGGCCACCCAGAGGCCGGCGATCTCGATGGCGATCCTCGCGCGGCGCGGCCCAGCTCGCGAGCAGGCACCCGGCGGCGACACCGAGCCCGATCAACCAACCGCGCATGCGGGCAGCCTCCTGCCCGCAACCGCGGGCCCCGGTGCATCGTGCCGGCACGCCTTGCCAATCGGCTCACGGCAATGATGCATTCGGCAATGGTCACTGCTAGAAACGGCCCAACTGGTGTATCCGGGTGATCGGACCTCGTCGCAAAATCACCCGATTGGGGGTACGAATCACATCTCAGTCACATCTGCGGCGTGGCATAAAATTGGTGTGATGCGGCGGCACGCGCAATTGGCGCACCATTAGTTCGGCGTGTCGGCCGATCGCGGCTGCGGCGGCGACGGCGCGGCCAGCCGGGAGGGGGTCGGTGAGCCGGCGCGCTGGGTGGGAAGCGCGGTCTCGGTGCGCAGCAGCGGGCGGGTCAGCACTGCGAGCACGACGAGAATGAAGCCACCGATGATCACGAACACGGTGCCGATCGAGGTCGCTACGGCGAGTGGTCCGGCCACCGCTGCGCCGACCGGCATCAGCCCCCACGCCAACATCCGGTACGCGCCGGAGATACGGCCCATCGCGCTGGCCGGGGTGAGCCGCTGACGGCGCGCGGCGGCGAGCACGTTCCAGCCGCCGATCCCGACGCCGAGCACGACGTTGGCCGCGAGCGCGGTCGACACCAGCGGAAACGCGCCGAAGAGGATCATGCCGGCGGCCATGGTCGCCATGCTGGCCACCATGACGTTGCCCTCGGTCCAGCGCCGTGCCGCCGGCACGGCGAGCCGGGTGCCGAGCAGCGCGCCGAGGGCGCCGACCACCAGCAGCGTCGACACCCAGCCGGGGGGCATCTGCAACCGTTGCACCGCGTACAGCGGCGTGAGGGCATTGAGGGCGCTGGCGGCGAGGGTGGCCGCCGCGACCATCGAGACCAGCACGCGCAGGCCGTCGATCCGGATGAGCAGCATGACGCCCTCGCGGATCTCGCTGGTCAGCCGGCGGGTCCGCTGCGGTGCCGGCGAGCCCGGCGCCGGCTTCGTCGCCGGCAGCCCGGCGACCAGGACCGCGGCGACCAGGAAAGTCATGCCGTCGAGAGCGAACGCCCAGGACGGGCCGATGGTGAATAACGCGCCGGCGGCCAGGGGTCCGGCCAGATTTAGGCCGACAGTGTGCACGGTGTAGAACTTGGCATTGGCCTCATTGAGCTGCTCGGGACCGGCGAGTGAGACCAGGAGGGCCTGTGATGCCGAGTAGGCGAATGTCTCGGCAACCGTCAGCACGAATGCAAAGGTGCACAATAACGGAACAGACGCGAAGTGGTAAACGATTGATACTACGAGTCCCGCGGTGGCGACCGCCCGAAATGTGTGGGCTGTGGTCAGCACGACCGTCGGCCTTGCCCTGTCGACGATGGCGCCGGCCGGCAGCGCGCACAGCAGCCACGGCAGGACCTCGGCGGTGGTGACGGCGGACGCTGCGAGCGGGCTGTGTGTCTGGACGGCTACGTAGAGTGGCAGAGCGAGCCCGCGCACGCCGTCGCCGAGCAGCGAAACTGTCCAGGACCACCACAACCGTCGAAACGCCGGGGTCCGCACACCCTGCGGCGGACCCGGCGTCGACGCGTCGACGTTGTCGGCCCCGCCCATGCTTCGCCCTTCTGTCAGCACCTGTCGGCACCTGCCGGCGTCCTCTAGGTGCACAGCGTAGTCGAACCAACACCGCACTACGACCCCTGCTGACCACGTTCGCGCTCGTAATGCCCGTTTGACCGCAGGGTGTAACGTCACCGAACTCCTACGGGGTCTACCCGCGGTTAGCCGACCCTTTACGGCATTGGGTGCAGCGAGTGAGACCGTTGGTCCGACTGGCGAGAACGAGGCGCATTCCTATATCATTAATACCCAGTAGTTCGTAGCTCCACCATTCAACCGGCGGACCATTCATCAAGGAGTCACGATGCGTAATCCCACATTGGGTGTCGGCGTCACTGCGCGTCGTGGGTTCTCGCTCGGCACCGCGCGTGCCTGGGAGATCGGGTACGCCGCCACGACCACCCGCGCCTGGGAGATCGGCTACGCCGCGCCCGCGCGTGCCTGGGAGATCGGCTTCGCCTCGGACGCCGCAGATCAGGCCTGACCGGCCGGCCGGCGGCGCTGATCTTGAGGGTAGCGCCGCGCGGCATGCGTGGGTCACTATTGGGCGCCCTGGCCTCATCCGCGCCGGCCGACAGCCCGGAGGACCCCAGCAGTGGACGATCGCCTTGCCAACATTTGGCGGCGCCGGCTACTGCCTTATGGACCATTCTTCACCCTGTTCGCCCTCGCCGCCGGGGCGGTGGCGGCGTTGGCTGCAGCCGCGTCGGTCCGCGGCTGGACGCCAGAGCGCCACGACCTGTACGGCCTGATCCTGCTGGCCGCCGCCTTCACGGTGGCCAGGCGCATCGCCATCGAGGTGGACACCAGGCAGAGCACCTTCCGGATCACCGTCGCGGAGGTGCCGCTCGTCGTCGGCCTGCTGCTGATCCCAGGGCCCGTGGTCGCGGCCGCCTACCTGCTGGTCATGCTGGTCGCGAGGCTGCTACGGCGGGACAACTGGACCAAGTTCGTCATCAACCTGGCCGGCGCCACGCTGCTGGTCGTGACGACCGACCTGACCGCCGGCTTCCTCGGCCGTCACAGCTTCGTCGACGCCCCGGCCTGGGCCGTGCTCCTGGTCGGCTTCCTGGTCGGCCAGGGCGTCACCTCGGCGCTCGGGCTGGTCGCCATGCGGCTGCTCGGCACGCCGAACTTTGCGGCGGCGACCAGGCCGATGGCGCACGCCTACGTGTCCGGGGTGCTCAGCGCGATCGCCGGGTTGGTCGGCACCCTCGTCGTGGTCAACGTCGACTGGGGCTGGCTGCTCGCCTGCCTGCTGGCGTTCGCCATGCTGGCCCTCTACCGCACCTACTACGGCGTGGTCCGTGAGCAACGCGACCTCGGCCTGCTGAGCAGGATCAGCCTGGTCGTCGCCGGTACCGGCAGGTACGCGCCGGAGGCCGACACGACGGGCGCCGCGCAGGACGTGTGGCTGCCGGCGGCCGAGCTCATCCGCGAGCAGCTCAACGCGACCAGGGTGGTGCTGCACCGCGAGGCGTTCCCGGAGCAGGGCCTGCGCACCGTGGTCGCCGGCGAGCCGCTGCCGGCCTCGGCCGCGCACGACGACCTGTCGATCCTGTACTCCGACGTGCTCGCCGGCGGCCCGAACGGCGAGGTGCAGCACGTCGACATCGAGGATGCGCCGCCGGACGTACGGCGCGAGCTGGAGTACCGCGACGCCCGCGAGGCGCTGGTCGTGCCGCTGCGCGGCGCGCACCAGCTGCTCGGCATCCTCGAGGTGCACGACCTGCAGAGCAGGCTGCGCGGCTTCTCCGCGGCCGATGTGCGGCTGGTCGGCACGCTGGCCAGCCACCTCGCCACCGCGATGGACAACCGCCGGCTGCTGGCCAGGCTGCGCCACGACGCCTACCACGACCTGCTCACCGGGCTGCGCAACCGGCTGGGCTTCCGCGAGGCGGCCGCCGAGCGGCTGGCCCACCACGGGCGCGCCGCCGTCGTCGTGCTCGACCTCGACGTGCTGACCAGCGTGAACGACGCCCTCGGGCACGTGTGGGGCGACCGGATCGTGCTGGCCGCCGGCCATCGGCTGCGCGAGGCGCTCGGCGAGGCCGCTCTGACGGCGAGGCTGGAGGGCGACACCTTCGCCGTGCTGCTGCCTGACGTCGACGTCGACGAGGCCACCGAGACCGCCGAGCTGCTGCGCGCCGCGCTGAGCGAGCACTACCCGGTCGACAAGCTGGCCGTGGAGTGCACCGCGCTCGCCGGTGTCGCGCTGACCACGATCGAGCCGACCAACGAGGTCGACGTGCTGCTGCAGCGCGCCGACGTCGCACTGCACGCCGCGCGGTCCGGCGAGGCCAAGGTCCGTACCTACCTGCCGAGCATGGGGCAGATCTTCCTTCGCCGCTTCCAGCTCGTGACGCAGTTCCGCGGCGCGCTGGACAGCGGCCAGATCGAGCTGCACTACCAGCCCAAGGTCGCGCTGGCCAGCAAGCAGGTTGTCGGTGTCGAGGCGCTGGTGCGGTGGAACCACCCCGAGTTCGGCCGGCTGGATCCGGAGGAGTGGGTCTCCGTCGTGGAGACCACCGGCCTGGTGGACGCGCTGACCGACTTCGTGATGGACAGGGCGCTGCTGCGCTGCCGGCGCTGGCTCGACCAGGGGCTGCGGCTCGGCGTCGCGGTGAACCTCTCGGTGCGCAACCTGGACGACGGCGAGTTCCCGCAGCGCGTCGAGGAGGCGCTGGCCGCGCACCGGATACCGCCGCACCTGCTGACCTTCGAGCTCACCGAGTCCGCGGTCATGCAGGACCCCGAGCGGGCGCTGCCGGTGCTGCGGCGGCTGCACGAGCTGGGCGTCAGCCTCGCCGTGGACGACTTCGGCACCGGCTACTCGTCGCTGTCCTACCTGCGGCGGCTACCGGTGGACGAGGTGAAGATCGACAAGAGCTTCGTGCTCGGCATGGGCAGCGACCTGGCCGACCTGGCCGTGGTGCGCGCCATCGTCGACCTCGGGCACTCGCTGAGCCTGTCCGTGGTCGCCGAGGGCGTCGAGGAGGACGCCGTCCGTCACCAGCTCGCCGAGATGGGCTGCGACGTCGCGCAGGGGTACCTGTTCTCCCGGCCGCTCGGCGAGCGGCGCTTCGAGGCGTGGCTGCGCGCCCGTACCGTGCGGATGCCAGGCCTTCGCGAGGACGAGACGGTGCCCACCCTGGTGCGATGACCGCGCCGACCTGCCGGTTTCCCCGCCGCCGGCCCGGTTGTGTACAGTCGTCAGCGCTGCGAGCAACGCCCCAATAGCTCAGACGGCAGAGCGTCTCCATGGTAAGGAGAAGGTCTACGGTTCGATTCCGTATTGGGGCTCTGCGGGGCCCGGCGCGCGTCGCGGCCCCACGGCGGTGTAGCTCAGGCGGTAGAGCAAGCGGCTCATAATCGCTGTGTCGCCGGTTCGAGTCCGGCCACCGCTACCATCGGTAGGAGTACCTACGAGCACGAGGAAGGCACGCCAGTGGCCGCCACCGACATCCGCCCCAAGATCACGTTGGCGTGCGAGGAGTGCAAGCACCGCAACTACATCACCAAGAAGAACCGGCGCAACGACCCGGACCGCCTGGTGATCAAGAAGTACTGCCCGAACTGCAACAAGCACCGCCCGCACCGCGAGACCCGCTAGTCCGCGGCCAGGGCGTGGCCCTCGACCAGTCCTTCGTCGGCCGGTCCTACCCGCCGTCGCGGGTATACGAGGTCGGCCGCGAGAAGATCCGTGAGTTCGCCGACGCCATCGGCGACCCGGATCCGCTCTACCGCGACGTCGATGCGGCCCGCGCTGCCGGCCACCCGGACGTGATCGCGCCGCCCACCTTCGCCATCGTCGTCACCTGGCCGGCCCAGGCCGTGCTGCTGCACGACCCGGAGCTCGGGCTGGACTACAGCAAGGTCGTGCACCGCGAGCAGTCCTTCCACCAGCACCGGCCGATCAGGGCCGGCGACCGGCTGGTGTCCACCGTGCACGTCGACGGCATCCGCACCGCCGCCGGCAACGACGTGCTGAGCACCCGCTCGGAGATCCGCACCGAGAGCGGTGAGCCCGTGCTCACCGCGCGCGCCGTGATCGTGGCGCGGGGCACGGCGTGACCACCGAGGTGCCCCGCTTCGACGACGTCGCGGTCGGCGACGAACTGCCGCCGCTCTCGGTCACCGTCACCCGCGCCGACCTGGTCCGCTACGCTGGCGCCTCCGGCGACCTCAACCCCATCCACTGGAGCGAGCGGTTCGCCCGCGAGGTCGGCCTGCCCGACGTCATCGCGCACGGCATGCTCACCATGGCGCTGGCCGGGCGGCTGGTCACCGGGTGGGCCGGCGACCCCGGCGCGGTGGTCGAGTACGGCGTGCGCTTCACCCACCCGGTCGTGGTGCCGGACGGCGACACCGGCGCGCTTGTCGAGGTCACCGGCAAGGTCAAGGACAAGCTCGACGGAAACGCCGTCCTCGTCGCGATCACCGCGAGCTGCGACGGCCACAACGTGCTCGGCAGGGCCACCGCCACCGTCCGCCTCGGCTGAGGCGATTCAGACCTGGATGATGTCCAGCCGAGGGTCGATCGTGAGCAGATCCCCGGGATCGGACGTCATGACGGCGACGCGATAGTGGTTCGCCAGCATCACGACGTGAGCGTCGACGATGTCGTCGGCCTTGGTACGTCGACAGAGAAACAGGCCGATTGCCTTCGCCACTGCAGTGGTGATCTCCTCGACGAGGGTCGTCCGCCGCCGCAGCAGGAGCGCCAACGGGGTCTGGCGAGGCGAGCCTCGCCAGACTTCGGCGATGCAGCCCGCCGAGATCACGATCCGGCCCTCTGAGCTCATTCGTTCGATCGTCTCAGTCAGTTTGCGCCGCTTGCCGGGCGACTCAAGGAGGATCAGGGCGCCGGAGTCCAGCACCAGACCCCTCACGCCGCGCCCTGTGCCGGCTGGTCATCGGCCGCTCGTTCGATCACCCTGAGAGCTTCGTCGGCCCACGCGATGTCCTCGGCCGTCGGTTCTCCATCCTCCGCTTTCAGCATCGCGATCAGCAGTTCGTGGGCGTGCTCGTCGGCGAGCCGTTCGGCAATGGCCTCCGCGACAAAGGCCGACATGGACGGGTACCGGGCGGGCTCCTGCTCGACCATGCCCTTGATCAGCTCAAACTGCTCGACCGGGATCGTCACCGTGAGCCGCTTGACGTTCGCACCCATGGCGGCAGCCTAGCATACGATCGTATGCACTCCGCCTCAACGCGCCTCGGAGAGCAGCTCGGCCATCCGCCGAACGCCGGTGGCCAGGTCGTCGTCGCCGAGGGCGTAGGAGAGGCGGAAGTAGCCAGGGGTGCCGAACGCCTCGCCCGGCACGACGGCCACCTCGGCGTGCTCCAGTACCAGGGCGGCGAGTTCGACGCTGGAGGACGGGCGCACGCCGCGGATCTGCCTGCCGAGCAGCGCCTTGACCGAGGGGTAGGCGTAGAACGCGCCCTGCGGCACCGGGCAGTGCACGCCGGGGATTACCGACAGCATGGAGACGATGGTGCGCCGCCGCCGGTCGAACGCGGCGCGCATCTCCGCGACCGTGTCCATCGGCCCGGTGACCGCCGCCAGCGCGGCCCGCTGGGCGACGTTGCACACGTTGGAGCACAGGTGCGACTGCATGTTGGCCGCCGCCGTGATGACGTCGGACGGACCGATCATCCAGCCGACCCGCCAGCCGGTCATGGCGTAGGTCTTGGCCACGCCGTTGACCACGACGCACTGCCGCGCCAGCTCCGGCACGGCCACCGGCATGGACACGTGCCGCGCGCCGTCGTACACCAGGTGCTCGTAGATCTCGTCGGTGATCACCCAGATGCCGTGCTCGACGGCCCACCGGCCGATCGCCTCGACCTGTTCCGGCGGGTAGACCGCGCCGGTCGGGTTGGACGGCGAGCAGAACAGCAGCGCCTTCGTCCGCGGCGTGCGGGCCGCCTCGAGGTCGTCGACGGTGACCAGGTAGCCGCTCGACTCGTCGGCGGTCACCTGCACGGTCACGCCACCGGCCAGCGCGATCGCCTCGGGGTAGGTGGTCCAGAACGGCGCTGGCAGCAGCACCTGGTCGCCGGGATCCAGCAGCGCCGCGAAGGACTGGTAGACGGCCTGCTTGCCGCCGTTGGTGACGAGCACCTGGCCCGGCGCCACCGCAAACCCCGAGTCCCGCTCCGTCTTCGACGCCACGGCGGCGCGCAGCTCCGGCAGGCCGGCCGCCGGGGTGTAGCGGTGGTTGCGCTGGTCGGCGCAGGCGGCGATGGCCGCGTCCACGATGGGTCGAGGCGTCGGGAAGTCCGGCTCGCCGGCGCCGAACCCGATCACCGGACGGCCGGCCGCGCGCAGCGCCTTGGCCTTGGCGTCGACGGCGAGGGTGGCCGATTCGGTGATCGCGGCGATGCGGGCCGAGATCCGGGAGTGGCTGGGTGCGGTCGTCTGCGGTGCGGACATGCCATGCATGTTCTCAGACCCCCGCGCTGGCCGATGGTGTCAGGTACCCGCGGGTTCGGGCCGGGGGCCCCGTTGCCGTACACTCGCCGATCTGGGATGTCGTGACACCCTCGCGCCAGCGTGGGAGGGTGGATGACGTCTGCACCGTGGCGCCGCCGGCGTCCGCGGAGGGGTGTAGCTCAATTGGCAGAGCAGCGGTCTCCAAAACCGCAGGTTGCAGGTTCAAGTCCTGTCACCCCTGCATCACCGCGCCGCAGGCGAGCGGCGCGTAACAAGGAGGACGTGGTGAGCGAGGACCGCACCGAGCAGGACGAGCAGGAGCAGGCGGACGGCCAGGACAAGTCGTCCCGTCCGGCCACCGCGGCCGCCCGGCGCGAGCGGCGGACCTCCGGCAGCCGGCCGGCCGGCCGCACCGACTCGACGGCACCGGAGGCGAAGGGCAAGCCGACGCCGTCCGGCCGCCGCGAGGAGCGGGTGTCCCCGGTGGCCAGGATGGTCCGGTTCCTCCGCGAGGTGGTCGCCGAGCTGCGCAAGGTCATCTGGCCGACCCGCAAGGAGCTGGTGACCTACACGATCGTGGTGCTCATCTTCGTGAGCTTCATGGTCGCCCTGGTCGGCGTGCTCGACATCGCGTTTGCCAAGGGCGTGTTCTGGCTGTTCGGCTGAGCGGCCGACGATAGGAAGAGAGAACTACTGTGACCTCCGAGAACGGCGCTGCCGTCGGTCGGGAGCTGACCGACGTGGCCGTCGACGAGTCCTACGAGATCGAAGCCGCGCAGGAGCGGGCCGACGACGACACCGTCACCGACCAGCAGGCGGTGGCGACCGCCGTCGAGCAGGCCGACGACGACCCCGCCGCGCAGATGCGCAGGGCGCTGGAGACCGCGCCTGGCCAGTGGTACGTGGTGCACTCCTACGCCGGCTACGAGAACAAGGTCAAGGTGAACCTGGAGACCCGCATCCAGAACCTGGACATGGAGGAGTTCATCTACCAGGTCGAGGTGCCGACCGAGGAGGTCACCGAGATCAAGAACGGGCAGCGCAAGCAGGTCCAGCGCAAGGTGCTGCCCGGCTACATCCTGGTGCGGATGGACCTCAACGACGGGTCGTGGAGCGCGGTGCGCAACACACCGGGCGTCACCGGGTTCGTCGGCGCCACCTCGAAGCCGTCGCCGCTGACCATCGACGACGTGCTGAAGTTCCTGCTGCCCAAGCAGGAGGAACGCAAGCCGGCCACTGCCGGCAAGTCGGCGGCCGCGGGCGGCGCCAAGCCGACCATCGAGGTCGACTTCGAGGTCGGCGAGTCCGTCACCGTCATGGACGGCCCGTTCGCCACCCTGCCGGCCACCATCAGCGAGGTCAATGCCGACGGCCAGAAGCTGAAGGTGCTCGTTTCGATCTTCGGCCGGGAGACGCCGGTAGAGTTGTCGTTCAGCCAGGTCGCCAAGATCTGAGCCGGACGAATCCGTGGGAGGGCCAGCGCTTGGCCCGTGAACCACAACTGTCGCGACCATGGAAAAGGACAGCAAGCATGAAGCGCAGCAAGGCATACCGCGCGGCCGCCGACCAGATCGACCGCGCCAAGCTGTACAGCCCGCAGGAGGCCGCCAGCCTGGCCAAGGAGACGTCGCCGACCAGGATGGACGCCACCGTCGAGGTGGCCATCCGGCTCGGCGTCGACCCGCGCAAGGCCGACCAGATGGTGCGCGGCACCGTCAACCTCCCGCACGGCACCGGCAAGACCGCGAAGGTGATCGTGTTCGCGACCGGTGACAAGGCCGAGGAGGCGGTGCTCGCCGGCGCCGACGAGGTCGGCACCGACGACCTGATCGCCCGCATCCAGGGCGGTTGGCTCGACTTCGACGCAGCCATCGCCACCCCGGACCAGATGGCCAAGGTCGGCCGGATCGCCAGGATCCTCGGGCCGCGAGGCCTGATGCCGAACCCGAAGACCGGCACCGTCACCACCGGCGTGGCCAAGGCCGTGGCCGACATCAAGGGCGGAAAGATCAACTTCCGGGTTGACAAGCAGGCCAACCTGCACCTGATCATCGGCAAGGTGTCCTTCGACACCAGCAAGCTGGTCGCGAACTACGCGGCCGCGCTCGACGAGGTGATGAGGGCCAAGCCGGCGGCGGCCAAGGGGCGCTACCTGAAGAAGGTGACCTTCGCCACCACCATGGGCCCCGGCATCCCGGTCGACCCGAACCGCACCAGGAACCTGCTCGAGGACGCCGTGCCGGTGGGCTGACGGTCTCGCCGTGCTGCGGCCTCCCTTCGCCTGTCTTCGGTAGCGGTTGGGGGTGGTGGTGGGCGAGCCCGCTTATCATTTCTCGCACGACCCGGCCATCACGGAGTTCGTGCCGCACGTTGCGCCAACCTCGGCTGAGCCTCGGCCGTACGTCTGGGCCATCGACGCCGAGCACGCTGCGGCCTACTGGTTCCCGCGGGATTGCCCGCGGGTGACGTTCTGGCCGGTGGCGCCGCCGGACGCGGTGGCAACGGCGCTGCTGGCCGGGGCACGGCGCGTGCACGCCGTCGAATGGGCCTGGCTGGAGCGGATCCGCGACGCGGTGCTGTACCGGTACGAGTTCGACGCCACCGTGTTCAGGCGGTACGACCGGGCCGCGGGCTACCTCGTCGCCGCGCAACCGGTGCGACCCGTGGCCGTGCACCCCCTCGGCGACCTGCTCGCCGCGCACGCCGGCGCCGGCATCGAGCTGCGGCTCGTGCCCGACCTCTGGCTGCTCGCCGAGCTGGTGCAGCGGTCGGGCCTGGAGTTCTCCATGATCCGCATGCGCAACGCCGGCGTCGCCACCGTCGCCGGCGCGGCCGCCGCCACCGTCGCCGGCGCGGCCGGCGCGGCCGCCGTCGACGATGTGGAATTTCCCCGGTAGAAGTGGGGCGATGTCACGTCGTCGCAACGACGGGGGCGGGTTTGGAGGCGGCGGCGGGGGTCGCGTACCGTATGGGGCGGTTCACCTAAGACCGCTGGTTTGCCGCGCCACCACACCACGTGACGGGGGGCACGGCCGAAGGCTCCGGTATCGCCGGACGGCCCGCGCAGGAGGACGAGGCACCGCGCCGCGCGCACGGACCACCGTACGCCCGCGCCACTACGCCCCGTGCGCTCCCGCGCCGGGGCGTTCGTCGTCTCCGGGGCGCAGTGATCGCCACCAAGAGAGATCGCCACAAGAGAGGAGGCGACCATGGCGAAGCCCGACAAGGTGCAGACCGTCGCCGAGATCGCGGAGAAGTTCCGCGACAGCTCGGCCGCGGTGGTCACCGAGTACCGCGGGCTCACCATGGCGCAGCTGACGGAGCTGCGTCGTGCCCTCGGTAAGGGCACAACGTACGCCGTCGCGAAGAACACGCTGGTCCGCAGGGCCGCCGTCGACGCCGGTGTGCCCGGCGTCGACGAGCTGCTCGTCGGCCCGACCGCCATCGCGTTCGTCAGCGGTGAGCCGGTCGACGCCGCCAAGACGCTGCGCAACTTCGCGAAGGACCACAAGGCCCTCGTCATCAAGGGCGGCTACATGGACGGCCGCCCGCTGTCCGTCGACGAGGTCGCCAGGCTCGCGGACCTGGAGTCGCGCGAGGTGCTGCTCGCCAGGCTGGCGGGCGCGATGAAGGGCAACCTCAGCAAGGCGGCCGCGCTGTTCGCGGCTCCGGCGACCAAGGTCGCCAGGCTCGCCCTTGCCCTGCAGGAGAAGCGGGCGGAAGCCGAGGGACCGGCCGTGACGGCCGACGCGCCCGACGCCGCCGGCGAGACCGCCGACGACCAGACCGCCGCCGACCAGACCGCCAGCGACAGCTGAGCATCACAAGTACCAGGAAGGAAGACGCCGCAATGGCGAAGATGAGCACCGACGACCTGCTCGACGCGTTCAAGGAGATGACGCTGCTCGAGCTGAGCGAGTTCGTGAAGAAGTTCGAGGAGACCTTCGACGTCACCGCGGCCGCGCCGATGGCGATGGCCATGCCGGGTGCGGCCGCCGCGCCGGCCGAGGCGGAGCCGGAGCAGGACGAGTTCGACGTCGTCCTCGAGGCGGCCGGCGACAAGAAGATCCAGGTCATCAAGGTGGTCAGGGAGCTGGTCACCGGGCTGGGCCTGAAGGAGGCCAAGGACCTGGTCGAGGCGGCGCCCAAGCCGATCTTGGAGAAGGTCAACAAGGACCAGGCCGAGGCGGCCAAGGGCAAGCTCGAGGAGGCCGGCGCCAAGGTCTCGCTCAGGTGAGCTAGGCCGGACGCCGTCCCGACGCAGCGCAGCGGTCACCCATCCGGTGGGTGACCGCTCTGCTGCATTTCGGGCAGGCGAGCCTGATCTTGTGACTGCCAAGTAACCTCCGCGGCCCACGGCAGTAACCCCCGGCCCCGAACCGTCGTTGCTCCCACGAGGAGACCCGCCGGATGGCGATGTTCGAGATGCGGGGCAGGGCCGTGCAGGAGGTTCATGGATGGGCACCGAGGTGGTCGTCGAGGAGCTGACCAAGTCCTTCGTCAACCTCAACTGCGCGGCGCCGCTCGGCAGCCCGGTCGACGTGCGCGGCGTCAAGTACGGCTACCCGTACGTCGACGGCAAGCCCGACCTCACGGTGCCGCCGTTGGCGTGCACCAAGTACCACAACCAGCTGCCCGGCTTCGCCCTGTGCGACGGCCAGCAGCCGGCGAACCCCGGCCAGGACGGCTCGTCGCCGGGCGGTGGCGAGCAGGCCGCCCGGCAGGGGCCCGCGCTGCCCGGCCTGCCCGATGGCGGCGGCGCGGTCGACCTGCTCAGCTCCCTCCTCGGGGGCGCGCAGTGAGGGCCCCCAGTCAGGAGCGCGCGAATGAGCGGGGCCACACGCCGCCGTCACGCCGTGCGGGCCTACCCTTGCCCGCCATGGATCGAGCAGCGGTGGACGCCGGCGGCGGTGGGCCGGCGTCGCACGGTTGGCCGTGGCTGCGGATCGCGAT
>Ga0210378_10001058_pt1 | contig 14357 bp, 9 predicted proteins | sample PLM1_60_b1redo_FD_155465 | JGI IMG/M metagenome (GOLD analysis project Ga0210378, IMG submission 155465) | Groundwater sediment microbial communities from an aquifer in East River, Colorado, USA - PLM1_60_b1 redo | ecosystem: Environmental > Terrestrial > Soil > Riparian zone | place: USA: East...
TCTCGCCCGTACGGTAGGTCCAGGCCACTTCCAGCCGGCCGACGTTCTCCCGGGTGATTTCCGACGCGGGAAGGTACCGGCTGCCCTGGACGTCGCGTCCGTTGGCGTCCCAGCCGACCTCCTGCGCCGGGGCGGTCGCGAGAACGGCCCCGAGCAGCAGCGTCGCCGTCAGGGCCCGCATCATCGGTGCGCCCCCTCCGCGCCGTGGGGATGCTGCTCGTAGTGCTGCCGCAGGAGGTCCTTGCCGTAGTCGTTCCCGTTCGGCGTCCGCACGATCGTGTGGATGTGCTCGAGGTTCGGAGCGCGCGGATCCTGCGCGAGGTGCCGGAGGTTCGCCGGGCTCTGATGGTCGAACTCGATCAGGATCACCGGGCTGTGGATCCGGTAATAAAAGACGCTCCCCGGCTCGGTCTTACCGATCCAGGCGAACCACGTGCGATCCAGGTGCTTCCGCATCTCGTCCATCTTCACGCGCGCGTGGCCGTCGTCGCCGTTGTTGACGTAGAGGGCGACGAGTTCCGCCAGCTGCGCGCGCTGCGTCTTCGACAGGTCGGTGGCGCGTACGCCGGCATAGTCGAGGACGACGTTGTCCTTCCACGCCTCGGTGAGGGCGTCGTTGCTGGTCTTGGAGACCCTGAGGATCGCCTTGGCGCGCTGGGCGTCGTCGAGGGCGTTGATCATCGCCAGGCCGGCGCGCTGCTCCTCTTGGAGCACCGAGACACCCTTGTACTTCCCGGACTCGGCCGTCACCGGCTCCGAGCCTGCGAAGAACGGCGTCATCACGACCTGGTCGCCGAGCACGAAGTAGTTGATGTTGGCGTGGTGGCCGTCGAGCTGCCAGCCCCACGGCTCGGTGGCGGACGGCTGGCCCATGACCGTGATGTGGTAGCGCCACTCGCCGTACTCGTCGAAGTTGCCGTTGCTCAGCTCGCCCAGCGTCTCGTTGAGGCGCATGATGTCCCGCGTCTGCTTCAGGCCCTTGGCGCTGAGCGAGGCCCGCAGTAGCGCGAAGGCCCGGTCGCGCTGCCCCTCGCTCATCTCCAGGAAGCTCACGCCCTGGCGCACGTAGAAATGCTGGTTCATCCATTTGCGCCACTCGTCGTCGTCCACGTCGTAGGTGGTCTTGCTGCGTTGCTCGGTGGTGAGGCCGGCCAGGAAGGCATCGGCGGCCCGGCGCCCCGGCTCGGTGGAGACACCGGTCGAGCGGATGCCGAACAGGCGGGGCTGGAGCTGGCCGTCGGTGGTGATGCCCCTGAACGGCTCCGCAAGGCCGGCGGTCTCGGCCGCCACGGACTGCCGGCGCATCTCCTCCGGCCCCCGCCGTCGCGGGCCCTGCGGCGACTGCATGAGGGCGACCGGAGCCAGGACGACCGCGAACAGGAGCGCGGTCGACGACGATGTCAGCAGCCGCACACGCGACATGAACCCTCCCGCGGGCGGTACTCTAGCATTGCCGACCGGGGGAGCGCGGATGCCGCTTTACGGCAGCTCGCCGCCGACGACGCGCTTGGCCCTGCGCCCGGCTTCGAGCCGCTCGCCCGGCTCCACGCCGTTGAGGATCGCAACCGCCGGCACGCTCACGGTGGAGGGGAAGCGCCGTGCGAAATCCTCGATCGTCATGGCCTGGGGAACGGTGACGATGTCGAGTCGTTTCGGCTGCACCGACAGGTCGCGCGCGTTGGTCAGGGGCGCGAAGCTTCCGACCGAGTTGCTGACCGTCGCCTCGTAGCGAGCCCATGGTGACGAGGGCGCGTAGCCGAGGATCTGGAAGACCTTGCCGCCGTGCTCGACGAAGGCGGCCAGGCCCTGCAGCACGCCCTGTTCCGTCTGGGCGGCGAAGGCGTTCGTGTACGCGGGCAGGCCGTTGATGTTGCCCCGCCACGGCTGCCCCCGCTGGATCCCCTGCTGCGAGAAGAACTCCTGGTAGGCCGCCTGGGCGGACGGGCGGTTGGCCAGCGTGATCACGACCACCGCGTCCTGGTTGGGGCTCATGGCCCCGACGGCCTGTTTCTGGTTGCTCGGCTTCCAACCCTGCGGAAACTCGAAGCGGAAGCGCATCTCGGGGTGATAGAAGAAGACGTTGTTCCTGAAGTAACCTTCGCGAGGATCGTCCCCGAAGACCAGGCCGTCGAGGCGCTGCAGGTAGGAGTCGCGCTCCACGCGGCCGGCCGCCTGCCCACCGGGCAGCGCGGTGACGGCGGCTTCCATGCGCCGCCCGCGGTCGCCCGGGTCGGGGTGGGTCGACAGCCATCCGGGGACGCGACCCTCACCCTGCGCGGCGCCGACCCGCTGGAGGGTCCGGAAGACCTGCGCCATCGGCCGCGGGTCGTAGCCGGCCCGGGTCAGGTAGCGCAGCCCCAGGTCATCCGCCTGGTTCTCGTCGTCGCGGCTGTACTTGAGGAAGAGCAGCTCCATGCCGGCCTGGGCGAGGCCGCCGAAGTTCTGGAGCTGCGGCCGCAGGATCATGCCCACCATCAGGCCGATGTTCATGAGCTGAGACTTGCTCATCTGGCTGACGGAGTGGCGGGCGGTCACGTGGCCGATCTCGTGGCCGAGGACCGAGGCCAGCTCCGCTTCCGAGTTCATGTGGGCGAGCAGGCCGCGCGTCACGTAGATGTAGCCGCCGGGCAGCGCAAAGGCGTTGACGGCGGCGTCGTCGACGACGCGAAACGTCCATTGCAGGTTGGGGCGCTCCGAGCTCGCCGCCAGCGTAGTGCCCACCCGCTGTACGTACGTCTGGAGCTCCTGCTGCGGGACGAGGCCGATGCTCCCCACGACCTGGGGGTCGGCCTCCTTGCCCATCTGGATTTCCTGGGCCTCGGAGACGAGCGAGAGCTGCCGCTGACCGGTTGCAGGGTTGGTGGCGCAGTCGGCGAAGACCAACGCGGCGGCGAGCACCGCCAGGAGTCCATCCCGGCAATCCTGGGGATGGACTCCTAAAGCGGCCCTTCGGGCCGCGGGAGGACGGAATGTAGGTACGTTTCCTTGGGTTCTCATGTTAGGAGCGTGTCCTCCGTCGTTGACCGGGACACGCTCCTAGGCGTTGCCCTTTACCCACGGCATGGGGACTGCGTCGAGGAACTGCGTGCCGTGCGCCTGGGGACTGAGGCAGAAGCACTCGCGGTCGAAGCGGTAGCAGCCCGGCTCCGGCGGCCGCACCGCGTATGAGATCGACGCGCCCGCACAGTGGCTCGTGACCAGGTTCCGCTTCTGCCTCGGCACCGGGCGGGGCGCCACCGGCTCCCGTTCACAGAAAGCGTTCAGTGGATCCGTCGCTCTCAGCCTCACCGCATCCTCCCCTGAGAGAAGTCCCGGCATCACCCCAAGCAGGATGTGTGCCAGCGGCCGAGAGGATCGTGAGGGGCGCGGGAAAAGCACTTGACGCATAGAGACGGCCGCGGCACGCGGCCGCGCCGGCGGGCGGGAACGTACGCAGAATGTAGGGGTTGCCCGGCTCAGCCCTCGGCCGGAGATGGCTCGGGCTCTTCCACTCCTCGGAAGCCCGCTACCTCTTCGAGCCGGACCCGCCGCGAAAAATCGTAGAAGATCGGAAACGGGTCGACGTCGAGCTTGTAGGACACGCCGAGAGAGCGAAGCACGGCCGCGAAGCGCTCGGGATCGTCGTCTGCGCGCAGCACGTACGCGTCGGGCCCCTCGCGGGCGACCTTCTGCGTGTGCCGGTCCGACTCGTACGAGGCGGTCGGTCCCAGGCGCGAGGAGAACACGATGCGCTCGCCGGTGAACATCGTCACCGGCGCCGAGATGGAAAAATCGGCATAGCCGGTGCGGATCTGTTTCGCCTCGAGGGAGCGGACGAGCCTCTCGTAAGGCGCCGCGACCTCGGCCCCGGAGCGCAGCCGCGACCACGTGCCACTGACGTTGACCGCGAGGAGGGCCCCCAGGATCAGGGCGCCCAGCACGCGCGTCTTTCGCTCGCGCGGAATGAATCCGCGCTCGCTCGTTGAGCTGGGGGGTGCCGAACGCCGCACCCCCCAGACCCCCCGCTGCCAGAGCCACGCGACGACGACGCCGAGGTGCATGGCGGTGGCGGCGGTGACGGGCAGCAGGTACCGCGGCCGCCAGTAGATCCGTCCCGCGGCGACCGTCCACCACTGCGCGAGGCAGCAGGCCAGGAGGAGCGGCGGGAGCAGGGCCGGTGACGGACGGCCCTGGCGCATCGAGCTCGCGATCTCGCGCGCGCGAAGGGCCAGGTAGAAGGCGAGGGCTCCCGGCACCAGAACGTAACCCACGGCCGCGACCGGCCACAGATGCCCTCCCGGGTGTCCGGGGCTGAGGCCCGACAGGGTGGCGAAGGAGATCGTCAGCGTGCGGCGGATGAGGTGGAGCAGCGCGTCCGCCTGGGCGGCCAACTCGCCCGGCTCCCGTCCCATGATGTCCCCGCTCTGCCAGTGATTCTCGACGTTCCAGAGGAGCACCGGTAGCGCGCCCAGGAACACCCCCAGCGGCAGCAGCAGGCTCCACACGTCGCGCCAGGTCGCGCGGCGCAGGGCGAGGGCCAGGAAGGCGGCGCCGATGTAGGCGAGCGCGATGGGCTGCTGCCAGAAGGCGGCGCCGAGGAGCAGGCCGGTGACGAGATAGATCCCCCGAGCCTCGGCGCCGCGGAGGTCGCCGGCGAGGAGCCGGGCGAGCAGGGCGAGGGCCAGCCCACCCAGGGCCAGCACGTCCACGTACTGGCCGACGCAGTTGAGCGAGAAGACGGTGAGGAAGCGCGGGCTGATCGCCAGGTACAGGCCCGTCGCCACCGCCGCCCCCCGGCCGGCCAGCCGCCGTACCAGCGCCATGGTGGCCGCGATGAAGACCAGGTAGAGGAGCAGGCTGCTGAGGACCATCAGCAGCGACAGGTCTCTCACTCCGGTCACGAGCCCCAGCAGGGCCCCGATATGGCCCTTCAGCGTCCCCTGGTAGTGGGCGCCTTCCGTGAAGATCGGGGCCGGTCGCATCCCCTGCATGAGGTGGAGGGCGACGAAGGCGGGATAGGCGCCGTCACGATTGACCCATCCCCAGGGATGGACGAGCGCCGGAGCGCGGTACAGCGTGGCCGCGCCGAGCGCGGCCAGCGTTTCCGGCGCGGGCGCGCGCAGCACCGCCCTCCAGGACCGCCGCCATCGAATGCCGCCCAGCACGAGCAGGCCGGCGAATGGCACCATCGGCGGCACGCTCGCGGGCCGCGCCGTGAACCAGGTCGTGACGAGGAGGACGAGGCAACCCAGCAGGGCGGCCTCGAGCAGGAGGTCGCGCCGCACGCCCTACTTGATGGCCTTGAGCTGTTGGAGCAGCGCTTCGGTGGTGGACGGCCCCTTCAGGATCGAGGAGGCGCGCGCGATCTGGTTGATGGCTTCGTCCACCGCTTCCGGCCCGGCGCCCCGCTCGAGGTCCACCCGCGCCTTCTGGTAGTGCTTGTTCACCACACTTTCCCCCGCCGGCCCCAGAAGCCCGTTGCAGATCTCTCGCACCCGGTTGAGGCGGGTCAGGTGGCCGGCGCCCTCCGGGGAAGGGGGGGTGGCGTGGGGGACGGCCGCCGCGGTGGCCGGCTTGGCGGGGGCGGGAGCGGGGGTGGGCGTGACGCTGACCGGCCGCGGCGCCGTCGCGGGCTTGGCGGGTCCGGGCTTGGCCGCCGCCGCCGCCACCGCGGCCCCCGGCGCGCGCAGGCGGATGAGCCCGGTGGCAATGAGCCCGTACAGGATCTTCGCCGCATCGAAGGCCGACAGGCGCGTGGCGGCGGCGATGGCCTTGACGCTGCGGTGGCCGTCGATCTTGGAGAGGATCAGCCACTCGCTGGTGTTGAGGTTGATCTGCCCGTCCCGGTGCTCCTGCACCACGAACTCCGGCACCAGGTCCGTCGAGGGGATCTTCTTCGAGAGCACCCGCCACTCGTCCAGCCGCCGGGCCGCCTCCATGAGCAGGTTGGTGTTGCTCTTCGTGATCGTGCGCAGCTCGCTGGCCGCTCCCGGATCGAAGCGGAAGTCGCCCGAGCTCCAGATCGCGAGCGCGTAGACCGCCTCCTCGCCCGAGATCTCGTCGAGCTGGGCGTGCACGATCTTGCCGTCGGTGAGGTGGAAGACGCCGGTCTTACCGCTGACGCTGATGAGCTGGATGATGTCGGGGAGATGAAGCTCGGCGAGCGATCCCTGAAAGGCCATGGGTCAGGCGCTGCGGAGCTCCAATGCGACCAATCGGAGTGGTGAGGCTACCAAGGCGGCGCCGGCCTGTCAAGGTCAGGCACGGTCGAGAGGATCAGGCGGGTGTCGGCTTTTCCGTGGTCTCGTCGGCTTCCTTCACCGCCCGGCGCTCCCGCTCCCGCTCGCGGGGGAGCAGGATGTTGTGCCGCTTGATCATCTCGTTGAGGGTGGTGGGCTTGAGTCCGAGCAGGCGCGCCGCCTCCTTCTGGACGCCGCCGGTGGAGTCCAGGGTCGACTCGATGAGACGCCGCTCGAAGTTGGCGATCACGTCGCGCAGGCTGATGCCCTCCGGGGGAACCGTCATGTGGGGGACGTGGAAGCTGGGTGCCGTGCGCACGTGATCGGGGATGAGGTCCCGGCCGATCTGGGTCGCGGTGGTGAGGACGACGCCGCGCTCGATCACGTTCTCCAGCTCCCGTACGTTGCCGGGCCAGTCGTAGTCCATGAGGCACTGCATCGCCTCGGGAGAGACGCCGGTCACGCCCTTGCCGTTCTCCCCCGCGTACTTCTCCACGAAGTGGCCGACGAGCGCCGGGATGTCCTCCTTGCGCTGGCGCAGCGGGGGGAGGGGGATGGCGATGACGTTGAGGCGGTAGTAGAGGTCCTCGCGGAAGCGCTCCTCCTCCACCGCCCGGCGCAGGTCGATGTTGGTGGCGGCCACGATGCGCACGTCGACCTTGATCACGTCCACGCCGCCGAGCCGCATGAAGTCCCGCTCCTGCATGACGCGCAGGAGCTTCGCCTGGGTCTCGAGGGGGATGTTGCCGATCTCGTCGAAGAACAGCGTGCCCTTGTCGGCCAGCTCGAAGAGCCCCTTCTTGGAGTACACGGCGCCGGTGAAGGCCCCCTTGACGTGGCCGAAGAGGTTCGACTCGAGCAGGTCGTGGGGGAGGCTGCCGGAGTTCACGACCACGAACGGCAGCTGGTTCCGTGGGCTGTTGGCGTGGATGGCCTTCGCCACCAGCTCCTTGCCGGTCCCGCTCTCGCCGATGACGAGGATGGTGGAGCGCGAGGGGGCGGCCTGCCCGATGAGGCCGAAGACCTGCTGCATCCTCGGGCTCTTGCCCACGATCTCGGTGAAGCGGGCCTGGTCGCGCAGCGCCGTGCGCAGCGAGCGGTTCTCATCCTGCAGCCGCCGCTGGTTGAGCCCGTTGCGGAGGATGTGGAGCAGCTCCTCGTGCTTGAAGGGCTTGGCCACGTAGTCGAAGGCGCCCTTCTTCATCGCCGCCAGCGCCGTCTCCACCGACGCGTAGGCGGTGATCATCATGACCACCAGCTCGGCGTCGATCTTCTTGAGCTCGTCGAGGACGTCGATGCCGCCCATGTCCGGGAGCATCACGTCCACGATGGCGGCGTCGAAGCCCTGGCGCCGGGCGAGGGCCAGGCCTTCGGAGCCGTCCTCGGCCAGAGTCACCTTGAAGCCCGCCTCGGCCAGGAGGGAGTTCAGGACGTCCCGCATCACCTCCTCGTCGTCGACGACGAGGATGGACTGCCCGCTCATGCCGGACATTATCTCTCGGCGGCTTCCGCGACGCTCAGGGCGGGCAGGGTGACCTGGAACGTCGTGCCCTGGCCGGGCGCGCTGTCCACGAAGATGGCCCCGCCGTGCTCCTGGAGGATCCCGTAGGAGACGGAAAGACCCAGGCCGGTGCCCCGTCCGATGCCCTTGGTGGTGAAGAACGGGTCGTAGATCCGTTTGATGTCCTCCCGCTTGATGCCCACCCCCGTGTCCTTCACCTCCGCCACCACCGCGTCCTCCTCGGCATGGGTGGCGAGCGTCAGCCAACCCCCGCGCGGCATCGCGTCCCGCGCGTTGAGGACCAGGTTGAAGAACACCTGCTGCAGGCGGTTCTCGTTCCCACGCACGGGGGGCAGATCGGCGGACAGCTCCTTGCGGACCTTGATCCGCGCCGTGCGGAGCTGGTGCTCCAGCAGGGACAGCACGTCGAGGATCACGCGGTTCACGTCGACGGATTCCAGCTCGGCTCGCCCGGAGCGCGAGAAGTTGAGCAGGTTGTTGATGATCTTGGCCGCCCGGAAGGTCTGCTTCTCGATCTTCTCCAGGAGGCCCGCCCGCGGGTCGCTCGGGGGAACCTGTCCGCGAAGTATCTGGGTGTACGAGGAGATGCCGGCCAGGGGCGTGTTGACCTCGTGGGCCACGCCGGCGGCGAGCAGGCCGATGGAGGCCATCTTCTCGGAGTGCTGGAGCTGCTCCTCGAGCCGGATGCGGGCGGTCACGTCGTCGACGATGAGGATCGTGCCCCAGCGCTCGCCGCCGACCTGGAAGGGCGCCACCGAGACGTTCACCATCAGGCCGCGGCCGTCCTCCGTGGGGAGGTGGAGCTTGTAGATGTTGGCGATCTCGTGGTCTCCCGCGCGTCCGGGCGCCAGGCTCCCCTTGAGGGCCTCCCGGAAGGAGCCCGGGAAGATCTCGTCCAGTCCCCGTCCCAGCACCGCGGCCCGCGGCTTGCCATAGAGCGCCTCCATCGCCCGGTTCCAGCGGACCACGCGGCCCTGCAGGTCGAGGACGAGAATGCCCGAGTCGAGGCTCTCCAGGATGCTTTCGTTGTAGTCGGTGAGCTGCTGCAGCTCGTCGGCCTTCTCCCGCAGGCTGCGGTAGAGCCGGCCGTTCATGAACGCGGTGGCGGCCTGGCCGGCGAGGGCCTGCAGCAGGTCCACTTCCTCGCTGTTCAGCGGATCGGCCCCCTCCTTGCGCCCCACGCCGAGGATGGCGATCAGCTCGCCCTTCACCCGGCACGGGAAGTAATAGGCAAGGTTGAAGGGACCCGCTTCCGGGAGCTCGTCGGCGAGCGCTTCCGCGTTGACGGGCCCGCCCGCGTCCAGCCGCTGCCGGAGGGGCCCGTCCGCCGGCAGCCTCCGCGAGCGCGCCTCCGGCTCGCATCCCCGCGAGCGGAAGATCGCGAAGCCGCCGTCGTGGCCGGGAAGGAAGACGGCCAGCGAGGACACTCCCAGGGCGGACCCCACGCCCTCCAGCAGCCGCTCGGCCATGCGGGCCAGGTCGAGGTCGGAGTTCAGGTCCTGGGACAGGCGCAGGAGCGCCTTGCGCGAGCTGTAGCGCTCGCGGAAGAACAGGCGGTCGATCCCCTCCTGGACGCGGCTCTTGACGGGCGTGAACAGGAGGATGACCACCAGCGTGCACAGGACGGCCACCAGCGTGACGTGCGGCTCGTCGTCCCCGGCGAGCGTTGCCTGGAAGAGGTTCACCGCCACCAGGCAGATGCCGATGATGGCCGCCGTGGCCAGGATGTACACGAGGGTGCGCCGGAAGATCAGCTCGACGTCCATCAGCCGGTACTTGACGACCGCGTAGGCCAGCGACAGCGGGATGAGGGCGAGGGGGACGAAGCCGGCCAGCTCCATGGCCGCCCGCGGCGGCCGCCCCAGGACGAAGGGAATTGCGTAGAACACGAAGAAAGGAAGCACGCCCGCGCCCGTGCCCCATACGAGCCACTGCATCTGCTTGCGTGCGGTGAGGCTCTTCGCCCGGCGATAGGAGCGGAGCAGGATCACGAACGAGACGGCGAAGAGGACGGCGAAGTAGAGCGGCTTCCACCGGTCGATGGCGGCGGTGATCTGCCAGAGCGCATCGCTCCCGTTGGTCGTGACGAACAGGACCTGGCTCGCCACCGCCGCGCCCGCCAGGGCGAGGGCGGGCATGTAAGCGGCGGGGATCAGCCAGCCCCGCGAGTGTGCGAGCCGACGCTCGGGGAAGGACAGGCAGAAGTGCAGGAAAACGACGGGCAAGAACAGGATGGCCAGCGTGTCCGACCAAAGCAGCGTCCAGTCGGCGAGGTTGAGCTTGCCCGTGTACGACGTGGAGTACATGAGGAAGAAGAGCAGGCAGATCGCGTAGAAATGTAGCGCGGCCCGATCGGGGGGCCGGCGCAGCATCACGATCGTGCCCACCACCAGGCTGAAGAAGCCGAAGAGCGACAGGTAGTAGAAGAGGGTGACGTTCCCCTTGGAGAGCGGTCTCACGGTGACCTCGAAGCTCCGGCGCTCGTCCGCCCGCAGGAGCGTGTAGGCCAGACGCGTGCCCGGTGCGGTCCGCGAGAGTCGCTGCTGGACCTGCTCGGGGCCCGGGACCTCCTCGCCTTCGAGGGCGAGGAGCACGTCGCCTGTCCGGACGCCGGCCAGCGCCGCCGGTCCTCCGGGAGCGACCCGGCCGGCGACCAGGCCGTGCGGGGCCGCCTTCCAGAAGACACCGTCGTCCATGAGGCGCCAGGTGGCCTTGAGGAAGATGTTGTAGAGCCCGAGACTGGCGAGGAGCAGGGCGACGAGCACGAAGGCCGCGTTGCGCACCCGAGCCCGCTTCATCGGCATGGCCTGGTGCCCAGCGGGCGGTTCCACGGTGGCTCCTCGCTCCCTTGCGGCTATGATCGAATCCACCGGGGGTGCAAACGGCATGCCCGTCAACCGCTCCTGAAGGAGAGAGGAAATCCTGACCCTGCAACAACTTCGACTTGGGCTACGAATGTTGAATCCATTCGCGCGGATCGCCGATCCAGAAACCTGGATGGCCCTGGGCTCAGAAGCGGACCGAAATCCCTCCGAGCACTCGCGTCGGCGGATTGACTACCGCCAGCTCGTCCAGCACGGCTGCTTCCGACGTCTCGTAGAACAGGTTGCGGACGGCGAGAAGGAAATCCCAGTCCGCCCGCGTGATCCGGCCCACGAAGGGAAGGTCCTGGCTGAGCTGGACGTCGAAGCGGTGGTTCGTGGTGGAAGGTCGACGCGTCCGCTCGCCGTCGGGATTCAGATGGATGATGCGGTAGAAGGCCACGACGCGCGTTCCGGTCTCGTCGATGGATGTCTCGAGACGCGTGGCCAGGTCGTGGAAGCCGCCGCCCTCGGCGGCGAAAGCGGCAGGCACGACGGACAATCCCGCCGGCGCTTCGCGCGAGCTGCGGCCGAAGCGGTAGCAGACCGAGCCGCTCATAAGACCGCCGAACCGGCGGGCCACGCTCACGCCCATGCCCCGCACGGTCGTGTCGCCGAGGTCGGAGATGTGGAGGGTGCGCGCGGCGCGCGGGCCCTGGTAGGAGTTTCCGAGCTGATGGTTCACGTCTTCGTAGAACGTGTGGGCGCCTATGGTGGTGGGGCCGAAGCTCTGGTCCACCGCCAGCGCGACCCGCGTCGCGCGCTCGGGCCGCAGCGAGTCCTCGATGAACGCGAAGGCCACGGCCGGCGCGGTGGCCAGGGTGGACAGCGTAAGCAGGTCCCCTCCCGGGGCGAGGGTGCGCGCTTCGACGGTCGCGGTGATGCGGCTGTTGTCCTCCCCGAGGACCTCGACCGAGACCTGCGGATCGAAGTGGTTGGAGTCCCGCAGGAAGCCGATGTAGCTGAATCGGCCACCGAGCCGAGTGGTGACCTTATCGCCGATCTGCCACTCATCCGCGAGGAAAGCGGCGCCGACGCCGTGCCCGCGGGTCGGGGACCGCTCTCCCGGCGCGAACGGCCGCAAGGGCCGCGTGCCGTAGCCGCTGCCCACGTGCACCCGATGTCCCCCGCCCGGCTCGAACACGAACTCGGCGGCCATGCGCCAGGTCGCGCTCTCGCTCTCGGCCACCAGGCCCCCGAGGCTCCACTGGCCGGCCTTGGCGATCCTTCCCTTGAGTCGGAGGACGCTGTAGCTGTTGGCCGGCTCGAGCCCCTCTTCGGTGTGGCCGGGGTTGGCCATCACTTCGACCGTGCCGACCAGGTCGGGCGCCAGCGACGCGAGCAGCCGCGACGGTTCCGGTGCAGCGGCGTCGGTCGTGGCGGCCACCGCTTCCGGCTCCCGGGTCTCCAGGACGGACCGGCGCTTGTGCCGCAGCAGCCAGCGCAGCTCCGCGAGCGAGGGCGCGTCGTCCTTGCCTTCGGCCTGGGCCTTGGCTTCGGCCACCGCCGCCGCCTTCTCGTCTCCGACCGGGGTCAGGCTCACCGTGAAGTTGGCTTCGCGGTTCGGGAGCACGGTGATGTGGCGCGCCGGCGCCGGCAAGTGACCGGAACCCAGAGCCCGCAGCGTGTAGGAGCCCGCGGGCACCGAGGGAAGCGAGAAGCGACCGGCGGCGTCGGAGAGGGCCACGAGGCCCGCCCCGCCCACGCCCCGGCCAAACAGCGAGATCACCGCGCCGGCGACCGGCGCCCCCCGAGTGTCCTCGACGAGCCCCGTGAGACCGCCCTCGCCGAGGGTCGCCGCCGAGGCGGTCCTCGCCGCGAGCGCGATCAGAAGGAACGATGTGCTACGGAAACAGCGACCGAGCTTCAAAAAGCGCTCCTACTGCCAGTGTTTCACGCTAGCAGGCCCGCGCAACCCTGTCAAGACCGGTCTTTTCTATGCTATAAGACGTGTTCGCGCAACATTATCCATTCCCGAGGAGTCCGTCCCGTTAAGCGGAGGAGGGACCTCCTAAAACGGCCCCCGAGCTGCAAGAGAACGGAACGTTGGTATGTCTCTTCGGGTTTTCATTTAGGGGCGTGTCCTCCATAGTTATCGGGACACGCTCCTAGCCCTATGAGCAAGTTCATCGACGTGACCGTGCCCCTTTCCGCGGACCTGCCGGTCTGGCCCGGGGACCCGGCCTTCCGGCTGGAGTTCACCCGGCGCATGGCCGACGGCCAGCACTGCAACCTGAGCCGCCTGAGCCTGGGCTCGCACGCGGGGACCCACGTCGACGCCCCTTTTCATTTCGTGGCCGACGGGACGACCGTGGACGAGCTGCCGCTGGAGATCCTGATCGGCAAGGCCCGCGTCGTCACCGTGCCCGTGCGCGATGCGATCGGTCGCGAGCACCTCGAGGCGCTCGACTTGCGGGACGACATCCGACTGCTCATCAAGACGCGGAACTCCGGAGCGCTGCGCCAGCCGGCGTTCCACGAGGATTTCGTCTACCTGACCGCCGACGCGGCGACGTACCTGGCCCAGGCGGGGCTCAAGCTCGTCGGCATCGACTACCTTTCGATCGACCGCCACGCGAGCAAGGACCATCCCGCCCATCACACGCTGCTCGAAGCGGGCGTGGTGGTGGTGGAGGGGCTGGACCTCTCCCAGGTCGAGCCGGGCGAGTACGACATGACGTGTCTTCCCTTGCGGGTCGCAGGGGCGGACGGCGCCCCCGCTCGCGTGGTGCTGAAGCCCCGGATCTGAGCCCGTGAACGTCCTCCTCCTCCGCGACGTGGCGGCGGTGCTGCTGGCGGGCGGGGCCGGGGAGCGGCTCTACCCGCTCACCCGCGACAAGGCCAAGCCGGCGGTGAGCTTCGGCGGTCCCTACTCGATCGTCGACTTCTCGCTCTCCAACTGCGTGAACTCCGGCCTGCGGAAGATCTTCATCGCCACCCAGTACAAGGCCCAGAGCCTGAACCGCCACGTGCGGATGGGCTGGAGCGTAGTCAACGCCGAGCTGGGGGAGTTCATCGAGATCCTCCCGCCCCAGAAGCGGGTCAGCGAGAACTGGTACCTGGGCACCGCCGACGCCGTGTACCAGAACCTCTACTCGCTGGAGCGGGAGTCGCCGAGATGGGTCATCATCCTGTCCGGCGACCACATCTACAAGATGGACTACAGCAAGATGCTGGACGTCCACATCGCCCGCGGCGCCTCGCTCACCATGGCGGCGATCGAGGTGCCGGTGGCGGACTCGCGCCGGTTCGGCGTCATCGAAGTGGACGAGGACAGCCGCCTGGTTGGCTTCGAGGAGAAGCCGGCCACCGCCCACCCGACGCCCTGGAACGCGACGATGTGCCTGGGCTCGATGGGCATCTACATCTTCGACACGGAGGTCCTCGTTCGCGAGCTGGTGCGGGACGCCGAGGAGCCTACCAGCCACGACTTCGGCAAGGACATCCTGCCGCGGCTGGTGGCGGGGGGCGAGCGCGTCTACGCGTACCTCTTCTGGGACGAGAACAAGAAGGAGTCCAAGTACTGGCGCGACGTGGGGACGCTCGACGCCTACTACGACGCCTCCATGGACCTCGTCCAGGTCGACCCCGTCTTCAACCTCTACGATCCCGACTGGCCGCTGCGCACGTACCAGCCCCAGTTCCCGCCCGCCAAGTTCGTCTTCGACGAGGACGGGCGGCGTGGCTCCGCCGTGCAGTCGCTGGTCTCCATGGGCTGCATCGTCTCCGGCAGCAATGTCCAGCGATCGATCCTGT
>Ga0210378_10001059_pt1 | contig 14355 bp, 15 predicted proteins | sample PLM1_60_b1redo_FD_155465 | JGI IMG/M metagenome (GOLD analysis project Ga0210378, IMG submission 155465) | Groundwater sediment microbial communities from an aquifer in East River, Colorado, USA - PLM1_60_b1 redo | ecosystem: Environmental > Terrestrial > Soil > Riparian zone | place: USA: East...
CGGTGGAGGTCCCCAGCGCGGCCCCCGCGAGCGTGCCCACCGCGTCGGCGAGCATGGCCCGGTCGCCGCGGGGCAGGCGTCCGTCGACCATGAGGCCCGCCTGCTCGGAGACGCCGATGAGCGTTCCCACGGTGTCGAACGTCAGCATGATGAGGAACACGAGGACCAGGTCGACGTGGCGCCACGCCGCCCCGAGGTCCATCTTCAGGAACGTGGGGGCCAGCGAGGGAGGAAGCGCGAGGACGCCCGAGGGCCGCACGAGGCCGGTGACGACGGCGAGCGCCGTCGTGAACGCCAGGCCGATGAGGATTCCGCCCCGCACGCCGCGGGCGAAGAGGACGGCGGTCACCGCGAGGCCGGACAGGCCGACGAGGGCGACCGGCGAGCCGAGATCGCCGATCTGGACGTAGGCACCGGGAGCGGGGCTCTTGGCCACGATGCCGGCGTGCGTGAGGCCGATGAAGGCGATGAAGAGGCCGATCCCGGCCGCAATGGCGGCCCGCAGCGATGCGGGCACCGCGTCGAGGATCATCTGCCGCACGCGCAGAAGCGTGAGGGCGAGGAAGAGCAGGCCGGAGACGAACACGATGCCGAGGGCGGCGGTCCAGGGCACCTGCATGAGGCTGACCACGCTGATGGCGAAGAAGAAGTTCTCGCCCATGAGCGGGGCCTCGGCGATGGGGTAGTTGGCCCAGAGGCCCATCACCAGGGTGGCCAGCGCGGCCGACAGGCACGTTGCCGTCATCACCGCGCCGAAGTCCATGCCCGCGGCCTGCGAGAGCACCGCCGGCTGGACGAAGACGATATAGCTCATGGTGGCGAACGTGACCGCGCCGCCGCGCAGCTCCGTCGCCACCGTGGTCCGGCGCTCCTGGAGGTGGAACAGACGCTCCAGCACGACGGCATTATGGCCCGGGGTGCGTGCTAGACTCCCCGGCCATGCGGGCTCTCATCCTCAGCGCGGCGCTGCTGGTGCTCGGCATGGGCCGCCCCTTGTCGGTACTGTCCGACGGCAGCGAGGCCGGTCCCCTTCGCTTCCGCATCCGCTTCGCGCCGGAGCAGAGCCGCGACGCTCTCGACGGGCGGCTCCTGCTCCTCATCTCGAGCCAGGATGGCAGCGAGCCGCGCTTCCAGATCGCCGAGGGTCCGAAGACGCAGCTCGTATTCGGCATCGACGTGGACGGCATGAAGCCGGGCGAGCCGGCCACCATCGACGCGAGTGTCCTGGGCTACCCGCTCGACAGCCTCGGGGACCTTCCGGCCGGCACGTACACGGTCCAGGGCCTGCTTCACGAGTACGAGACGTTCCGGCGCGCGGACGGCCACACGGTGAAGCTGCCCATGGACCGCGGCGAGGGACAGCAGTGGAATCGCGCTCCGGGCAACCTCTACTCCACTCCGAGAAAGGTGGCCATCGACCCCGCGAAGGGCGGCGTGATCGAGATCGCGCTCGACAAGGTGATCCCGCCCATCCCCGACCCGCCGGCCACGAAGTACGTCAAGCACGAGAGGATCCAGAGCGAGCGGCTCACGAAGTTCTGGGGCCGGCCGTTCTACCTCGGCGCCCACGTGCTGCTGCCCGAGGGCTACGACGAGCATCCGCAGGCCCGCTATCCGCTCGTCATCTCCCAAGGCCACTTTCCGCACACCATCGAGGGCTTTCGCGAGACGCCGCCGGACCCCGACCTGAAGTGCGAGTACTCGGAGCGCTTCCGCCTCGAGTGCTACAACCGCATCCAGCAGGGGCAGGCCTACCAGTTCTACAAGGACTGGACGAGCCCGGGCTACCCTCGCACGATCATGATCGAGGTCCAGCACGCCAACCCGTATTACGACGACTCTTATGCGGTGAACTCCGCCAACCTCGGGCCCTACGGGGACGCGATCACGTACGAGCTCCTCCCGTACCTCGAGAAGAAATACCGCGCGATCGGTGCCGGCTGGGCGCGCTTCATGTACGGCGGGTCGACGGGCGGGTGGGAGGCGATGGGGGCGCAGATCTTCTATCCCGACGAATACAACGGGGCCTATTGCGCGTGTCCCGACCCCATCGACTTCCGCGCCTACACGGTGGTCGACATCTACAAGGACAAGAACGCGTACCGCGTCGACGACTCTTGGAAGAGGACGCCGCGGCCCGGAATGCGGAACCACCTGGGTCACGTGACCACCACCCTGGAGGAGGCGAACCGGCTGGAGCTGGTGCTGGGGACGAAGAGCCGCTCCGGGCAGCAGTGGGACATCTGGGAGGCCGTGTACTCGCCGGCGGGGCCGGACGGCTATCCGAAGCGCATCTGGGACAAGCGCACGGGCATCATCGACCGCGACGTGGCCGCGTATTGGAAGGACAACTACGACCTCTCCTACATCCTCCGCCGCGACTGGTCGAAGGGCCTCGGGATGAAGCTCCAGGGCAAGCTGCACATCTACGTGGGGGAGGTGGACAACTACTACCTCAACAACGCCGTGTACCTCGTCGAGGAGTTCCTGAAAGGCACCACCGACCCGCACTATGACGGCGAGGTCGACTACGAGCCTCGCGCCGAGCACTGCTGGAACGGCGACCACACGCGTCCCAACGCCATCTCTCGCCTGCGCTATCACCAGATGTTCGCGCCGAAGATCGTGCAGCGCCTGCTTGCGACGGCGCCCACCGGGGGCGACGTGACGAGCTGGAGGTACTGATGCAGCAACCCATCCAGGCGATGCCGGAGTCCGTCGGCGTGGAGCTCTTGATCCGAGCGGCGATCTCGCTCCCGATCGCGGGCGTACTTGGAGCCGCCCTTGCGTTCCGGCCCGTGAGGAGGGGCACGCCGCCGCGGCAGCCGGCCGTGATCCAGACCCAGATCGTCCTGGCCATCATCGGCGCGTTGGTGATGATCATCGTAGGGGCGAGCCTCGCCCGCGCATTCGGGATCGCGGGAGCGGCCAGCCTCGTGCGGTACCGCTCCAAGATCGAAGACCCGAAGGATGCGGCGGTGATGCTCGCCGCTCTCGCCGTGGGATTGGCTTCGGGTACGGGGATCTACCTGATCGCCGCCGGCGCCACCGCGTTCATCCTGGCCGCGCTCTGGCTGCTGGAATCACTGGAGCCCGAGGCCCGGAAGGAGTTCATCCTCAAGATCAAGGGCAAGGACGTGGACAAGCTGCGTCCCCGCGTAGGAGCGCTGCTGCGGGGGAAGGTGCCGCGGTTCGAGGGCCGCACTACCGGTCCGGATGAGCTGGCCTACGAGGTGTCCCTGCCGACCAAGACGCGGACGGATCGGCTCTCGAACGCCATCCTCGCCCTCGACCCCGACGCGAAGCTCGAGGTCGTGTGGGAGGAGGAGAAGAAGGATTAGGCGGGTTGGCCCGTGTCCCTGCCGACTTCGGCCTGACCCGGCGCGAGGCTTCGTTCCTGCGCGGCTTGAAGCCGGCGTGGCGCATCCAGCGCTTCCTCGACTCCATCGACTACGACGTGAAGGGCGAGGGCTGCCGGTCGCCGCGGCGCGTCCTGCGCGATCGCAAGGCGCAGTGCATGGACGGGGCGCTCTTCGCGGCCGCCGCTCTGCGCCTGCAGGGTTACCGTCCGAGATCTCGTCACGAGCTACGTCGAGTCGTATTTCAACCTGCGCCGGCAGAAGACGCTGCGCCGCTACTTCGCGCCCGGTGAGCCTGGCCCGCTTCGACCCCCGGGGCTGGATGACGGCGGAAGAAGACCTCTGGTACGTCCCGGAGTACCTCGTGGGTGTGCGTCACTACCGGCTGCTCACGCCCGCCCAGGAGAAGGGGCTGGGACCCGTGGACCGTCGGATGTTCCAGGCCGGACTGGTCGGACGCGTGACCTAGGGGCGTTCGGGGGACTGGACGAGGCCCAAGACCCAGGCGGGCGCGTCCGGCTCCCGCCGCAACGCGGCCTGGATGTCGCCACCGCGGCCGGCTCGCCAGCGGTGGAGCCAGGACGGTCCGATCGGCCCGACGTAGCCGTCCGCGCTGCGGTACGCCTCGTCCCGGAGCGCCGCGTCGAGTGAGACGAACGCGTAGCCGCGCCGCCGGAGTCGGGCGAGTACGTCTTCCATGGCGTGCGCATTCAGCTCGTTCGCGTGGATGAGAAGGATCTGCGGGATGTCCCGGCCGAACAGGTCGCGGGCCTCGGTCTCGTAGAAGGCGAACATCGCGTCCTGGTGGTCGAGATAGGCGGCGCGCACCCTCTCGGAGAGGGCGGTGTTTCCGGCCCGCCGCGCATCGGCGTATGCCTTGGCGAAGAAGTAGTCCGCGTCTTCCACCGTAAAGGGGGCGACCGCGTAGCCATGGGCGGCGAGGAAGGCTTCGAAGGCCGCCTTGGCCTCGCGCGTCGTTCCTGTATGCGTGAAGGGATGCCGATAGTATCGGGGTTGCGCGCCGCGCCGGGCGAGAAGCCTTCGAGTCACGACCTCGCCCTTCAAGACCGCCTTCTGGTAGCGCTCGAGCGGCGTGGAGTTGAAATCGACGTGTCCGTAGCCGTGATTGCCTAGCTCCATTCCGGCGTCCAGCCACTCTTGGAGAAGCGCCACGCGGGCCTCCACCTCGCCGGCGACCTCGAGCTTGTCCTCGTTGATGAAGCCGATGGCGGGGACCCGATGCCGCTTCAGGGCCGACAGCAGCCGGCTCGTTTCGTCCTGGATCCCCTTCAAGCCGAGGCCGTAGCCCATGAACGGCAGGTCGTCGATCGTGATGGCGACCGTTCGGGGGGGAGCCGCCGGGAACGTCGTCGCCGCCCACGCCAGCACGAGCAGGGCAACCGCCGCGCGAAGGACGGGGACCGGCGTCGTCATGCGCGCACAGCCCTCTGCGCGCGCGCCCGGGCCGGACACCCGTCCAGGTGATCGTTCACGAGGCCCATCGCCTGCATGAAGGCGTAGAGGGTCGTGGGCCCGACGAAGGTCCAGCCCCGCGCCTTCAGGTCGCGGCTGAGCGCGACCGCCTCCGGTGAGGTGGAGAGGCGCTGGAGGGCGCTCCACGTCAGGCGCGACGGCCGCGAGCGAGGTTGGGGCCGGAAGCGCGCGAAGTACGCGGCGAGCGTTCCAAACTCCCGCTCCAGCTCCACCGCCCGCCGCGCGTTGTTGATCGTCGACTCGATCTTGCCCCGGTGTCGGACGATGCCGGCGTCCTGAAGGAGCCGGGCCACGTCTTTCGGACCGAATCGGGACACCTGGTGAAAATCGAAGCGTCGAAACGCCCGCCGGAAGGCTTCCCGCTTGCGCAGGATCGTCAGCCAGCTCAACCCTGCCTGGAAGCCCTCGAGGCAGACCTTCTCGAAGAGCCGCCGGCCGTTGCGCACCGGCATGCCCCATTCGCGGTCGTGGTACCGGCGATAGAGAGCATCGCCGTCACCCCAGGAGCAGCGGACGACGCCGTCGTCGCCGCAGACGACGCCTCGAGGGAACCGGACCATGGCGCAGCATACCGCGCCGGCGTGCCCGAACGTGTCCGGTCGCGGTATAGAATGACGCAATGGCGCATACCTACGAAGAGCTGAAGAAGAAGACGATCGACGAGCTGAGGGAGATCGCCAAGGGGATCGACAACGAGGCGGTGAAGGGCTACACGCAGATGAACAAGGAGCACCTGCTCCCGGCCGTCTGCAAGGCGCTCGGCATCGACACCCACGTGCACCATGCGCAGCATGCCCCGTCCGGCGTCGACAAGAGCGGGCTCAAGACGAAGCTGCGCCAGCTCAAGACCGAGCGCGACAAGGCGCTCGAAGCCCACGACCACGCCCAGCTCAAGTCGGTGCGGCGGCAGATGCACCGCCTCAACCGCAAGCTGCGAGCGGCGAGCGTGTAGGAAGTTCGGGGGGGTACCTGCCCACGAAAGCACCCCCCCGCGCGCATTCGCGCTCCCCCCCAAGTCGCTCGCGGCGGAATGAATCCGCCGCTCGCTGCTCGTCCCTACGTGGCTGCCGTCAACCCCACCGGGCACGAAACTCCCGTGCCGCCGATGCCGCAGTACCCGTCCGGGTTCTTGTGCAGGTACTGCTGGTGGTACTCCTCCGCGTAGTAGAACTCGGGCGCGGGGGCGATCTCGGTCGTGATCTCACCGTGTCCGGAGGCGCGCAGCGCGGCCTGGTAGGCCTCGCGGGAAGCCTCCGCCGCCCGCCGCTGCTTCTCGTCCTTCCAGTAGATGGCGGAGCGGTATTGGGTGCCGGCGTCGTTGCCCTGGCGCATCCCCTGCGTGGGATCGTGGCTCTCCCAGAAGATGCTGAGGAGGTCCTCGTACCGGACCTTGCCCGGGTCGAAGGCTACGACGACGGCCTCGGTGTGGCCGGTGAGGCCGGAGCAGACCTCTCGATAGGTGGGATTGGGCGTGATCCCGCCCGCGTAGCCGACGGCGGTGGAGACCACACCGGGTGTCTGCCAGAACTTCCGCTCCGCTCCCCAGAAGCAGCCCAGCCCGAAGATCGCGGTCTCGGTCCCCGGCGGGAAGGGCGGCCGCAGCGGAGCGCCGAGGACGGTGTGCCGCGCGGGCACCGGCATCTTGTCCGCGCGGCCGGGCAGGGCCTCCTCGCGGCTCGGCAGCTTCATCTTGCTCATGCGCTCACCTCTTCGATCGGCGGGAAGCCGTGCTGCTTCCGGCCCACGGATCCTTCGTGCTTGGCGGTGACCTTGTAGGGCTCGAAGCGGCCGTCGCCCGCCGGCTCGGCGCAGCGCTTGCGCAGCGCTTCCATCTCCGGCGGTGTCATGGGCACGAACGAGCGCGCGATGCGCAGGTCCTGGCGCAGTACCTTCGTCGAATCCATGCCGGTGATCGTCACCGCGACGGGCAGGCTCATCGCGTAGCGGAGCGCCTCCTCCGCCGTAATCGCCCGGCGCGCGACCGAGTCGCCTTCGCCCCCCATGGACTTCATGCCGAGGGCGGCGATGCCGCGCCGGTTCAGCTCCGGCAGCACGCGAGCCTCGAAGCTGCGGAACGTCGCGTCGAAGCAGTTGAGCGGCATCTGGCAGGTGTCGAAGGGAAAGTCGTGCGCCAGCATCTTGAGGTGGATGGAGGGGTCCTTGTGTCCGGTGAAGCCGACGAAGCGGACCTTGCCCTGGCGCTTGGCCTGCTCGAGGGCCTCCACCGCGCCGCCGGGCGCGAAGTGGCGCTCGGGATCGTTCTCGTAGACCACTTCGTGGATCTGCCACAGGTCGAGATGGTCGGTGCGCAACCGGCGCAGCGACTGCTCGAGCTGGCGCATCGCCGTCGCGCGATCGCGCCCATGCGTGCAGACCTTGGTCATGAGGAATACGCGCTCCCGCCGGCCTCCGGAGAGCGCGCGCCCCATGATCTCCTCGCTGCGGCCGTCGTGATACTCCCACGCGTTGTCGAGGAAGGTGATTCCCTCGTCCACCGCCTGCTGGACGATGCGCTCCGCCTGCCGCGCGCCCTTGATGAGCCCGAGGTGATAGCCGCCCAGGCCGATCGCCGTCACGTCCACGCCGGTCCGCCCCAGCGGCCGGCGGGGGATGTCGCCCGCGCGGTGATGCTTCTCCGCCGTCATGAAGCCTCCTCTCCCTCCTTCAGACACTAGCACGCCGAGGCCGCGGCCGTGCGGGAACAGAAGCCCGCCCGAAGGCGATACAGTAAAGGGGCGGCCGCCTCCGGCGGCGGGAGGAGCACGAACGTGATGAGAAGGTCGGCAGTGTTGGCCGTGCTCGCGGCGGGCGTGGCCGGGCTGGCGCTCGCGGCGGGAGCCAAAGGGCCCAAACCCGTCCTCGCCCGCGCCACGTTTGCCGGTGGGTGCTTCTGGTGCATGGAGCCGCCCTTCGAGAAGATCCCCGGCGTGGCGTCGGTCACCTCCGGCTACACCGGCGGCGAGCAGGTAAACCCCACGTACGAGGAGGTCTCGTCGGGCCGCACCGGCCACGCGGAAGCCGTCGAGATCCTCTACGACCCGGCGAAGGTGACCTACGCCCAGCTCCTCGAAGTCTTCTGGCACAACGTCGACCCGACGCAGGCCGACGGGCAGTTCTGCGACCACGGCCGCCAGTACCGCACGGCGATCTACACGCACGATGCGGAGCAGAAGCGGCTGGCCGAGGAGTCGAAGCAGCAGGTGCTGGCGAAGCTCCAGAAGACGGTGGTGACCGAGATCGTCCCCGCCGCGCGTTTCTACCCGGCGGAGGAGTACCACCAGGACTTCTACAGGAGGAATCCGGTCCGGTACTACACCTACCGCGCGGGGTGCGGACGCGACCGCCGGCTCAAGGAGCTATGGGGTGCGGACGCGGGAGCGCACTGACGCCGTTCCAGGCGCCCGGACTCAGGAGGGCGGTGTCGGAGGCGCGTCCGGATGGCGGGGGATCGGCGGCCGTTTGCGCTTCATCTGACGGGTCGCCTGCTCGAGCCCCCTTCGTGCGACCCGGTTCCGCGGATCGAGGCTGAGGGCGGCGCCGAACAGGCCGAGGGCTTCCTCGGGGCGATTCTCCTTGAGCGCCCGCTGGGCGTCGTCGAGGAGCTCGGTGAGCGCCGTGGCCTGCGGTGATCCGGGCTCGGGAGGATTGAGGAACGGCACGCCTCGCAGGTCCGGCCAGATCGGCCCCTCGGGCCCCGGGTGGCCCTGGGCGACCTTCAGCTGGTTGTGGACCTTCTCGACACCGGGCACGGCCTGGGCCAGCGCCTGCGCGAGCTGGGAGACGAGCGGCGCGCCGACGGTTCCGGTCAGGGTCACCGCGCCTTCGTCGGCCTCGACCTCGATCTCCTCCTGGCGGGTGAGCGGCGAGCTGGCCAGCGCCTGCTCGACCTTGGCCTGGATCTCCCCATCCGGCATCCGAACGCCGCCCTTGCCGGGGTGATCGGCGGCATTCTCATCCGCAGCCGCGGACGGATCGCTCGGCGCCTCGACCGCCGTCTTCGTATCGACGTCGGGCTGGTGGCTTCGCCGGTCGTCACGACCGGAACGGCAGATCATCATGAACATGCCGAAGCCGACCCAGAACCACCAGCGGCCGAACAGCCACGCCGGGAAGGACCGCCGGCGCGGCCCGACCACCGTCACCGGCGAGCCGGACAGCTCTGGGCCGCGGGTCATGCGGCGCGTCATGCGGTGCATCAGCCGGAAGGGAAGGAGGGCGATGCGGAACGGCAGGAGCGCCAGGACGAGCCACCAGGCCTCCTGATGCATGGTGGGCGTCGGGATCGGCGTCGGCTCGCCGCGGGGCAGCGGCGGGAACGACCTGGGCAGCGGCGGCACGGGGGTGGCGCGGCCGCCCTGTGGCATCGCGCGCGTCGGCCGGTCCTCGATATCGTCGATGTGGGTGAGCGCTGGCCGCGGCGTGGGCTTTTCGGCCGGCGTCGGTGTCGGCACGGGCACCGGCGACTGGCGCGACGCCCCGACGGAGACCGAGGCGAGCGGCCCGGGCGGCAGCGGGAGCGCCGCGACCGCATCGAGGGCGGCGAGCATCTCGGCCGCGCTCGCAAAGCGCCGGTCGCGCTCCTTCTGGAGCGCCTTCATCAACAGATCGGACAGGGGAGCCGGGATCGACAGGTCGGCGCGCGCGATCTGCGGCGGCGTCGGGATCGTCTGGAGATGGTGCAGGATCATGCCCATCGCCGTGTCCGAGCTGAAGGGCAGCCGGCCGGTCACCATCTCGTAGAGCACGACGCCGAGCGAGTACAGATCGGACCGACCGTCCACCTCGTCGCCGCGCTTGCCCATGGCTTGCTCGGGCGAGATGTACTGTGGCGTGCCCATGACCATCCCCGTCTGCGTCGGCGTGTAGCCCTCGCCCGTGTCGATCGCCCCCTCCTTCACCTTGGCAATGCCGAAATCCAGGACCTTGACGTTCTCACGCCCGTCGGGCGCGCGGGCCAGCAGGATGTTGTCGGGCTTGATGTCGCGGTGCGTGATGCCGAGGGCATGGGCGGCGGCCAGGGCCGCGCAGGCCTGGCGCGCGATCGCCACCGCCCGCGGCAGGGGCAGCGCGCCCTCGGTGCGGATGATCTCGCGCAGGCTGCGCCCGTCCACGAACTCCATGATGATGAACGGCCGGCCGTCCTCGGTCGTGTCCAGGTCCTCCACCCGCACCGCGTTCGGGTGCTGCAGCCTGCGGGTGACCACGGCCTCGGTGCGGAAGCGCTTCAGGAAGTCGGCGTCGTGGGCGAGCTTGGGGCCGACCAGCTTGATCGCGCAGATCTCGCCGAACGCGAGGTGCCGAGCGCGGTAGACGGAGGCCATGCCGCCGGTGCCGATCTTCTCGAGGATCTCGTACTTGCCCCGGATGATCATCCCGGGGAGGAGCTCGGAGGCGTGACGCAACGAGCCCTGGTCGCGCGGACAGATCGTGAAGTCGTCCGGGTACGCCGAGTGACAGTTGTCGCAGTATTTCACGGGCCCGCCTCGGCGAACTCTAGCATGGGCACTTCACCATCGGCCCCGAGATCCACACCGAAAGGGGGCGGTCGCGCCGCCCCCCGGTGCGTCTCCTAGCGGCTGAGGTGGCCCTTCAGCGCCTCCAGCGCGACCTTCCATTGCGCGCGCCGCTCCTCGACGAGCTCCCCGCGCTCGAGCCCCGTGTTGGCGGCGACGATGGACGAGCCTCCCTTGGGCTTGCCGTACACGTGGATCTCCATGGTGGCCCGGCCCCAGCGAAAGCGCAGGCGGGCGTGGGTCGGACTCGTGATCGTGACCTGCTTGGCCTTCGGGCCCTCGAAGGCGGCGTTCAGGGCCCTCGACAGCCCGGGGTCGGCGGCGCGCAGCCACGCGCGCCGTAGTTCGGCGCGGCCGAGGGCGTCGGCGACTTCGCCGACGCTGGCGGGCACGCTCTTGGAGATCGACACCTGGAAGTCGCCCGCGGAGGTCTGGTTGATCGCCCGCAGGCCGCGCTCCCGCTCGTAGGCGACCGTGATCATCTGCGAGTGCCAGCCGGGCACGCCGTGCGCCTCGTAGAGATGCGCGGCCGAGGCCGTGTGCCCCTTCTTCGCGCCGCCGAACGCGTCGAGCACCGCGAACCAGTGATCGAGCCCGTGGCCGGTCTTCTCGATGACGCTGGCCTCGCTCTGCCGGCGCGGACGGGCGGACGCGCCGCGCGCCGGCGCGGTCTTGGGCGCGGCGGCGGCCGGGGCCCCGCCGGCCTTGCGCTCTCGGCCCATGAGCACCTGGCGGCGCGCTGCGGTGTAGCTCTCGCCGGTCTTGCGCGAGCGGGCCCTGATCGTCTTCTTGAGCTTTTTCTGAGCGGTCATGTGCTTCGTCTCCCGCCACACGGCCCCAGCCCCCGCCTGACGCCGGTGACGAAGAAACGAAACATAATGGACTCTGGTGGAGGGAACCCGGCGGCCCATCGGCATCTTCGACTCCGGCGTGGGCGGTCTCAGCGTCGCCCGCGAGATCCGGCGCGCCCTGCCCGGCGAAGATCTTCTATACGTAGCCGACACCGCCTACTGCCCTTACGGCGACCGTCCTCTCGAAGAAGTGCGCGCGCGTGCGTTGGCGGTGGGTCGTTACATCGAGGGCGCCGGGGCGAGGCTGGTCGTGGCCGCCTGCAACACGGCGTCGGGCGCGGCGCTGGAGCAGCTGCGACAAACGCTCACGATTCCGGTAGTGGGCCTGGAACCGGCCGTGAAGACGGGGGTCGCGCTCACCCGCAACAAGAGGGTGGGGGTGATGGCCACCGCCGGCACGCTGGCCTCGGCGCGTTTTGCCCGGCTCGTCCGCGATCACGCCCGGGGCGTCGAGGTGCTGGCCCAGGCCTGCCCGGGGCTGGCCGACCTCATCGAGGAGGGTCACTTCGACGGCAGCGTCCTCGTGGCCCGGCTCGACGACCTCACGCAGCCGATGAGGCGGGCGGGTGTCGACACGGTCGTCCTCGGCTGCACGCACTACGCGTTCGTCTGCGAGCCCCTCGGCCGCCTGCTCGGTCCCCGCGTCCAGCTCGTCGACAGCGCGCCCGCCATCGCCCGCCGGACCGAGCACCTGCTCCGTGACAACGGTCTCTCGCGCGGAGGCTCTCCAGGCACGTTCACCGTCCGCACGACCGGCGACCCGGGCAACGTCGCGCCGGTGGTGGCGCGCCTGTGGGGCACGGAAGTGCCGGTCGAGGCAGTGAAGATCTAGTCTTCCATCTCCACCAGGTGGTCGAGAATGAGGCCGTGGAAGAGGTGGGCCTCGGCCCGGAACCGCCAGCCGAGGTGATCCCCGCACGTCGCGCAGTGCTCCACCTGCCACGAGTAGCCAGGGAACCAGGTCCAGTGCGTGCTCGGCTCGCCGACGGCGAGGCACCCGGTGGCGCGGGCGAAGCAACCGATGTGGAACTGCAAGCCAGCGGGGTTCGCGAAGGTGTGCTCGTGGGCGCCGGCGACCGCGGTGCGCGCGGCGGCCGTCGTCACCGGGCGCAGGCACCCGGCGCACGCCAGCACCTCGCCGCCATCGTCGGCGGTGACCGGACGGGACGCGGGCCGGACGACTCCCGCAGGCGCGGCGTCGTCTCGCCGGAGCGCCTGGATCGCGCCGGACGACGACTCGGTCACTTCTCCGGCGTGGCCGCCGACCTCCAGTTGATGACGTGGTAGGTGGCGTCGGTCGTGCCCACGTTCTTGACCGTGTGGGCCTCGTTCGAAGCGTGGAACAGGATCGATCCCGGGCCGGCCCGGCGCAGGACGCCCTCGATGTGGGACTCGACGGTTCCCTCCTTGATGATGATTAGCTCCTCTTCGGGGTGCCGATGCGGTCCGTGGGGCGACTCACCCGGCCGCAGCGTCGTGATGTGCATCTCGAGCCGCGCGAGCGTGGGCGTCGGCGTGTCGAACACGTTTCGCCGCGCCCCGATCTTCGTGACCTGCGGGGGCAGGGACTCCCAGGTGAAGACTCCGGAATGCATCACCGCGGGGGCGGGGGCCTCGGCCCGGCTGGAGCTCACGGCGAGGGCCGCGAGCAACAGTCCGGCGCCGATCCCCGCGATCGTGAGGCGTCTGTTCAAGGTCATGGACGAGAGCATACGCCATGTGTCCGGACCTGGCGGGGGCCCGTGATAGGCTCCGTCGCAGGAGCAGAAATGGCCAGATTGGGCGTCTTTCTCGCCGTGGTCAGCGCGTTCGCGGGCGGCGCTTCGACGCAGACACCTCCCACCTCCCCCCAACCGGCCCCGTCGACCCCCGCGGCGTGCGCCGAGCGCGCCGTCCAGCGCCAGATGGAGAGAGCCGCGGCCATCATGGGCGACTGGCCCAACCTGGCGCGGTATCGGGAAGCGAACGCCAGGCTCGCGCCGCCGGCGAAAGGCGAGGCCCGGGTCGTCTTCATGGGCGACTCGATCACCGACGGGTGGGACAACGAGGGCCGCGGCGGCTTCTTCCCGGGACGGCCATACGTGAACCGGGGCATAGACGGCCAGACGACGCCGCAGATGCTCGTCCGCTTCCGCCCGGACGTGATCGCGCTGCAGCCGAAGGTGGTGGTGATCCTGGCGGGCACCAACGACATCGCGGGCAACACCGGCCTCGTGCCGCTGTCGGCGGTGGAGGACAACCTCGCCTCGATGGCCGAGCTCGCGAAGGCGAACGACATCCGCGTCGTGCTCGCCTCGGTGCTTCCCGTCGACGACGGCGATCGTGACGCGCAGGGTCTGCCGCTCACACGCACGCGGTGCCGTCCGCCGTCGCAGATCGCCGAGCTGAACCAGTGGCTGCGCCAGTACGCGAGCGCCCACGGCCACGTCTACCTCGACTATGCCGGGCCGCTCGCCAACGACCAGGGGATGCTCAAAGCGGACCTGGCCGACGACGGCCTCCACCCCAACGCAAAGGGCTATGCGGTCATGACGCCGCTCGCGGAGAAGGCCGTGGCCACTGCGTTCAAGGGAGGGGGCTGAGCATGGGCGCGACGGTCGTCGATTGCTTCCGTCTGCGCAGCCCGATCGGCGATCTGGAGGGTTTCGTCCGTCAGGGCGCGCTCTGCGCGCTCGATTTCGGCGGCGGGGACTACAGCGGCCGCGCTGTGCTGGAGCGCCGGTTCGGCGCGCTCGAGCTGCGGGCGGCGGCCCGATCGCTCGAGGCGCGGCAGCGGCTCGAGGCCTATCTGGCCGGAGAGCTGGAAGCCATCGATGGGATCGAGGTCGACACGGGCGGCACCGAGTTCCAGAGGAAGATCTGGTCGGCGCTCAGGCGAATCCCGCCCGGACGCACGATCTCGTATGCCGCGCTGGCCCGCGCGGTCGGGGCGCCCTCCGCGGTGCGGGCGGCGGGGACGGCCAACGGAAGCAACCCGGTGCCGATCGTCATCCCCTGCCACCGCGTGGTGAGGTCCGACGGAACCCTGGGCGGCTATGGCGGCGGGCTCGATCGCAAGCGCTGGCTGCTGGATCACGAGCGCGCCCGCCTGGCCCGCATGAGCGTCGAGACCGGTCAGCGCCCCCTGTTTCCTCGCTG
>Ga0210378_10001060_pt1 | contig 14349 bp, 8 predicted proteins | sample PLM1_60_b1redo_FD_155465 | JGI IMG/M metagenome (GOLD analysis project Ga0210378, IMG submission 155465) | Groundwater sediment microbial communities from an aquifer in East River, Colorado, USA - PLM1_60_b1 redo | ecosystem: Environmental > Terrestrial > Soil > Riparian zone | place: USA: East...
ACCTCGACGTCCCCACGATCGCCGCCGTGAACGGGCCGGCGGTCGGCGCGGGCGCGGCCCTGGCGTTCGCCTGCGACCTGCGGTACGCGGCCGCCGAGGCGCGGTTCTCGGTGCCGTTCACCGGGCTCGGAATCCACGCCGGCATGGCGACGACCTGGCTGTTGCCCGAGGTCGCCGGGCTCGCGGTGGCCCGCGACTTGCTGCTGACCGGGCGGGCGGTGGACGCGGAGGAGGCGCTGCGGCTCGGGCTCGTCAACCAGGTGTTCTCCGGGGCTGACCTGCTCGACGAGGTGCTAACCATCGCTGGCGGCATCGCCGCCCAGGCGCCCGTGGCGACACGGCTGACGAAGATCGCGCTGGCGTCCGGTGGCCACGCATCGTTCGAGGACGCGCTGCGCTGGGAGGCGCTCGCCCAGCCGGTGACGATGGCGACGCAGGACATGGTGGAAGGTGTGGCGGCAGCCCGGGAGCGGCGGAAACCGCACTTCACTGGCCGCTAAGCGCATATGAGACGCCCCTGGCGGCGCGCGCAGCCCGCCACCTTCCCCTTGCGGCGGGTCGAACGGGTCACCAGGGGCGCAGCCGACGCTAGGTCCGCGACGGATCTACGTCAACTTTGAAGACCACAGATCCACATCCTGTGGATAACTCTGTGGATGCCCTGGGGACGCTGAGCGTGTGCACTGTGGAGGAAACACCCGGAAACATGTGCATGAACGGACGGGGCAGGGCAGCCGCGAGGTCATACACCTGCGAACGGGCTGTCCACCGCCTGTGGAAAGAACAAATCGGCCGCCACAGGCGCGGACGCTATGCGTACGCTGGCCGGAGCGGCTAGCGTGCCACCATGGCCGGCGATCTCGCCCCGCGCCCGACGGTGCAGGTCCGGCGGAGCACCCGCCGGCGTCGCACCGTGGCCGCGTATCGGGACGGCGACATTGTGGTCGTCCTCATCCCCGCGCGGTTCAGCGTGGCGGAGGAGCGCGAATGGGTCCAGAAGATGATCGAACGTCTGGATTCGCGGGAGCGCCGCGTGCGGCGCGGACGCGGCGACGCCGAGCTGGAGCAGCGCGCCCGCCAGCTCGCCAGGCAGTACCTCGACGACACGATCCGGCCGGTCAGCGTCCGCTGGGTGAGTAACCAGCGGGGCCGGTGGGGGTCGTGCACCCCGAGCGACGGGACGATCCGGCTGTCCGACCGCCTCCGCGCCATGCCCGGCTGGGTAGTCGACTACGTGCTGGTCCACGAGCTGGCGCACCTGCGGGCACCCGGCCACGGTCCCGACTTCTGGGCGCTCGTCGACCGGTACCCTCGCACGGAGCGCGCCCGTGGCTATCTGGAAGGGGTCGCGGCTGGCGCTGGCATCAGCTTCTCTGAGGACGGCGATCTCGGCAACCTGACCGGCGACAACGACCAGGCCGAGGACGACGGCGACGAGGTCGACGGCGCCGGCCGGGCCGGCTAGTGACCGGTCCACCGCTCGTACGGTGCGCGATCACGCTGCTCGGAGCCCCCGGTGCCGCCGCGCCGCCGCCCGGAGTCGCACCCGCACCGTGGCGCGCCGCGCTGGCCGAAGACGTCGCTGATCTGCTCGCCGGCCTGGCCAACGTCCAGGGCGCCGTCGCGGTGATCCCCGCCGATCTCGAACTCGCCGCCAGGCTCATCTGGCCCGGTACGCCCGTGTTCACGGTCGACGTAGCCCGTCCCGTCGCTGCCCTGAACGCCGCGGCCGAGGCCGGCTACACCGAGGCAGCGGTAATCGCCGCCGACGCGCCCGACATCCCGGCGCTGCACATCGGCAAGCTGTTCCGGGGACTGGGGAGCCATCTGGTCGCCGCCGCACCAGCTGCCGGTGGCGGGCTGGTGGGGCTTGCCGCGCGGCTGCCGGTGCCGCAATGGCTGGTCGACGCGGATCCTGGCCTGGACGACGCCACCGTCGCCGGCCTGCGCGCCGCCGCGCCGGGGCCACGGGCGGTCGCTGAGTCGCCGAGCTGGCACCGGCTCCGCGTCCCCACCGACGTGCACCTGCTCGATCCCGATCTGGAGGGCTGGGAAGCGACCCGGGCGCTGCTCAGCTGAACCGCCGCCTCGCTCGCCGTGTGATGCGACACGCCGGGTCAACATGCGTGGCGCATCACGCGGGGCGGGGGCATCGGCAGTTCGGCGGGTCTGTGATGCGACGCGTCGGGTCAACGTGCGCGGCGCATCACGCGGGGCGGGGGCATCGGTAGCTCGGCGGGTCTGTGATGCGACACGCCGGGTCAACATGCGTGGCGCATCACGCGGGGCGGGGGCATCGGCAGTTCGGCGGGTCTGTGATGCGACGCGTCGGGTCAACGTGCGCGGCGCATCACGCGGGGCGGGGGCATCGGTAGCTCGGCGGGTCTGTGATGCGACGCGCCGGGTCAACGTGCGCGGCGCATCACACGGCGGCGCGCGTCAGAGGGCGGCAGCGCCCGAAATGCCGGTCCGGCTAGAGGTCTTCGAGGCCCGACATGTCGATGTCGTCCTCGCGCAGGGCGAAGCCCTTGGGGTCGTCGAGGTCGTCGGCGGATGGGATGAGGTCGGGGTGCGCCCAGACGGCGTCCCTGCCCTCGGGCCCGCGGTGCTCGGCGAGGGTGGCCCAGAGCGTCGCCGCCTCGCGGAGCCGGCGGGGCCGCAGCTCCAGCCCGACCAGCGTGGCGAACGTCTGCTCAGCGGGGCCACCGGCGGCGCGGCGGCGGCGGAACGTCTCCGCGAGCGCGGCGGCTCCGACGAGCCGCCCGCTGGCGGCCGTGTCGACCACGTGCGCCACCCACCCCTCGACCAGGGCGAGCGCCGTCTCCAGCCGGGCCAGTGCCAGCCGCTGCTCGGGCGTGTCCTCCTGCTCGAACATCCCGCCGCCGAGCGCTTCCTGCATGCTCTCGGGATCGGTGGGGTCGAAGCGCTGCATCGCGTCCTCGAACGCGGACCGGTCGACGGTGATACCGCGCGCGTACGCGTCGACGGCGGCGAGCACGTGCGCGCGCAACCAGCCGACGTGGCCGAACAGCCGGTGGTGGGCGGCCTCGCGCAGCGCGACGTAGAGCCGCACCTCATCGGCGGGGCGTTCCAGCCCCTCGGTGAACGTGGTGAGGTTGGCCGGGAGCAGTGCGCCGACGCCGGCAGGGCCGAGCGGGATCCCGATGTCGCTGGAGGAGAGGACTTCGCTGCTGAGCGTGCCGAGCCCCTGCCCGACCTGGCCGCCGAACATCATGCCGCCGAGCCCGCCGAGCATGCCGCCCAACCCGCCCGCCCCGGCGAGCCCGGCCAGCGGACCCAGCTCGGCGGAGCCGGCGTCGGGTAGCAGCGTGCCCATGGCCTCGACCACCTTGCCGGCGACCGGGTCACAGAGCCGCTGCCAGGTGGGGATCGTGGCCTCGATCCATTCCAACCGGCTCCACCCCGCGGTCGACGTGACCCCGGAAGGCAGACTGGTGACCGGATCGAGCCAGTGGTCGGCGAGGCGCAGGGCGTCGTCGACCTCGGTCCGTTCGGTCGCGGTCAGCGACCGGTCGCCCTCGCGGGCCAGACCGGTCGCCACCTGGCGGGCCAGGTCCCAGTTCACGGGGCCGCTGGAGGTGGAGAGGATCTGCTGCAGTTGAGCCATGAACGCGGCAAACTGGGGGTCGTTGGGGTCAGGACCCTTGCCGCCCCCAGGCAGGCTGAATCCGAAGGGGAAGTCGGTCATGACGTGCTCTTCCGGCCGGTCATACCCTCAACGGTAGCTCTGGTTCGCCCGTGATGACCCGGCCGCTCCGCTCAGGGCGCAACTCTGGTCTCGTAGTGGCCGTCACCGGCGCCGCCAACCAGGTAGGCGCCGCCGTATGCCGCCGGCTCGCCGGGGCTGACGGCGTGCGGCAGGTGGTCGCGCTGGACACCCACCGCCCGGGCGTACACGGTGTCACCTGGCGCCGCGCCGACCCGGCGGATCCGGGGTTGGCCAGCGCGTTGCAGCGCGTTGACGTCCTCGTGCACCTGGCCGTGTCCCTCGATCCGGACGTCGAGCGGGCCGAGCAGCGGCAGCGGAACATCCGCAGTGCGCAGGTGACCCTCACCGCCGCCGCGGCCACCGGCGTCAAGCACGTGCTGTTGCTGTCCAGCGCCCGCGTGTACGGCGCGCTGCCGGACAACCCGGTGCCGCTGCCGGAGGACAGCGATCTGCGTGCGCAGCCCGAGCCCAGCGTCCTGGGTGACCTGCTGGAGATCGAACGGCTCGCGCGCCGCACGGTCAGGGCGTACCCGCACCTCGGAGTGGCCGTCCTGCGGCCGGCGCTGCTGGTCGGGCCGGGGCTGGAGCACGCGGCGTCGGGCCTGCTGGACGGGCCACGGCTGCTCGCGGTGCGCGGCGCCCGTCCGCGCTGGCAGTTCTGCCACGTCGACGACCTGGCCTCCGCGATCGAGACCGTGGTGCTCACCGGCCTGACCGGTCCGGTCACGGTCGCCAGCGACGGTTGGTTGGAGCAGTCCGACGTCGAGAAGGCGCTCGGCCGGCGCCGGGTCGAGCTGCCGGCGGCCGTCGCGTTCGGCACTGCCGCCCGGCTGCACGCGATCGGGGTCACCACCGGACCGGCGAGCGACCTGGCGTACCTGATCCACCCCTGGGTGGTCGGCGCCGAGAAGCTGCGCGAGGCGGGCTGGCGGCCCGTCTACACGAATGCCGAGGCCCTGGCCACGTACGCCGCGGGCCGGCCCGTCATCCCGCAGCGGCTGCGGATCAACGCCAAGGGCGCCACCGCAGCAGCGGGTGCCACGGTGGCGGTCGTCGGCGCGGCGGCGTTGGTCCGGAGGGCCCGCAAGCGGCGGAAGGCCGGTGGGTGAGCCCGGATAGGGTGGTCGCATGATGCGACGTGGTTGGACGGTGCTGGTCGGCGCCGTGGTCTTGCTGGCGCTGTCGGTTGGCCTGTCGTATCTGCCTGTGCCGTACGTCGTGCTCGGCCCCGGCCCGACGATCGACACCCTCGGCAAGTCCGATGGCAAGGAGATCATCGCGATCAAGGGTCGCCCGACGTCGACGTCGAAGGGGCACCTGAACCTCACGACCGTCTCCGTCCGCGACCAGATCGACCTGGCCAGCGCGCCGCGGTTCTGGCTCGACGGCGAGACGGCCGTCGTCCCGCGCGAGCTGGTCTACCCGCCCGAGCAGACCGAGCGGCAGGTCGAGCAGCAGAACGAGCAGGCGTTCAAGGCGTCCCAGACGTCCGCCGAGACCGCGGCGCTGCGCACGCTCGGCTTCCCCGTCCAGGTCACCGTCCGCGAGCTGAGCAAGGGCTCGCCGTCGACCGGCAAGCTGGCCAAGGGCGACATCATCACCAAGGTCGACGGCAAGCCCGTCACCAGCCACGCCCGCCTCATCGAGCTGATCACGGCGCACAAGGTGGGCGACGAGGTGACGATCGAGTATGTGCGTGCCGGCAGGCCGGGCACGGTCAAGATCGTCACGGCAGGCGCCGGCGACGGTGATCAGCGGCGGCCCGTGATCGGCGTCTCCGTCGAGCCGAAGCAGCCGCACCCGTTCGACGTCTCGTTCGACCTCGACCGCATCGGCGGCCCGTCCGCAGGGTTGATGTTCGCGCTGGCCATCATCGACAAGCTCGACCCAGCCGACCTCACCGGCGGTGTTTTCATCGCCGGCACCGGCGAGATCGATGACGACGGCAACGTCGGCCCGATCGGCGGCATCCCGCAGAAGATGGTCGCCGCGAAGAAGGCCGGCGCCAAGGTCTTCCTCACGCCCGCGGACAACTGCGCGGAAGCGGTCAAGACAGCGCCGGACGGGCTGAAGCTGGCGCGCGTCGAAACCCTTGACGGCGCGCTCGCCGCCCTCAAGATCGTGCGGGACAAGGGAACGCCGCCGACCTGCCCGCGCTGAAGCCTTTCAGTGCAGCGTCGCCACCAGCGCTTCGGCAAGGTTGGGGGCGAGGTCCTCGCCGAACGCGGCCTCGGCCCGCTCCTCCTCGCCGGTCGGGCGCACCCGTAGCGCCGCCGCCCTGGCGCCGTCGCGCAGCACCGCGACAGTCATCCGCACCTCGCGCTTGTCGGCGTGGCCGCTGGCCCAGTCCACTGGGTCGGCGCCGTCCGGGCGTGACTCCTCCGCGTCCGGCGGAAGGACCAGCACCTCCTGGACCAGGGCGCAGCCCAGCACCGTCTCCGGCCAGGCGATCCGGGCCAGCGCCTCGTCGAGCGGCCGGTCGCCGAGCGACTCCTGCTCGATCGGGGTAATCGTGCCGGGCGTGACGGTGTCCGGGGTGAGCCCGAGCTGCGCGCCCAGCGCCGGCTCGGCGGCCACCAGCTCGGCGGTGTCGACGAGTGCGTACAGCGTCGGCGGCCGGTTCCAGCCGTTCTCCTCGGCATGCAGTTCGAGCTCGGCGACGACGGCCTTGAGGACGGCGGGTGCGGGAGGCGTTTCCATACCGAACATGCTCGCACCAGCCCTTGTCTGACGGGCAGGGTAGGTTTGCATCAGCTCCGACCGACTGTTCGACACAATTCCAGGAGTTGCCCCGTGACCATGCGGTCGCCCCTGCCGTCCGTGAGCCGGCGCAACCGGCGAGTGCTTATCACGGTCGTCGCCCTTTTGCTGCTCATCATCGTGTTGTCGAGCAGCGTGAACCTCTACGCGGACTGGCTCTGGTACGGCGAGGTGGGCTTCACCGAGGTCATGTCCACCGCGCTGCGCACCAGGATCGTCATGTTCGTGCTGGTCGGGGGTGCGGTCGCGGCCGTCGTGGCAGGCAACCTGCTGGTGGCGTTCCGGTTGCGGCCGGCGTACCGGCCGATGTCGCTGGAACAGCAGAACCTGGAACGGTACCGGCTGGCGATCACGCCCCGGTTCACGCTGCTCGTCTCCGTGTTCGCCGCGTTCGTCTGGCTGATCACCGGGCTCGCCGCGCAGGGCCGCTGGCGCACGTGGCTGCTCTTCTCGAACTCCACGCCGTTCGGCAAGAAGGATCCGCAGTTCGGCCTCGACCTGTCGTTCTACGTCTTCGAGTACCCGTTCTGGCGGTACGTGCTGGGCGTGGCGTTCACCGCGGTGGTCCTCTCGATCGTTGCGTCGCTCCTCGTCCACTACCTGTATGGCGGGGTGCGGTTGCAGGGCAGCGGCGGGCGGATGAGCCCTGCCGTCATCGGCCACCTGTCCGTGCTGCTCGGCCTGTTCGTGGCGCTCAAGGCGGTCGCCTACTACTTCGACCGGTACGGGTTGCTCTTCGGGTTCGGCGACGTATCCAAGGTGAATGGCGCCTCGGCGGTCGACATCGAATGGTTGTTGCCGGCGAAGAACATCCTGCTGTGGATCGCGGCGCTGTGCGCGCTCGTCTTCTTCGTCAACGTGGGGCTGCGGCGGGTGCTGCTGCCGGGCATGGCGCTGGTGCTGCTGCTGGTGTCGGCCGTCGTGCTGGGTGGCGCGGTGCCGGCGTTCAGCGAGCAGTTCACGATCAAGCCGAACGCCAAGCAGCGCGAGGCGGAGTACATCCGGCGGAACATCACGGCCACCCGCGATGCCTACGACGTCGCTGGCGTGCAGCGCACCGCGTACCCGGCGAAAACCACGGCCACACCGGCCGACATGCGCGCGGACAAGGGCACGATCCCGAACGCGCGCCTGCTCGATCCCAGCGTCCTGTCGGACTCGTACACGCAGCTGCAGCAGGTCCGTGGCTTCTACGGCTTCAACGTGCAGCTCGACGTCGACCGGTACACGGTCAACGGCGTCAGCCGCGACTACGTGGTCGGCGTCCGCGAGCTGGACACGAGCGCACTGACCGGCAACCAGACCAACTGGCTCAACCGGCACACGGTCAACACTCACGGCAACGGCTTCGTCGCCGCGCCAGCCAACGAGGTGGACGCCGCCGGCAACCCGATCTTCGTCTCCGGCTTCCTCGGCGACGAGAGCGGCGGCGCGAAGGCGGAGGAGTTCGCCAAGGCCGCGCCGGTGAAGCAGCCTCGCATCTACTACGGCGAGCTGATCAAGGACTACTCGATCGTCGGCAAGGAGCCCGGCGGTAACGAGGAGGAGTTCGACCGGCCGTCCGCCGAGGGCGGCGACGAGAGCGCGCAGATCAAGACGACGTACAGCGGCAAGGGCGGCGTGAAGGTCGGCTCGACGTTCCGCCAGCTCATCTACGCCTCGTACTTCCGGGAGAGCAACTTCCTGCTGTCCGGTGCGTTGAACGAGAACTCCAAGGTGCTGTACGTGCGCGATCCCCGTGCGCGGGTGGAGAAGGTCGCCCCGTTCCTGACGGTCGACGGCGACCCGTACCCCTCGGTCGTGGACGGCAAGGTCGTGTGGATCGTCGACGGGTACACCACCAGCAACTCCTACCCGTACGGCCAGCGAGAGACGCTCGGCGAGGTGGCCCAGGACTCGCTCACGGGCCAGGGCACGGCGGCGCTCGCTCGGGACGAGATCAACTACATCCGCAACTCCGTCAAGGCCACGGTGGACGCCTACGACGGCACGGTCACGCTTTACGAGTTCGACGACAAGGACCCGGTCCTCAAGACGTGGAACAAGGCTTTCGGCGGCGACATCATCCGGCCGAAGTCGGAGATCAGCCCCGACCTGGCCGCGCACTTCCGGTACCCGGAAGACCTGTTCAAGGTCCAGCGCAACGTGCTCTCGCGGTACCACGTCGGCGACCCGGGTGAGTTCTTCGGCGGGCAGGACTTCTGGAAGGTTCCGGACGACCCCACCAAGTCGGGCGGGGCGCCGCAGCCGCCGTACTACCTGATCGGGCAGTTCCCCGGCCAGGAGGATCCGCGGTTCCAGCTGACCAGCGCCGTCACGGCGAACCAGCGGGAGAACCTGCAGGCGCTGATCACGGCGTCCTATGAGGAGGGCAAACCGGGCATCCAGATCCTGGAGCTGCCACCGAACTCGCCGATCCTGGGGCCGAACCAGGTCCAGCCCAAGATGCAGAACGACCAGGTGTCCAGGCAGGACCTGACGCTGCTCAACTCGAACGAGTCGCGCGTCGTCTACGGCAACCTGCTGACGTTGCCGGTCGGTGGTGGGCTGCTCTACATCGAGCCGGTCTACATTCGCGGCACGGGCCAGAACTCGTACCCGCAGCTGACGAAGGTGCTCGTCTCCTTCGGTGACGACGTGGGTTACGCCGACACGTTGCCGCAGGCACTGGACGCCCTCTTCGGCACCGGGAGCACGACGCCTACGACTCCCACTACGCCCACGACTCCGGGCAAGCCGACGACGCCCGGAACGCCACCGCCGGCCCAGGACTCGTCCACGGCCGCGGCAGTCAAGGCGATCCAGTCGGCGCTGGACGCCCTGCGGACCGCGCAGCAGAAGGGCGACTTCGCTGGGATCGGCAAGGCCCAGGAGGATCTGGACAAGGCCGTGAAGCAGTTCGAGGCGGCGCAGCGCACTACGCCAAGGGCGTCGCCATCGCCCGGAGGTGGCGTCGCCAACTCGCCGACGCCGACGCCGACACCGTAGGAGCTGGCGGTGCCGGCCGCGTCGCGTCGTGGTTGATGCGGCTGGCACCGCTGTACGGCTATTTCAGGTCCGGGACAAACCGGACTGTCCGGGAAGGCGGGCAATAACCGGGCGCGCGATGCCCCGCAAACCCTGACAGTTGCCCGGGCGAGCTATTTCAGGGCGTAGGCGTTCAGCAGGGTCTGGTCGAGTTGGTTGCCGTCCGCGTCGGCCGCCCGCAGCCGCAGCGCCACGAATCCGTCCGTCTGCGACATCCGCGGGTGCAGGATCAGCGCCTGGTACGCGCCGTCGGCGCCCCGTGCATGCGGCACCGCGCACCAGGTACGGCCGTGGTCGTAGGAGGTCCAGAGCTTCAGGTCCGTGATGGGCACCGCCGTCGCCCCGGGTTGCGTGCCCGGCCGTAGTTTCAGCACGAACGGCCGTCCAGCGGGTGTTGCGTTGTCGCCGTCCAGATCCAGGTCCCAGACGTTGTTGACGACCGGGAGCGGGGTCCAGCCGGTGGTCGGCGCCGAGCGGAACGTCCACGCCGAGTGGCTTTCGGTGGCGATCCGCCAGTTCGCCGGCGCTTCCGTGACGTCCAGCTCCACACGGTAGGTGGCGGCCTCCGTGGCGGGGACGTTGACGGTGCCGTTGGCGTGGGCGCGGCGGTCGATCAGCACCCCGTTCTCGTACAGCCGAGACTCGGCGACCGGGGTGTAGAACACGAGCGCGTGGTCGGGGTCCGAGTCGTGAAACTCGCCGAAGTTGAGCAGCAGCTGCTTCCCGTTGCGGGACACCGGATAGTGGACCCGGGTGACGCCCGGCGCGAGCGGCCCCTTGAACCACGCCTCCGTGTGCTTCTCGCCGGGCTGGTAGGTCAGCGCGAAGATGCCGGTGGCCTGGTCAGGAAAGCGGGTCCAGCCGAACTCGCCGTACTTGGTGACGCCGTCGCCCACCACGTACCGCGTGTGCCGGTGCGGCAGCGGCACCATGTTGATCGGGTTCACCGATCCGATGTCGTACGGGCGGCCCGCGAATACGGAGTACGCGCCGACCTGGCCCTTAAACGCGGCATGGAACGTCGACCGGTGCTGCGCCAGCTTGGTGGGCCGGTAGGCGAGCGTTGCGGGGATCCGGCCGGCTTCCGGATGGACGAGCTGGTACACGTACGGGCTGGTCGCGGTGGCGCGCACGTCGAGCCGGTCATGGCCACGCTTGAGCGCCGCCAGCAGCGTTCGGGCACCGTCGTAATCGAGCTGGAGCGGCGGGATCGGCGCCTCGCGGACGCTGTTGTCGCGGAACACGCCGGGCTCGCGCCCATGGATGAGGCTGGCGACCGCCCCGTTCGCCGCCGCGGTCGCGATCTGCTCGCGCGAGGTGAGGCCGGGCGTCTGCGCGATCAAAGCGATCCGGTTACGGACGTTCCGGCCGGCGTAATCCTCGGGCCGGCCGGCGCCGACGTCGACGACCGTCAGCTGCCGGTGCCCGTCCAGATGCGGAATCGCCGTCCCCGGCGCGCCCTGGTAGCTGATGTCCAGCCGCGTGCCGCCGATCCGGGCGCGCAGCAGCGGCGCCTCCAGCCAGGCACGGGTGGTGTACTCGAACTCGCCGCTCGTGGCGGCCTCGCTCGGTACGGCGAAGAGCTGGCGGACCGTCGGCGCCGCTCCGCTTTGCACGATCAGCTTGCCGCCCGCCGTCTTGCGGTAGACGCCCTGGGCCAGGTAGAACGGCGCGACCTCGTCGGCCAACCGCCACGACACCGGCTTGCCGAGGCGCGCGTCCAGCACCAGTTCGGTGTCGCCCGTGATCGTCAGGTCGGGGCGGGCCACCGTGGTCTGCTCGACGGCGACCCGGTTTGCGGAGTCCATAGTGGATACGAAGCCGGCGAGGGAGTACGCGCCGGTGTCCCGGATCCCGATCGTGCCGGTGCCGCCGTTCAGCGTCACCGGCGTGCTCTGGCCGGTGGTCTGGTTGTGGAGCACGGCGTATCCCGGCGCGGGCCGACCGTCCCGGGCGATGGCGCGGAGCGCGACGGTGTAGACCCGGTCCTTGTGGAAGGCGATGGCCGTACGCAGGCGGGTTGGCCCGCCCCGTTCGATGGCGGTGAGCGCACCGCTGTAGAGGCCGAGGTCGCCGTGGTTGACGTCGAGGGTGATCCGCGCGGACGCGGTGGCATTCGCCAGCACGGTGACGCTCGGCGGCTCGACGTTGAGTAGGTCGGGGCCGGCCGGCTTGTCGCTTCTGGCGTCCAAGGCGAGGTCGAGGGTGACCGGCTCTGCGGTGTCGTTGCGGTACGTGACGTCGCGGACGACCGGGTCCACGGCGCCGTACGGGCCCGGGAAGTAGCCGAGGCTGAGCGTGCCTGTGCTGGCGTGGATCCGCTGGGTGGTGGTCCGGGCCACGTCGAGCCGGCCGGCGCCCTGCTGGAAGGCGGTGAGGCCAGGGAGGGGCGTGCTGGTGCTGGTGAGGGCGGCCTTGAGTTGGGTGGCGGTCCAGTCCGGGTGCTGCTGCAGCGCGATCGCGGCCGCGCCGGCGACGTGCGGCGTGGCCATCGACGTGCCGGAGAGGCGGGCGTACGCGTCGCCTACCGGCTCCCGGTCGCCGTTCGGTGTGCCCGCTGCTCGGGCGGCGACGATCCCGACGCCTGGCGCCGTGATCTCGGGCTTGAGCGCGTCGTCGCGTAAGCGCGGACCCGAGCTGGAGAACGGAGCGAGCGCGTCGTCCTTGCTCACCGCGCCGACGGCGAGTGCCGCATCGGCCGCCGCCGGTGCGCTCACCTGGCGCGGGCCGCGCTGCCCGTTGTTGCCGGACGCGACGACGAAGAGGGCGCCGGTCTGGGCGGTCAGGCGGTTGACGGCGGTGCTGAGCGGGTCGCGGCCGTCGGTGGGGAGCGCGCTGCCCAGGCTCATGCTGACGATCGGCGCCTTGCTGGCGGCCCACTCCATGCCGGCGATGATCGACGATTCCGCGCCGCTGCCGTTGTCGCCCAACACTTTGCCGACCAGCAGCTTCCCGTCGGGCGCGATGCCGCGATACCTGGTGCCGGTGCCGACGATGGTTGATGCCACGTGCGTGCCGTGGCCGACGCGGTCCTGGATGCCCGACGGGCTACCGGTGAAGTCGCGCGCTTCGGTGACCTTCCCGGCGAGATCGGGGTGGTCGGCGATGCCGGTGTCGAGCACGGCGACGGTGACGCCCTTGCCGGTATAGCCGGCCTGCCACGCCGCCGGTGCGCCGATCTGGGCGGCGCTGGTGTCCAGGCTGGTGTGGACCTGGCCGTCGAGCCAGACCTTGGCGATGCCGTCGCTCAGCGTCGCCGTGCCGCTGATGAGCGCGGGGGCTCCGGTGGGCTGACGGTGGCCGGTGATCGTGTGCCAGAACGTCGTGGCGTCCTTCTTGCTGGCGCCAATCGCCTGGGCGCCGATGCTGGGGAGCGCGCGGCCCTTGCTTGCCGTCGGTCGGACACCGGGTTTGTAGGACACGATCAGCGGGATGCTGCTCCTGGCCTTGTCGTCGTAGCCGTCGGCGATCAGCTTGGTGAGGTTGAAGAGTTGGCGGTCGATGGCGCCGGCGGTGACGTACGGCGCAGCCTGGTTGGGGATCAGGTAGACCTGCTCGTCGACCGTCTCCAGGATGTGGCCGGCGCCGCTGGTGGTGCTGGCCGCGATACGGCCGCTGGGATCGACGGTGGCGGTGACGACGTCGCCGGTGATCAGCGTGATCGTCTTCTGCGCTGGGGTTAGTGGTTTGACGGATGCTGGGGTATTTGGGGCCGCGGTGGCGGGTGTCGCCGTCGCGGTGAGCAGCGTCGCGGCGACCGTCGTGGCCAGCATCCGTAAGCGCATCGTGGACTCCCTTCGGGGCACGGCGGCGTACCCAGGGGAGATCCTGGCGGTTTGGGCCGGATTGTGCGGTGATATTCGGGGAAATGTGGTGTGGGTGTGGCTGGGGATGCTGGCCGCACGGGCTCTGACGTGCGGTGATGCGGCTGGGTGGGCACCGTGTCGAGCGTCACGGGTATCCCGTTTTGCAGTTGGGGTGCGGACCTGCCTATAGTTAAGGCACAACGACGCGGGGTGGAGCAGCTCGGTAGCTCGCTGGGCTCATAACCCAGAGGTCGCAGGTTCAAATCCTGCCCCCGCTACCAAGGAAACGCCCCTCGGGAGATCATCCCGAGGGGCGTTTTCGTGCTCCATTTGACCAACCATGTGACCAACAGGCTTCGGCACCGCCCCAGAGGAGCCCGGCGAGGGCGAGCGCTTCGGTGTGAACGCGGACGCGTGCACTCGGCTGGTGGTGGGTGGTGCCCCACGTGCCTGTTGACCTGAGCGTTCGTGCTCGTGCGTGTCGGGTGGTGCCGAGCCCGCGCAGCGTCTTCGCTCCGGGTTTGCTCCGCCAGACCGCACGGGAGCTCTTGCGGCATGCCGTCGGGCTGGACGCAGCCCGACCGAGCCTCGGCCCACGGGCAACCCTCGACGTCCGGCGCACGTTCGCCTGGCTGCACGCGTTCCGACGGCTGAGGATCGCCTGGTGGTCGGGTGGAGCGGACGCGGTCGTCACGGCCGCGGAATCGTTGTTCGGCTGCGAAACGCGTCCGACGCCTGCCCCTTGATTGATTCCAGAAAACGGCCCAGACTTCGGAGCGTGCCAACGAAGTCGGACTTCGAGCGCATGTTACGCGGGGTTGCTCTGCGTGTGACGCGTCCTCGGGTAGCGGTGCTCTCCGCGGTGCACGACCATCCGCACGCCGACACGGACTCGATCATCGGTGTCGTGCGTGAGGAGCTCGGTGAGGTGTCCCACCAGGCCGTGTACGACGTGCTGCGCGCGCTGACCGCCGCGGGTCTGGTGCGGCGCATCCAGCCGACGGGCTCCGTGGCGCGCTACGAGTC